>Ga0154764_1155_pt3 | contig 46874 bp, 33 predicted proteins | sample Rifle2008BG16ft_FD_105772 | JGI IMG/M metagenome (GOLD analysis project Ga0154764, IMG submission 105772) | candidate division Zixibacteria bacterium RBG_16_53_22
TCCCCGGCCGGAACCTCGATATGTTCCCTCCGGCGCACGATAACCTTAAGAGGATAATTTTTCTTATCGGTGTGATTATCGATAAAAACATCCTTGCCGGGCACCAGCTCCTGAGTGCGAATGTAATAGAGACTTGACAGCGGATCCTGTACAAACGCATAGGTAGGTATGGTATCATTCCCGGTAATGGCAAGGTGCTCCTTCTGGTCAATAATGGTGGTGCGGTCGATCCTGTATCCCCCCTCTCGCAGCTTCTTGTGAAACCGCCGTGGAAATATGCCATCCATGTCTACTAACGTCTCGACGCTGTCTCTGACTTTGTAAAATACCGATACGATACTATTCGAATTCGCCGTTGATGTGATCCTATAACATTCCCGATTATCGTATGCCACCATCTCGGGGATTTCCATCACGGCGCTGCCGGCCGGCAGCTTGCCGTACTTGACATCGAATTCCAGCCTCTCCCCGACTCTGAACGCCCGATTTTGCAGCTTACGATACCACCACGATGAATCCGCCGGCATGGCGGAATAGACATTACTCATTTGAGCCGTGTCGACAGGAACTTTGCCGGTATCGGTCGGCAGCGACGGTTGAGTGCTTACATCCGGCATGACCGTTGCAGGCGAAGGTGACTGAGCGGCCTCCCTTGATTCAAAGCCGTTCGCAGGCAGATCAACCGGCAATGAAAACATAATGATAAGGGCGGTTAACGTAAAAAAGCCATTCATCCGGAACCCTTCCGAGCCGAATTGGATTTCTCGATGATTTTGCCCTCGATTCTTCTCAGAATTTCGTCAAGCTCGAGAAAGGTCTGGTTGTATTCTTCGAGTGTGCCCCCAATCGGATCGTTCACGCCCTCCTGCGAGGTTGCATGTGCATCCGGAAATGCCCTGATTAGATACGTTTTACTCCCGGCCTCGGGGGCCCTCTTCAATATATATTCTACGTGCTCGGGGGCCATGGCCAGGATCAAATCGGCCCATTCGATAGCCTGGCGCGTGAGTTGACGGGCCCGATGGCCGGAGATATCGATATTCCAGTGTTTGGCCGCCTCGATGGCGAACGGCGTCGCCGGCATGCCCCCAAGCGCCCCCATGCCGGCCGACATGACTTGGATATGCTCCAGGCCTTTTTCGGCCAGCAACGATTTTAGTATACCCTCGGCCATCGGCGAGCGACAGGTGTTTCCGGTGCACACTATGAGGACATTATAATTAGGGGTGCTCAAACTCGATCCCCGTCGCCTTGTAGATTTCTTCTTTGGTGATTGTGCCTTCTCGTCCGATCCTTAATATGCCGCCCTCGATTGTGACCACAGTCGACGGCAGGCCGTTGGGTACAAGGTCGAAATCGATCACATGATCGACCTGCTTTTTAATCACCGGGTCGACATCGGACAACGCTGTCGCGGCCGGCCGGCCATGGAAATTGGCGCTCGTCGCCGCGATTGGCATTCCAATCGTATCGATTATTTTACGCAGCAGCTCGACATCGGGCATCCGAATCCCGAGGGTATTGCTTTCACCGCTGCACGGAAAATGCTCCTCCGAGGTCATCACGATGGTCAAGCTTCCGGGCCAGAAATTTCGCATCAGGATATTGGATAGGCGGCTTCTCCTAACTTGAAGCTCTTCCAACTGCTGTTCATCGGATATGAGAACGGCCAGAGGATTTCTTTCGTTGATACCCTTTATCCGCCTGATGCGGGCGATACCTGCGGAGGAATCGAATCGGCATCCCAGCCCGACTACGGTGTCAGTGGGGAATAACACGACATTGTCTTTCTTAAAAAAGCCGGCCAGTTGCTTCATCTCACGTGGACGCATTATTACAATTTCCTCTCAGACAAGATCACTTTCTCAGTCTTACCAGCCATGCCCTGGAGAAACCCATCGCATTTACCCTTTTCAGAAGCTCCTGCGCGGCATCGAAACCGGCTACGTACCCAACGCAAACCCTGTAATACGGCGCCTGATAGTCAATTCTTATTTCATCCTGGAAAAGCGAGGCGATAGATTCCTTGAATTCCCGGGCCTCGGAGTTGGACTTGGAGGCGAAAACCTGAGCCGCGAAAAACTGATTGTCCCGGGGAGCCTGGTCAAGCCGGGGTGCGAGATTTATATTATCATGCTCCCTGGTTTCATCGGCCTCCGGTACCCCTGATGTTACCACTCCCTCGTCATCGATGATATCCATGCTCTCAAGCCTGTGCTCGAGGCGGGTGCGCCCGTCCGCGTCCGCCTTTGGCTGGGTTCCACGCCCGACACCCCCGCATGAGATAATAACCAGCGCCGAATATGAAAGTAAGACGGCTCTATAGGAATTTATCATATTTTTCGTCAGCCGCTAACTTTACAAGCAGGTCTTTTATTTCGCCAACTCTCGTCTTATGCGCCACCATAACTATTTCCCCGGCCCTGACAATGACAAGGTCGGTAACGCCAAATCCGACTATGATCCCTTCATCGTCGTTGACAACGATGTTTTCGTAGCTACCGTCGAGTAGAACATCGCCCATGACAACATTGCCGGCCCTGTCTTGATTTCTTATCCTTCCCAGGGCCAGCCAGGAACCGACATCATCCCACTTGATCTCGCCCTTCATGGTTAGGACATTGGGGGCGTTCTCCAACACGGCAAAGTCTATAGAGATACTTGTCGAGTCGCAATAAAGTTTCTCGCGAGCCGCTTTTTCGCCTTTCTTGCCCATTTGCGTCTGGTAACTCATCAAGCAGTCGTGTATTCCGGGGGCGAACTTGGCGATCGACTCCAGGATGGCATCGGCCCGCCAGACAAACATCCCCGAGTTCCACAAATGCTTGCGATCGAGGTAATACTCCTGGGCCCTGGTCGGATTCGGCTTTTCCTTGAATTGCTTTGCATGATAAAAGGCTATCCCGCCATCTAATGCGAATTCTCCTCCCAATTCGATATATCCATAGGCTGTCTCGGCCCTGGTAGGTACCACCCCTATGGTTATCAAGTGATTGGATTTGGCGGCTTGCTCGGCGCCGGCCCTTAACAGCGAGACCAGCTTCTCGGTGGGTGAAATAAGGTGATCCGACGATAGGACTATCATCACGGCCTCGGGATCACGCGCTTTGAGATGCAAGGCCGCCAGCCCTATCGCCAGGCATGTGTTCTTGCCTTCCGGTTCGAGCAACAGATTATCGTCGTTAATTCCGGGGACTGCGCTCAGAATCTTGTCTTTCAGATGCCGGCCGGTGACAATTACGATTCTATCTTTCGAAATGAAACCATCGAGCCGGTCAACGGTCTCGAGCATCATGGTCTTTTTGGAGGTCAGCTTTAGAAGCTGTTTGGGATTGTCCTGGCGAGAAAGCGGCCAGAATCGCTCACCTCGCCCGCCGGCCAATATTACGCCGTAGATCATGCCCGCCCCTTTCCGTTCCTGACATTGATAGGCTCGGCTTTGCGGTTGAACAAATACCGCTTGATCTTGCGAGTCGAGGTTTTCTCGAACTCCTCCAGCCGAATTTGCACGTATTTGACCCTCTTGAATTCCGCCAGGCCGGAGCTCAGCCTCTGAACCTCCGATGTTATTATCTTTTCGATCTCCTCGGAGGTGAAATTGTGCCCGGTCTCGGTCGTCAGATTATTGAAATACTCCTGGTCCGGGACCACGATGGCCTCTATTTCCTCACCGCGCATCCCTTCCGGCGCCCGGCCCAGAACCAGCGACTCCAGGATATAAGGCGATTTGTTGAGCTCGCTTTCGATTTCCTCGGGATAGACATTCTTGCCGGCCGGGGTAACTACCACGTTCTTGACACGCCCGGCGATATAGTAATAACCGTCCTCGTCAACCCAACCGGAATCGCCGGTGTAAAGCCATCCGTCCTTCAAGACCTCGGCGGTGGCCTCGGGATTGTTATAGTAACCCTGCATTATCATCGGGCCGCGCGCCACTATCTGCCCGATGCCGCGGCTGTCGCGGTCGATTATTTTTAACTGCGCATCTGGAACGGGCAACCCTATCGAGGCGTCCTTATGTTTGTCTACCGGGTTGAGTGTCAGAACCGGTGCCGATTCGCTCAAGCCATATCCCTGAATGAATCTGAAACCGAGCAGATTGAAAGTCCTGGCTATATCCGGGGGCATGGGGGCCCCGCCGGAAACCATGAGCCGCAAGCTGGCCAGCCCCGCTTTTTCCCTCAAGCCCTTGAAGATGCGCTTCCCCGGCTCGGCGCTGAATACGTTGCTGAGCAATTTGGCTACCGAGTAGCTGGCCTTGAAAACGATTCTCGTAAATGGCGGCTTCTTGGCGATTGCCCTGAAAATGCCGGCGTGCATCTTCTCGTAGAGAAGCGGCACACCGAGTAGAATCGTTGCTCTGTTATTCCTGATGTCTTCTATGATTTGTTTGGACGCCAGCCCTCGGGCGTATGTTATCGTGATCCCCCATGACATCGGAGTCAAGAAACCGCAGGTGCACTCAAAGGCATGGTGGATCGGAAGCACCGAGAGAAAATTATCGCCCTCGACAAAATCAATCATCTGGGTCATGTTGTCGACATCGGCGACGATATTCTCATGCGATAGCATGACTCCCTTGGCCTGGCCGGTCGTGCCCGACGTATAGAGGATCGAGGCTGTGTCCGATGGTCTGGCTTTTGGCAAGGCGCCTTTGTAGACAGAGCCTTTCCGGATCAGGTCCTGCAGCGACATGGCCCGTGAACCGGACTCGACATTATCCATGCAGATCATATATCTCAGGTCGGGGAGATCGTCGACGGCCAACTCGAACTCCGGCAGAAAGCCCTTTGAGATTAGCAGCATCCGGCAGCCGGAATTGCGCAGTATGAAGCTCCAGGATGGCAACTTGAGAAGCGCGTCGAGCGGCACGTTTATGCCCCCTGCGAAGAGTACCCCCATGTAAGATACCCCCCAGTCGGGGCGGTTCTCGGAAAGGACGCCTACGCGGTCGCCCTTCTGTAAACCCAGCGCGGCCAGCCCCTTGCCGATAGAGAGCGATTTATCGGCGAACTCTTTGAATGTCATATCGACAAAGCGATCGCCGGAGAAGCTCTTCATGAAGGCGCGCTCGCCAAACAGGTCGCTGCTCTGATTGAGAACATCGACCAGGCTCTTGCCTTTCAACGGGACCTTATTCATCTTCCTCCCTTCTCGCAATAACTTTCGAATATATGACTTAGAGGCGGATATGGCAAGTTTGAAGATAGGCGCGGCGGCTCTATCTCTCGAACTTGCACAGTGGCGCATCCCGGGGCTGCGGATCGACCCTGGCCAAATAAAAAACCCCGGCCAAAATGACCGGGGCTGGAAATTCGCAGGATTTTTAAACCGTTATTCTATTGACGCTTGCGCCGGCTTTTCGACTATGGTCGGCGTCACGAAGATAAGCAGGTCGCGGGTGATGACCTCTTTCTTGTCGTATCCGAACAGATAGCCCAGAAGCGGGATGTCTTTCAGCAGCGGCAGACCGACCTTGAGGTTCTTGATCTCCTGGTTGGTGAGCCCGCCGATAACCGTCGTCTCGCCATCCTCTACTACCACGTTCGTCTCGGCGTTCTGAGTGTTGATGATAACGCCGTTGGGGTCGAATTGGTAGGAGCTGCGCTCTGGAATCATATGCAGTAGAATGCGGCTCTCCGACGTCACGTGCGGAGTTACGCGAAGCTTGGTGCCAACGTCATAGAAGGTAATGATGGTGTTGCCCGAGGGGTCAAACTGCTTGATCGGAATCTTCTGGCCCATCTGAATATAGGCCTCAACATTGTCAAGCGTGGTGACCTCGGGGTGAGCTATGATCTTTCCCTTGTTGGATGATTCCACCATCGCCAGTACCGCACCGAGGCTGAAATTCTCGAATGTGCCTGCGAAAGAGAATTGGCCGATCTTGGCCGATGTAACCTGGTCGGTGCCCCTAATCTGGCCTTCCTGCTCTGCCCAGGTCTTCCTTTCCGGATTTTCCAGGAATAGCTGATCATCGGTCGGCGCTTCGGATATGAAATGCTGGTTTATGGCGCGCCAGTCGACTCCAATCTCGCGCAAGAAGCTGCTTTCGACCTCGAGCAACTGGGCCGAGATCTTGACTTGCTGGGTTTCCTTATCGAGCTCGCCAATCAACCCCTCGACCCGAACCAGGATCTCCGGCAGGTCCCGCAGGATCAATGAATTGGTGCGCTGGTCGACATCGACCGTGCCGCGCGCCGAAAGCAGCCCTTTGACTGCCGTCTTCATTTCGGCGGCGACATTGTATTTGATATCGACAATCTTGGTGGTCAGCGGCTTCATCGTCTCCTGCTCTTGATTGTGCTTTTCCTCGGCCGCTTTCTCCATGTAATATTCGGAGGCCTTCACGACCCTGATGTAATTGTCGGATTGCACGCCAACCAGGTTGTAGGTTTGCAGGATGATATCGAGGGCATCTCTCCATGTCACATTCGATAGATGAATAGTCACCGGACCCTCGACCGACGGGGATGCTACTATATTCACGCCCCCATAAGACGAAAGGTACATCAAAACCGACTTGATATCGGCCTTGGTCAATGCCAGGGTTCTTATGACTCCACCCTTGCCCTGCTCTCCTGGGACAACCTCAATGCCTCCCTGGCTTCGAAGCGTGCCGTAGTTTACCAGCAGCAGGCAACCGAACGCCAGAATGGCCGCTATCAAAATTGAAATCCTGCGCATATCCTACTCTCCTTTTTAGTCGACTTTAACGACTACTTGATTTCCGGAATCGCCAACTCCAAGGCCACGGTCCTCGTCCAACCATATTCGGTCACCTGGAAAATCGCCTTGCTGTCGGTGACCGTAACCAGGTAACCGCCCTTGATCTTGTCGTTGGGCTTGAGCATATAGCCATTCCCCTCGGCGTCCTCAAGCAGGGCCCGGTGCATCTCCAGGTCCTCGAGGATTCCGACGAGCTTTAAATTCTCAAGCGATGGAAGCCCCTCGCGTATGCGGCCACTGCCGGCGCCGACCAGCGGCGTGAATGGATCCTTCATCCCCATCGAGGCATATTCCACAATCTTCCTTTTCGGGGTCGTTTCCACCTGCATACCGGAAGGTGTCGAGGGATCTGAAACAGCCAACTTTGGCGGCATTATCGACTCGGCCCCGCTATCCTCATACTCTTCTTCAACTGCGACCTCTTCATTAGTGGTCTCTTCTTCAGCGACCTCTTCCGCCGCGATACTCTCAATGGAGGCGGTTTCTACAGGAATCGCCTGGGCCGTCTCCACCTCGGAATCGATCTTCTCAGGAACCGCCTCGGCGATCTCCAATTCGGAATCGACCTTCTCAGGCGCCGCCTGGGCGACCTCTTCCACGGATGCCAGCTCCTCGGGGGTCGCTCTGGTGGCCTCGACCTCCTCGGGATCGACAGCCGGTTCGTCGGCGAAAGTGCCGCCGGCGGGATATTGCCAGGCCGCAAACTGGATTTCATCGGCAATGGCCGGGAGCTTTACCACGATCTTATCGTCGCTTCTGAAACTTCTAAACTCAATCGGCCGCTCGATATCAAGCACCACCCGGGCCTGCATATCGGGCTCCGACTTGAATTGACTGGTCCTGATGGAATGTATCGAATGGAGCGGCAACTCCTTGAATTGTTTTTCCTGGAGGTTATTCTCGACTCCAACCAGGTCGATGACAATCCTCTCGGGTTTGCTGTCGGTTAAAAAGGCGTTATATTCGCAACTGGAGGACGTGGCTATCGTCACGACGACGGAATCCCCGTCGCGATATACGCCTATGTTTTCCAGGCTGTTTGCGATTGCCCCTGTGGCTCCGGGACCCAGAATCAGCGCCCCCAGCGCCAGCACCGTTATGATGTTACTTACCCTTCTCATCCGACCGCATCCTGTTTGACGTTATATGTTGACATCTTAAACGTAGCTATCAAGGTTTTGTCCGGGTCCTTGTCGCCGGCGTTCATGCCCGGTATCAGACCCTTGGCCGTCTTCATCTCGAGATCGGAAACGTTGACTATGAACGGGAAATTGGCGACCTTGGCGAAAAATCGCCCCAGGCCGTGGTATGACGATTCCACCTCGAGCGAATAGGTGTTGGTATTGTAGAAATCCCCAACCTGCGTGCCCATCGGAGTTAGATCCCGCACCACGGAGCCGGTCAATTGAGCGGCGGCGTGGAGCTGACTTAAGAAAGCCTCGTCTTCCTTGATCTCCGGCAGCAGCAGCTCGACCTTCTTGTACCTCATTTCGAGATCATCGAATTCCCGCTGCAAATCGTCCAGCGTGGCGGCTTTTTGCTTGACGGCGTGCAAATCCTGAAGCTCCTTCTGATATTGAGCCGATTTGTCCGCGATTTTCGCGGCGTAGCTGGTGTAGACCTTGTTGAACCAAAAATAACCCGCCACCGCGAAAATGAACACGATGAATATCATTACTTGCGTCTTGGGGTCTTTGTAATTCATTTATCCCCTCCAGAGTATCCGTACTGTCATACCAGTCCTTAGGAACCTGGCGACCGGTGTTTTGCCTCTAAACATCAATAATGAACCTGCAGCATATCATCGACCTGCGCGGTCTGAGTATCGAGATTGACCGGTAGCGCGGTCACCAGGTTGCAGTTTAGCTTGAAATTATAGGCTTTCACCTTCTCGACATCCTGCAGCTTAATCGATGCGATTTCAATATTTTCGAAAAAGTCGGACTTTTTCAGCCTCACCAGGAAAGTGGCCAGGGCATTGAGCGAGAATGAGTACCCCTCCAGCGACGATTTGACCGCCGGCGGAGGCGGAGTCGGAGCGGCCGGCTGACCGGGTTGGGTAACCGCTTGCACTACTGCCGGAGCCTGTTTGACATTGGTCAGCCACACGTATTCGGGGATACGGCCGGCCAGGTCCTCCATCAGGGTCACCCAGTACTCACGGTTTCTATCGAGAAGCTGAATCGAGGACATTCTGGACAGTATCTGGTCCTTCTTCCTGCTAATCTCCTCGATCTTGGCAATCTCGGGGGCGTACTTTTCCGTTTCGGCTTTCGATATGGCCAACTGCTTTTCCAGCTTGGCATATTTACTGGCCTGAAATACGAAGCTATACGCTGCCATGACAGCGATAAACGCCAGGCACGCGCTCAACGTCACCACGATGTTTTTATCGAGCTTGAAGCTGAAGCGCTTCCTCTGCAAGTCCTTTGGCAGTAAATTAATTTCTATCATTAGATCCTCCGGGCCGCCAAACCTATGGGCACAGCCAAAAGGGGTGCCACCTTCTCAGGTTGGTATTCCATGAACATCTCCGGGTCATATTCTATATTCCGCAGAGGATTGAATATCTCTACCGGAATTCCGAGCTTGTTCTGTATCAATTCGGGAAAGTAAGGCACCAGGGCGCCGCCGCCGGACAGGACTATCCAATCGAGTTGTCTGACACCGGAAGAGCTCTTGAAATACGAAATAGCCACCTCCAAACCGGCCAGCAGCTCCTCGGACGACGTAAAAACAGTCGCCTTGAACATGTCCTGGTCGATAGAGCCGTCCATCTCGCCTTTGAGGGCCTTGCTGGCCATCTCCTGGTTGAGGCGGAACTCCTTCCCGATCGCGTCATAGATCAGCCGGATGCCGTTGGATGCATCCCTGGTGGAATGGTACAAGCCATCCTTAATAAACGTTATATTGGTGGTATCGAATCCGACGTCGATCAGGGCCGTGACCCTGTTGGGGTCGACCTCGTAGTTTATCTCGTAGGCGTTAAGTATCGCGAATGCATCGGTGTCGACCAAAACGGGGCGCAGGCCGGCATCGAGGATGAGATCGAGGTAGTTTTTCAAGAACTCATTCCGGGCGGCCACCAACAGGACTTCCATCTTGTTGGTTTCCTCATCGATCTGAATAATATGGTAGTCGAGGGTCACGTCCTCGACATCGAACGGGCTTCTTTGCTCGGCCTCGAACAAGATGGCCTGCTCCGCCTCGCTGCCCGACTTGCGATCCATGACTATCTTGTCGGTTATGACGCCATGCCCCGATATTGAAATCACCACGTCCTTTATCTTCGGATCCGTTTGATCAACCAGATTCTGGATATCGAAGATCACGGCGTCGCGGTCTTTGATTTCTTCAGCGGCGATGGCGTCCAGAGGAAGCTCTTTTAGCGCCAGCGATTTCAGGGCGTAGCCGCCCGGCTTTCTCTGGAGCTTGACGAGCTTAATGGAGCTGGCACCGATATCCAGCCCTACTGCCAATTTTGATTTTCTTCCGAAGCCCATAGTTTTTTCACCTGTGAAGACAGTGGATGCCCTTGATTAATTTCGATTTTATTCTATTTCCTTCAAATTTACCTGTCAAGGCAAATTGACTTTACATGCTTATTATCGTCTTGTTGATTCAAAAGTTAACCCCGTATGAAAAAATTATTGAGGGCTTCCGGCCGAGGGTTAGACTACTGAAGCTTCGTCTTCCCGGTCGCGGCAAGCACTGAGATGGTATAGGGGGTATCACCACTGCTGGTATTGACGCCGACCGTGCCGGTCTCGGAAGCGGCCCCGGTGGGAAGCATCACGAGCGTACTGGCTGTAAATGTCGTGCCCGTGAACACCACATTGGCATCGAGCTCCACCGGCCCCACTATGATCGAGTCGCCATTATTGTATCTGAATAGAGTCTGGTTGACTATATCCTTAAATATCAGATATGTCCGAGCATTTGTGTCGAAATAAACACCATACTGTGTGTTTTCGGCAATTGCCCTGCTTCGAGCGATGCGGACCGAGTTGAGAAGGTTCCTGGCCTCGGCGTGACATTTGAGCCTGGGCAGGGTCCTGGAAAACAACGGCACCGCCAGAGTCGCCAGCACTCCCACCAGGACGGCTACAATCGCCATCTCGATCATGGTAAAGCCGGCGGTCTTCTTGGAATTTTTTGGTATCATCGGAGAATTACCTCCTCCTGACTTAAACGATTGGTTTCTCCGATTGTAGTTATCGGCACCGAAACCGGTATTGTTTAATGAGTCTCAGCCAAGATGCTGCCCTGCGATATCCCGTTGGTGGCCACCACGGTCGAGAAACTCCGTGAAACACGGGTTTCGGGGCTTAGGCCCTGATCGTCCCGAAGATTGGTCGAAATCGTGACCACCAGCGTCTGACCCCCTACTCGAGTCACTCTGAGTGAGCCGACCCCATCGGCCATCACTGTGTCTTTGCCTTCGCGACGTCGTATCAGGTCGTTGTCCTGGTCGACGAAATACTCATACTTCGCGTTGCCGTGAAATACGACAATACGGTCGCTTTCGGCTCCATTTTCAATTATCAGGGGCTCAGCAACCTCATGACCTGTCCCCCGGCGGGCAAAGCTGATATGGTACCCGATCTCGCCGAGAGCGGCCTGGATGAAGCCGTTTTGCGCGGTGACCTCCTGTATCTGCGGAAGAGGCTCATGCTGGCCGGAGCGAAAATTCAAATACGCGGTTGCGGCCACCGATATCAATATCACGACAATCATTAGATCGACCAGAAATACGCCGCTGTTTTTGCCTCTCAAAGCCACCTCCAGAGAGCATGTGAGTCCTTCTCAATAAATGATATACCGCAAACCCTGTGCCCAATTTTAGCACAGGTGCTTAGGCATTTAGCAACATATGCTTATTCGCACTGGCCGGGAATGACATTAAAGGGAACCGGCTTCTATTATGGGATTTGCCCCAAAGGTGTGGGTTGCAGGCAACACTTTGTTGCTATCTTAAGATGGTGATTTTCCTGAAAGCAGTTTTCTTTTCCCCCGACAGGCTCGCGCAATAGACACCCGAGGCCAGCCTCTGGCCTCCATCGCCAAGACCATCCCATTTAATCGAATAATGCGCCGGGCCGTATCGGCCCTCAAGGAGCCTTCTAATAAGTCGGCCATTGATGTCATAAATAGAAAGTCGAATCGACTGCGAACCCCCCTCGATAGCAAATTCAATAACCGCGGAATTATTGAATGGATTCGGATAGATATTCTCGATGGACAGCTCTTTCGGCAAAGGCAACCGGCCGGAATCGTCGATACCGGTAACAACCCGAGCGCTGTCCATTATCCAGTTGTCGGGATCAAACAGCAGCGCTGTCGGCGGTGATTGCAGGGATATCTGATAACGCTGTAGGGGCAGATAATTATCGAGCCTGATTTCCAGGGTATCGCCGGCTATTATTCCGATCGGGACTGGCATGGTGAATATCGGGGATTGCACTTGAACCTGCGCGATATCGAGAAAGACCGTAAACGAATCCCCCTCCGCTGACCAGCTCCATGAATAATTATAAACCGGGAAGCCCTGGCCATAAATCCATTGATCGAAAAATGGATCGAGCTCGCATCCACAAGCTCCCTCCATGACATCGCGGAACTCGTCGGTGGTGGCATTACCATATGCGTAGGTTTGAGCGTAGGCGTGAAGCCCGGCATAAAAATTCTGGTCCCCCGTTATGCCGCGAAGCATATGCAGGACCCAGGCCCCCTTGACATAGACATTCACGCCGAACAGATCGGGAGGATCAAAGATGGGATGACGACCGGCGCTCTGCTCGTATGCATAATAAGTGTTCTGGTAATCGAGCATGGTCTGAGCGAACGCCTCCTCACCATGCGCGGCCTCGTTGTACAGGGCCGAGGAATACGTTGCAAAACCCTCGTTCAGCCAGATATGACGCCAGTCGGCCATCGTTACCAGGTCGCCCCACCACATGTGGGCCAATTCATGAGCGTAACCGAGTTCCAACGCCCTGTCCCCGGTTATCCAATTGCGATTGATGGTGGTCATGGTTTGATGTTCCATGGCCCCGGCGAAAAACGGCGCAACGCTTCCCTGGCCATACTTTTCGAACGGATATGGATAAAACAAATCGGAAAAAAGGCTCATCATGTCGGGCACGGTGGCGAAATCATACGCCGCATCCAGGGAATCCTCGCGCCAGACCATGTAGAATATCGGAATGGAATCGCCGTCGTCCTCGACATAGTAATCAGTCCAGGTGGCATAGTCGCCCATGATGAGGTTGATCAGGTAGGTAGCTATCGGCAGGTTGGTCACCCAATGATAAGTTTTGACATGCGATACCTGATCGTGTATGACGTCGGCAAGATAACCATTGGAGCCAACCTCGTAAGTTTCCGGCACGGTGGCGAATATCTCCGCGGTAGCCTTGTCCCACGGCTCATCGTAGCAGGGGAACCACCAGCGAGCGTCCTGCGGCTCGGCCATGGTATAGCTGTTGCGGGCATAATGGTAATAGCCTCGGCCGTCCGAGGTGTCGTGATAGAAAATTCGGACCAGGAGCGTCTCGGGAAAATGATGAACCGCTCCCAGATTGATCGCTATGGACGTATCATCGAAGCTATAATTGGCGCGAACCGCCCCGGCGAACACGGAATCCGCGATAAGACCCGCCATGTGAAGCCTGATATGTGAAATCGTGTCATCGACCACCTGGAACCGCATCGCGACATTGCCCAGGTAAAAATCGGATGTCATTGGGAAATTTAGAAATATCCGATATGAGAGCGCATCGAACGAATGGACCGAGTCGAATAAGGCCTTTGAGAATCTGCCGAGCGGTTTTTCTTCGAGGAAGGCCAACGGCTTGATTTCGCTCGACCCCTCGTTATGGGGAATATAGGCCGAAACACGGTCGCCGGCGAGCCCATCGGCCGCAAGATAAGAACATATCGGGAAAGTCACCAGGATCAGAAACAACAATAGAGGTTGCGTCGAACGCCCCATTTTCCATTTCTTCTTTCCCTGTTGAACAATGACATCATATCAACAGTTCGATGACAATATACCCAAACTCCTCATCTCAACAACGTCATTTTCTCCTGCCTGGCGCCTTGCTCCGTAACAAGCCGATAGAAATATACCCCCGAGGCCACGGGAGATCCGGCCCGGTCGATACCTTTCCAGACTGCATTATAACTGCCCGCGTTCAACTTCTCGTTGATCAGGCTGACTACGCTGCGGCCGAGGATATCGAAAATTTCAAGCCGCACATGCGACGGCTGCGGCAGGCTGAAACTGATGTTAGTCTCCGGATTGAAGGGGTTGGGCCAGTTTTGCCCCAAAGACAATCGACCTGGCTGAATAATATCCTGGTCCACGCCCACGAGCGTTTCCATGGCCCAGCCGATGTCATCGAAGACCAGGCCGACCCAGGTAGATTCAGCGTCCGTCTTGAAACGAAGGCGGAATCTGTACTGGTGGGCGTTTGGATGCAAGATGGGAGTTATGTTGTACTCTCTATAATGATATCCCGAGATCTGTTCCCCGGTTATGAATCCGGCCCTATACCAATTCTGTCCATTATTGTTGGAGATTTCAATCAGGCAGGAATCGTTCGACCTGACGGCACCCCTGGTATGGAAAAATACCTTTCCGGCTCCGAATGGGGAAAGGTCGAAAATCGTATTCGCGGTTATGGAGGAGTTGGCATTGTTAGGGTAATTGGGGCTCGAATACCAGATTGAATGGTTTGAGTAGTAGCCGTCATCGCGGAGAATCCAGCCTCCATCGTTTGTCCAGCCTCCCATGCCGTTGCGCTCAAAATACTCGAAAACCTCCGTCATGACCATTACATAGCCGAATGAGCCGGTTTGGGGAAGGCGGCCGGTATTCGGCTGGTGAGCGGTATCCCGCGCCGTAAAATAATAATGGATTGTGTCTCCGATGGCAAGCTGACGGTCGAGGTCGATCGAGGCCAAGATAAATTCACCGTCGTTTGGCCCGGGGGAAAGCGACGCCGCCGCTTCCGATTCGTTGTTAACATAGTAATGAAGCCTCACCTGCGATGGATCGATGCCATTTATGTCAAAAGCATTCATGACAAACGGCCCATAAGGCCCGAATAGGTTGACTGTATTCCGGGGACCTTCAATGAGAGCCAGAGTCGGGGGAATTAGATCGGGGCCGACATAAAACGAATAATGCGTGTCCGGCGCTCCCGGGGGCCAGGTGCCTCTGAATCCTCCGTTGTCGACTGCCAGAACGTAGTAACCCACATGGGTGTCATTCGGCTGCGGCGGGATGGCGGCCTGCCACTCACTGCCATTCTGAGCCATATTGATCGGCTGGAAACCGCCGCCGTTGTCATAAAACAGGATTATGGAATCAGGATTAATGCTGAATATCGTGGAGATCGAGGCGCTCACCGTGAAAGAGCGTGTCGTATCCTCGGAATCAAACAACGTGTCGGCGGAGATCGAAATCGTTGTTCCCGGGCCTATTCCGTGCCTGTCGCCGAAATTATGGAATATGGTCCAGGCGTTCGGCGTGCCGTTTTCGAGATTGCCATCGTCGTCATCGAGAGCGACGAAGGCCCAGAAATACGGCTCGAACTCCTGGGTCAATGCGTAGCGGGCGTAATGCCACAGGGAATCGACATATCCCATGCCGTAAGGCGAAAGGTCGGACCTCGCATGCCACAGGGCGCCTCCGATTATCAAGCCGTCATTGTGCGGTTCTCCATTCCAGTGAATAGGATAGCGGCGGTCGTTGTCCAGAGTCCTCAGGTAGCCGTTGGGATCGTTGGAGTAGAAACCCCTGCCGACTATCGGCTGATTGGTAACGGTGCAGGCCAGGTAATCGGAAAATCCTTCGTGCATGGCGCCGTCGGGCCCAATTGGCCTGGTCTGAAGATCGGTGACGCCGTGCCCATACTCGTGATAAACGACATCGGCAATCTGGGCCGTATTGTTGCATTGGCCACCGGCGCTGTAGAAATTGATACTCAGGTCCCAGCCGCTCCAGAATGCGTTGCAGGTGCCACTGACATAAACATTGCAGGTCATCGGGAAATCCATAACCGTCAGGTTGGGATCGAGCATTTTTATCCATTGATGGACATAGACGGCGCTATACCAGGCATCCCGCTCGGCCGGCAGAGAATTATCCTGGTTCCAATAGACATTGTAGGTCGCCGGAGGATCGACAATATCGGCGATATGCGATTCCGGGCCGGCCTCATTCCAGACTTCCATAAAGGGGCCGCGGAAATAGGCGTCGACAGAAACAGGATTGGAGCCGGCCAAATCTATGGTGTAACCGCCATTCATATCGGTGGTGACCGGGCTGCCATTGAAAAATATATCTTGATGGAAGAAATTGCGGTCCTGCCAGGGATCGAACGGATAAAGTGGCTGGATCGATCCCGAAATGGTGCCGGAGACTACATCGTAGTAGATCTTGTTTGTCCGCTGAAGCAGTTCACCATTTTCGGCGTCAACGAGAGTTTCCCATACGGCATACGGTTCGCTCACCTTTACAATCACTCGATAAGCCGGACGATAAACGGTCCCGCTTTCGAGATAAAGCGGTATTATCACCCGGTCCTGATAATCCTTGCTTGCCGCATGCCCTGAAAGGCCGTTTCCGGCGATTTCCACAGCCTCATCAGGCGATAAGGTGAATTCGGAAATGCTCATGGCTGACATATCGAGATCGCCCCAAAGCAGATTCGCCCGGCCCTGGGGGCTGATTGCGATTCCGACTCCCGCATCGAGTATCTCCACACCGCCAAGCTCCTTGATAAACCTCACAAACCAGACACGGTCCATAGCGAATTTGCTGGAAACGAGCTTAAGTTCAAAATTGGCAGGAACCAGTTGATTTGAGGCCAGAAATTTCCGCGCCGCCTTTTCGGCGTTGGATTCGTCTATGAGCGAGAAACCGGTGGTCCCTCTACCGGGAGCGACCACAACCATTTGTGACGGTATTTGGTTGTTAACGGCAACGTATGGAGCTTCGAATCGCCTCTCCTGCCCGGCGACCCTGGAATCCCCACTCCAATTCACGTAATCGGGTGTCCTGAAATCGAAACCAGGTTTCTCGATTGTCCCATCAGTGCTTTCATGTCCGGTAATTGCCATAGCCGATGAGGCCATAAGCGCGAAAAAGAAGAATACCCTTGTTCTCAAAATGAGTCTACTCCTTCCCTATCTAATCAATAACATCTTATTATCAGCCTTAAGAGGGCCATTGTCCAGCACGTAAAGGTAAATGCCCGATGCCAGCTTGTTGTCAAATGAATCTTTGCCGGCCCAATAAACCGTACCCTCGGGATTATTGTTTCCGGCTATCCTTGCAATCTGCCTGCCCTGGATATCATAAATGCGCAGGGTCACCGGATACTCGACGCTGGCGCCGGCATAATGAATGAATGTGCCATCATTGAACGGATTCGGATAATTCGAGATGAGAATCGTATTCGGCAATGGCGGGGGTTCGGGCGGGAAATCATCTATCAACTCAGCGGTTTCACGGTAGAATCCGGTGAAAATGACGCCGGCGATTCTGTTTTCCTCGTAGTAAACCTCGCTTGCGGAGGGCGGGTCGGATGACCAGTTCTCGAGCATCGATCCGGCCTGATCAATGCCCCATTTCTCGAGGGGCAAAGTATATGAATATACACCATGGCCGTCTTCATCCAGCAAATATCGGCTGTTGAGATGGTATGAGGTCTGAGGGTTGTCATATAACTGCCGGGATCGCGAATTGCAGTATTGGACGACGGGTGCGCCCTGCGGATTCGATAAGGGCTCCGGGACGTTTCCACACCTTACCCACAAGGGGAACGCGACCGATAAAATCGGCTGCCCCAGCATGGCAAATATCGTCGTTTGATGGGCCGGCTCATCTCCCCTGGTTCCCCTGATAACCACAGCCGACGTCGTCGAACGGTTGCAGATTGTCACGCCCGAATTATAAATATATCCGGCCGGTCCTCCATGCTGTATGCCGTTATATGGGAGCGGATATGGGTCATCATAGATATTCGCCAGATCGCGGGCCAGGCTTTCAAGAACAAATCCGGCATCGATGGCATAGCTTGCGGCACGATTCGCAGTCAGGGAGCAGGCCCGATCATACCTATCCTGTCCAGTGTGATTTACATTGCCGCTCAATGAAAAATTGGCTCTAATGATATACATCCCCGACTGTGCCCCGGTATCCTGGGCCGCATACCTGACATAGCCATAGTTGGCGCATTCATATAGCGCCGACGCTCCGGTAGAATCGAGGCAACCGAAATTCCAGCAATCACGCCGCCCGGTGATATTGGTAGAATCCAAAAGCGCCTCGAAATCTCCGAGCGTTCGGCACGTCTCGAGCGCGATCCTCATCAGTGTGCCGTCATCGGTGCCATAGCTAAGTGAATCGCCCAGGTTATACGAATCGGAATTCATGACGGCGAATCCGCGCTCATTCGCGCCCATGTATATCCTGGTGGTGTCGTTTCGGTAGCAATCTCCTACTAAAGCGAGGGTGGTGATGCCATCTCGCGAATATGGACTGCAATGGATGAAGCGCTGGTCGGGATTGCCAACGTCGCGATTCTTCCAGATCATCGGCCGGCCGTCGGCCGTGACACCGCCCCCAAACACGCCGACAGTGCATTCCCCCAACCCCCCAATATTGATCCAATCTTCCGCATAGATAACCACATTCGTCAGAAGGAAAGTTGCAGTGATAAAGCAAGCCTGTATTCGCATATTGGCGGCTACTCTTGGGTCATGGCCCGGATCTACTCTATGGCGGGAGTTGGGCCGACCTCTCATTTCATCAAGATTGTCTTAATTGTTGCCGAACGGCTGGCCGAGACGGCATTCACCAGGTAAACCCCGGAGGCCAGGGAATTGCCGTCTGCATCACGGCCATTCCACCTAAGCCTGACCTCATTTGACGCGGCGACTCCCACCTTGTATACCAGTTGGCCCAGCATGTTATAAATTCCGACATCAACCCATTCTCCTTCCCCGAATCCCGATAAGGCCATCGACGCCTCGGAATTAAAAGGATTGGGATAGCATGATATCGATGCTATTTCGGGCTGATCTGCGATTGCTTGATTGGGGAAATCAAGAGGAATCCCCAGGTAGCTGTCATAAATACTATCCGCCAGAGCGCTCTGGACAGAGGCAAATGTGGCCGAACCCGGCAACATCAGACGCCAGTCGGTCAGGTAACCCTCGACAGCATCGATGATGCCGGATTCGAGGGCAAGCGTATATGTAAGAAGGCCGACGCCGTCCTTGCCTATCAGGTACCGGCTATCGATGTAGTTGGCATCACCCCTGAGCGGATACAATCTTCCGATTCGTCTGGTAACCTGAACGAACATCGGCACCTGAACGCCGGCGTTCAGGACGGCCGGTACGGTATGCGATCTCACCCACATCGGAAATGCCACCGACAAGACGGGCGGCCCAATCATGCCCCAGACTGTGGACAGGCAGGGATTTTCGCCCGGCGCCACCCCTTGTATTACAATTAGGGAGCGGGAAATCGTGCGGCTGATGGTGACGTCGCGCGCCAGGATAAAACCGGCGGGTCTCCCGTTCTGGATACCGTCATACGGCAATGGGTAAGGGTCATCGATCGGGTTGGCGAGGTCGCGCGCCAGCGTTTGAAGCACGTATTCAACGTCGATGCGGTCTGTCCGCAGGCGATTCCTGACCAACTGGGTGGCGCGTTTATAACGCGGAAAACCATCGCGATTGTTATCCCCGGAGAGGCTGAATGTGGCGCGGATAACCACACCTTCCCCCTCGTTCAGCGAATCGTTGGCATCGTACTTTGCATACCCGAAATTCGCGGCCTCGTACATGGCGGCGTTGCCAAAAGCATCGATGGCGCCGAAATTCCAGCAGTCGACGCGGCCGGCCACCGAGGTCACATCGAGTATCGCCTCGAAGTCAAATATGGTCCGGCAGGTTTCAAGAGCGAGCCTCATGATACGGCCATCGTCTATGCCATCCTGTCTTTGATCGCCGAGATTATAGGAATTGGCATTCATTATGGCGAAACCGGCCTCGTTAATCCCCATATAAACCCTGGTGGTATCGATAGAATAGCAATTAGCAAGATATGCAAAGGTGGTATCGAAACCTATTATTACGGGATCGTAATGGCAAAATTTCTGGATAGCGTTGGTGACGTCACGGTTTTTCCAAAGAATCGGTCTGCCATCGACTGTGGCCTGCCCGGTGAAAATACCGATGGTGCATTCACCCACAGACGGCGGGGTAATCGACATGGGATTGTCGATCAGTAAGACCGGAAGTGTTAAATAGAGGACAAAGCTCAAAAAGCGACGCATATTCGGCCATCATTTCCAACAGTAAAAATACCTCTTACCCGGTATAAGTCAAGAAATTATTGGCGCTTATGACGACAGGGCCGGGCCGGAGCCGGGCGGATGCAATTCTCAGGTGAATTTCACGCTGCTGTCTATACGAACTTAACAGATTACCGGGCGCCCAAGTTCCTATGGATATTCACATTGCCATGATAAAGAGGCGCTAAATAATGCCGACAAAATATAACGAGTAAGTGAAACCCTGGACGGAGGTTAAAATTAATGAAATGCCATGAATGTGGAACCGAGAATAATTTCGAGTGGGCTACGTTCTGCCGCAACTGCAACCAACCGTTGCAGAGTGAAGATAGTGGCAGCGCCGCCCAGGGTTCGATGAACCAGGATCCGGTTCTCGAATCGAGTCCTTCAACCAATGAGCAAGTCGCGCGCCTCAATGAAAGCGACAAGATCGATATCCGTATTGCCGACCCGATGGATTTCGCGGTCGGCGCCGGGAAAGCCGATACTGAATCACCCTCGATGGAAATTTCTGAACGGATTTCCCCTGAGCCTATCGAGAGTGAGCTGACTCTCTACAGGGACGATTCCGTGCGGCTCAGCGTTTCGGAAAATGCCGAGAGTCAAAAAGTTACCATCGAATCGATTAAAAGCGGCTTCAAGGTGGCTGCCGATGGGGAGGACAAAGTCGAGATCACGGAAAATTACGACGATTATGAGAGCGACCGCATGACGGAGACAGCCAACCGGTTAAATACGCCCGATCAATCCCCAGGGCCCGAGACGCATGTTGAGCCCCCTCAGCCTTCGTTCCTAAAACAGGATTCATATGAGGCGGAAATCTCGGCGCCATCGCCGGAATCCGATATCGAAATAGAGAGGCCGACGCCCCCAACCAACCTCAGTGACGTCATGCATTCCAAAGGAGTCATTTATCTGGCCGGCAAATCGCTGAAATTAACCGGCGGCCTGAAGGTCGAGCCTGGCGACGAGATAATGATCAACGACAAGGCCTTTCAGGTCAAATTGGAAAAGAAGAATAATCGCGGCTTGATATTGTGGATCGCCGGCGGCGCCCTGGCCCTATTTGTCATGCTTCTGATTATGACCGGCTTCCTGTCGAATGATATCGGCCAATTAGCAGGCTTGGTAACCGACGGCGTCACCGGCAGACCACTGGCCGGCATTAATGTGCGGCTCAGCGAAATTAACAAATCCGTAAAGACCAACGAGGCCGGATTCTTTGCGTTCGATCAAATCCCCAGCGGCATTCACTCGATCGAATTCCAGGCCCCGGACGGCAACACTACCAAAGACAAGGTGACCGTCATCAGGAACCAGACCAGCACGGTCTCCCTGGCTACCAGCGTTGTCAGCAAGGCCGTAGCCGAACCGCAGGCCGCCGTGCCGAAACCCGCGCCATCGGTGGAGAAGGCGTCGCGAGCGACGCCCTCGGACAAGGGCTTCATGAAGCTGGCTATTGTTCCTAACAATTCCTCTGTTTATCTCGATGGCAAGCCGATCGGTGTCGGATCGAACACATATAAGATCCCGGCCGGATCGCATGACCTGACCATACGAAAAGACGGTTACGAAGACCATCATCAAGACATAAGAATTGAATCGGATAAGACTCATAACGTCAAAGTTACCCTGATCCAGAGCGAGGAGTCTTCAAGGCCGATCAAGAAAACGACTACCGAACTGGCATTGGAGAGGGAATCGGCCAGTGATTTTAAGGAGGCCGCGCGCCTTTACGACCAGGCCTTGAAAGCCAGCCCGCGGGATCTTAAGGCAATTCTGGGCAAGGCTCGATGCGCCCGAGAAGAAGGGCTTTTCGAGGAAGCCACGACGCGCTTCCAGCAAGCCGCCAAAATCGCCTCTGATAAAGGAGATACCAGGGCACAAATAGAGGCCCTCACCGGCGTCATCGAGATCAGGCCGAACACTTATAACGCGTATGCCTCGCGCGGCGATGTTCTCTACAGCCTGGGTCAATATCAGAAGGCCGCGGACGACTTTTCGAAAGTTATCGAACTCGACAAGAGAAACCTGGGCACATATTACAAGCTCGGCAATTCATATTATGTGCTCGGCCAGTATGATGACGCCCTTGGCGCCTTCAAGGCCGCCGAGGAGATCAATTTCGCCGACCCCAAAGCTCAGGTTTGCCTGGCCAAGACTTACCTGGCTCTCGGCGACCGGCGCAATACCAAGAGATCGTATGAGAGGTTTAAGGAACTGGCCAGTTATTCCGCGCGGCTGGAATTCAAGAAGGATCCCGAATGGCAAAAGGTCCTGTCCGCGCTGGGGGAAAAAGATTAAGATCAGTGCCAATTCCACTTCGTGGCCCGGGCCGTCGGCCCGGGTTTTTTTTGGCAGGATGACAAGCGGCAATAATTCCTTTATATTTATGGGGGCAGGCTTATATTAATCTCATGCAGGATTCTGAACCGATCATGAAAGCCGACCCTGCCGCCAGGGCCGTTCCGGGCGCCCAAAGATATTTATTGCTCCTGATCCTTTTCGGCTATCCGGCGCTATCATATATCCTTAATCAATATAATCCCATAGAGCCGGAGAAGATCATCTCAAAAATCAGCCAGGTCTATCTTCCGGCGCTCGTCATTCAGCTTTTCATGCTTCTCGTCGTTCTGACCGTGATCAGGCGCTCAGAGCATGATTATGGAAGTCTGGGGCTTGCGAAATCGGACCTGACCTGGTCGAATGTCCTTTCGGGTGTCATCTTCTTCTTCGGCGCCTGGGCCATGATCATACTCATCAGGGGAGCGGTGGAACGCTCGGGATACTTGCCGGAAAAGGAGTTCATCTTCCTGCTGCCCGTTACTGCTACCGAAAGGATTGTATGGTTTTTTCTGTCTTTGGGCGCCGCTCTTTCTGAGGAGATTACATTCCGGGGATTTGCGGTCTCCAGGATGAAAATGCTTACGGGGGGATACTTCATCGCGGCCACGGTCTCGTCGGCGGCGTTCAGCATGGGCCACCTTTACCAGGGGGTTGCCGGCGTTTTTTTGACATTCGTTTATGGAATGCTATTCGCCGGATTGTTTGTCGCCCGCCGAAGCGTTTTCCCCTGCATTATAGCTCATTTTCTTCAAGATGCGATGATTCTCATCGTGTTTCGCGGCCCTGCGGCAAATTAATAGGGGGCCCAAGAGGCCCCCGGACAGCGAATCTTCACGCCCTTTTATTTAACTTTTATGGTTCCGCCCTTGAAAAGGCAATCCACCTCCAGAGCAGATGGTGTCCAGAAATGATACCCGTAGTCAATCCTGGGATTTGGCAGGAACGCATTGGGGCCACTTTCAAGGGTTAGTGTACCGGCTTTCATATCGGCGGGCGCCGTAAACCAGAGCGTGGCCACCAGGCCATCGCCGGGAAGCAGCGGGGCCACTTCCTGATTAGGGTCGACCATATAGATAAACGCGAAATAGACCGTTCTCCCAACCGGCTCGATCTTGTAATCGCTCAGTCCGAAATGAGCGCAGCGCGAGCCCTGGAATGTGACGGAATCACATACGACTTTGACGTCCTCGGATCGATAATAAATCGGGACCTGCATGCCGGCCAGAGTGTCGATATTGTCGACAAAGACCTTAACCGGGAATGAACTGCCTTTGGCAATCTCGACGCTTTCGGTATAACAGGTGTTGGCTTTCTTCGCGACCTCTTTTTCCTCGGCCGCAATTATCCCCCATGTCCCAAGCGCAAGCACAAAGAATAACAATTTTCTCAAACTGCCTCCTATTTTTAAATTAACAATCGCCTCGAATTGGCGCCGGGCCCGTACCTTTGAGATAGGCCACCAGATAGGTCACGTCGAGTCCGTTTACGGAACAACTGCCGTTGACATCTCCTCTCAGCAGGGGGTCGGGTGGCGGCACCTGCCCCTTAAAGTACGCTACCAGGTATATGACATCCAGGCCATTGACGCTGCCATCGCCGTTGGCATCGCCCGGTGAAAAATCCTGGAAATATAACAAAATCAACGAATAGTAATCCGAGATATAGGAAATCTCATTATAAGTAAAAGCGCCGACAGCAATTCCGGGCGTATCAAATGCGGCGCTGCGGGTCGGGCTGGTCTTGTTGATGACATTTATTACCGTATAACCGCCATTGCGATGGCTGACGTGCAGGAAGTTCGACGAGAAATAAATATCGGATATGACATCGGTAAGGGTGTAATTAGACACGAAAAACGGGTTTGCCGGATCCCCGACATTTATTATTACGGCATCATCAACAGCGTCAGCCAGGTAGGCGTAATTCCCGTCCGCCACAACAGCCGCCACATTTCCCGACGAAACATAAGTTCCGAGAAGAGCCGGATTGGCCGGATCGACCAGGTCATAGATATGGCACCCGGCCTCGGATGAGGCTATGTATAACCTGGTTCCATTTACAAATACGTTCACTGGATATCCTGCTGGCGTAAAACTCCCGACAAACCCTATATTATGGGGATTGCCGATATTAAAGATCTGCACAGAATTATAGTCCGCAACATAACAGTATGTTCCCAGGATGGCCAGCGACTTGGCAAATCCGGGGGTGTCGTAGGTGTCTGCGATGGTAGGCGCCGCGGGATTGGTCACGTCTGCCGAAACCAAACCGCCCTGCCGATCGGCCACGAATGCATAATTGCCGGCGCACTTGACATCTTCGGCATTTCCGGGCGTATCGATCGAACCAAGCCAGACCGGCACCTCCGGATCCTGGATATTGACCACCTGCAGTCCTGTTTCCCACGTGGCGACATAGGCATAATTGCCAACGACGTCGCATTTTTTGACATAGGAGGTCTTAAAGTCGCCGGCGGCTACGGGCAGGGATGGATCATTGATATTGTAGATTTCCATCCCAGCCTGCCCATCGGCCACGAATGCATAGTTAGGTGTCACCCACAATGATCGCGCGGTTCCGGGAGTGATATGGCTCCCGAGCAAAAAGGGGCTGCCCGGGTTGGTGATGCTTACGATTTCCAGCCCATTTGCGAAATCGGCCAGGTAGGCGAAGTCGGGGGTGACTCTGACCCTGTTGACATAGGAGCCCGCCGGATTCGTATAACGTCCGACAAAACTTGGATTGACCGGATTGTTGATGTTGACAATCGTCAGGCCGTTAAAGGAATCCGACAGGTAAGCATAATTTGCCTGAATTGTTACCGCTACAATGTAGCCGCCTGAACCATAAGCCCCCACCCTGACCGGCGACGCGGGATTGAAGACATTAATAATCTGAAGGCTGTCGCCGTCAGCAACATAAGCGTAGCTTCCGACTACTTTTACGCCCCAGGCAGCCCCGGGCGTATTGTACGCCGTTAATATTGTGGGCGCTGTCGGATTTGAGATGTTGACAATATAGAGCCCGGCGTTCAAGTTTGCCACAAAGGCATAGCTTCCCAGAACGGAGATATCGACCGCGGGGGCGCCTGGTGGGAACGGCTCAATCCCAATCACGGTGGGCAGGTGCGGATTAGCCACGTCGACGATCAAGACGCCTGCTTCTTCGTTGGCGATATACAGGTAATTTCCCACCATTTCGATATTGAGCGAATTATTTTCAAAACCGAGAGTGGAAATGAGAGCTGGTTCGGTCAAATTGGTAATATCGAAGATTCCCAGGCCGGAAAAGAAGGTGACATAAGCATATTGCCCCGAAACCCTGACATCCTTGGCCTCAGTCCAGACCGTCGATGACAGAAAATCGATATTCTGCGCGCTTGCCGAGGCCGCCATTAACAATATCCCCAATGCGACTGCTGTCCTTTTCATTGCTCTACCCTCATTTTATTGGTTTTCCTCCCCTGCCGGGAGATATCCTATTTTCAGCCTATCAGGTATTATGATGTTAAGCATGAATGAATATCCGGGACAATTACTCGTCGGCGGCCGACACCCCGTCAATTCCGTTTGGCATAGCCCGAATAAGGTAAAATGCGGCTCGATGCGGGATAATCTCACATCACCCCTTGATTAAAGCGAGTATTTGGCGAAGTCTTTTCTACAGAACCGCTCAAAGCAGGCTCAGAGAATATTTAAGGTTTCAAGAACGAAGAAGTTTATGGTCCGCCCAAAACCCCTTGTATCAGACCAATAAAGACACAGCTAAGATAGGCCATTCGAAATTTGTTGGCAAGAAAATTTTTAATAAAGTCGCGACCCGCCGGCAACGTGACATGCCGGCTCAGCAATCGGGGCAACTCCGGGGAGCTGATCCGACCCCCTTGAGATATGCCACCATGAAAGTGACATCAATACCATTGAACTGGCAATCACCGTTGGCATCGGCCGCGGCATAGACCGGGCCATGAGGAGGGCATTCACAGCTATTCGGAGGGGCTGCGCCCAATCCTTTGAGATATGCCACCGAGTAAGTCACGTCCAATCCATCGAAGGCTCCGTTGCCGTTAGCGTCACCGCCAATCACATCGCATCCCGGAGAGAAATATAAGCAACTGGAGCTCTGGAGGGGCAGAAATTGCACGGTTCCGTAAATATTGCCCCATAATGACGGTATGGGGCATAAGCCGATTGGGCATACGGTCTGACCGATATACCAGGGATCACTCGTAAGGCGAAATAAATAATAGCCTATTTGGATCGTATCGCCGGCCGTATTTATGGGGTACATGGTGTAAAGAGTTGGACAAAAAAATGGCGGAGGCTCATAAAAGCTGCAGCAGGAGTCGCATAAAGTACAGCCACGCCACAATATTTGGCTTATGATTTGAGAGTTTATCTGCATGGTATTCGACATAAAAGCTATCGTATCTTCCGACCATCCCGGGGGAGTAGATACCCAGACCGGGAATTGAATTGAGTCACCAATCATGACAGTCATTCTGCTTGCATCACGATTGCCATATATTAAATTGAATCCCTCTTGAGCGGAGCCAATGACCGGCGCCGACAAAGCTGCCACGAGCATAATAACGGTAAGCCTCATAGAGCCCTCCAAGCGAAAAGGATCGCAGCTTTAGAACATATTGGCAGAACAAAGATCAACGATGTAATAACTAGTGTTAGAAGACTAAAAATAGGGTGTCAAGGCTTTTTTGGATCGGAAATAAAAAACGGGCCTAAGTAAGCCCGTTTCAATAACTTACGCAATGGGCCCTTTACTTGAGCATGACCATCTTCATCGATTGTGAGTAATCACCGGCATCCATTCGATAGAAATAGGTGCCCGATGGTACGTTCTGACCGTTGTTGTTGGTGCCATCCCAAATGACTTTGTGGAACCCGGCCTGCATTTCGCCCGAGACCAGGTTCTTGACCTCCTGCCCCAGGATATTGAATACCGAAAGTGATACCATACGATCACTCGGCAGCGCGAATGATATCTCGGTGCTGGGATTGAACGGATTCGGGAAATTCCGGCTTAAGGACACCTCGGTCGGCAGAGGCTTATCCGGGACAGGCTCACCCGCCCCAAGTGTCAGCATTCCGCCGACAACGACCGGTTCGGAGCTTCCCAGACCATCGCTAAGGCCGAATAGCGGGCCGCCCGCTCTCCGGTCGATTCTGGGCAATATGGCGACCTGCGAAAATTGGGAGGCATCATCGATGGCCATGATCAGATTGAAAGCCAAAAGCCTCCTGCCGTTTGTGTTCATCCCGGGATTATCCTCTCCGCCCAGGTCCGCGAAACCCATGTGGAGAGCCTGAGCGCCGTTTTCGCTCACTCCCTGCCAGGAGTCATCCCAGCCCGCCACAGTCGCGGCGGCCTGCTGGCCGTGGAATCTGACATCTCCCGCGCCCTCGATCTCGAGGGGCAAATTGAAGTAAGTGACATCACCATGCGTAACGAAATAAACCGGCACAGCCACGCTCGACTGCCCTGCTACAACTGTTGCATTACCAATGATGATACTGTCGGGGCCGGCGTTCACGGTACCCCCCATCGCCGGCAACGACAACGATAGGACCATTGCCATCCCCAGCAGCAACCCGTATCTCATTTTTCCTCCTTAGGTAAAAGTTAATGGAGCCAGACCGTCGTCTCAAAAGCTTTTTACCAGGGTTTGGGGCAAATGGTTCCCTCAAAAAAATAAAGGCAGGCCGACGAGGCCTGCCCTTAAAATCTGGAATCTTTGCTTACCTCACCATGACCATTTTGTTGGTCTGGCTGAATTCGGGAGTATAGAGCCTGTAGAAATAGACTCCTGACGGGACCACTGTACCATTATCGTTCTTGCCATCCCAATGCGCGACATGCCTGCCCGCCTCAACTCTGGCATTGACCAATGTCCGCACCTGCTGGCCGAGGAGATTATAGACTGAAAGATAGACATCCTGCTCCTTCGGCAGCATGAATTCGATATTGGTTTCCGGATTGAAGGGGTTGGGGTAGTTCTGCATCAGGGCGAATTCCGCCGGGATTTGGGTTGCCGGCTCATCGGCCCCCACTACCCCGGTCGACATGAAACCACGCTGGACTCCGGGAGTGATTTCGATTTCCCCGAGCTCGTTGGTGAAGGCCACAGAGCCACTGCGGTCGTCCCAGGTAGTATCGAGAACGATCAATTGCGAACGCGTATTGGGCGCAATGATGAAGCGCAGGCTCCAGCCATGAACTCTTTGGCCGTTAGTGAAAAGCGGAGGATTGTGGGATTCAGGCGCAAGATTGCAGAAACCGAACTGCCTGACATAATTCTGGCTGGCAATGACCGTGTCATAGGCATCGTCCCATTGATTTAGAGGGAAATTGTAGGTCGTGCCGGTTCCGCAGGTAACGCCGCCAAGGGGCGCAATCCACTTCAGAGGCAAGTTGTAATAAAAGACGGAATCGTCGCATACGGCATAGATTTGAACGAATCGAAACTGATATGAGTTCGAAGAGTCGACGTGATCCTGAAGACATCCGATAATCAAGCTATCCTGGATGCCGGGATCATCTGGGTCCTGCTGCGCATAGGCAACGCCTGTCAAGAGCAGGCCTGCCATCAACAACATAATCATCTTTTTCATTACTAAGGGCCTCCTTAAAATTATTGCTTTATTTGATCCTAAATCCACCCAAACCACCATTATCAGTCGTCGCCCCCGACCTGCTTTGCAGAAATATTACATAATTTGCCGCGCCAAAGTCAAGATTTTTTTACACTTTCGCCAGATTTATTCGAATCCCTAAAACTTGCCGCCAAAAACCTCTACCGCGGCATCTTCCTCTATCACCTGCCGGGGCGACTGTAAACCGTATTTTTTTAGTTTTTCAAAAAGCGTGGTATAGTCGATTTTTAATATCTCGGCGGTCTTTCTCTTATTGCCATGAGTCTGATTCAGAATACGCCTGATAAGCGATTTCTCGGCCTCGGCCTGGGCCATGGCGCCCACCTCTTTCAAGCCGGCGCCCTCGCGGAGGCTGATTTCGCTGGCCCTGGGAAGCCTGATCGCCAGATGCTCGGGCGTTATCGTCCTGCCCTCACAGAGTATTATAGCTCTTTCGATCGTATTCTCCAGTTCGCGCACATTGCCCGGCCAATGGTATTTTTCCAGCAGAGTCAGGGCATCCCTGGATAGCTTGACTGGTCTTTTTTTCATTTCCGAGGAAAATCGTTGAATGAAGTAGTCGGCCAGGGCCGCTATATCCTCGCGCCTTTCGCGAAGGGGAGGTATGGTGATCGGAAAGACCGAAAGGCGATAATAGAGGTCCTCCCTGAACATCTTTCTGGAGATCGCCTCGCGAAGATCCATGTTGGTCGCCGCCACCACCCTGACATTGACATTGATAGTCTTGGTGCCACCCAGCCGCTCGAATTTCTTTTCCTGGAGGACGCGCAGTAGCTTGGCCTGAAGCGAAACGTCGAGGTCCCCGACTTCATCGAGAAAGATGGTCCCCTGCTCGGCGATTTCGAATTTCCCCATTTTGCGGGCGATGCTGCTGGTAAAAGCGCCTCGCTCGGAGCCGAACAGTTCATTTTCGAGCAATTCCCTGGGAATGGCGGCGCAATTTATGGCCACATATGGGCCATTCTTGCGGGGAGAAAGATTATGGATAGCCCTGGCGAAAAGCTCCTTGCCGGTGCCTGATTCGCCCTGTAAGAGCACGGTTGTATCGGATGGCGAGACTTTTTGCACAAGCTCCGAGGCCTGCACCATTTTCTCGGATTTTCCTATGATCTCGCTTAAGCCGATAGTCTGGGCGAGCTCCTCTCGGAGGAGCGTGTTTTCGGCAATCAGGCGCCTGTTTTCGAGAGCGCGCTTGATTAATATAGACAGCCTGTCGGTATCGAACGGCTTGGTGAGGAAATCAAATGCCCCCATCTTGATGGCCTGGACTGCGTTTTCGACAGTGGCGTAAGCGGTCATAATTATGACTGGAGCCTCGGGGTCGTTCTTCTTTATCTCGGACAAGACCTGCAGACCATCAACGCCGGGAAGCTTCAGGTCGGTCAGGACTATGTCATATCTCTTGTCCTTGGCGCGGTTAATACCTTCCTGGCCGTCGGAAGCCAGTTCGACCTCATACCCCTCGGTGGTCAATGTGGCAGCCAGCATCTGCTGCATGGCGCTTTTGTCCTCGATAACAAGTATGGACGGCAGAAATCCTCCCAATTATATGATTCCATGGTATTTATCGGCAGGAATTGCGAGGGCCTTAAGGGCGACATTCGCGGCAGGGTGAGAGGCCCTGTTCGAGAGCGGAATCGCGATCCTTATGCTTTTTTGCTTTGCGGGGATTAATGTGCTTTATAAGGGTACACAGGGGCCTGTGGAATCTGTAAGATCCGCCGGCGGAAACATAATACTTCTCGTCCACCGGCGTTGGCAACGACCAGATTCCGATTTTCCGCCGCCGGGCCTCACTTTGGGCCCTGATAAGCCTCTTGGAATAGCGCTTGTTTTCCTTGAATAAATAGACATGAGCCAGCCCCCGGCCGATAAGCAACTCGTTGAAAAAAACCGTGTCGACAAAGACGTAGCCGAGGATTCGATCGTACCGATCCAGGCGCATCCTGTCATTTTCAATTTTAACCGACTTTCCCGTCAGGACAGAATCAGCGAATTCCCTGGCGATATCCGCGTAGGGCTCTCCCCTTTCGGGCGTGTCGACTCCGATCAGCCGCAGACGCCTATTGTCGGAAAGGACAAACGTGTCGCCGTCAAGGACCCTGGCCACAATCCCATCCGTATCCGACGCAGGGGCCTTCCGGCTGACAAGCTGAGGCGCCCCGGCAAATGCGACATTCGTCGATATGAGAGCCAAGATGAGAATCGAGGCCGTTATGGACTTGATCTCACGCACTTTCAACTTATCCGTTGGCCATCCTGTAGACGGCCGCAATTCCACCCATGATATTGCGATAATTGCATTCAGCCCAGCCCTGACCTATCAAACGAATCACTTCATCTTGTCTGGGGAATGCCTTGAGCGAGCCGGGCAGATATCTGTAGGCATAGGTTTTTTTGGTGAAGAGTCCGGCGATACGCGGGGAAAAATTATAAAAATACAGCTTGAAAGCGGCTTCCAATAATCTGTTTTGGGGGTGCGCGATTTCAAGATAGCATGCTATTCCCCGAGATTTCAGAGCGCGCCTGACCTCCCTCGAAAAGCGTTCCAGGCTGGTGAGGTTTCGCAGGCTGAAGGCGCTCATGGCTCCGGCGAAAACAGAGTTCCTGAACGGCAGGTCTTCCACATCACAAATGACGAGAAAGTATCGACCGGAGTATCTCGGCCCCAGGATTCGCCGATAATGCGAAATCATCGGCATCGAGATATCGGCCATCACAATCTGGCCGTTGAAATCCGGCCTTGCAAATAACGCCCGCGCCAGTTCTCCCCCGCCGGAGCAGAGGTCGATGATCATGCCACTCGACGGCATCTCTTTCACCGTAACCTTGCGCCAGCGCCTGTCCTGACCGAATGACAATATGGTGTTGAGCAGGTCATAGCGGGCATGGATATCATCGAACATGCGCCGGACGAAGGCCTTTTTCATGTCGACTCCGGATGGGGAAAGATCGTCGGATCGGCCCACTGGCTAAAGCTCTCGGCTGACCATGAAATCGATGAGATCGATGATCACCTGTCTGTAGTGGGGATCGGCTGAGCTATCGATCGAATCCATAAACGTCTGCTGGGCGCGGCGAGCCAGGCTCTGGGAAATTCCTGCGGCATACGCTATACAGCCATACCGTTTGATGAATCCCAGCACTTTGTCGATATCACCCTGGCTCTTCTTTTCGCGCTCTTTGTTGAGAATACCGATAATGAATTCCCTTTCTTTTCCGGAGCACTTTCGAAGAAGGTCTATAATCACCAGGGTGCGCTTGCCCTCCCAGAGATCGCCACCGATCTCTTTGCCGTATTTATTTATGTCACCGGCGAGATTGAGCACATCGTCCTGTATCTGGAACGCCACCCCCAGATCCATCCCGAAATCGATGAACGCGTCTCGCATCGCCATGTCGATTCCGGCGATAAGCGAGCCTGTCCAGCAAGGGGTGATAACCGTGTACCAGGCGGTTTTGCGGCGGCACATCTCGAAATAGTCGCTTTCGGCAAGATCCCACTTCCGGGCAGCGACCCAGTTCAATTCGATATGTTGGCCCGCAGTCGTGTGCGAGTACATATTGAGGAATTCGTCGAATACCGCCATCGTCATTTCCGGCCCGATGATACCGCGATTTTGCAGAAGCAATTCCCACATCTTGCCGGCCAGGGCATCGCCGGCGTTCAGAGCCAGTGGAACGCCGTGCTTTATATGCAACGCCGGCAGCCCGCGCCGCAGATCCGACTGGTCTTCGATATCGTCGTGAATCACAATCCAATTCTGGAAGATTTCCAGAGCCGCCGCCGTGGTCAGCGCCCGCTCGTCGACACCGCCGAACGCCCGATTGAATATCAGAAGCAATCCCGGACGCAGGCCTTTCCCCAGGCGAGATGGGTAATCCCGCATCATCTGGTATAGCAGATCTATTTCGGGTATCTCATGCGCGGAGGGAAGGAATTCGAAAATGCGCCGGTCAACCTCTGATTTCAGCGACTTTAGAAGATCGAAAATTGCGCCGTTTTCCATCAGGGCTTTAGATACCCTAACGGCCTGCCTGTGTCAACCTAATACTGGTGGTCGAGCGCTTGGCCGGATTGGAGGCTTTCGACATCACTGCCGTGATCGTCTCCCTTATTTCCTCCAACTGGAATGGCTTGGGCAGGATGGCATCCACCCGGCTGAGCGCTTCTTCGTTATTTAATTGGGCGCCCCAACCCGAAATGAGGATCACCGGCATACCCGGGTAATTTTCGCGGCAGAATCTGGCGACATCCCAGCCGCCGATCTCCGGCATTCCGAGATCGGTCACAACCAGATCATACCTTTTTTCCTGAAGAAGCTGCAAAGCCCTTTTGCCGCCGTCGGCTTTCTCGTGCCCGAATCCCATGAATTCCAGCATGTCACCGACAACATCGAGCAGGTTTTTGTCGTCATCGACCAGCAATATCGAAAGCGATCCGGGCCCATCGGCTTTGGGCGCCGCCTGATTGTTATTGGCTCTCCCCCGACTGGGATTGAACCTGAATGTGAACACGGCCCCCTGGTCGGGAGACGAGTCGACATGGATATCGGCTTGATGACGAAACAGGATGCCATATACCACTGCCAGGCCCATGCCGAAACCATTCTTCCCCTTGGTAGTAAAGAATGGGAAAAACAGCTTGCTTTTCGTGTTCTCATCCATTCCGACGCCGTCGTCGCGTATCTGGAGCACAACCTTGCCGTCTTCCATGAAGGTCTTAACCCAGATATTGCCGCCATCGGGGAGCGCATCGACGGAATTCAGAATTACATTGCAGACAGCTTCCTTGAGTTCGTCGTGGCTGCCGTCTATTATTTCGACGGGACCCAATTCCCTGTGGAGATTGATGGTTCGGCCTGACATCTGCACGGTATCTTTCCATGCCGGCTTGGTGGTTTCGATCGCCTCCTCCACGGTTTTGTTCAGGTCGACCTGGCTATGCTGCAGGCGGCTCGAAACGTGGGTGAAATCCTGAAGGCGTTGAACCGTGCGCCGCCCCTTAAGGGTTACATCGACTATTGTCTGAAGATCCATTTGCAGGTCGGGGTCTTTTATTTTCTTCAGCAGAAGCTGAGTCCTGCCCAGGATAGTCCCCAGGACATTATTGAAATCGTGGGCCACGCCCCCGGCCATATCCCCCAGGGCTTTGAGCTTCTCGGTCATGATGAGCTGCTCCTGGGTGGCCGAAAGCTCCTCGTAAGCCTTCTCCAGGCTTTCGAAGAGCTTGGCATTCTCGATAGCATCGGCCGTCTGGCGCGCGAAAATGGTCAGGATCTCCAGATCCTCGCGCGCGAATTCCATACCCGAATAGCTCCAGAGGGTAATTGCCCCTATGACATCACCCGACCAGGTCAGCGGGGCGCTGATCAGCGATTCCCGCTCGACCGGCGTTCCCGGCACCTGTATGGAACGGGGATCGATATTCGAATAATTCGATATTATGCCTTCCCCTGACTGCGCCACGCTCCCCGTGACACCCTCACCCATTTTGAGGTTGAAGGTGCTGAGTTCCTCTTTATAGCGGTCATCGATAATGACCAGAGGTCTCAGGAGCATTTCGCCTTTGTCGATAATGAAGATTCCACCGCCATCGGCAGTCATGATCTCCATGGCCAGCTTCAGGGCTTTCTGCAGCACCTCGGTGTAATTTCTCGATGAATATATGGAGGTTGATAGTTCCAGCAGGGCGGCCAGCCTGTCGCCCCGCTCCCTGGCCCTTTTCTTATTCTGCAGGGACTTGAGGGAGAGGCACAGCAGATCGGTCAGGAGATTGGCCTTCATGAGATCGTCGTCCTGGATTTGCCGGGAAGCGTTCCAGATCCAGCAACCCAATCCGTATTTCTTTTCATCCGCGGGAAAAGGGGCGACAATGATGCTCGAGGCCCCCAGAATTTTCATAAGGTAGCAGGCGAATTTATTGCCTTTGCCGCGGCTGGAGGTATGAATAGAGCCATTGTTACTGCCTGTCACCCACAGTTCGGGGGGCATGGCATTGAGGTCGTTAAAGAGGTTTCGACGGGTAAGGCGATCGAGTTGATCCTCGGTGTATAGCTCGAATTCCCGGCCATTCGATTGAGGCAGCAGGAGTATGAAATAGTCGGAGCCCAGGGCAACTCTGGCCTTTTCCAGGCTCGATTTGAATATCGAGCGATCGGTATCGAAAATCGTTTGGCTAGTATTGGCCAATCAAAACCCCTTTTCCCTCATCGGTCAATGCCTCATCGACCGCTCTCAAGATCTCCTCAATCTTAAATGGCTTGTAAATCAGGGACCGGATATTATGCGCGCGCAGCGTCTCATCGTCCAAATTGGCGCCCCAGCCGGTCGCCAGGATAATCCGGGTTTCAGGGTAAGCCCTGTGAATCTGATCAGCCAGCTCCCAGCCGGAGATTCCGGACATGCCGAGATCGGTGATGATGATGTCGAAACTGCTTTCCGTCAGCATCTCGAGGGCCTGTTGACCGTTGCCGGCCGACTCCACACGGTGGCCGGCCGATTGCAGTATCTCGGTCACGACGTCGCGAAATTGCTCCTCGTCATCGACTATCAATATGCTTCCGGCATTACCCTTAATAGCCGGGACTTCGATGAATCTGGTTTCGTCCTCTCCGGCCTTTCGTATCGGTATCGTGATATCGAATTTGGTCCCTCGCCCGAACTCCGACTCGACTTCGATGAGTCCTTTGTGCCTGGCTATTATGCCGTACGTCACCGATAATCCCAGGCCGGTGCCGTGGGCGCCCTTGGTTGTGAAAAACGGCTGGAATATTTTCTTGCGGGTTTCCGGTAACATGCCCTCGCCGGTGTCCTCGACCGTGATCCTGATGACCGAATTGTTCTCCGGCCAGGCATTGATGATGATCTTCCCCATCTGCTGAATGGCATCCGCGGCGTTGTTGATGAGATTGGTGAACACCTCTCGAAGTTCCGAGGGGCTACCCGTGGTTTGAAGCTGGCCGGTCCTGTGAAACTCCACGTCGATAGATTTGCCCATAGCCAGGGCGTATTCATGCCATCGGGGCTTGGTCAGCTCTATGGTGTCCGATATGATCTGGTCGATTTGAAGTTCTATGAATTTCTCCGACGGTCTTTTCTTGGTGAACTCGCTGATTCTCGAGAGAATTTGGCTGCCGTCGTTGGCCGCCTTCTCGATAAGGTCCAGATTCTTTTTCAAATACGATTTGCCCGAACAATCCTCGATGTCGTCAAACTGGCGCGAGATTAATTGAAGCCTGCCGAGGATGGCGGCCAGGATGTTATTGAAATCGTGCACGACGCCCGATGACATCTCGCCCAGCGCGCGGAGTTTCTCGGTTTGTATAATCCTGTCCTGGGCCTCCTGAAGCTGCTCGTAGGCGGTCTTGAGTTGCCGGTAGAGCTGGGCATTTTGCCAGGCGATTCGCAGATGCACCGCCAGGTCCTTTAGCAACGCCAATTCCTGTTTCGAAAAACCCTCCGAGTTCGACGAGCCGACTATCATGACAGCTTCGGCCCGAGTGTTGTCGCCGATCGGGAACAGAGCCAGGCTTCTTATTCCGGCATCCACCACCGACTGCAATCTCTCCGGGCCTCCGAGACTGACCATCTGCGAGAACGAGACGAATTCCGGTTTGACATTGGCGATTACGTCCTCGAGTTTCTGGCGAAGCATGCCGAGCATATTTTCGGCCGATATATTCCCGGCTGTCTTGGGAGTGTAGCCGGCCTTGAAGATAAACGAGTCACTCTCCGGCACGACCAGCGCTGTCCAGCGGTAGCCGGCGTTATCGGCCACGGCCCTGGCCACGACGCGGAAAAAGCTGTCCAGGTCGAGAGTGGCGGAAATCGCCTTGTTGATATTATCGATGAGGGCGAGGCGCTCGGCCTTCTCGATAGTCTCACCGAATAGAAATGAATTGTCCATGGCCACGGCCATGATATCTGCCAGGGCCTCGAGCGTACTGATATCCTCGGGTGTGAAGTCGTCGAGCGTCATCGATTCGACATCGAGCACGCCGATCACTCTCTCGGCAATGAAAATGGGGATGCAGACCTCGCTCTTGACATCGCCGACCGCCACAACATATGTCGGCTCGGAGTTCACGTCGGGGCTGTATATCGTCTTGCGCTTTTCGGCGGCCATGCCCAGCAGGCCCTGGCCGAGGGGCACGGTGAAATCATCGGGAAGCTTCTTATCGGTGGCGGATGACTGATGCCCTATATGAAAATGATGACTCTTATGATCGATCAGAAATACGGTAACTAATTGGTATCCGAATGCTTCTTGAATGGAGTTCGAGGCCAGGCGGAGAACCTCCTGAGCATCCAGCGATTTCGACAGCTTTCTCGAGAAATCGAATATCGTCTTCAGCTTTAGCCCGCGCTCCCTTTCCCTTTCGAAAAGCCTGGCCCTCTCCAGAGCCACCGCTATTTGTCCGGCCAGCGCCTTTAAAAAACTTTCATCGACACGCCCGTAAGCGCATTTTTCGGAGGAGCCGACACTGAACACTCCTATCAGCCTCTCCCCCATTAGAATCGGGACCGATATTTCCGATAATGTTTTAGGGAAAGTGGGGCGGAAATCCGATTCGACCCGAATATCCTCGACGATTATCGATTCCTCGGTAGAAGCGACCAGCTGGGCGGCTCTGATCGCGGTTGTGTCCGGCAAATGCTCGTCAGGTTGCTCGGTGTCGAAACCGTTGCCGACCAGCGGGGGCAGAAGGTGTTTTTTCTCATCCACCGGAAAAACAGCCGCCGCGGAGTACCGCAGGAATTCGCGGGTTGCAGTCAGGACCTTTTCCAGCATGGAGTTGACGTTTATCTCGGAATGAATGGCGGCGCTGGCGTTGTAGAGGACTGTCAATTGATCGACTCTTCGATTGATGAACCCGTACAACCGGGCATTCTCGATCGCCGAGGCGGCCTGCGACACGACGGCCTGAACGAAATTGAGCCTGTCGGACCCGACTGAGGAACGGGAGCGAATCCGTTCTTCTCCCAGGATCACCACCCCAATCGATTTTGCCGAATGGGATATGGGTATGATCGTTAGCAGCTTGACGGTCTCGATCTTGAAAAATCCTCTTTCCGAATCAGTCAGCTCGCCCTCGTCCTGCGGCCCGAGGATAAGTGTGCGTCGAGCTTCCATGGCCTCCGCCAACCTGGGGAATTCCACGAGATTGACACGGCTTATTTCGGGGGCGCTGACTCCGTTCTGGCGCTTGGTATGGAAAGAGGCCACCTCCATGACATTTTCTATATCCGTATTCAGCAGGATTACGCAATAGGTGCCCCCCGCGTATTCGGTCAGTCGTGTGGCGACGATCTGAAGAACCGACGGCAATTCCAGGGTCGACGAGATTGCCAGCGATGTCTCCTGCAGAATTCGCGTTTTGTCTTGCCTGGCCGATTTTTCTTTTTCCATGGCCAGGCCAAAGAGTATCGCCCCCAGCAGGTCGCTTATCAGGGCGATCGAGCTATCGTGCAGTTCGTTCCCCGGCTCGGAACCGAAAGAAACAAGCACCAGGAACCCGGAAAATTGCGACTTGAAGGAAAGCGGAATGCAGTAGACATGGCTGTAACCCTTGAATACGCCTCCGTAGGTCTTTTCGAAAACGCTTGAATTGGGGTCCAGATCGATCAGGCGCGCGTGCTGCTTGCGACAGTGATTGACCAAACCAAGGCCTGTGGGCGTTCGGCAAATACCAATGATGACGTCATTCGTGAGGTTTGCCTTGCCGACAGCTTCGATCTTCTCCTCGGCCGAATCGAACAGAAACGCCGCGCCTCCATAAGTGCCCGAAACGCCGACAGTAATTTCGATTATTTTATCGATAACATCCTGGCCATACCCTTTTTCCCGGATCAAATCCATCAAAGCTGTAATTATATCGATAGCGCGCTTGAAGCGAGCCTTCTCGCCCTGATTTTCGTCAACCAGGGCGAAGATATCCGACAATTCAGGCATGGTGCTCTTGACGATTTGTTGATCGCGTCTGAATATCTCGACTCCGGGTTTTTCCAATTTCAAAATTCGCCGCAGCAGATCGAAGTGCCCTTCCAGCGATTCAAAATGACCATAAAGGAGATACAGAAAAACCAGAAAGGCGAAAATCGGCAGGGAACCCAAAGCAACAAGCTCCCACCCGGAGATATCCGACTTGGACTCTGCCGTCTTTGGCTGAATGGAGACGGCATAAATCTCCTGGCCATCGAGGCCTTTGACTGGAAAAGCCGTCAGAGGCGGCCCGATTTCGGCGTCAGCCAACCGATTGATTCCGGTAATCCTCCTCTCTGGATCTGCCATCGAAAATGCCTGATCCAGCGGAAGAGCCAGAACTACGATCATTTCTTTGCCGCTCCTATCATTTGCCGGAGCGGCAGCGATGATATACGGCTTACCCTCCAGTTCAACGACAAGACTTCCTGCCCAGCCCGAAATGCCTTTTGACAGGCCGCCGGGAATCTTGGGAACGGATCCCTGGGGAATACCGCCATGAATGAGGCCGCCGCTATCGACACACCACGTCAGGAGCCCCGAGGATGTCCCGATTAATTTGTCTACCGCCGAAATCAAGGCCTGGTCGATTCCCACTTCCTCGGCGACATTATCCGCAAAAGACTCCGCGCAATCGCGGGTCATCTGTTCACAGCGCCGGAGGCCTCCGTTGAGGATCGATTCGAAATACCTCCTCGATTCTTCATAAGCGAATTCTTGTATCTGGTGATTGGTCTTAGCCCTGGCCAAAAGGTATAGCGGGACCGACAATGACGAAATGAAAATCCCGGTCATCACGATTCTGACATAAAGCGATTTATGTGATCCGGCGATTTTCATGGCCAATTCTCTCGACGACGCTTCACTTCTCCGCCGTTCCCTGTGTTATCTCGTGAATACGCTCGGCGTTTTTCTCGATAACCTCGAGGTATCGCCCAACATGCCGATCGATGTCCGGGCAACTGTCTTTAAGATACTCGCATGATGCCAGGATACCGGCCAGGGGCCCGTTGATTCTCGACCTAACTCCCACAGCCAATCGCGGTTCAGCCAGCCCGGACTTAACTTCCGCCTTGACCACCTTTAACTTCTTCTGGCCCTCCCGACCGCCGCCGGCTAAGGATTTCACTTTGTGCCTCATCAGAATCAGGGAAAGCAGCCCGGCAATATTGCCCAGGAACAATTCTGCCAAATCGTCCGAGCCCGGCCTCTGGGAACCCCTGAAATCGCCTGCAATCAATGCGCCCATGGCTTTGTCTTTTAGAATTATGGGGACAATCATCCCCCGCTTGATACCCTCGGTCAAGAGCAGGCAAGCCTCGTCATGCGACATAATCAAGCCCGGCTTTTCCTGTCCGAAGGCCACGGTTGTCTTCGCGACCAGAGCCCTCTTATGAAGAGGGGTTCTTTCCAATGGTATGGAAGGTTGAAGTTGGGATTGAAGTCCTGCGGGCCATAACCGGGCCAAAGCCGCAGTCTTAAGCTCGCTCTTGCGGGAGTCGCAAATGGTCAACCTGCAGAACTGGAAGATACCTGATTCGACCACGACCTGAGCGGTCTCCTGCAGAATCTCGTCGATATTTTCGCCGGTCAGGGCCCTCTCCTGCAGATGCCGAACCGCTCCCAGCAATTGGGTAAATCGACTATTCTGCTCGATGGCGTCCTCCCTGCCAAGCCTGAGTGCTATCAGGTCGCACAAAGCGCACAATATATCGGCCGGCGCCTGGCCAGCCGGACGGGAGTCGGAGAATCCGGTCTCGATCCAAAAGCGCTTGCCAATGGCGGAATTACCGGTGGCCAAGAGCGACCCTCTCGACGGAATTGCCCGCACCCTGGCCGTATCGCACGATTCCCCTTCGCCTGGCGTTGAGAATAGAAACGGATATTGTGCCTTCGCCAAATGACCAATCTTGATTCCAAGCACCGAACCCGGATGAATCTCGAAATCAAATGACTGCACCGGACCATCACCCCCGATATATAAATTCATTTCGGAGAACGGTAAGTGCTTAGCGATCAGTTTAGCCGATATTATGAGAGGAGAATATAATCCTGAATTGGCTCTGAATATTCCCGATAGCGTCGATTGAAGATCGCGAAGCTGAAGTTGCCGCTTATTCTCGCGGTCGGCCGCCGCAAGTCTGATATACTTGCCGAGCGCCGAGGCCATGATATTCAATATTTCCAATTCGACGCTATTTAATCGGTGTTTTCTCGAATAATACGCAGCCAGAACTGCGGTGCCGTTTTCAAAGGGGATGGCGGCGAAACTTTCGACCGGCCCTCTCGACGTGGCGACAAGACCGGCGGCATGAATCCGGCCGGAATCGCTCGACACAACAGACTCCCCATGGAGAGCGGCCTCAGCTATTAAACTTGACTGCTGAGGGTCCCGAACCGAGCTCGGTATGTCACTGCCGAGACCGTTTTCGAACAGCAGCTCGAATTTGCCTTCTCCCTTTACGGTATGCAGGCTCACACCATCGCAATCCAGGGCCATCTTGAGGTATCTCGACATCTGCTCCCAAAACGTCCCAATGGCCTGTTCCCGGACGACCGCCCGGGCCAATTTCTCGGCAAATGCCCTTGAACGAGAGGCTGTGATCGGACTATCCAGTTCACCGCCACCCGATTCCATGACGCCCCAGACTATGAGGCACCATCCCCCGAGGCATCCGATGATATTTTCAAGATAAAAAACCAGGCCTGAACGAAGTAAAGCTTGGTCTATAACCCCGAGGCGCCCGACAATGCCTGCCATAGCCCCGAACAGGAGCAACGATAGGCCCAGCTTGATCTTAGACAAGGAGACTCCCGACGCTGCGAATTGGCGAGTTGTCATCCTGGAAAGCACGATAAGGAGCGATGCGGTCCCCAATAGCCAAATCAGTCTCTGTTGGATTATTTCCATAGAATACCCCATTCCCCCCGGTTTCTAAGTAATTTATCGACATCTCGCAGGCCGAATTAAGAGCAAACCACCTTGACATTTAAATTCAGTTAGGGTAAGATTTTGAGGTGATCGATGTCATTCTTGAGACGGCGACGGGACCTGGCGTTTTTCCTTCCCGATTTGCCTTCGCTTATTTTATCAGGCCTAAAACCGACATATTACCCCATTAAAACAACAGGGAGATCTGCATGGCTGAAAAAGAGTTTAAACCATATGTCCCTCACGATAAGGACATACCTGAGTTTACAGTCAAATCAGTTATTACCGGCACCGCGCTGGGCATAGTATTCGCGTGGGCCAATGCCTATGTCGGGCTGATATCGGGATTGACAATATCGGCCTCAATTCCGGCGTCTGTCATGTCGGTGGCGGTGTTTGCGTTCTTGCATAAAGCTTTCAAAGCCCGCAAGGGCACCGTCCTGGAAACCAACATGTCGCAGACCATAGGGTCGTCGGGCGAATCGTTAGCGGCCGGCGTCATTTTCACAATTCCAGCCATGTTCATGCTGGGATGGAATCCGGACTACGGCACCCAGGTCATTACCATCACAATCATCGCGGCCATAGGCGGTATCCTGGGCATCACCTTCATGATTCCCCTCAGGCGCTATCTCATGCAGCGGGAACATGGGATCCTGCCGTTTCCCGAGGGCACGGCCTGCGCCGAGGTGATCAAATCGGCCGAGGCCGGCGGCACTCAAGCCGGTTACGTGTTCGGCGGGCTCGGCGTGGGGGCGTTCGTGGAATTGATCAGGAATGGCTTTTCGGCATTCGCCGGTACAATTGCCGCGCCGATACCGATCGTTTCCAGGATGATGGTATCGTTGGAGGTTAGCCCGGCGCTTCTCGGCGTGGGGTATATCCTGAACCGATACATTTCGATAATCATGGTTGTGGGCGGCGCCATTGCCTGGATAGTTCTGATCCCGCTGATTGCCCATTTCGGCGATAGCTGGGGAATGTTTCGTTTCCTTAATGAGAACGCCGTGCGCACGTTATCCGACCTGGGCATAAAGGAAATAGCCGGAATGTCGCCGGATCAGATTTGGAATTATTTCATCCGCTATATCGGGGCGGGCGCAGTCGCCTTCGGCGGTTTTGTGACCCTGATAAGATCGATTCCCACGATAGTGGAATCGTTCAGGCTCGGGTCGAAGGAGCTGTCACAGGGAGCCGGTGTCTCCACGAAAGTCAGAACCGACCGGGATCTTCCTATCAGGTTCGTAATCTGGCTGACCGTGGCGGTCGTAGTCGTATTGACAATCGGTATCTGGGCCGGCCTGGAGCAGATAAGCGGAATCACGTCGTTGTTAGCGGCAGTCCTGGTTGTCATATTCTCGTTCTTCTTTGTCGTCGTCGCCGCCAGAATAGTCGGCCTTGTGGGCTCGACTTCCTCGCCCGTCTCTGGCATGACAATAGCCACGCTCCTGGGCACGTCGATCATCTTCGTCATCTTCGGGCTGACCTCGGGCCCGGCCAAGATTGCGGCGCTGACAATCGGGGCCGTGGTTTGCGTCGCCGCCTGTTCCGCCGGTGACATATCACAGGACTTGAAAACCGGATTCCTATTGGGTTCTACCCCGCGCCGTCAGCAGGTGGCGGAAATTATCGGAGCCCTGGCCAGCGCTATCATCCTCGGATTTACGCTGATTACGCTTTACAACGCCTACGGCTTTGCCGGGGCGCCCTCGCCGATGACAGGTAAGGCTGAGCTGCCGGCGCCGCAGGCCACGCTGATGTCGTTCGTGGTCAAGGGTGTGATCGACAAAAACATTCCCTGGATACTGGTCGGATTCGGCGCTCTTATCGCCGGCATTTTTGAATTCCTCAAGATTCCTTCGCTGCCGGCGGCGGTTGGGCTTTATCTTCCGCTGGAAACTACCACGCCGATTTTCGTGGGCGGCATGCTCAGGCATTATCGCGATAAGAGGTCGGGCACGGAATCCACCGATTCCGACAAAGGCATCCTGTTTTCCTCGGGGCTTGTGGCCGGAGTGGGGGTTATAGGAGTCTTGCTGGCTATCACGGCCATCATTCCCATGGGCATGATTGACGGCAGGCGAATATTCCTGTTGGACAATCTGCGTCAGCCGTTGGCCGATCTCTGGGCCGGTTTCGCTGGCGGCGACGTTATATCAATGCTGGTTGGCGCAGTCATCTTCATAATGCTGTGCGGCCTCCTTTACAGGATTGCCAGGCCAGATAACAATCCAGGCAAGAGCATCAAGGATATCAAATGAGAACAATCGCTTTATCGATTTTGGTAATCATGATGATTTCGCCGCCAGGCGCGGCGCCTCCAATTCTTATCAAGGGAGGCACAATCATCACAGTCACCAAAGGGACAATCGAGGGGGGCGACATTCTCTTAAGAGATGGCAAAATAGCGCAGGTCGGGAAAGGAATCAAAGCTCCAAACGAAGCTGTTATCATCGATGCCGCCGGCAAATTCGTTATGCCGGGGATTATCGATGCCCATTCGCATATCGGGGTCTATTCGTGGCCCGATGTCCCCGCTAATGACGATGGTAACGAGGGCACCGACCCGATAACGCCGCACGTTCGGGCTGAGGATGCGTTCAACGCCAATGATCCTGCCATTACGCGCGCCATAGCCGGCGGAGTCACCACCATCATGACAGTTCCCGGCTCGGCCAACCTGATAGGAGGCCAGGCGATCGTGGTCAAGCTTAAACCCGGCCGCACGGTGGATGAGATCAGGATCATAGGCGCCCCGCCCGGCATGAAAATGGCTCTGGGCGAAAACCCCAAAGGTGTTTATGGCGAACGCAAGCAGATGCCATCGACACGGATGGGCAACATCGCGCTCATGAGACAGTGGTTCCAGAAGGCCAGGGAGTATAACCTCAAATGGGATGCATACGGACTCAGGAAAGAGAAAGACGAGAAGGCTGAGCAACCGGAACGCGATCTCAAGCTCGAGGCCCTAAGTGATGTTCTCAAGGGAAAATACCTGGTTCATATCCATTGCTACGACCGCGACGAGATGCTTGCCATGATAAAGGTCGCTGACGAATTCGGTTTCAAGATAAAGTCATTCATTCATGGCCTGGAGGCATATCAGATCGCAGATACACTGGCCGCCCGCGAAATTGCCGTTTGCACCTGGACCGACTGGTGGGGTTTCAAGCTCGAAGCCTGGCAGGGCATTCCGCAAGCTCCCGGCATCCTGGCCTCTAAGGGAGTCCGACTGGTATTCCACTCCGATTCGCCCAATCAGATTCAGCGGTTGTGGTTGGATGCCGCCAAAGCAGTTCGCTATGGCCTGGATCGCCAGAAGGCATTCGAGGGGCTGACAATCAATCCGGCGTGGACAATCGGTCTCGAGGACCGCATAGGCTCGATCGAGGAGGGTAAGGACGCCGATATAGCCATCTTCACCGGCCATCCTTTCGACATATATTCGAAGGTGGAAAAGACAATCGTCGACGGCGAGATTTTATACGATCGCTCGAAAGAAAAATCTCCCTTGGAGGCCGAAAATGACAGGTAAGCTCATCATGGCTGTGGCCGTTGCCGTATTTGGCAGTTCTCCGGTCTTTTCTCAAAATATGGCAGTCAGAGGTGGCCGAATAATCACCATGGCCGGCCAAGTTATCGAAAACGGCCTGATCCTTATAGAAAATGGCCGCATCAAGGCGGTCGGACAGAATATCGAAATACCACCAGGCGCGGAGATTATTGACGCCTCCGGAAAGACTATTTTGCCGGGGCTGATCGACGCTTATTCACAAGTTGGCCTGGTGGAGATTTCGGCTGTGCCGCAGAGTGTCGATACCGAGGAAAGATCATCGCCGATCACTCCTGAGGTCAGGGTAATCGACGCTATCAACACCGACTCCGAAATCATCCCTGTCACGCGCATCGAGGGTGTGACCACGGTCCTCGTATCACCCGGAGGCAGTAATATCATCTCCGGTCAGAGCGCGGTTGTTAACTTGTTCGGTAATTCGGTCGACGAGATGCTGGTCAAGTCGCCGGCGGCCTTGCATATCAATTTCGGCGAGGGACCAACCGGGGCCTGGAGGCCGCAGAAGAAGGTCGAATCGCGGATGGGATTGATGGCCTTGTTGCGCCAGACTTTCGTTGATGCCCAGAATTATGCGCGTGGTATGAGCGAGTTCGAGGACAAGATGAGCGAATTCGAGATGAACGCCGACTTGCCCGAAAGCAAGCGCAAGAAGGATATCGAGGAGCCCGTCCCGCCCGAGCGCAAACTGGGCATGGAGGCGGTGATGATGTCTCTCGATCGCAAGATTCCGATTGTGGCCTCTGCCCAGCGCCGCGACGATATCCTGGCCGCGATAAAATTCGCGGAGGAATTCAATTTGAATCTGATTCTCCTCCACGCCGCCGAGGCTTATATGGTTGCCGATTTACTCGCCTCGAGGAAAATCCCGGTTCTTCTCGGGCCGGTCACAGTTCAGCCGTCAGCGATGGAGACCAGGGGCGCGATCTACGAAAATGCGGCGCTCCTCGACAAGGCCGGTGTCACATTCGCGATAATAACCGGCGGGGCGCATAATGTTCGAGACCTGCGATTCCAGGCCGGAATCGCAGTCGAATACGGCCTTTCCCGCGAGGCAGCGCTCCGCGCAATAACAATTGCACCTGCTGAAATTTTGGGAGTTGCAAAGGACCTCGGCTCGCTGGCGCCCGGCAAACTTGCCAATATCGCCATTTTCGACGGCGATCCGCTGCAGCCGGTAACTAAAGTGACAGATGTCATCATCGAGGGGCATCGCATACCGATGCGGTCATTTCAGACCGAGTTGTATGAGAAATATAGG
>Ga0154764_1050_pt1 | contig 45933 bp, 39 predicted proteins | sample Rifle2008BG16ft_FD_105772 | JGI IMG/M metagenome (GOLD analysis project Ga0154764, IMG submission 105772) | candidate division Zixibacteria bacterium RBG_16_53_22
CCCCTTGCGTGGCGACATAACGGTATTGGAAGCGCTGTCGACGGCGGGGGGGTTTACACCCTTTGCCTCCCCCCGAAAGATCAAACTTGTCCGGAATGCCGATGGCAAGCAGGAGATCCGGGTCGTCAATTATTACGACATGATTGAAACGGGCGGCAAAGGAAATTATCTGCTCAAGCCCGGCGACATCATCGTGGTGCCGTGATGATGCGCGGCAATCAGTCGAAGCGGGGTCTTTCCATAGCGGTGGCCATCCTGATTTCGTGCTTTCCCGCGTTCCCTTCCATGGGCGCGAACCTCAATGTGATTCCTTCGATTGCACTCGAAGGGTCATGGGATTCGAACATCTTCAATACCTCTTCCGATGAAACCTCGGACTATATCTTCCGGGCAAGACCCCGGCTCACGTTTTTTATCGGTGCGTATCAATCGACGATACAGATCGGAGGCGGCATCCAGTCCGAGTGGTATGCTGACCATTCCGAGCTGGACGAACTTGCGGCCACGAAGGATGTAACCCTAACCGTTTCAGAACCCCTGCGGATCACCCCACGATTTTCCCTGAGTCCCTTCGCCAGTTTTGTGGAAGCCGAAGATGCCGTCCGAAGGAACGAATTGACGCAAGCTCCCACCCCCGGTATTTCTCCTTCGGAAGCGATTGTGACGGGAAGGGTCAAAGAAAGGGAATATCGGGGATTTCTCCAGATGGATTATCTCCTGACTCCCAAGGTCGATCTTGGTGTGGGGGGAGGTATAGTAAAGCATGATTATATTGGGGACACCACGGGGACGGACTTACAGAATTTTAGCAGAGTAACCGGCGACGCTTCCATATTGTACCAATTTACTCCCCGATTTTCATCCGGGGTTTTCTACGCGTACGCAAACAACTCATTTGATATCGACCCCGATTCCAAGACGCACACTGTGGGGTTGACAGGGCGATATCTGCTGACGCAGTTATATACCCTGACCGCTCGCGGCGGTGCGACCTACCGGAAAGAATCCTCCGATGCTATATCCCAGAGTAAGGACAAATGGTTCCCCTACGGGAGCCTGGACCTTGCGTACACATGGCAATACTTCCGGGCCATACTCCAAGGTTCCTACGAACTTGTCGGGGGGAGCTTCGGCACGACGACGAAAAGAGGAAATATCGCATTTTGGATGACAAACCGGTTTTCCGAAAGATGGTCATGGAATCTTGCCGGCTCTTATCAGAACAACCAGTCCGACGACGATCCTGTGACCATAGACGTCGATACGTTTCAGGGAACGGCCGGGGTTCAATACCAGGCATTCGAATGGGTTTCTTTCCAATTGACCGGGAATATTGTTCGCCAACGGTCAAGCGGCCTGGAAGAAAACGACCTTGATCGTGAGTCGGTCTTTCTCGGCGCGACGTTGAGCAAATTCTACAAACCTTATTAGAGGGATACGATGCCGCTTCGACCCGACATGGAATTTCAGGATTTTCTCCAGATCTTTTCCAAGAGAAAGTGGATTATTATTGTAACGTACATATCTCTGTTTTTGGGTGCGACTGTGTACACTGTTTTGACTCCAAAACTGTACAAGTCCAAAACGACAATTCTGAGCATCCCCCAGAAAATTCCTCCAAATTTCATTCAGTCCACTGTCACCATTGGAGCGGGAGATCGCCTGGCCACGATCGAGCAACTGATAAAAAGCAGGACGAGGCTGAAAAGGGTAATGGAGGAAGTGGGGCTTTTCGCTCAAGCAAGGAAGGAAGGTTTCGACGATAAAGCTATTCGTTGGATGAACAAACGGATTTATATTGAAACCGCCGTAACTCCTGGAAGAGAAATAGATAGTCGGACCGAAAGCCAAGCTTTTTCCATCTCCTTTCTTCATGAAGATCCGACGATGGCTATGCTCACTGCGTCAAGGCTTGCCTCCTTGTTCATCGAGGAGAACGATAAATTAAGGGAAAAGCAGGCAGTGGGAACGTCGGAATTTCTCCAGTCGGAGCTCAAGGAGACGAAGGCGAAACTGGAGGTTCAGGAAGAGAGGGTCAAGAAATTCAAAATGCAATATTCGGGCGAACTGCCACAGGAGTTACAGACCAATCTTAACAATCTGCAGAGACTTCAGGATCAATATCGAATAGCTACCGAAGGGATCAGAGCTGCCGAGCAAAGGTTACTCTCGCTACGATCTATGCCTGACTCTTCTTCTGAGCCTTCACAGGCACTCAGAAGGGAACTCAATTTGCGTCGCAATATGTTGGTCGAACTTTCTGCCAAGTACACAAATCAGTATCCCGATGTGATTCGTGTGCGCGAGGAAGTGGAAGAGTTGGAGAAAAAACTGGCGGAATCATCACCTCCTGATGTTTCTCTGGCTGTTTCCATCGAAGCGGAGGTTGATGCACTAAAGCGGGAAAGAGAAACCATTCGAAGAAATATGTCTGTTTTACAGGCCAAGGTCGATCAGGCACCTCGGCGCGACCAGGAAATGATCACCCTTACCCGCGATTACGACAATCTGAAGAACCAGTACAATGAACTACTAAGAAAGAAATCGGAAGCGGATATTTCACAAAATTTGGAAATGCGCGAGAAGGGGAATCAATACCAGATCCTCGATCCGGCAAATTTACCAAAAGATCATTCTATACCGAACCCTATAAATATATTTGGACTTGCATTCTTCATGGCCAGTTTTTTAGGGTTTGGCGGAGCGATCGGAATAGAAAAAATGGATCTTTCCCTTCGAGGCGTAACGGACTTCAAATATTTCTTCGACATTCCCATTCTCGCAAGCATCCCGATTTTAGAAACCGTTGAAGTTAACCATCGGCAAAACTTGCGCAAGAAAGCAATTATTGGAGGGATTGTTTCCTTTGCCTTCGCTTTATTTGCTTTTTTCTTGTTTTTCTTAATAAAATAAAACGCATTTTAAATTAGTAGAGGGCAGACTGTGAAAAAATCGCTAATCCCTTTAAAGGTTACGCAAGAGGATTTCGATCGGGGAAAGAGTTATGAAAAGGACGGAAAGGAATTGCTTTTCCTTGAACAGTTCAAGGCGCTTCGCGCCAAATTCGAATACCAGGTGGATATACATAAATACAAGGTCGTCGCCGTGACCAGTGCAATCGCCGAGGAAGGGAAAACCTTAACCTCGGCGAACCTGGCGACGAACCTGGCATCGGTCGGACGGAAAAAGGTTCTCCTTGTAGACACCGATATGAGAAAATCCGATATTGCCCGGATGTTTGATGCATCTCCGAAACCCGGGCTAAAGGAGTTCCTTGCCGGGTCGGTACCGCTCGAAAAAATTATTTTATCAAGTAATTCGGTGAGAGGTCTCTCTTTTATCTCCGGCGGAGAGAAGGGGACTACGCCCCCGGACCTGCTGGCAGGGGAAACGTTCCGCTCTTTTCTCCAGGAAATGCGAAGTAAATTTGATGTAGTTCTTCTCGACACCCCGCCGATTCTTCCGGTGGCGGACACCATGAGCCTGCGGGACCAGGTTGACGGATTCATCTTGATATTCCGGATAGGGCTAACCCCATATGTGATGCTTCAGCAGGCACTCGAAGAGATAGATAAAAACAAAATCATAGGCGTTGTCCTCAACGGCGTGGAAATGCATAAGTATAAATATTACCAACGATATTACGGCGATTATTACCATAAGAAACCCGAATAAGATTTACAATTCGGTGCTGTCGAGTTATTTCCCGGTGCAGGAAACTTATATAAAAAAATCCCCGAATTTTCAATATTGTTGGAAAAAATCTGCCCTTGATAATTTGATGTATTCCCCTTGAACGAAAAATCCGAAAAATCGTTAGTATAATCAATAGATTATTTTTTCACCCCAAAAGCCAAATCCGGCACGAAAATTGAACTCTTTTTCGCCTGACAAATAATCTATTCCACATTCGGTGAGGCTGCCGACATTGATTTTTCATTTTCTTGACATAGTGAATTTTTTCAAGGGAAAAAATAAGAAGAATACCTTGGGTGGCATTTATTCAGACGATGCTTTCCGAGCCATTCTTGAGCGGGAAAAAGCCCGCTCTGAACGTACCGGGCAGATATTTTCCATTGTTTTATTCGAGTGCAAAAATGGAAATGGAACCAACGTCGCAACGCTTACGCGCCTGGGAAACGATATCACCCGAAGGATAAGGAAGAGCGATGAGGTAGGCTGGTATGATGGAAACCGCATCGGAACAATCCTTGCCGGATCCTCAACGGAAAGGGCATGGCAATTTGTTGAAGCTATTAAGGAAACAATTGAAGGAGTAGACCCCGGCCTGATTTGCTCCGTCTACACTTACCCCTCACCATGTATTAGTTCGAACGTTCACGGGGAGACTACAAAGGAACATCAGACACTTTCAGAACTTGCGGCGTCGCTCAACGTGAAGGCAAATTCTTCCACGGTGATGCCAGACGCAGGGAAATGAGTCGAGCGGCTCGATATTCTCTGCCCAACCGATTCCAATATGGAATCGCACGGTTGATTTCTTCGGGACGCTTATACTTTTAATTATTCTGTCCTCGGTTTTCCTATTGATCGCCCTCTTCATCAAGATCGTTTCCCCCGGTTTGGCACTCCATGATGGTGTAAGAATCGGTAGGTAAGGATGAAACCCAAAGCGAAGAAGCAAATATCGGGGGTATTGGCGTCGGTTTTTGTTCTTATCTTTTTCCAACTTCCCTTTGCTCCCTCTTCATCGGCAGCTCTCTACGACAGTTTTCCTGCCACGCAATCGATTTCGTACCCAACGGGGTATACTGATGGTGAAGGCCGGAATATAACGCAAGCCTATTGGGCTTACGACGGAACGTATTACTTCTTCCGGTTTGATCCCTTTGGACCCTTCAACAACAACAGGAACTACGGGTTTTACTTCGAACCCGACGGGAACTTGAACACTTTCGTCGCAGATTTCTCGACCGATACGGCGGCGTACATGGCATACATATTGGAATGGAAAGAAGTAACGTTCACGAAATTCCCCAGCGATTTAGGCACGTGGTGGGGGGCGACGAGCAACATGGGTGGAAATCTGAAAGATATAATGACATCGATCCCAAGTGCCGTCTGGCTTTTTGCGTTGGCCGCGCTCGTTCTCGTTGTCCTGAAGAGGAGAAGGCCAACGTCCTAAGTTCTTCGCGTAATAGGATTTCCTTTGGGCACGGTGAGCGCCTGCCCGGAAGAATCGAATCCGATCCGCCACACCCCTTCCCGGTCCACCGACACCCATGAGCCTTCTTTGTAGATACCCCGGGGAGGCGCAGCGATAAGAGTCCGCGTCCTGAAATGGGGGAACAGTCTCGCTCTGAGGATCCCGAAATCTTTCGCAGGGGAGGTCATGCTGTCGGACAAGTACGTCGTTTAAGATCAAGGTCGTGAACGGAAAGTTCGTCGTGGCTTCTGCCCCGGAACCAGAGATCACCCTCGAGAAGCTTCTGTCCGGTATCTGTGAGCGCAACCTGCACAGGGGTGTTTCCATCTGCCCGTACGCAGAATCGGAGGAATAGCGAGCTGCCGCGAGTATATCCCGGGCCGCGGCGACGCGGTATGGATCGCTGGAACCATAAAGCAGGGCACGATCCGGAGGGGTATGGCCCGGCGCTGGTTCTTTCCACTGTGGCCTACAACGGAAAGGTCGGGCTTGCGCTGCTTTGCACGATCACCGATCGGGTGAAGGGCTATCCCTTCGAGGTCCTGATTCCGGGAAATATGAAAGTAAGGGGAGCGGTTCTGTCCGACTAGGTGAAAAGCATGGATTGGAAGGCACTCAAGGCGGAACTGATCTGCCGGCTTCCCGAGGCGACCGTATTGGAGGTCCTGCGGAAAGCCGCCGTGCTTCTCTCGAAATGAAGCCCACCCTCTCCATCAAGATCGTCGCCGGGGTGGTTCCGAACTTCATGAAGATCGCGCCGATTGGGCGGGCACTGCAATCCCGAAAGGCCGGTGCTGCGGACTCAGGCGTCGATCTGTGCGTTTCCATCATCCACTACGGGCAACACATCTACGAAAAATATCTGAGGTCTTATTTAGGAAGCTTGCGATCCCGAAGCAGGACCATCACGAGGTTCAATAACGTAAGATCATGCCAGGGGATTACGGATTTGAAAGAAATTCACAAGCGATATTGAGTGGAAATCATTGTTTCCAATGAGAAATATTCGTTTCACCCCTTGGCATGCTTCATGGTTCCGTTCGAACCGGGCAGGCGACCACGGGACGTCGGGAGCCGGGAGGAAAAAAGCAAGTGTCGAGGAGAAGACCCATTGGATGCTCGGCATTTTAACTGCCTTGTGCCTGCGTGCTTCCCTCGCGCAGGCGTGGGAAAAATCGTCCCTTCTCCCGATCGTCTCCGGCAGCGACGGCAGCAGGGTCTAGGTGGAAATCTACTACACCGCGAACGGGGCGAAGGTCGTACCGATCATGAAGATCCCCGAGAAAACCATCCGTCAGGGAGCAACAAATGAGAAACCAAAGCCTCCTTCTTTTAATCCTCTCCTTCCTCCTCTTCTCACTCTTCTCGGGGAATGGGTGGGCGACGACCTACTACGTCAAGAATGGCGGGAGTGACGGAGCCGCAGGGACATCCGACGCAACGGCGTGGGCAACTATCTCCAAGGTAAATAGTTCTTCTTTCTCCCCCGGCGACCAAATCCTGTTCAAGCGGGGAAGTACATGGAATGAAAACTTGACACCTCCAAGTTCCGGGACTTCGGGGAATCCCATCTTCTTCGGGGCGTATGATGCTGGTGCAAAGCCGATTATCAACGGTGGAAATCCTGCTGTAACTATATCAAACAAAACAGGAATAACACTTAACAATTTAAACATCCGCCATGCTTCCGTCATATCTGGTTATCCTTATACGGTATCCATTAGCACTTCAAACTATGTGATTGTCGAGTATTGCGACGTCGGGTGGAACAACTATTGGGGACATGGTATTGTGTCTTATTTTTCGGATGACGGGATCATTAGATACAATACTGTGGACAGTGGAGACAGAGTAATTCATACCTCCGAGGTTGGTTACGGGAATGGAATTTATATAAAAGATGGTTCGGATAGATGGGACATACACCATAATACTGTTATTGATTGGAGTCACGATGGTATTTCCATTTATGGGGATGCAAGTCCGAGCGAAGGCAATTCTCCCGTTACCGATGTACTAATACATCATAATGATGTTTCGGCTCCCGATATAGATACCGGAAGAGGATTTAGTGCCCAAGGATACCAGGGACTATCGGGATATCCAGGTCACGTTAATAAAATCTATGACAACTACTTCCATCACGGACATTCTCGAATACAGGTAAACATGGAGGGAGTGGAGTTTTATTATAACATTATACATAACACCTATGAAACCACATTTGAAGCCGGACCAAACGGGCAAGGTGTAGCGATTGAAAATTATACCAATCCCGCCCTTGGGAAAGGGAATCATCCACAGAACATGAAGTTTTACAATAATACATTTGTTAATAATGCAGGAAACGCTATTCTGATAATAGCGTATGGTGAAGCAGGGTCATCAGATATCACAAATAATATAATAAGTAATAACATATTTTATAATAATGGCGGTGGGGATGATACATGGCCTAATTATCAACTAAATATAAGAAGTAGCTCTCAAATATATGGAAATACATTTAAAAATAACATCGCTTATAAAAGTGGAATAACCCCTGTCGTTTCTTATTATGGAAGTAATCTTTCTGTATCTCAATTCAATAGCCAAAACGGTAATAGAAGTAATACAATTTCTGGTAATATACAGGGCGATCCCTTATTTGTATCTTCTGCCGACTTCCATCTGCAAGCCGGTTCGCCAGCGATAAATGCAGGGATCAATGTCGGCCTGACGAGCGACTACGCAGGGAATCCGATCATTGGAAATCCGGACATAGGGGCGTACGAATACACATCCCTTCCCACGGCCCCTACACCCCCGGCCCCTGCACCTCAGAAAATACCGTCCTCTCCTTCTGATATTATAATATCCCCGTGATATGACCCCCTCTCATTAACCACACCATGAGTGTTCGGTAGAAATCGAGACTACTCCAGCTGAGATCTGCTTCCATCGTTTTTAGCTTCCAGCACAAAGTATTGAAATGCGGAGTCATACCTCGCTGAATCAGCGGTTGTGGGAATCGGGCCACATTCCAATGTATCACACGTTTCCCAATCCTCGTGATGCGGGTCTGGCAGCGGGCGCGCCACTGCACTTGTACTACTAAGCGCATCCCAGCGCGCAGATTTATCCGATTGAGAATTTGTATTGGGGGCCAGAGTATCAGGATAAGGAAATCGAGGATGTGTTAAGGTTGCGCCGGTTGGAGTATCGACGCGTAGACGACGTTACGGAATACGCGGCGGTGTTTCTAATCAATACAAGGTTTAGATGAGAGTTCTTACCCAGGAAGTGTGAAATGGAGAAGCGATACCCGGACCGGAATGTGCCTTTCGATATGCCCCCTGTTCTGTCTCATGAGCCGGTCGTGGTGAACGATTCTGCGACCCCTGCGGAAGGCAAACTGTTCCAGTTCGACGTCAATCGCACAGTAATTGCCCGGAGTGCTATTAACAGCCTCTTGGTGCAGTTGATTGTCCGGATGAAAGGATTCATCACCTTGCCGATCTACACTTATTTTCTATTGCCTGAAGAGATTGGGGTATTCAGCTTGGTGGTGGTGACCACCGGGCTACTGCAACCGTTCTTTTCGCTAAATATGGTGGATGGGCCCGGCATCTATTTTTCACAGGAAAAGTCCCCGGCGAGAATCCATACAATGTACCTGACCGTGGTAAACAGCGTGCTCCTATCGACCTTGTTCTGCAGCGCGCTATTCATGGGATTCGTTCTGTGGACCGGGCGACCCGCGTCCTCCTACCTCCCTTGGATTCTCCTGCTGCTGTGGGCCAACACCTTCAGCAAGCTGGCTGGCTTCCTGTTTATCATCTACCAGCAAACAGGGATCGTCGTCAGGAACACGGTCCAGCGCGACGCCGGGATCACGGTCATTTCGATCCTGCTTGTGGTCCTCGGATATTCCTATCAGGGGCTTCTTTTCGCGTGTATAGTTGCCACAGCAGTGACGGGGTGGTTCATGTTCCGGGTGGTCTCACGAGAGTTTCCCTTTTCCTTTTCTATGGATGTTGCACAAGCGGTGAAGTTTCTCAAGACGTCGCTGCCTCTCTTGCCGGTGTTCCTCTTCACGTGGGTGATCCAGTCGTCAGATTACTATATCCTCTCCCTTTTCCATGGCACAGGTGTCGTTGGGAAATACGGAGTGGTCTACAGCATCGCCAGCATCGTCGGAAGCTTGACCCTGGCCCTAAACTTCTTCTGGTTCCCGGTCTCAGCACGCATGTGGATCGACGACCGAAGGAAATACCTCGCGCTGTTCCGGACGATTTTTTCTACATTCATCCTCCTATTACTCACGGCGGTTCTGTTGTTCGAGTTCAATTCCCGGTGGATCATGACGCTGCTGGGCCGCAAGCCAGAATACCAGGATGCCTACGTCATCATTGGAACCATCGCGTTCGCTTACAGTATGCAGGTGCTGATCACCCTCTTGACAGCCCCTCTCTACTCGAACCTGAACGTGCGGGCCATCTTTCTCTGCTACCTCGTTGGAGGGGTCATCAACACGATACTGAACCTCCTGCTGATCCCGGGGAGCGGTATCGTCGGCGCCGCTATCAGCACTGCAGTCTCGTACCTGGCGGTAACCGTGCTTCTGGGTTATGGAAACTACAGAATGGCGTTGTTCCCCTTTTTCGACCGGCGGCTCTTTGCGATCCTCCCGCTTTTTCTCGCGGGGTGGGCGGGCAGTCTGGCTGCGCGGGGGCAGGTTTCGCTTGCGGGCAGCTTGGCCATCGACCTTCTCTTCCTCTCCGGGATCGCCTTCATTGCCGTCCATTGGTTCCTGCGGCCGGGAGAGATGGAGATCCTGCGCACCATGGCGAGCGAAGTGCAAAACCGGTTTCGTAAGGCAGGATAGATGGCGGAGGTGCTGATCATCGGTGCAGGCCTTGCGGGTCTGAGCGCGGGGTACCACGCAGAACAGCGAGGGATTGACTACGAGATCCTCGAAGCTGGTCCGACCGTGGGCGGGCTCTCCCGCACCGTCGAGCGGGACGGATTTCTCTTCGATTTCTCTGGCCACCTCCTGCATCTCAAGGACCCGTACTTCAAGGAACTGATCAACGACTTGTTGGTCGGCAACCTGGACGCCATCTCGCGGAACGCGGTCATCTTCTCCCACGGAACGTATACCCGATACCCGTTCCAGGCCAATCTTTTCGGCCTTCCCCCCCTTGTGGTAAAGGAGTGCCTGCAGGAATTCGCAAAGGCTTATTACACCAACGACGACCTTCCGACCAACGCTTATGAGACGTTCCAGGAATGGATCGAAGCCAAGCTCGGAGCGGGGATCGGCCGGCACTTCATGTTTCCTTACAACGAAAAGCTCTGGACCGTTCCCACGAGCCAGATGACCTGCGAGTGGCTGAGCGAATACGTTCCAAAGCCTAACCTAGAGGATGTATTCACCGGGGCCTTCGAGGATCAGACCAAGGGGTTTGGCTACAACGCGGAGTTCCGATACCCCCGGCTGGGGGGGATCCAGGCGCTTTGCGACGCCTTGGCAGCCAGGACACCGAGGATCCGCCTCTCCGAACGGGTCGTCTCCGTCGAACCACGCGGCCGCAGGGTCCGTTGCGCCTCGGGCCGGGAGGAGCGGTACGAAAGGCTAATCTCTACCATGCCCCTGAAGACACTTTGCGGCCTCCTGGAAGGAGATACCCCGGCCGAGGTACGCGAGGCGGTGGGCGCGCTCCGACATAACTCGGTGATGATCGTCAACGTCGGCATCCGTGGGGACCGCGTCACCGACAGGCATTGGATCTACCTGCCGGAACCGGAATTCATAGCCTACAGGGTGGGGTGCTACTCCAACTTCTCAAGAGCGATGGCCCCGCCGGGAACCTCGTCATTTTACTTGGAGATCGCCTATCAACGGGAGTGGAACGTGGACAAGGAGGCGCTTGTCTCCCGGGCGATCGACCAGATGTCCGATCTTGGGCTTCTCCACTCGCGGGATGATGTTCTAGTGACCGACGTCATGGACGTAGACTGCGCATATGTGATCTACGATCACGACCGGACCCGTGCCCGCCGAACGCTGATGGAGTACCTAAGCCGTTTCGGCATCCACAGCATTGGCCGATACGGTAATTGGGAGTATTCGGGAATGGAAGAGGCGCTGAAGCAGGGGAAAATTGCGATTGAGCGCCCGAATTCTACAGAATTTAAATAAAATTCGATAGTTTCTTTTCATGATTGAAATGAAATCGTAATGAAAATCCTGATTGTCGGCAACGACCCTACCGAAATCGGCGGGGTTGCAAACTACACCCGTCCACTGGCCCTGAAATTTAATGAGCTGGGGCATGACGTGTTCTATCTATATTCCGGGGCGTTCCGGAGCCGGTATGACCTGTTCATGAGACCGTATCTCAAGATCCGATACGATCTCTTCCCGTTCGAATGCGCGGAGATTATCAATTCGACGAATCTACCCTTCAATTTTGGGCACCCCGAGCTGGACATGTTTTCCGAAGGGATGGACCGGGTCATCAAGGGATATATCGAACGCACCAAGCCCGATGTAATGCACGTCCACTCTCGGCTTGGCCTGCCGGCTTCCGTCAACGAACTGGCGCACGAGTTGGGTGTGGCGGTTCTCAACACGATCCACGTGTATGGCTACATCTGCCAAAGGAGAGTCATGATCGACCGGGACGGCGAGCTCTGCCAAGGCCCCTTCGACCTCCGGAAATGTGCGTGGTGTACGGGAAGCCCTAGTTATCTCAGAAATCGGTTACGGGCACTATTCGTCAATTTCAAGGAGGGTTTGAAGGCAAGGCATTCCGGTGTGTTCAAGACACTTCAATCGATAAAGCGAAATGTATTAAGCCGTTACGGGCCGACCGGCGAGAAGAAAAAAAGCTCGGGTCTCAACTGGGAATACGACGAACCATCGTGCCTTTCCAATAAACTCGAACAACGACTGCAGTATTGCATCCAGGCTCTGAATCGTTACTCGCTCAGAACGATCTGCGTTTCCACCGACGTGAAAAACATCCTCATCCGGTATGGCGTTGACGAGAGCCGGCTTCTTGTTCAGCATATCGGTTCCACTATCGCCGAGCGGCAGACAAGCTACCGACGCACGCTCCATAATCCGTTTGTAATCGGTAACATCGGTGGGGTGAATCATTACAAGGGGACACACGTTCTACTAGATGCGATCGGGAAGCTGAAGCGAAATGATTTCATCGTTAAAATCTTCGGCCGGTACAACGAGTTGTACATTTCAGATCTAATACATGGAAGGAACTCTCTACCGGTTGTATTCACAGGTCGTTACAGCCCCGAGGAAATTCCCGAGATCCTGAAGCAGATAGACATCATGGTGCTTCCGTCCATCTGCAATGACACCGCACCACAAACGATCTTTGAGTCGTTCAGCGGCGGTGTTCCGATCATTGCCTCAAATATCGGCGGATTTCCGGATTTTATCCACCACGACTTGAACGGTCTATTGTTCGAGCCCGGGAACAGTGATGACCTCGCACGAAAAATAGATCAGGTGCTTAGCAAGCCGAACGTAATCCTGGAGTACCAAAAAAATATTCCGAAGTTGAAGACTATTTCCGGAAATGCTAATGAATTGCTCGTGTTGTATTTAGAAATGCTGGCACAACGAAAGGCGAACGGCTCAATATTGGCGGTTCGGGAGCCAAGTTGATCCGAAGGTTATTCATCATACTTCTGCTTTTTGTGCTCTACGAGGGTTTCTACTTCCTGCCGAAAAAGTTGGTGGAAATCTTTCCCGGGGCATTCCGGCTTGCTGATGCGCTTTTCATTATACTGCCTCTTTTCTCTATTTTCTTTGCCCGGAATATGTTCCGGGCCGTCAGCCGCTTCCGTGAGGAATCGCTGCTGGTCTTAGGTATCTGCGGGCTGATGTTTCTCAGTCCGTTGATGGCGGAGCAGTTCTTCGGACAATCCTACACGAAAGGATTGCTCTTCGTGCGGCATAACCTGGGATGGCTTGCCTTTTTTCCGTTCGCTATTATGCTCAGGGATCTCGACGGCGTGGAAAGGACTATCCGGGTGCTGACCATCTTGGCAGGGATCTATGTTGTCATTCTGCTCCTGACGAAATATTTCCCGGACATGGGGTTGATCCATTATGACAAGAGGGCATACAGCATCACAGGATCGTTGATCCGGTTCGGGGAATATCGTCTCTTTTTTCCGTACGGAAGCGTCCCCATTCTGTTCTACTGCATTACGATGGCCCGCTTTCTCCACCCCCCACAGGGGGGGGGAAGTCTTCTGCGAAGAGCTTTTGATTTGGCGTTCATTCTGGTTGTTGCCTATGCCATCCTTTCCACCTTTACACGGGCACTGATCTTTTCGGTTTTGATCGCCACGGCCTTCGGCTTGTTCTCCTCCAGACGGCGCTTCCTGAAATACGTAGCTGTGTTCGTGGTCTTCATGGTTGTTTCCATGCAGGCGATGGTCATGGCATCAAGTGAGGGGGGGGTACCGTTTATCGAGGATACAAAGCTGTGGAAGATGATACTCAAGACCAGTACCCTTCCACGCGAGGCTGACAGGGAGGAACAGATCTCGATGTACCTAACCCATTTTCCGAAATCCCCTCTGACGGGGGTGGGGAACCTCGTCACCCGCAAGGACACCGAATGGGAAATCGGCAAGCTGACGACCTATCGGAAGTATGGGTTCTATAATGCCACTGACATCGGCTACCTGAAGATTGCCGCCGAAAACGGCCTGCTCGGAATCGCGTGGGTGATCTGGTTTCTCTCATACTTCTATAGGAGGAGCCGACAGACCTTATCCAGGGCGGTGAAGAGGGGGGATGGCTCAACGGCGGAGTTTGTTGCGCGTGGGCACCTTTATTTCCTGATTTACCTCTCGATTTCCGGGTTAACCCTACCGCATTTTGTCTATGAGGACGGAGTGATAATTCTGGCCCTATCGCTGGCGATCATGGCCGTCACGCGGACGTCTTCGAATGAGCAGGACGTCGGAACACCCCCCTGCAATCCCGCGCGAAGTTCGGGGGGGAGATGAGTTTTAATGTAAACAAGATACTACCGCTCCGGATATTATCGGCTGAGTTCCCGGAAGTCCGGTTCACAAGGAGTGAAAAGAACCTTGGTTTCACCGATCCGGTGGTTTCAAAGGAATAGACTCCGAACGCTCACTGCCTTACCACGAGAGCTTTCCGTGCTGAGTCCAACATTAATGAGGTTTGTGTGGAAAGCGTGATTCAGGCGCTGAGTCTCCGTGCAACCATGCACCCGGACCGCGATGCGCTGGTTACAGGCGACCAGCGTGTGAGTTACGGCGAGCTCTGGATACGCATCGTGGCTGCCGCGCACGAATTAGCCCGTTGTGGCGTTGGGCAAGACGACCGAGTGATTTTGGCCGCTCCCAGTGTGCCCGCTTTCGTTTACGGATACTTTGCCACGCATCTGGTCGGGGCGACGGCAGTGGTCCTTGACCCGGACGCACCGGCGCCACGCCGAGAGGAGCTGTTCCGACGCGCTAGACCCAAAATCGCTTTCGGCACGAACGCCGAACCCGACTCTGAACTGGGTCGTATACGCGCAATCGACGAACTGGAGTCGCTGCCAGCGTCGGCATCCGCATTCGCCTCTCCCCCGCTCGACACTCTCGCGGACTTGCTCTTCACCACGGGGACAACAGGGCGGGTCAAGGGCGTGCTTCTCACCCATCGCAATCTCGCGGCCGCCGCCCGCCACATCAATACGATGATCAGCAGGGGCGATGGCGACGTGGAGGTGTTGCCTCTCCCCCTCAATCATTCCTTCGGGTTGGGGCGGCTGCGTTGTAATCTTGTCGCGGGCGCGACCGTGGTGCTGGTCGATGGTTTTCGGCTGCCGGGGGAGATTTTCGGCGCGATGGACAAGCACCGAGCCGCCGGCTTAGTCGGCGTACCCGCGGGGTTCGCGGTTTTACTTCGCTTCGGTGCGCGTGGTCTCGGACTGTTCGCCGAACGGCTGCGCTACGTCGAAATTGGCAGCGCGCCGATGCCGATCGACCAGAAGCGGGCACTGATGGATTTTCTACCCAGGACCGCTCTATGGATGCACTATGGTCTAACCGAGGCCTCCCGTTCCGCCTTTGTCGAGTTCCATCGTCATGCGGATCGACTCGAGAGTGCGGGCATGGCGGCGCCGGGCGTGCAGCTGCGCATCCGAGGAGAGGATGGATCGACTCTCGACGTGGGTGAGGCAGGAATGTTGTGGATTGGTGGCGAGCATGTCTCGTCGGGCTACTGGGATGATCCCGAACTGACCGTCAAGGTCTTCGTTGACGGCTGGGTTTGCACCGGGGATGTCGCACACTTGGACAACGCCGGATTCTTGTACCTGCATGGCAGGAAGGACGATCTGATTAACGTGGGTGGATTCAAGGTCTCGCCGGACGAGATCGAGAGAGTATTGGGCGAGCACCCGGCTATTCTGGAGGCTGCCTGTATCGGGGTGCCGGATCCGCGGAAGATTGCCGGCTTCGTCGTGCAGGCGTATCTGGTTTCGGCAGCCGGTCAGGCACAACCAACCGACGCGGAATTGTCGCAATGGGTATCGGCGCGGTTGGAGTCGTATAAGGTTCCAGCACAGTACGCATGGATACCAGCGTTGCCGAAAACCGCGTCGGGGAAACTAGTTCGCGCAAATTTACGCAACATCACGTCTGTTGGACAATAACGACTGCATCGTCATAGAGGTTAGGATGAGGACTACGAAGAAGGCACTCCACGAGATTAGGATGAGTGATCTGAAGAATGCACTCCACCGCGATCTTGTTTCGAGGATCGGCGCCGAAAAAATGCTCGACGATGATACCGAGCTATTTTCTAGTGGCTTGATCGATTCGCTTGGCGTGATGGATCTTATTAGCTTTATCGAAGGCAAAGTTGGCTGCGGGATCATGCCTGCTGATATCACGCTCGAGAATTTTGACAGCATAGCCCGCATCGTGCAATTTGTCGAACGTCTGATCGCAGGCTGAAGTCAGCAGTGAGCGCAGTGAAAAGGATGCTTCGGGTTCTTGCAACACGCAGCGCCCGCTACGAAAGACTGTACCGCATGCTCTGTCTGCCATCTGGGATCGAGTGGGCCGAAATGCTGAGGGAACGGGGCGATTTCTACGCAATGGGAGAACACTGCTCTATCGACCGTAATGCGCAGATCGAAGATCGCGCCTACATCCGCTTAGGTAACAACGTTCGGATCGCCGATTGCGCGGTGTTCGGCCACGATGGCGCGATAAACATGATCAATCGCGCCTATGGCCTGTCTCTTGACAGCGTAGGCAAGGTGGATATCCGCGATGAGGGCTATGCACTTGAGTCCAGTGCCCCCAACATGTAGTATTTCATGTCGAGTTCACATTCCGCTTCAACCGCCGAACGTCCCGGCACCGGGGGAAGCTCTTCTACGGGCTCGTGAAATAAGCCGTTTTCCTCCAGCCGACTCCCTGTTCGAAGCTTATCATTCATTCGGACCCCAACGGGTAGTGGTTACTGGACTCAAGTGCATAGCCCTTTCCGCGATAACGTGTTCATCGGATTTGGCGCGATAATTTTGCCAGGCGTCACTATTGGACCAAATGCGATCGTTTCGGCCGGCTCCGTGGTGATATCCGACGTCGCAGAAGGGGACGTGGTCACCGGAGTGCCGGCCAAGAGGGCAGGGCGCCTCGATATGTCGGTGGCAATGCTCAAGGCGAAGAACCAAAAATTCCCCTGGCGTTCTCTGATCGAGCAACGCCGGAGCGAATACGATGCCCGGGTGGAATCTGAACTCGTACGTATGAGGGTGAAGTATTTCTACGACTCCGGCGACGCCGAGAAATGAGGAATCGGGGCGATTTGCGCCATTGGCGAAGCCTCGGCCATCCTTCTCAAGGACTCGAACTGCCGCAGAAGCTCGCTGGTGATCATGAAGCGTGCACTTCGCACCGCACTCCAGGCAGGGCCAGCACAGGTCCAGTGCGTGACCAAGGATGATATGCACCTCTCCGATCTTCAATTCCAGATCCACTCACTCCACGCGCCATGGGTCGGTGATCCCCAGTTTCTTTAACGACCGCATTCCTGCCATCGTGCTCGCACTTACTATCATGCCCGTCACCCGTGAATCACTGAGGATTCGGACTGTAACCCCCGACATCACGTGAAGTTGACACAATCCCCGCTTTAGGGCAGGTCATATGGAAAAACCTTTAGTGGCTGTCATCATCGTCAACTACAATGGTTATGTACTCACCCGGGATTGCCTCCGCTCCTTTGGAGCGGTTACCTACGACCGTTATACCCTGATTGTCATCGACAACGCATCCAGGGACGACTCAATTCCCCGGCTGCAACATGAGTTTCCCAGCGTCTGCTATGTAAAGAGCGACACCAATTTAGGCTTTACTGGCGGGAACAACCTGGGGTTGGCTGTTGCCTATGAAATGAATCCGGATTATGTGTTTTTTCTGAATAACGATACTGTAGTATCGGCGAATGTCTTCGAATTGGCTGCTTTCTTGGATACCAATCCCGACGTCGGCATGGTGGCCCCTTTGACGTTCTATCACGAGAACCCGATGATCACCTCGTTTGGCGGCGGGTACTTGAACCGGAACACTGGAAGTATCACCTTTTGCAATAAGGGGGTGCGCCGCGAGGAAATTCTCAACACAGTGATCTACTGCAGTTTTCTTGAGGGGGCGGCATTCATGGCTCGGACCGAGCTGGTGAAGCGGGCGGGGGGATTCAACGAAGATTATTTCCTCACCGCAGAAGAGAGCGATCTCTGTGTACGTATTACGGACATGGGGTATAGGCTTGCCCTGATAACCTCCTGTTCGGTCTGGCACAAGATTTCCAGGACGATGGGGCGTGGATCGGAGATGATCCACTACTTCGTCTATCGTAACAGGCTTCGTTTCATCAAGAACAACGCAACTGAATTCAAGCTTAGAGATCTGGCTACAATCCTTTTGCATTACTTGAGAACCTTCGCTTCCCTGGTCCTCAGGGAATGGAACATTCCTGCGGCAATAGGATTGGTAAAAGGGGTGTGCGATTATTTCTTAGGAGTGACGGGACCGGGCCGGTACAAGGAAAGGCTCCAAGCATGAAAATAGCATTTTTCTCTGGTTGTGTTGAATATTCGGTCTGCCTCGCCAATTCTCTTCGCAAAGATTGTAAGCTTGATTTTATTTATAATGGCAATTATGTGAGATTTCGAGATGAGTCTATTCTTGACTTGCTGGAATCGGGGATTAGGAAGATTGAATTAAGCCGATATCGAATACGTGATTACCGGAATTTCTGGAACTACCGCCTTTTTGCCGTTGAATTACGACACTACGACATTATCCACTTCCAGGAGGGAGATATCTGGTTTAGTCTGAACCGGTCGCTGTTCAAGAATGTTCCGCTCGTCCTCACGGTCCATGACCCAACCCAGCATGCGGGGTTACCGTTCATCAACAGAATGTACCAGGACTATGCGCAACGCTGGATAGTGACACAATCCGATAGTTACATCGTGCATGGCCAAAATATGAAAAACGACCTCGCTCGGAACTTCTCTGTACCGTTGGAAAGAATCAACGTGATCCCTCATGGAGAATTTTCCTTTTACAAGAAGTGGCGATCTGAATACGAGCCATTGCTCAAGCCCAAAAAGGGGAAAAAACGGTTGTTGTTTTTCGGTGAAGTCAGGAGGAACAAGGGGCTTGAATATCTGATAAAGGCCGAACCGCTGATCTCGTCCCGTTACGATAATTATACGATCTGCATCGCCGGCAGATTCAGCAAGGACCCGGGCAACGATTTCGAGCATTACAGGAAGATGATGGTGGACACGTCCCGGTATGAAGTCATCAACCGGTATATCGCGAACAATGAAGTAGCCGAAATTTTCGAAAGCAGCGACATCGTTGTGCTGCCTTACATGAGCGCCTCCCAGAGCGGTATCTTGGCGCTTGCATTCGGGTTTGGCAAACCGGTTGTCTCCACCGATACCGGAAGTATCGGAGAAGTGCTGGAGCATGGGCAGACAGGCTTGCTTGTCTCCGCGGGAGATACCGTCGCTCTAGCCGACGCAATTTCGACACTTCTTAATGACGATGAACGGTGTACGTTCTTTGCTGCGAACGCGGCGGCAGTTGCGCAGACCCGCTTGAATTGGGACACCATCGGGAAACAGACTGTGGATATATACCGCTCGATTCTCCGATAAACGATTCTCTAGACTGAAATGTGTCCGAGAAATGGTGAGACCTCATGTACGCATTTATTAAAAAAATGTACGAACTGTGCAAACGGTTGCTACCGTCACCGGTAAAGAAGCAGTTGGCGGAGTACGAATACAAGCTAGCTCTTCGTTAAGGGCGATTATCGAGTCGCGGCGGACTCAAAGGCTTCGATTGCCAGCAGCTAAATTAAAGCACCACGCATAGAGGGTTTCGTGGGATGGAGAAAGTATTGGTTACAGGCGCTGACGGCTTCATTGGCTCGCACCTCGCCGAAGCTCTGGTCCGCGCCGGTTACGGCGTGCGCGCCTTTGTGTTTTACAACTCCTTCAACTCTTGGGGCTGGCTGGATCATTGCGCGCCGGATATCAAGGGTGGATTCGAGGTGTTTGCGGGCGATATCCGTGACCCGCACGGTGTGCGTGTGGCAATGAAAGACTGCGCTGCGGTGCTGCATCTCGCAGCACTCATTGCTATCCCATACTCCTACCATTCGCCGGACACCTATGTCGACACCAATATCAAGGGTACGCTCAATGTGATGCAGGCGGCGCGCGAGTTGGGCGTGAGCAAGGTCGTGCAGACATCCACCAGCGAGGTTTATGGCACGGCGCGCTTCGTGCCGATCACCGAGGACCACCCACTGCAGGGCCAATCGCCCTATTCGGCGAGCAAGATCGGCGCGGACCAGATCGCGATGTCGTTTTACCATTCATTCGATACTCCCGTGGTAACGCTGCGGCCGTTCAATACCTACGGGCCTCGCCAGTCTGCCCGGGCAGTGATTCCTACGGTGATTACGCAGATTGCAAATGGAAGCCGGCGCATTCAACTTGGCTCGTTGCACCCTACTCGGGATTTCAACTATGTTGCGGACACGGTAAGGGGTTTCCTTTCCGCGCTGGCATCCGAAGAAGCCGTAGGTGAGGTTATCAACTTGGGCAGCAATTTCGAGATTTCTATCGGCGATACCGCGCGCACCATCGCGGAGGTCATGGACGTGGAGATCGAGATCGCAACCGATAGTCGCCGCCTGCGCCCGGAAAAAAGCGAAGTCGATCGCCTCTGTGCCTCGAACGTCAAGGCCAAGCAGTTGTTGAACTGGGAGCCCCACTACGGCAAGTTGGACGGATTTAAACGAGGCCTTGCGGAGACCGTTGCTTGGTTTTCCCGTCAGGACAACCTGCGCGCGTACAAAGCGGATATCTACAATCTATGACGAAACGCGCGGTTATCTTGGCGGGGGGCAAAGGCACGCGCTTGCGGCCCTATACCGTCGTTCTCCCTAAGCCCATGATGCCAATCGGGGAATACACGATCCTCGAGGTGGTGATCCGGCAGTTGGCTAGACACGGTTTTAATCGCATCACGCTTGCCGTCAACCACCAGGCGGAACTGTTCAAGGCTTTATTCGGCGACGGCTCGAAATGGCGCGTGCGTATTGATTATTCACTGGAAGATCGGCCGCTGGGGACGATGGGCCCGCTTCGGTTGATCGAGGACCTCCCTGCGCATTTTCTCGTCATGAACGGCGACATCCTCACGGACTTGAATTACGCGGAATTCCATCTCGAACATGCCCGCGGCGACCAACTGTTTACCATCGCCTCGTACCGACGTGAACACCGCATCGACTACGGTGTGCTCGAGACCGACCGCGAAGGAAAGCTGCAGGGGTTTCACGAGAAGCCGACCACGAACTATGAAGTGAGCATGGGCATTTACATGGTTAGCCGCAAAATCGTGAGTTACATCCCCGCGGATGTTCCCTACGGCTTCGATAACCTGATGCTCGATCTGCTCAAGGCAAAGCTCCCCGTAAACGTCAAGACGTTCGACGGATACTGGCTGGACATCGGGCGGCCCGACGACTACTTGTTGGCGATCGAAGTGTTCGAGCGCACGAAGGATCGTTTGATCAATGGCTAGAATATTGGTCACGGGCGCTTCAGGTTTCATTGGGAAGCACCTTGTTCCCCCGCTACGCGATGCTGGTAACGAAGTCTTCGAGGTCGATATCAGCTCAGGTGATGTCGCGGAAGAGTCCACCTGGTCGGTCTTTCCGCGATCGGATGTGGTGCTCCACTTGGCGGGGAAGACCTTCGTGCCAGACAGTTGGGCGGATCCCGCCGGATTCATCAAGTGCAACCTTCTGGGAACCGTGTCGGCACTGAACTATTGCAGAAGGAACAATGCGCGCCTGGTCTTTTTGAGTTCTTACCTGTACGGGAATCCAAAGGTGCTTCCCATTCCGGAAACAGCGCCTTTGGTCGTCAACAATCCATACGGCCTGTCGAAAAAGCTTGCGGAGGAAGCCTGCTGGTTTTTTTCTGACAGCTTCGGAATCCCTGTAACGATCCTTCGACTGTTTAACGTCTACGGGCCGGGGCAGCCGGAACATTTTCTGATTCCATCGATCATTCGGCAGGTTAATGCGGGCCACGTCATCCGGGTCAAGGACCTGGAGCCAAAGCGGGATTATGTGTATGTGAAAGACGTGGCTCAAGCCATTATTAAAGGAGTTGATTGCCGAGAAGGTTTCCGTATCTTCAACATTGGTTCCGGCACAAACCACTCCGTCGAGGAGTTGATCCGGATAATTCAATCAATAATGAAAACCGATCTTCCGGTGGAGGTGGACGCGGAGAGACGAAAGGACGAGATCATGAACACGGTGGCAGACATAACAGCATCGAAGCACCACTTGGGCTGGGCGCCGCGGTGGACATTGCATCGGGGCGTGCAGGACATGCTGTTCGGGGACGAACCCGCGTTTAAGGGTGGGGAAACGTGGAAGGAGTAGTTGGATATGCCGTTTTCGGGAAGTGCTTTGAACCCGAACACATTCGGAGCATTTGGTACAGGAGCAAAACCGATCATTACAGGAAAAGATAGTTTGTCTGGTTGCGACACACCAAATCTTCTCCATCTAACAGAGCTGTACTGCAACATAATATTCCACAGCATGAAAGACATTATTATAAAGATGTACGAAGTGGGCGATAAGCTGATACCGTCACGGGTGAAGAAACTATTGGCGCAGTACGAATACAAGCTGGCATGTCTCCCCGGTATCTACCACGATCGCAACGTTCACCCGGCCAAGGGGCTGAGTCGGGGCGCGGTGACGATATCGTTGGATTTCGAGATGGCTTGGGCCTGGCAATACGCGAAGAATATCAAGGTCGACTTCATTGCGAAAGGTTTGCAGGAGCGGGAGCAGGTCCCCCTGATCCTGTCGAAATTAGAGATGCTGAACATACCTGCCACCTGGGCTACCGTGGGGCATCTGTTCCTCGATCGGTGTTCCCGCGGCGCAAGCGGATTGGCGCACCACGACCTTCCGAGAATCCCTCCATTCGAGAACAAGGACTGGAAGTTCGCTTCCGGCGACTGGTACCAGTTCGACCCCTGCTCCAGCGTCAAGCAGGACCCGGCGTGGTATGCGCCGGACCTGATCGAAAAAATCCTTTCCTCTCCATCAGGGCAGGAAATCGCGTGCCACGGATTCTCCCACGCGGGGTTCGGGCACTATTGCCCTAAGAACGTGGCGCGAGCGGAACTGGATGCCTGTATTTCTGCGATGTCTCGGTTTGGGATCAAGACGAAATCCTTCGTGTTCCCGGGGAACGACGAGGGGAATTTCGAGGCACTGGCGGAAAAGGGATTCCAGTACGTCCGGTCGTTTCCGAAGAAGTATGCCAAGATCAGCCTGCCGGTCCGTCGGAAGGACAATGGGCTCTGGAGTGTCCCCGTGTCAACGGCGATATCCAGGGGGATCCGCTGGACCCGCGAAGAGCGCCTTGCACGGCTAAAGCTATTCGTGGACCTCGCTGAAACAACCCGTCTTGCCTCGCATGTGTGGCTGCACCCGTCCATGCCGCTGTCAGAAATCGAAGAGATATTGATCCCTTTCCTGCTCTATTGCGCTGACAAACGTGATCGGGGAGTGCTCGACATCTTCACAATGGAGAAGATGGTTCAGGCGACGGAAACTGCATTTCGAAAAGAAACTGCAGTGATTTGAAAGAAGAGAATCAATTACGTGCACGCGATGATGTTCATCAATGACGATCTCTTCTAATTCTGTCGGAAGATTAATAATTCTAAATTAGGCGGACAAATTGAGAGTTCTGTTGAATACCGTCCGTCTAGATATAAGGGGAGGCGTGGCAAATTTCTACAGTGTCGTCAGGCCCTTTCTTGGCGAGGGCGTCGAATATTTCACTGTGGGGGCCCGTGGTGAAAAAGGAATCCTCGGTGTTATCTTTCGCATGGTGAAGGACTACTTTGACTTCTTTTTAAAGATCAGAAATGGGAACTACGATCTCGTGCACCTTAACCCATCGCTAGGTTCCAAGGCAATTATACGGGATGGTATCTTTCTGTTGATCGCGAGGGCGATGAGGGTAAGAGTGATCGTTTTCGTTCCTGGGTGGAATAACAGATTCGAGAGGGTACTCCGTCAATACTTTTTAGGCTTGTTTCAAATGACATACATGAAGGCCGATGCTTTCATCGTACTCTCTTCCGAGTTTAAGGATAAATTGATTGATATGGGGTATCGCAATTTGGTGTTCACCGAGACAACTGCTATCGACGATGGGATATTCAACCGCGCAGAAGAGACGATTCCCGGACCCCGGAAACCAAAACAAAACGAGAAATTCAACATCCTCTTCCTTTCGCGTATAGAGCGAGAGAAAGGAATTTACGAGGCCATTGAAGCGTTCGCCATGTTGAGGTCGATTTACGACTACGCGAAGCTGACTGTAGCAGGTGATGGTAGCGAGCTGTCGAACGCCCGTGCCTATGTCTTGTCCCGTGGAATCGATGGGATCGAATTTACCGGGTATTTGTGCGAAGAAGCGAAAAGAAAAGTTTTTTCAGGGGCAGACGTCTACCTGTTACCGACTCATGGGGAGGGGATGCCGATTTCGGTCCTTGAAGCTATGGCATACGGGCTGCCAGTCATTACAAGACCCGTTGGCGGCATAAGGGATTTCTTTGAGAACGGGAAAATGGGGTTCGTCACCGAAAGCCACTCCCCCGAGGTTTTTGCACGATTACTTGAAAATCTGCTTCTCGATCAGGAACTGCGGTCCTGGATTTGTGCATACAATATTGTTTATGCCAAGAATCATTTCCTTGCTTCGAAGGTTGCTTCGAGGATCGAGGAGATTTACCGTAAGGTTTTAGTTATTAACTCTCTTTCTTAGTATAAAACTTTTCCGCGCACATTACACGAAAGGAACTCCAAGAAGTATTGGAATCTATTTTCCCTATCCAGCACGATGCTATGGATAAATATTATTTTTTAAATATATAATAAAAATTATTTATTCTATAAAATATGTTTTCTAGTCATTTATGCCAATATCCTGTCTAAGGACATCATAAGTTTTGTCATCCTTTACCTGGTATATTAATCGGCTTAAGATGATGTCTTTTCAAGAGATCATCTATATGAGGCTCTGGCGATTTATCAGGGATAACATACTTAAATCGAAGCCTAATGCCGGAAGTATCCTCTCATTTAGGTTAATTCCTTTCGATGAGAAAACCAGATTTTTTTATAACGAGCATTTCGGGAAATTGAAAAACGATGCTATCGCGGAGGCTGAAAAAGTCCTCGAGAATCGTATTATCCTCTTTGGACAGGAAGTACTTTTTGAGAATGACATAGACTGGAACGTTGATTTTATAAATGGGAAGCGATGGGATCCTAAAACCGATTACCGATTCTCCAAGGAAAGCGATCCCAAATTTGTATGGGAACTTAATCGGCACCAGTTTCTCCCAACGCTAGGCAAGGCATTTTTCCTGATGGGTGACGAGCGATATGCCAGGAAGGCCATCTCGCTGATCGGGTCGTGGATCGATGAAAATCCCCTTTTTCAGGGAATCAACTGGATAAGTGGTATCGAATTGGCGCTGCGGCAGATATCGTGGATATGGACCCTTCATTTCATACATGGATCGGAAAGTCTTACTCCAGAGATTAAGAAGAAAATCGCAGAATCCATGTTCTTTCAGACGATGTACATTGAGAGAAACCTTTCCTTTTATTCTTCGGCAGGTAACCATCTCATTAGTGAAATTACTGGTATGGCATTGGTTGGCAAGGACCTGGGTCGAAATGATTTGGTTACCACAGCAGCCGGTCTTTTGGAAGAGGAGGTGGACCGGCAAATTCTCATGGATGGTGCGGGTGCAGAGCAGTCCCCTTCGTATCTGGCACATACCATGGAGTATTACCTGCTTTTCGCCTTAGCGATGGGGATGGAAATGGTTTCGCCAAAAATATTGAAGGGAATTGAACGAGGATCCTTATTCATTCAGGCATTATTGAATGCCGGGGAAGATGCCCTTTATTCAGGGGACAGCGATTCCGGAGAGGTATTGAGACTTTCGCATGCCTACAACAATTTCAAGACCCTCCTTAATGTTTCTGCTTGCGTGACTGGAAACATGGATACCCTTCAGGAAGATTTCCATGAGGACGAAAAAAGTTTCTGGCTTCTTGGGCCGGCTCGGTTTCAGGAGTTGACTAACCGCATCGTCAGGCGAAAGGTTTGCGGAAGAAATGCCTTCGAGGAGGGTGGATACTACATTCTTGAAAATACCCTGGATGGCCGGGATATCAAGGTTGCTTTCGACTGCGGCCCGTTGGGCATGAAGCCAATGGCGGCCCACGGCCACGCGGATGCATTGAGTTTTATCCTTAATGTAGACGGTCATCCCGTATTCATTGATCCCGGGACATATGTCTATTTCAAAGAAAATAAATGGAGAGATTATTTCCGGGGGACCTCCGGACATAACACCGTGAGAATCGATGGTTTCGACCAATCCAATTTCAGTGGAACATTTATCGCTATGCAGCATGCGGAGGCGGAGTGCATATCTTGGATGGAAGGCGAAAAGGTTTCCGGAAGGCACTCGGGATATAGCCGATTGAGAAGCCCGGCGGTTCACTACCGTACCATTGCGTTTGAAAAAGATGGCAAGATAATTGAAATCATAGATCGAATAGAGTCAGCAGGAGAGCATCTTGTCGAACAGTTCTTCCACCTGGATAGGGGATGCGTTCCGGGAATTATCGACAATGGAGTGATATTCATAGGCATACCTTGCGGTAGTATCACTGTACGGTTTGATCACCGGATGGAACTCTCTATTTACTACGGTGATGACGAATTGCCCCTCGGTTGGATCTCCCGGGTCTATGGGTCCAAGGAAAAAACCTTCACTATCGTTGGGAGAAATCGGATGAGGGGTTCCGACACGTTCGCAACCAGGATTTATTTTTGACATGTGCGGGATTGCGGGAATCCTCCGGTTTCAGGGCATTACAGATGAAGACATGCGGGTGATCAACCGCATGACGGATGTCATGGCCCACCGGGGACCGGACGACCGGGGTATCTATGTGAGTCGCACGAATCCACCCGTTGCCGCCCTGGGCATGAGGAGACTCAGTATCATCGATCTGTCGCCCGGTGGACATCAGCCTATGGGAGATCCTTCAAGCCGTTACTGGATTGTCTTTAATGGAGAGATCTACAACTATAGGGAGCTTCAGTCCCTGCTCGTGGAAAGAGGCTGGGAATTTCGTTCCAGTAGTGATACCGAAGTCCTGTTATACCTGTTTATCACATACGGGACCGGTTCCTTGAGCATGGTGGAAGGGATGTTCGCTTTCGCGGTATGGGACGAGAAGGAGAGGAAAATCTTCTTGGCTCGGGATCGGGTGGGGAAGAAGCCCTTCTTTTATTACTCCGACGGAAGCAAGTTCCTGTTCGCCTCAGAGATCAAGGCCATCTTGGCACATCCCGATGTTGAAACTGTACAAAACACGGAAAAACTCCGCGACTATCTGTACCTCAGATACGTTCCCGGGCCCGATACGATGTTCAGGAACGTTTATAAACTTCCACCAGCTTCATTTGCCGTGGTGTCGGAAAAGGGGATGGCGGTCCAGCGATACTGGGATGTCCAGCCCTCTCTTCCGAGACGGCAAAATATCCGGAAAGATTTGGAGGGGGAATTCCTGGATAGGTTCAATTCTGCGGTCGCGAAGCGCATGATCGCAGATGTTCCACTTGGCGCATTCCTTTCTGGCGGGATTGATTCCAGCGCCATTGTTTCCGTCATGCACAAGTTTGCAGGGGAGAACGTGAAGACCTACTCCGTCGGATTCGAGCCCCCATGGGAAAGCGAGCTCAAGTACGCACGGATTATGGCAAAATCCTGCAGCACGGACCATCATGAGGTACTAATCGACCATACTGATTTCAAGGACAACATCGAGGATCTCATCAAAGGCAGAGAAATGCCCGTATCGGAGCCGGCGGATATTCCGATTTTTATAATGAGTCGTTTGGCAAGCGAGAAGGTGAAGGTCGTTCTTTCGGGAGAGGGAAGCGACGAGATTTTCGGGGGATATTATAAATACATCTTCGATCCTTACACGAAATATTACAGGGCGCTGCCCGTCTCCTTGAAGCAGTTATGCCACCATCTGCCGAATATTCTTCCCTTCAAATTCAAAAAGGGGCTCCATTATCTCGCAGCCGCCGATATCGTGGACAACATCACTAGATCATTCGCCTGGTTTGCGTCTTTGGACGACGACGCCATCGTTAACAATGAATTCAAGGTGGACACATTCGTTCCCCCGATAGGAATCGGCGAGAGGCTCGGGCTCCTTGGATATAAGGGATCCGAGGCGATGTCGTATCTCGACCTCATTTACTGGCTTCCGGACAACCTCCTTGAACGGGCAGACCGAATCACGATGGCGAACTCCCTTGAACTTAGGGCGCCGTTTCTGGACCATGCCCTGATCGAATTTTGTTTTTCCCTCGCCATAGAACTCAAGATAAGTTATTTCACGACGAAGAAGCTCCTGAGGAAGGCGATGGGCGGCTTTCTTCCTCAGGAGATTATCCATAGAGGAAAGGTCGGATTTTCGACTCCCCTCGCCCACTGGCTCCGTCGGGAACTTCGGGATTGGGTGGAGGACATCGTATTTTCAAACAGATGCAGGCAGCGAGGGCTATTCGATCATAAGGTTCTGAGGGAAATGTATGACGACCATATCTCTGGGGTAAAAGACTGTTCCAAAGCTCTTTGGACAGTCATCAACTTGGAACTGTGGTTTCGTATTTTTATCAACGGAGGATCGGGGAAAGAAAATCATGAAAATTAGTATTTTCGGCCTTGGTTACGTAGGCACGGTTACTGCGGCATGCCTCGCAAAGGAAGGTCACGACATCACGGGTGTGGATCCCAACGGGACAAAAGTCGACATCATCAACGGAGGCCGCTCACCCATCATCGAAAAGGGTCTCGAGTCGATGATCACCGACGCTGTTCGGGAGAATTGCCTTAGGGCGGTCTTAAGAGGCCGGGAGGCTGTACTGGGGTCCGACGTCTCGATCGTGTGTGTGGGGACGCCTTCCAAGAGCAACGGGTCATTGGATTTAAAATACATAGAGAGGGTAATCCGTGAGATAGGGGATATTCTAAAAGAGAAGGACTCCTATCACATTGTGGTAGTCCGATCTACAGTACTGCCCGGGACCACGGAAGATGTTGTCATCCCCGAGTTGGAAAAAGCTTCGAATAAAAAAGAAGGGGTCGGTTTCGGCGTGGTGTTCAACCCCGAGTTTCTGAGGGAGTCGACATCGGTATATGACTTCTATAACCCCCCAAAGACCGTGATTGGTTCCCGTCGGGGAGAGGACGCCGATGCCGTATCCTCGCTTTATAAAGGAATTGAAGCTCCCCTTGTGAAAACCTCGCTGAAAGTGGCTGAGATGGTCAAATACGTGGACAATACATTCCACGCCTTGAAGGTCACCTTCGGAAACGAGATAGGGAATATCTGCAAGGCCATGAACATTGATTCCCACGAGGTCATGGACATTTTCTGCCTTGATACGAAGCTGAACCTTTCTCCGTATTATCTTAAACCGGGGTTTGCCTTCGGCGGGTCGTGCCTCCCGAAGGATCTAAACGCCATCGTTTATAAGGCCATGTCCCTTGATCTAAGCGTGCCTCTCATTCAGTCGATACACCTTAGTAACGATCAACAGATCAAAAATGCAGTAAATCGTGTGATTGCAATCGGGAAGAAGAAGATAGGGATTCTCGGGTTTGCCTTCAAGGCGGGGACGGACGATCTACGGGAGTCCCCCGTGGTTGCGTTGATCGAGACCCTGATCGGGAAGGGATATTCCATCAAGGTATACGACAGCAATGTTTACCTGGCGAAGCTTTTCGGCGCCAACAAGGAGTTCATCGAGACTCGCATTCAACATATCTCGGCTCTCATGGTTAAGGACATAGATGAAATAATTACCCATTCCGAGGTCATCATTATCGGCAACAAGAGCCCCGAATTCGCGGAAATCCTCCCCCGGCTACGAGACGAACAACATCTGTTCGATCTTGTCAGGATAGATTCCAACCCCAATACAATTGCCAAATACGAAGGGATCTGCTGGTAAGGAATTACTGTTGAAGAAGAAAACGTTAATATTTATTGAAGACGGTTCCTTCACCTATGACAACAGGGTGGTAAGGGAGGCAAACGCCCTTGTAGAGGCAGGATGGGAAGTGACGGTTATCTCTCCAAAATATTCTGATGATCCTTTTTATAAAAAGCTAAACGATAAACTAAGGGCCTACTACTATCCGAAGCCCAATGCGAAGGGGGAAATTGGGCATATTGTAGAACATAGTTTTTCAATATTTTTCGGCTCATTACTAACATTGTGGGTTTTTCTTAGACATGGATTCTCCATATTTCAGGCATGCAACCCCATGGACATTGGTTGGATGATCTCCCTGCCTTACAATGTTTTTGGGAGGAAGTTCATATTCGACCAGCACGACATCTGCCCGGAATTATACCTTTCTCGTGGGGGCGGTTCTGATAGCGACTTACCATATAAACTTCTAAAGTTCCTCGAAAAAAAATCATACCAATTTTCCGACGCTGTAATCGCAACCAATGAGTCTTACAAGGAAATTGCTGTTACAAGAGGCGGCAAGACACCGGAGGAAGTTTTCGTGGTCCGAAATGGGCCTGACCTAAACAAGTTTCGGAAGGTTTCCCCCCGCAATGGGTTCAAGAAGGATGGAGAAACACTTGTCGGTTACTTGGGTAACATGAATATTCAAGACGGCGTGGATTACCTTCTCCGGGCGGCGGAAGACATCCATCACAAGCATGGAAGGAAGGACATAAAATATGTCCTCATAGGCGGCGGGAGCCACAGGCACGTGCTCATGGAAATGGCAAAAAAAATGGGTTTGGATGATATCGTGACGTTCACTGGTCGTGTGCCAGATGATGAAATGCTTGAAACTCTGTCCGCATGCGATATATGTGTACAACCTGACCCTTTTAATCCGTTGAACGATAAATCCACGATGAACAAGGTGATGGAGTACATGGCAATTGAGAAGCCGGTGGTGGCCTTTGAACTCAAGGAAACCAAAGTTACTTGCGGAAATACCGCTTTGTACGCAACCCGGAATGTTACGTCTGATCTTTGCGAGAAAATTATTTTCCTTGCCGACAACCCTGAGGTAAGAATCAAAATGGGGCGGGCAGGAAGAGAAAGAGTGGAAAAATATTTTTCGTGGGAATTTTCGATTCCACACCTGATTTCTGCTTATGAATATGTCATTCGGTCTTTCTAGCTAGCCCCCTGAATTTTATCTAATTATCCATGAGTCCTCCGGCGTGTTGAACCTGCCCCTCGATTCCTGTCTCCCCGGCAGCGGGTGGGTCTTCGAGGACTCGGGGACGCTGGACCTGAAGGGGCAGGCGGAAATTCGGAAACAGATGTGGATCAGCAGCGCATTCATCCGCAAGGATGGGGATAGGCAGATGACCTACTACTGGTTCCCCCAGAGGGGGAGGGTGCTCAATAACATGTTCGAGCTGCCGGTCTTGGATACCATTTTGCCGGGTGCGGGCTAACGATGGTCTTTCTCTCCACATTGCTGATCTCGCTGTTTACGACCATCGTCCTGATCCCGGCGCTCGGCGCCGTAGCGGGTAAGTTCAATGCGATGGATATCCCGGACGAGCGGAAGGTCCACGAGCGGCCCATCCCCCGGACCGGCGGGATCGCCATGGCGGCGGGGGCGATCATCCCCGTTCTTCTCTGGGCGCACGGCGACGGTTTCGTGCGGGCCTACCTGGCCGGTGCGGCGATCCTGGTCTGTTTTGGCATAGTCGACGATTGCAGGGGCATCACCCCCAAATGGAAGTTCCTCGGGCAGTTCGCCGCGTCTCTCGTAGTCATCTTCCTCGGGGGGTTGAAGATCCGCACGCTGGGGATGCTCCTGCCGGGGTATGCCGACCTGTCCGGTTGGGTTTCGGTCCCGCTGACCATGCTTGCGATCATGGGGGTGACCAACGCCATCAACCTGGCCGACGGCCTGGACGGCCTGGCCGGCGGCATCTGCCTCCTGATCTTCTGCACCATCGGGTTCCTCGCCTACCTGCAGGGAGACGTCATCATCGGGCTCGTCTGCCTGGCCATGGCGGGCGCCATCTTCGGTTTCCTGCGTTACAACACCCACCCCGCGACGGTCTTCATGGGGGACACGGGGAGTCAGCTGCTCGGTTTTTCGGCGATCACCCTGTCGCTCGATCTGACGCAGGGGAACACGGCTCTTTCCCCCATTCTGCCCCTTTTCCTTTTGGGGATTCCGGTGCTCGACACGCTCCTTGTGATGATCCTGCGACTGAAAAGGAGGAAGTCCCCCTTCTCGGCGGACAAAAACCACATCCACCACCACCTCATGGCCCTGGGGCTGCACCACGGGGAGTCGGTCATCGTGATCTACACATGCCAGGCGTTTTTGGTAGTCGCCGCGTACCTGCTCCGGTATTACTCGGACTGGATGCTGCTCGGCATATATCTGGGGTTTTCCGTCGCCGCCGTCTTTCTGATTTCGGTGACAAGCCACAACGAGTGGAACGTTAAATCCGATTCCTTCGTTCCGATGTTCCCCGGGTTCCGGTACATGAAGGATGTAAAGCAGAAAGGGAACGTCATCAGGACGGTCATGCCGGCCCTGCAGGTCGGGCCGCCCCTGCTGCTTTTTTTTACCTGCCTGCTACCATCTGGTCTGCCGGCGTATGCCCCCTACTGCACCCTGGGGTTTGCCGGGTTGATCGCAGCTACCTGGGCGCTCAAGTGGGATGCGCTGGAGGAAGTGCTTCGGGTAACCCTTTACCTCTTCATCCCGTTTGCCGTGTACGAGAGTTCGCATGCCCCTTCCGATTGGGCGAAAGGGGTGCCGTTTCAGCTCTACAACGGGACCTTTTTTCTGCTGGCGATGCTCGTCATCCTGGGTTCGAAGCTGTCCCGGCGCCAGGTGGGATTCAAGAGCACCCCGCTCGATTTCCTGATCTTTTTCCTCGCCCTGGTGGTCCCCAACCTGCCCGAGCAGAACATCCAGGCGTACCAGCTGGGGAAGGTAGGGGCCAAGATTGTCATCTTCTACTTCAGCTACGAGGTGCTGATGGTTGAGCTCCAGGGGAAGTTGGGCGTCCTGGCCCTGTGGACGGGGGCGGCGCTTGTCGCCCTGTCCATACGGGCCATCGTCTGACGGGTGATGGATCCGGTTCAATGGAAGAAGGGAACTTCATGAGGACCAGATTGCTTGCAATTGGTCTTCTTTTCCTGGGCGTGCTGGCGGCTTCCTGCAGCGGGCCCACCGAGAAGAAGATAAGGTTCTTCCGGAACGGGCAGGCTCTCCATGAGAAGAAGGATTATGTGAAAGCGAGCCTCGAGTTCAAGAAGGTTCTCCAGATCGACCCGGAGTTCGCCGACGGCTACTACATGCTGGGGATGACGCAGCTGATGCTCGGAGACTTTTCCCGCGCGTGGGGCAGCTTCAACAAGGCTGTCGATCTTGAGCCGGATCACTACAAGGCCCAGATCCAGTTGGGAAAGATCCTGGTCGCCGCAGGAAAGCGGGACGAAGCGATGAAGAAGGCCGAGCTTGTTCTAAAGAAGGAACCGGGGAATGAGGAGGCCCAGCTGATCAAGGGCCAGGTCCACCTGGCCGAGAAGGAAAACGCGAAGGCGCGCGCGCATCTGGAAAACCTTCTGGAACAGGGGATGAAATCCCCCGATCTCTACCTGCTCCTGGCTTTGACGCACATGCGGGAGAAGGATTTCCCCGGGGCGGAGAGGGTTCTCCTGAAAGGGATCGGAGAACACGGGGAGTCCGTCCCCCTGTACCGGGTGCTTGCCGATGTGTACGCCGCCGCGGGACGGATCGAGGCGTCGGCCGCGCAGGTAAGAATAATGATCGAGCTCGAGCCGGAGAAATACAGCTACCGGATCACCTTGGCAGGCCTGTACTGGAACACGGGGCAGCAGGAAAAGGCCAGGGAGCTGCTCCAGGGGCTTCTCGCGGAAAGGCCGGACGACGAGGCGGTCCGGCTTGATGTAAACGGGTTCTACCTTTCCCGGGGGGCGGTCGCGGACGGGGAAGCAGTCCTTACGGAGGGGATCCGCCGAAACAAGGAAAGTGTCAAGCTCCGCCTGGCCCTGGGCGATCTCTGCCGGAACACCGGGAGGACCGAACGGGCGATAGCCGTGTTCCAGGAGACGATGGAGCTTTTTAAGGACCCGGCAAGCCCCGATGTCCTGCGGGCGAAGAATAGCTTGGCTCAGGTGTATAGTCTGCGGGGAGAGCTGGGCAAAGCGAAGGCCTTCGTGGAAGAGGTGCTTAAGGAAAGCTCCCACAACGTGGACGGGCACATAATCAAGGGGAACATCCTCCTGCGGGAGAAGGACGGCGCCGGGGCGGTCGCCGAGTTCCGCACGATCGTGAGCGAGAACCCCCAGTTCATCCCCGGGTACTTACTGCTCGCCCAGGCGCACCTTTTGAAAAATGAGACAGCCCTCGCGCAGGAAAGCCTGCAAGGCGCTCTGAAGATCGATCCCGGGTCGAGGGAGGCGCTTCTGGCGCTTGCCCGGTTCCACACCTTGCGGAAAGAGTATCCGAAGGCGCTTGGGTTTCTGACAAAAATCCTGGAGAACAACTCCGACGACCTCGAAACGTACATGCTGCTCGGCAGGATCTACATCGCGAGGGAGGAGAACCAGAAGGCCGTCCGGGTGTACAAGGCGGCACTCGCGAAAAAGCCCGACTTCTGGCCCGCGGCGAACAACCTGGCCTGGCTCCTGTGTGACCGCGGGACAACGAAGGCAGAATTGGACAAAGCCCTGGCGCTGGCGCAGAAAGCGCTGAAAATCCGCCCCGGTGAGCCGATCCTGCTCGACACGCTGGGGTGGGTCCAATACCGGAAGGGCGACCTGGAGCGGGCGCAGGCCAACCTGGAGCGGGCGCAGGCGAATCTCCCGGACCACCCCGAGATCAACTACCACCTCGGGATGGCGTATCTTTCGGCAGGGAAGCGGGAACGGGCGAAGGGGCACTTGGAGAAGGCGGTTGCGGGCAAGGACGATTTCCCCGGCAGGGAAGAGGCGGGCAAGGCCCTGGCCGGGATTTGACGGGGAACGGGGGAGCATGGTGGCGAGAAATCTTCTGGATCGAGGTGTGGAAAGACCCGGCCTTGACCCCGACCGGTTTGCCCGGAACCGGTTCGTGGCCTTCGATCCAGGCGCGCCGGAGGTCGAGTTCTACCGGATGCTGCGGACCAAGATTCTGCATCGCACGGAAGGGATCGGTGGGGTTACCGTGATGGTTACCAGTGCACTCCCCGGGGAGGAAAAGACCACGACGGCGATCAACCTTGCCTTCACCTTCGCCAAGGCGTATAGCCAGACGGTGCTCCTCGTGGACGCCGACCTGAAGCAGCAGAAGATCCACGAGGTCCTGGGCTTCGAAAACGACAAGGGCCTGCCGGACTATTTGCTGGACAACTGCCTCCTATCCGACACGATTGTCTGGCCGGGCATCGAGAAGCTGACCATCCTTGCGGGGGGAAGGACGCGCACGGAGAGCAGCGAACTGCTCGGATCGCCGGGGATGAAGGTCCTGGTCGAGGAGATGAAGAGCCGGTACCAGGAACGGTACGTGATCTTCGACGTGGCCCTCGTCCTGATCGGGGCGGACGCCCTCGCCTTCGCGCCGCTGGTCGATTGTATCCTCTTCGTCGTCCAGACGGGGCGGACATCCCTGCAAGACGTAAAAAGGGCGATAAAGATGCTCCCGCAGGAAAAGGTCCTGGGTCTGGTGCTGAATCGGGATCCTCATGTTGTGATGACGGACTATCAAATAAAATATGGCCGATCTTTGGCGATAATAATAGGTGGCTGAGGCGACACACGATAAGTGACATAGGGGGAGGCGTGGATAATTCCGATCTTGAGACAAAGATAATGAAGTACATAAGCGAGAATTTTCTGTATCGAACCGACTATAACAATGTCGACAAGGGCGCTTCCCTCATCGGCTCGGGGATATTCGACTCCACCGGGATCCTCGAGATCATCACCTACCTTGAGGAAAAACTGAACATCAAGGTGGAGGACGAGGAAGTGATTCCGGATAATTTCGACAGCATCAATGCCATTACGACATTTACCCGCAAAAAGCTGGACGGGATTGCAAAAGGCGAGGCTATTTGACTCGGCCATGAGAAGCGGCGGGTTCGGCCCGATTCCATGTGCGGCATAGCCGGAATCTGCAACCTCGGGGAACCCGCCCCCATTTCCGTGGAAACGCTTCGTCGAATGGTCGGGGCGATCCGCTACCGCGGTCCCGATGAGGCGGGCCTATTCGTCGACGACTATTGCGGCCTCGGGCACGCGCGCTTGAGCATTATCGACCTCTCCGGCGGTTCTCAGCCGATTCACAACGAAAGCGAATCCCTCTGGATCATCTTCAACGGCGAAATCTTCAACTACTTGGAACTCCGCCAGGATCTGCTTTCGAAAGGCCATACATTCTACACGTCCTCGGACACGGAGGTCATTCTTCACATCTACGAGGAGCTGGGGCCAAAATGCCTCGAACGACTGAACGGTCAATTCGCGATCGCCATCTGGGACTCTTCCAAGAGGGAGCTGTTCCTCGCCAGGGATCGCGTGGGGATCCGCCCTCTCTTCTACGTCCTCGACGGAGGACGTTTCGTTTTTGCTTCGGAGATCAAGTCGCTGTTTTCGGCCGGCGGCGTCCCCTGTCGGATTGACCCGATCGCACTCGACGAGGTGTTCACCTTCTGGACGACCCTCCCCGGCAAAACCATGTTCCGGGACGTGCGCGAGTTGCCACCCGGCCATTACATGATGGCAGCGAAGGGAAATATAACCATCCGCAAGTACTGGGAGCTCCCCTTCCATCACGCCGAGGACCATCTTGACTGGCCTGTCGACAAAATATGCAACGAAGTCGCAGGGCTGCTCCTCGACGCCACCCGGATCCGTCTCAGGTCGGATGTACCCGTCGGCTGCTACTTGAGCGGAGGACTCGATTCCTCCGGTATCACCGCCCTCGTCCGGAGGAACTTCAACAACAACCTGCGGACCTTCGGGATCGGGTTCGCCGAGAAGGACTTCGACGAGAGCCCGTATCAGGACCGTATGGTGTCCCACCTCGGGACGGAACACTCCTCCGTCCTCGCGGACAACACCTTGATCGGCTCTCGGTTCCCCGACGTGGTTTGGCACTGCGAAAAGCCCTTGCTACGGACCGCGCCGGTTCCTTTGTTTCTTCTCTCCGACGTCGTACGCGGCAAACGATTCAAGGTCGTGCTTACGGGGGAAGGCGCAGATGAGATTTTCGGCGGATACAACATCTTCCGGGAGACGCTGGTCCGCAGGTTCTGGGCCAAAGACCCGGACTCGAAGTACCGTCCCCTGCTGATACGGAAACTCTACCCTTACATTTTCAAGGATTCCCGGTCCAAGAGCACCCTGGGGGCGTTCTTCGCAAAGGGGATCGAGGACACGGACGACCCGTTTTTCTCTCACCGGATCCGCTGGGAGAACACGAGCCGGCTGAAGTCGTTATTTTCGGACGACCTCCGGTCCGAAGTGGGGACCTACAACGGGTATGATGTGTTGAGGGCATCGCTACCGGAGCCGTTCGGGTCATGGGACCCCTTGTCCAAGGCCCAGTACCTCGAGGCGGCGATTTTCCTCAGCAACTACCTCCTCTCTTCGCAGGGAGACCGGGTCGCCATGGCGCATTCCGTCGAAATCCGCCTCCCCTTCCTGGATTACCGCGTTATCGAGTTCATGGGACGGGTACCCCCGAAATGGAAGATCCGGGGCATGAACGAGAAATATCTCCTGAAGAAGGTTTTCGCCGAACTGCTCCCCGAGCCGATTCTCAAGCGCGCCAAACACCCGTACCGCGCACCGATCCAGAAGAGCCTTTTCGACAGCGACCGCCCCGAACTGCGGGATTCGCTCTCGGGCGAAACGGTCCGCAGGATCGGGCTCTTCGACCCGAAGAGAGTCGAAATCCTGCTCTCCAAGATCCGCAGATCCCAGAAGGCGTCGGAGGTCGAGGAGATGGCGCTGGCGGGGATCGCTTCCACGCATCTGGTGGCCGACCAGTTCCTGACGGGTTTCCCGTACAGGCCGATCGTTCCGGTTACCGTTAAAATATTCGTGGACCGGAGATCTGTGGCAAAAAACTGAATCCGACCGCCAGGAGGATCATGGATGATGTTCAGCCCCACGCTCTTACATCAGTTCCTGACGCAGACCGCGAAGAAATTTCCCGACAAGACAGCGATCATCGCCGAAGGGAAGCGGCTCACCTATCGCTCCCTCGACACGTCATCCTCCATGCTGGCACGGAGCCTCCGTAGGATGGGCATCCTACGCCATGACCGGGTCGTCGTGTTCCTCGACAACTCCCCGGAGTCCGTGATCTCCCTTTATGGGATCCTCAAGGCCGGAAGCGCCTTTGTCATCCTGAACGCCTCGATGAAGGCGAAGAAGCTGGCCTATATCCTCCGCGATTCGGGGGCATCCGCCCTGATCACCCATGGGAACAAGGCTGAGGTCGTCGCCGAGGCCGTCCGGGAACTCCCTGTAAAACCGCGGATCGTCTGGGTGGGAAGCCGAGCATCCGACCTGGCCGTACGCGGGATCGAATCCGTGGCCTGGGACGAGGCGATCACGGCCGGCGGTCCGGACTGGCATCCACCCCGTTGCATCGACCAGGATTTAGCCGCCCTCATCTATACGTCGGGATCCACCGGGGAGCCAAAGGGGGTCGTATCCTCCCACATGAACATGGTCTCCGCAGCGCGGAGCATCATCCAATACATCGGAAACACGAGCGACGACATCATAGTCGACGTGCTTCCCCTTTCCTTCGACTACGGTCTCTACCAGGTCATAATGAGCGTGATATTCGGGGGGACCGTGGCGCTCGAATCTTTCTTCTTCCCCGTACAAGTCCTTCAGTGCATAGAGAAGGAGCGGGTCACGGGGCTTCCGCTGGTCCCGACGGTCGCGGCGTTCCTCCTGAAGATGAAGAATCTCGAAAAGTATGACCTCCGCTCCCTTCGGTACATGACCAACACGGGAGCGGCGCTTCCGGTCGAGCACATCCGAAAGCTCCGCTCCCTTTTTCCCACGGTGAAGGTCTTCTCCATGTTCGGGCTGACGGAGTGCAAGAGGGTCTGTTACCTCCCCCCGGAGGAGATCGACCGGCGCCCTGCCTCGGTCGGGAAAGCGATACCGAACTGCGAGGTCTTCATCCTCGATGAGAATTGCCGGGAGGTTGCTCCCGGAGAGATCGGCGAGCTCGTGATCCGGGGATCGAACGTGATGCGCGGATACTGGAACGCCCCGGACCTCACGGCGCAAGCGTACCGCGCCGGCCGGATCCAGGGTGAAATGTGGCTCTACTCCGGAGACTTCTTCCGAATGGACGAGGAGGGCTTCCTCTATTTCCTGGGCCGGAAGGACGACATGATCAAATCCAAGGGGGAGCGGATCAGCCCGAAGGAGGTTGAAAACGTCCTGTCGGAGATCCCGGGCGTTGCGGAAGCGGCGGTCATCGGCGTTCCGGACGATATTCTCGGGCAGGCCATCAAGGCCTTCATCGTCCGTGCCCCCGGTAGCCGTCTGACGGAAAAGGACGTGCTCAAGGCATGCGTGGAGAGCATGGAAACATTCATGGTTCCCAAGTACGTGGAGTTTGTCGCCGATCTCCCGAAATCGGCGCACGGCAAGATCGACAAGTCCGCTTTGAAGAGCCGGACCGCCGTCTAAGAAAGTTCATCGCTCTCCAGGCCGGTTCCGCCTTCCTCCGGATCCGTCACATGGCAACTTCAGGGATGGGCGCCAGCAGGATCGGTTTCATGTGCAGGGGCGCGGTCGTCTTTCGCTTCGTCTGGATATCGCGAAAAACCCGGAGGACCTGTTCGGGCGTCAGGCGGGTTTCCCTCCCCACCTCCTCGGAGCTTTTCCCCGCGTTGAAGCCCCACATGACCAGGTCCATCGTCTCGTAGGGAAGAACGAAGTAGAACTCTTCCTGGCTCTGCGCGAAACTGTAGGTATCCGTCGAGGGACGGGTTGCGAGGATCTCCTCGGGCAGTCCGAGGAATCTGCCCAGTTCATAAACCTGACTCTTGAAGAGGTGAGCGATTGGTTTGACGTCCGCGGAACCGTCCCCGTTCTTGACGAAGAATCCCTGGTCATACTCCAACCGGTTCGGGGTTCCTGCGACGGCGAAGTTCAGCCGGTCGGCATGAAAATACTCGAGGGTCTTCCGGATCCTCTGTTTGAAATTTGTCGCGGCGACGATCTGGAGATACGCCTTGAGCGGAAGGCGCTTTTCCATCACCTCGCCATCCGGTCTTTTCACGACGAGCTTGAAGAAGTTCAGCCGGTCCGAATCGAGGAGGTCTTGGGAGATCACGATCTTGATCTTCCAGTCGTTGCCGTAATCGGGAAACACAGTGAGGATCGCCTTGTCCCTCCAGGCGTAACAGCCGATCGCCTCGAGGGTGGACGATATGTCCTTGACTTCGTAAGGGATGTCGAGCTGGCGGCAGAGATTTTCGCCGAGAGTGAAACTGGAAGGCGAGGAGTCGTGCTCCGGGAGGAGGAGCGCGAAAACCCGCTCCCTGCCGAAGGCGCGGACCGCCAGCGCCGCGCAAACCGAACTGTCGATCCCGCCGGAGACGGCGACGACCACGCCCTTGCGGGACAACTGCTTGTAGACGGCATCGCGAAAAACCTCTTCCATCTCCTTGAGGATCGACGCCGGATCTATGGCTAACCAGTGATGGAGCGGCATAGGCCCCCCCGGTAAATTTTTCTCGTACTCCACGGATAAGATACTGGATCTTGCGCCGTATGGAAAGAACGACAGGGGTTACGGCGTCATCCCATTGACGAATGGATTAAAATAAGGTGATTAGTTACGATTTGGCACCAGATTACACAGGGACTTCGTGATCAAAAGGAAGAGGTTCTCCTTGCGATGATTGTATCGGAACTCAAGCTCCTTGAGGTAATAAGGGAATCTCTGCGGGGAGACTCCATGGTATTTCATGATGCGCTCCTTGGCGTAACTCCAGAAGCCCTCCAGCCCGTTGATATATACCCGGCCACGAGAAAAGTATTTCCCATGGTCCACGCGAAGGTGTCGGTAGCCGCAGAACATGAGCGAGTCATAGCTCTTGTATCGGTCCGTGTAGACGATGCTTCCCCTGCGAACCTTCTTGACCGTGAGAGCCAGCACATCTTTTGCCCGAGTGGTGGGAAGCACCTCCACGAAGACTCGCCCCTCCCGCTCCAGAATGCTGAAAACAGGGACTTTGCCGGCGGCACCCCTTCCCCGTTTCCCTTTTCGCTTCCCACCAAAATACAATTCGTCCACTTCGACTTCGCAGCCAAGGAACACGTCGCTATCGGTGGAATGAGCAAGGATGGCGGCACGGATCGTGTGGACGGCTTTATACGCCGCATTGTAGGAGAGGCGGAGCTGCTGGGCAATCTTCCGGACGGAGAGTTCCAGTTCGAAGAGCTTGATGAGACGCAGCCACTTTCGGCGGTAAGATTTCCCTGGTTGATCCTGCGGCTGGAGAAGTCATGGAAGGTGTAGCGGCATGAGGAACAACGGCGTCGGTCATCCGCCAGCCGGTAGAGTTTTTTCCCCACAGTGGAGTGAACCCCTCCCACAAGGAATGCCTCGCGCCGTCGCGCTACCCCACAGTGGCCGTTCGAGTAGGCGCCGTAGTAACAGGTCAGGGATCTCATTTTGCCTCACAGACAGGCTCCACAATATTGAGAATTGATTATCGTGTCATCACCAAATTCGTGAAATAATTAGCGGTACCTTGAATGAAAATCCTTTGTCCAAACTGCAGCGAACACTCAGCCTTCACCCCGGATTTAGTCGTATGTAAACATTGTGGAGGAAAGTTTAGAGACGCATCCGGTATTTTTGATTTTGTGAACGCCCCTGATCGTGCCGAGGAAAAAAGTTTCTACGATCATGTTTATGCACAGGCAACAAAAGAGAATTACGCTAAACGAACAGTTGATAGCGTGTTGCCATTATGGGACCTGCCGGAGTCGCCGGAAAACAGGATCGTGCTTGAACAAATTGGTGATTTGTCTGGTAAGACCGTGCTATTGCTCGGTAATGGTGAGTCGGTAAAGGAGTTGCTATTTCTGAAAATGGGTCCCACGCATCTTGTTTATTCGGATCTTTCGACTCATGCCTTAATAAATATTCTTGAGCGCTTCGATTTGGATCAATACCAGAATCAGCTGACCTTCGCTGCGGTCGACGCGCACTATATACCGTTCGCCAATGAAACATTCGATGTGATCTATGGGTTCGAAATGGTTCATCATCTTCCAGATTTGGATCGTTTTTTCGTTTCAGCGATGACGGCACTCAAACCAGGTGGCCACACTATTTTCATGGATGATGCATTTGCACCGATCTGGCATTACTCGAAACAGACTTGGCTAAAGCCGCTAATGAAAATGAGTCATCAGAAAACTGGAATTTCACCGGAAGATTATCGATTTTCAATGAAAGGTGGTTTTAAGGAAGATGATTTGGCGGGAAGAATACGGCTCGCCGGAGGTGAGCCCTGGTTCATTCGTGCATCGTTCGTTACATACCTGTTCTATCGTGGCGCCGAAAAGTTGTTGCCACACAGGGTCAATAGAGTACTCAGGAGCCGAAAAGTTTCCAGAGCAGTAAACTATGTCGATAAGTGGTTGTGTAAAATACCCCTTCTAAGAAAAAATCAGATTCGTCTGATTTGGGGATTTACGAAACTTCCGTAGAGCCAAATATCCACCTCGTATGTGCGGGATCCGGCTTAGGAATTGGAAGTCAATGCCCGTATTATTATGACCAGGTTACTCGATTGTCCAAAGTCCCGGTGGCTTAGGGCGAGACTCCGAAATTGGCGCGTCCGCGCCGTTAGACCGCGGATTCACGGTGTCGGAGTCCACGGTGTACAGGCTTCTCCGGCAGGCTGGCTGGATCAATCCGAAGGAACCGCGGCAGTTCACGGCGTCTTCGGAATACCGCGTCAAGACGAGGCGGCCCAACCAGATGTGGCAGACGGATGCGACGTACCTGCTGGTCAATAACTGGGGCTGGTATTACCTGATCTCGGTGCTGGACGATTTCAGCCGCAGGATCCTGGCGTAGAAGCTCCAGAACACGTTGGATGCGGACGCGTTCAGCGAGGTCGTGGAACTGGCGTGCGAAGTCACAGGGATGTACCAGGTTCTCGAAGAAAACCGCTCGAAGCTTCTGTCGGACAACGGGGCGGCGCTGATCTCGAAGCCCTTCGGCGACTACCTGGAGGCCAAGGGGATCGGCCATATCTTCGCCTCGCCGTTCCATCCGCAGACCAACGGCAAGATCGAGCGGTACCACAGCTCGTGCAAGGAGCAGGTGAACCTGTTCACCTGGGAAACGCCAGCGGAACTGGAGGAGGAGATTGGCCGGTTCATCGCCTTCTACAACGAACGGCGGTATCACGAAGCGCTTGGCAACGTGACGCTGGATGATGTGTACTACGGGAGAAGGGAATTGATCCTGGCGCGTCGGGCGAGATTGAAGGAAGAAATGCTGGCCCGGCGCAGGGCGGTGAACACCCAACCGCGGAGGACGGAGGGAGAAACCATACCTTAACTCAGAACCCGAAAAGTCTCATTCCTTAAGACGACGTACACAGGAAAAGGCAACGTTTTAATAATGATAAGAGCGATAAAACTAACCCATCTAGATGAGATGAACAAGATCTATTTTCCGTATTTACAGAATGATTTAAAATATTGATGAATCGACTATTTGGGTTTTTTTAAAAAAAATATGTCGGCCGATGTCATACAATAAACGGATGAGTAGTTTCTAAAATATCGAATTCGATTGGAGGAATTTGTTAATACTCTATCAAAGGAAGGTTATATTTGGCTCGGTTCGATATCTTGATTCTTATTGATGATTTGATTATTTTTTATAAGCAAAGGAAGGATAGAAATAACGCCCTAAGTGGACCAAAATGATTAATCTTCTGCGGATTCTTACTTCATTTTTCATCTTATTGTCCGCTTGCTCACACAGCACAAGCAATCAAGAACCTGTCAATAATCCTGTCGATAATAAGGGAAAAAAACGCATACTCCTGTTGGGGGCCTCAATTGGAAGAAACTGGAATATTCCGTCTCTGCCTGAAAGAATAACCAACCATGATTATATTTTTGAATATGTCGATGGGGGCGCGTTCGATAAAAGTGCGAAACTGATGGAAATCCTGGCCCGGCAAGAGGACAAGCCGGACGCCGTTTTTCTCAAGGAATGCGCCGCCTACTTTCCCGGCGATATCAAGCATTATCAAAGCTTGATGAAGCAATGGGTCGAGGCTTGCCGAAAAGCCAATGTTATTCCTATTCCGACGACAGTAGTTCCAGTCACACGATGGCATTTTTTAAAAAAATTTGCCGTAGATATTGTCAAGTTGAGAAATCCCTTCAGACTAGGCAGCCCCTTGAAGGCGAACAGACAACTAGCTATTCAGGCATATAATGACTGGATCAGGAGCTTTTGCGCCCAAAATGATCTCCTCATGTTGGATCTCGAAAAAACCGTTAGAATAAGCGAGAAAAACCGATATCTCAGGAGCGACTTGGCCACGGTAGATGGGCTTCATCTCAACCAAAAGGGTTATCAACTCTTGGATCAAATTGTCATTCCCACGATCGAAAAAGTGAATTGGAAATGAGCGGAGAGGTCATGATCAGATCACAGAAAGGGATTTGTGGAGGCAGATAATGCTCCTGGCAAGAGGCATAAGAGATCGTCTGGTCAAGATATCCTCATGGCTCGTCGTCAATTATTATCGTTTTATGGGAGTTAAGATCGGAAAAAGTTGTTTTATCAGTATTCACGCTTATCTTGATGTGAGACGGGGGAAAATATCAATAGGAAATGGTGTTGCCATAGCCAGAGGTTCCTATGTTTTAAGTCATACGGGATTTCGCCCGTCAAAAGAGGGAGAAATTACCGTCATCGAAGACAATGTGAGAATATTCGTCAACGCCGTTATTCAACCCAACGTCAGAATAGGAAAAAACGCAATCGTCGGAGCCGGATCTGTCGTGATGAGAGACGTTCCTCCCAATGCCGTTGTTCAGGGGAACCCCGCAAGGGTGGTCGGTTACGTGTCATCAGAAGAATCGCCAGGCACTCCCGGTCCGACCATCACTCAGAAAGACCAGCCTTAGTTCCCAATTTCTTTCTGACCATCTCCACAGTCTTCTGGCTGAGAGTAGTGAAGTCTTAATTGCATAAATGTAGGGGGAGGAACCAGTAATAATGGGGAAGCAAAGGAATAAGCCGTGGACTGGAGCAAAATGGAAAGGGATTATCCTCGCCGGCGGGGCCGGGACGAGACTCTTTCCCATCACCAAGGCGGTAAGCAAGCAGCTCCTTCCCGTCTACGACAAGCCAATGATCTATTACCCCCTCTCAGTCCTAATGATTGCGGGGATCCGGGATATCCAGATCATCTCCACGCCAGAGGAACTACCCCGGTTCAAGAGGCTCCTGGAGGACGGGTCCCAATGGGGAGTCCGGTTTTCCTACGCCGTCCAGCCACGTCCGGAGGGGCTGGCGCAGGCCTTTCTCATCAGCAGGGAGTTCATCGGAAAGGACAATGTCTGCCTCATCCTGGGGGACAACATTTTTTACGGGCAAGGGTTCCAACAGACACTTCGGAAGGCGACACAGCTCAAGAAAGGTGCTCTCATCTTCGGGTACTGGGTACGGGATCCAGAACGATACGGAGTCGTGGAGTTCGACGGGTCGGGAAAGGTGCTGAGCATCGAGGAGAAACCCAGGAAACCGAAATCGAGCTATGCGGTTCCCGGCCTGTACTTCTTTGACAACCGCGTGGTGGAGTTTGCCTCCGGGCTCAAGCCTTCGGCCCGCGGGGAACTGGAGATTGCGGATGTGATCAACGATTACCTTGCGCGCGGAGATTTGCATGTGGAACT
>Ga0154764_1016_pt1 | contig 45800 bp, 60 predicted proteins | sample Rifle2008BG16ft_FD_105772 | JGI IMG/M metagenome (GOLD analysis project Ga0154764, IMG submission 105772) | candidate division Zixibacteria bacterium RBG_16_53_22
AAGCCCGCAGTACGTTCGGCAACTCCACCGGTAGCAGCTTAACGCGCCGTGGTTCAACCAGCCTCAGCCGATTGAAAGATTCGCTGGGGCTTTTATTTGGAGAATGGAAATGGCAAAAGCACTCGTGGTTTTATCTGGTGGGCAAGACTCCACCACCTGTTTGTTCTGGGCGCGAACCAAGTTTGATGAGGTGCACGCGATCACCTTTGACTATGGCCAGCGCCATCGCGCGGAGGTCGAGGCAGCGAAGCGTATCGCCCGCATGGCAAAGGTCGCCTCGCACGAGGTGGTAAAAGTACCAGACATCCTGCTAGGCACCAGCCCGCTGGTCAATAGCGCCCAGTCGGTCGAGGAGTATGCAGATGCGCAGAGCCTTCCTGGTGGTATTGAAAAGACCTTTGTGCCAATGCGCAACACCTTGTTTCTGACCATCGCTGCCAATCGGGCGGTGGTGCTGGGCTGCTCCGATATTATCACCGGCGTTGGTCAAGAGGACTTTGGTGGTTATCCAGACTGCCGCGAAGCATTCCTATTCATGCTCCAGAAGACTTTCCAGGAATCATTGCGCGGGGTGGCGGAAGTTAATCTGGTGGCACCACTGCTCTACCTGATCAAGAAGGAAACGGTCGAATTGGCCTGCGAGCTGGGAGTAGAGTGTCTGGACGCATTGGCATACACTCACACTTGCTATAAGGGGGAGTATCCACCATGCGGTCATTGTCACGCTTGCCTGTTGAGACAGAAGGGCTTTGACGAGGCAGGGATCGCCGACCCGCTGATTGTCCGCTCCGGTCCAGTGCCGATCGTGGGAGGTCACTGTGTTCGGTAAAAACATGGTGGCCAAGAACCTCGGCAGCCTGAATGGAGCGTCGCTATCGGTCAAGGAGATATTCGGCTCGATACAGGGAGAAGGATCCAGTGCCGGTTGCCCAGCGGTATTCGTTCGCTTGGCAGGGTGCAATCTGCGCTGCCACTTCTGCGACACTGACTTCGAATCCGATGCGGAAACCCTGCTGGTGACAGACATCCTGTGCAGAGTGGCAGAGGCAGCAATCTACATGGGAGCCCCTACTGTACCGCTGGTGGTGATTACCGGCGGAGAGCCGTTGCGGCAGAACATCACGCAACTGGTCAAGGGATTGCTGGAGAACAGTATTCGGGTCGAGGTCGAGACTGCCGGCACCATCATGCCGCCAGAACTGGCTGAGAGCCTTGCGACGTTCTATCGCACCGGCGACTTCCGCCTTATCTGTTCTCCGAAGACCCCTGACATCAATCTATTGGTTGCGCTCTACTGTGATACCTACAAGTACGTGGTGCAGGTCGGGGACGGTTGTTTTGACGAGGGCACCCCGTGCAGTAATACCCAGTACAAGGGCGGCAAGCGGGAGCAGCTCTATCATCCTGGCGGCGCAAAGTGGGTCAGCATCTTCGTGCAGCCGATGGAGGAGTATAAGGATGCGGGCTGGTTTGATCTATTGCTGGGCAGGGAGCGGCGCGCCCCAGATGATGAAAAGACACTGGCGAATCATGCCTACGCCGTTAAAATAGCTCAGCGATATGGCTATCGCGTCAGCATCCAGATTCATAAACTGCTGGGCTTACCCTAAGGAGAAAGAGATGAAAGGAAAACCAAGAACAACCAAGACCCCTCGCCGCGCTACTGGTCGCTCGATGCCCTTGCGTGGGGGACCATTCAATGGTAAGGTCGCTACCCTGTCCGGCGAGGCGCGTCGTGAGACTGCGCAGTTTGAGAGTGCCGGGCAGGTCGGTCGCTATGTCAACGGCAACTGGGTGGCAAAATGAACCACCTCATCGCTGAACGTTATCACGATATATCCTGCGGTCATCGGGTCTACCAGCACGAGAGTAAATGCGCTCACCTACATGGCCATAACTACCGCATCCATTTCAGCGTCGCCCCGGATGTCGGGCTGGATGCAATCGGGCGGGTGCTCGACTTCTCGGTCATCAAATTTCAGTTGTGCATGTGGCTGGAGGATAACTGGGACCATAAATTCCTGGTATGGGAGATGGACCCGTGGTCGACCATCCTCAAGACCCTTGACGAGCGCGGGGTGGTGATTACCCCCTTCAATCCGACCGCCGAAAACATGGCACAGCATCTTGCTGAAGTGGTCGGTCCTGACTTGCTGGCAGGGTTCAATTGCCATTTGACCGCAGTGCGGATCGAGGAGACCCGCAAGTGCAGCGCATCCTATCTTACCGGGAGAACGCTATGAACAAAGGATCGCCGGAGCAATATACCCTTGACGGGGAGAACTATACCTTGAAGCGCATCCTGGACAAGTCGATCCTGATCGAGACCGTGGATGGTGAGGACATCTTCCTACCCAAGTCGCAACTGGAGAAATACAATACCAACGAGATCATCATGCCAGCATGGCTGGCCAAGGAGAAGGGGTTTATATCGTGATTAAACTTTCACATCAAGCAATCGAGACCGCGGCCATTGCTACCGCCCGCGCTATCACCGAGCACTTCGGCATCAAGGCAGTGGCGCGTCGAATGGTAGCGGCATTCCCCGTGCCGCGTGGTGGGGTGGCGGCGGCTTACGCAGTGCGTAAGCACTGCCCGTCGCTCTACCTGGTAGACACCGCTGATGAGGCGGACTGCTTTATCGACGATTTGGTGGACAGCGGTCGAACGCGGGACGCTTATGCTGAGCAGTTCGAAGGCATCCCATTCTTCGCGCTGTTTGACAAGCAGAAGCAGGTATTCAATGATGAAGTAGGTGCCCCAGATCCCGGTTGGCTAGTCTTCCCGTGGGAGGGTAACTCGCAGAGCAGTGCCAGCGACATCCCGATCCGACTACTGCAATTCATTGGCGAGGATCCGGGGCGCGGCGGATTGGCCGAGACTCCCGGTCGGTTCCTGCGAGCCTGGAGCGATTGGACCATCGGCTATGGGCAAGATCCAAAGGACGTGCTCAAGGTCTTCGAGGATGGTGCCGAGCGATGTGATCAATTAGTGCTGGTGAAAGACATTCCGGTGTACTCCCATTGCGAACATCACCTTGCCCCCTTCTTCGGGGTCGCGCACGTCGGCTATATCCCGAATGGCAAGATCGTCGGGTTGAGCAAGATCAGCAGGTTGGTGGACATCTTCGCCAAGCGATTGCAGGTGCAGGAGCGGTTGACCAACCAGATCGCTGATACCCTGACCGAGTACCTCGACCCGCTCGGGGTCGGGGTGGTCATCGAGTGCCGGCATATGTGCATGGAGAGCAGGGGCATCCAGCGGCAGGGGTCGACCACCATCACCTCAGCGATGCGCGGGGCACTGCTCGATGAGCCGTCAGCACGCGCCGAGTTTCTCGCGATAATGAAATGATTAACCATGGCGAAGAGCAAGGGATAGATTTTGAACGCTTGTACAAAGCGGTTAAATCGAAATCGGTTATCATGATCGATAACGGCTTCTGCCACTACCATCATAGACGCGATGGGCAACTCACAATTCATGTGCTGCTGAGTGCACAGCCCGGTGTCGGGAAAAAGATGTTGGCAATGCTACTTAAAATTCAGTGCACGTTCATCGTTGCGAAATGCCCCGCCGACCTGAAATCAAACAAGTGGTATGCAAAACGGGGCTTCGTTCTCTCCGGAACGCAAGAATCTAAAACAGGACGTGTCATTAACATATGGAGATTCAACAAATGCCAAACTCTCACCTGACCCACCTGGGCAGCGAAAAAACCGATTATGCTTATAGCGCACCGGACAAAGCTCTTCTCGAAACATTTCCTTCGCCGTTTGCGCAGCATCTGGCAACTCGTATCCATATTGAGGCGCCGGAATTCACTTCTCTGTGCCCCAAAACCGGCCAGCCTGACTTCGCAACCATCGTCATTGATTACACCCCCGCTGACGCTTGCGTGGAATCTAAATCGCTGAAACTGTATCTCGGTTCATTCCGTATGCACGGTGAGTTTCATGAGGCGTGTGTGAACCGAATCACCTGCGACCTGGTCGAATTGCTCAAGCCCATGTGGCTCAAGGTCGAAGGCCGCTTTACGCCGCGCGGGGGCATCCCCTTCTGGCCCACTGCAGAATACTTCAGAGCATAGCCATGTTGCGGCTATTCTTTTCCGGTACACCGTCGATGACTACTGAGCAGAAGCATTCATTGAATCGTGTCTTGCGGCGGCGGTTGAATTCATGTCATGGTGACTACATCCGCGAAGCCATGATATGGGGAAAGGTGCTCTCCGATCCCGAGAGCATCATCGAGGAATGGATGCTTGATTCAGGCGCCTTCACCGCATGGAGCAGGGGTGATGTAGTATCGCTTGATCAGGTGATGGAGAGTTATGATAGAGCTCTTGAAACCATGACCAACCCAAAGGTCAAAGTATGGTTGATTAACCTTGACGTGATACCGGGCAGGCGCGGCATTGATCCAACCACTGCTGAAATTGATGCCGCGGTGCGCCAATCGGACATCAACTTCTCAAGCCTCAACAAGCGTTATGGCGACTGCATCCTGCCAGTATTTCATCAAGGAGAATCAGAGCAGCGGCTACATGAAGTGCTTCAGCAATCGAGCTACATTGGTGTTTCACCGCGAAATGACCTTGGAGAACCTTTGCGGGTTTCCTGGAGCAAGCAGGCCCATCAGCTGATGGGTGAAACGGGGAGATCGCATGGCCTCGCAGCAACAGGAGCGGGTATGACCAGCCAAGTGCCATGGTGGTCGGTGGATTCGGCGTCTTGGCTCTATTCAGCGGCAATGGGGTCAATCGATATCCTCATCGCAGGGAAGCTTCGCACCATTGCCATCTCGGATCGTAGCCCACAAATGAAGAATCGCGATCAGCATTTCGACAACCTCGCTCCGCAACAAAAAGAGGTGGTCGTTGCCGCGATAGAGGAGCTGGGCTTCGATCTCGAAGGCCTTGCCACCACTGCCAATATGCGCGTCGCGTTTTGTGCAGTTATGAATCAACGCTGGGCTGACGGCGTTGCTTATCGGGCATCGACTGTTAACACACTTTTCCCACTCTAATCTTACTTTTAACCACAAGGAGAACACCATGCCTACCATGCACCAGCGTCGTAACAGCTTTCAACGCCGCAAGCTATCCATGCGGTATCACAGTCAGACAGAAGCGAAGGCATCCGCGCGCGTGCTATTCCAGAGCGTGCGGGAGGTCATGAAGGACGGCAAGAAGATGTTCCAGAAGTTCATCGCACGGCGGGGCGCGTGATGCTTGCCACACTGAAGCTCGTCAGGGGTGCCACTTCGGACAAGGGTATCATCCCGGCGATGAGTCACTTCTTCATCTATCAGGGGCGCATCCAAAGCACCAACGGGCGCATCAGTATCGACGCACCCTGCGAGCAGCTCAAGGACTATTCGCTCACTGTCCCTGCCGATAAGTTCATCAAGGCCATCGACGGCATGGATGCGGAGCCGGTCATCACTATCAGCGAGACGCGGGTGACCCTCGCCGAGGGATCGCTGAAGGTGCGCTTGCCGATCTTGGCTAATGATGCGTTCCCGCGCACTGAACCGGAGGGAGATGCCTTCGCCCCAGAGACCCCGCTGTTGCCCGTGCTGCGCGTGTTGCGCCCCTATATTTCGAGCGATGCCAGCAAGCCCTGGAGCACTGGCCTGCTGCTGACCGATAGGGGCGACGCCCTCGCCACCAACAACGTCATCATGGTCAAAATGCCCTGCGACCTGCTGGGCGACACCGGTTTCAATATTAACCTGCCCATCACCGCGGTGGAGGAGCTGCTGCGCATCGGCGAGGAACCCACCGGTTTCGGGATTCGCGAAGACGCCGGCAGCATCACTTTCCACTACGCCAGCGGTCTGTGGCTCAAGTGCTCGTTGTTGCAGAACGACTGGCCGACGGAATCGGTCGGTAAACTGTTCGCTGGGATCAAGCCCAAGACCCTCGTGGCGGTGCCCAAGGGCCTGAAGGATGCCATCAAGCGCATTCTGCCTTTTTGCCCTGATGAGAAGTTCCCGATGGTGCAGCTCAATGAGCAGGGGATCAGCACTGCCGAGGGCGATCAATCGGCAGAGGTGGCCGGGATCAAACTGCCGCAGGGCAAGTTCAACGGCAACATGCTCCTGCTGGTTCTTGATGCCGCCAAGAAGTTCGCCCTACACGAAGATGCTCCCTCGTATTTCAGCGGAGAGGGGGGCCTGCTGGGCGTATTCGTGGGGGTGAAGATATGAAGATCACAGCGAGCAGATGGCCGTGGCAGGGGTATGGCTGGTTCCCGCATAGGAGGGGTAGCTCCCCTGCTTCCGCACTCTTCAATCCAATGGGCGCGCGCTTCGGCGGCGGGTGGAGATACAAGCTCGGGCTATCAGTTGGCGGCAGAACCATAATAATAGACCTGTTGTTTGGATCGCTGAGGATTGAATTATGAGTAACGGCCGAGAGTATGGCTACGACAATCGCGCACCCAACCCGCCATGGTTGTTTCGCGATCAGCAGAATAAGTGCCAGCGATGCGGCAGCTTATTTGTCGGGCCAGGTCGGGCGCTATGCCCAAAGTGCCAGGAGCAGCGATGCGTGACGACGCCGTAGGTCTCTTCTGGCAAGAGCTGGACGCCACCACCAAGGAAAAGAAAACGCGGGTAGTGGGCAATCGCCCGCTGCCGCCGATCCCGGACACTGGCTGGGTCACCCCGACCGAGTTCCCCGACCTGAGCGGTGCGCGGCAGATCGCCATCGACTGCGAGACCAAGGATGTCGATCTGCTAGAGAAGGGACCGGGAGTGCGTCGTGGTGCGCGCATCGTCGGTCTCGCTATTGGCACCGATGATGGCTTCCGCGCCTACTATCCCATGCGTCACGAAGTCGAGCCGCAGTACAACCTTGACCCAGCAACTGTGATGCGCTGGGCATCGGCCAACCTGAGCCGTCCCAACCAGCCCAAGGTCGGAGCGAATCTTGGCTACGATCTGGACTTCCTGATTGCTGAAGGAGTGCAGGTGGCGGGACCCTTCCATGATGTGCAGGTCGCCGAGCCGCTACTCGATGAGAATCAGTTCAGCTACTCGCTGGGTAGCATCGCGCAACGCCGGCTCGGCGAGGGCAAGAAGGGCTCCGAGCTGCGCAAGTGGGTGGAGCGAGCTTATGGCACCAAGGGGGAGGGCTATCGTGGCGAGATATGGCGCTGTCCGCCGCGGTTGGTAGGACCCTACGCCGAGGGTGATGCCGACCTGCCCCTGCGCATCCTGGCGCATCAGCTCCCCTTATTGGAAGCCGAGGGACTGCTGCGGGTATGGGAAACCGAGAGCAAAATCCTGCCTATTATGGTGAAAATGCGCCAAAGGGGGGTCAGGGTCGACCTGGAGCGGGCAAAACAGCTCGATAGCGAGCTATCGGCCGCGATAAACACCGCCCAGAATCGCTTGGATTCCGCTGCCAATAGGGAGGTGAAGGTAAACGCGGCAGAATCGCTTAAATCGCTGTTTGACGCGTTAGGGGTACAGTACCCGACCACGGCCAAGGGAAATCCCTCGTTCATCAAGGAGTGGTTGGAGCATCATCCCCATCCGGCAGCTCAGCTGGTGATGCAGGTGCGCAAGCTGACCAAGCTGCGCGACACCTTTATCCGCAGTTATATTCTGAACAACCATATCAATGGCCGTATCCATTGCATGTTCAATCAGATGAAGGGCGATGATAGTGGCACGGTGAGCGGGCGCTTCAGCAGCTCCAACCCAAACCTGCAAAATATTCCTAGCCGTGACCCGGAGTGGGGACCGAAAATCCGCTCCATCTTCCTGCCCGATGAGGGGGAGGAATGGGTGCGCCATGATTGGTCGCAGATTGAGTATCGCTTCCTTGCGCACTTTGGTATTGGTGCCAATGCCGAAGTGGTCAGGGGCATGTATCGGGACGACCCAGATACCGACTTCCATATGATGACACTACAGCTGCTCGGCTGGGGACCGGAGATGCGCAAGCCCGCCAAAAACGTAAACTTCGGGCTGGTGTATGGTATGGGTCCGCAGACTTTGGCAGATAACATCGGCATGTCGCTAGACGAGGCGACCGAGAAGGTATTTGTTCCTTACCATGCCCGCATGGAATTTGTAAAGAAGACCTACGATCGCGCGGCAGCGAGGGCAGCGGAGAAGGGCTTCATTCGCACCATAAGCGGCCGCCGCGCGCGCTTCGATATGTATGAGAAGGCTAAGTGGTCAGCGGAGAAGAGCCTGCTGCCGCATGACCAGGCACTGGCAGCGTGGGGACCTGCCCTCAAGCGCGCCATGACCCACAAGGCACTCAATCGGCTGCTGCAAGGCTCCGCCGCTGATCTGATGAAAGAAGCCATGGTAGCGATAGATGCAAGCGGCGTGCCGGGCGTGGTCGGGCCAGCCCTGCTCACCGTGCATGATGAATTAGATCACTCAACACCAAAAACAAACGCTGGGAGGGAAGCAATGCTCGAATGCAGGCATATAATGGAGACTGTGATGAAGCTCAAGGTGCCAATCATCGCAGACATGGAAAGTGGACCTAACTGGGGAGAATGCAAATGATTGATGACACACAAATGGAATCTAGGCTTACAAACAACTTGCAGACTTTGAAAGACAAATTGAGGGGCTTGAAGCTGCTGCTTGATTCTGGAACGATAAAGCCAATGATGCGAATGACAGGCTTGCAGAAGCTCAAGCACGGGAGAATGAGCGGATAAAAGCACTACAGGCTATGGCAGAAGATGGATGGCTTTCCTATGGTGAAGAGGGAATGAGTGAGCCACAAAAGAAGGTATTAGCAGCACTCGCTATTCCACAAGATTCAACTGCGTTGGATAAGTGGGTAAAAGATGCGCAGGTGAGGATACTGGAAGAAGCTGCTACCAAAATGGACTCGATAACAATGAATCCTTTAGCAGGAAAAACAATTCGCCGCATGGCACAGAAACTTAGAGAGGAGGCACCGTGAACCAACCACAATGTACTACCCGAATCGAGCTAGTCGAACACTGGTTGGCTGTGCTCAAGTTCTGCGAGGGGACGGATATTAAACCAGGGGATTGTTGGAAACTTCAAGGACATCTTCTTGGTGATAGTCCATGCTTTGATTTTTATCCAGAAGACTACGAATTCGCGATTGGCCTCTACCAAGGCAAACCAGTATGGCGGGCAATAAAGAAGTCCATCACTATTAATGGGGTGGAATGTGCAAGGCCGAGTAATACGCACATTGACGCCGGAGATAATTGGATATTACTACGCTTCGAAACAAATGAAGAAGCCAAAGCCGTTCAGGATGCGTTTAACAAGGAGAAATAGAATGCAGATCAATAAAATTGCGGTAAAGCAATACGATTGGGTAGAGCGTATGGGCTGGCACAATAAAACCGTGCTTGAGGCACTGGCGCTGATTGCCTCTGAAGTTGGTGAAGCTGTAAATGAGTGCCGTGGTGAAACGCCCTCTGAGGATTTTCCACTGGAGCTTGCGGATATAATCTTGCGTACACTTGATCTTGCCCACTGGCAGGGCATCGACATTGCGGACGCGATAGCTACAAAGATGGCGAGCAACGAGAGAAACGGAACGCGAGGCAGGCGTATATGACCTCCGCTGAAAAATGGGTAGCACTCGGCACGATCTGCCTCCTCATCCTCATCATGGCAGCCGGTGCAAGAGCTTGGCAGAAGGATATTGATCTACTGGAGAAGATGACACTGGTCAATGAGAGATGTATTCGAACGGCTGATGTGATGATGGACAAACTCACGCCGATGAGTCACCCGTTACCGAATACGATTTTGAACCCTGCGCCGAGATGCTGGAAAAAGGGAAAGAGAAAAAAGTGTGAGAGGGTATGATGAGCGAGAAACAATTATGGAGCAGGATCCGCGCCAAGCTGAATCACTTTGGTCACTTTGAGCGGGTCGAGAACGGCGTCGGCGTCGGCACCCCTGATATAGACTTCTGTGTGCATGGTGTGGAGGGCAAGATCGAGCTGAAGTACCTGGCTCATTATCCGGTTCGCGAGGGCACCCGACTGCTGGGACGGAATGGTCTGCGCCAGGAGCAGGTGGTGTGGATCAGTCGCCGTTGTCGGCACGAGGGCAGGGTGTTTGTCTTGGTTGGAGTAGGCACCGATCTGTATCTGCTGCGCATGACCGCTGGACTGGCAGCGGAGCTGAATGAGCTGTCGCGCGGGGCACTGGTGGAGCACTTATGCTGGTTCCATGTTGGCAGGAAAGCACCCGATTATAGCGGCTTGGTCAGGGCGCTGGTGGGGTAGTTTGGTTGAGTAGCAAGCTGTTTCTGTAATCCAATAGCACAGAAAGGAGCACCTCGCGCTGCGCGCACCCAGTGAAGGCGGGCAAGTCACGGACCTCCTCCCATAAGCTCAAGGTGTATGAGTCGAGCGCGAAACTGAGCCTCTTATCTATTTTATTTTCTTTAGTGTTTCCGTGCATTCTCGTAGCATCGAATGATGGATCCGCTAACACTTTAGCGAATGCTTTCCATTTTCTTTTGCTGCGAGTTGGGATGTTTCCCATCGTGGTTTCGAGTAAATTGATGTACTCCAAACTATATCTTCCCCTGCCCATGGTTTGCTCCTTTTCAAAATGTGATTATAGCAAAAATTAAAATACCTTTATAAAGATAATTTATTTTTTTTTGCGGGGATCACTATTAGCGCGCGATCTAGCGCATTGCAGATGGCTGCGCCAATGCGCTAAGGGCATATATAAGCACTTTTGAGAATTATTTTTTTTATTTTTTTTTTACGAGCAGTTATCGCATTAACGCATTAAACCTACTAGATCCGTGATATATTATCGTTTGCTTATGCACATTGCAGCGCATTATCGCATTAAACTCACTAGATCCGTGATACCAGGTTATTTCCATGGCTCATTGCCTTTTTGAGTATTAAAAACGATTTGATTTTCAAAATGATTTGCCCCTATAATACCGCCCAGGTAATCATCTTTGTACTGTATTGGGTTAAATATGGCGAACGGGAAGGCGGGCGCACCACTGGGTAATACGAACGGCACGAAGACAAAGCTGTTCCTGAAGACCCTGCACAAGATCATCACCGACGACGAGTACAACTTGCCGGAGAAGAAGCGTCGTCTGTTCCTGGCTGGCCAGCAACTGGTCAACCAAGCCGCACGCGGCGAAGAGTGGGCGATCAAGGAACTGGCCAACCGCCTCGACGGCAAGGCCAAGCAACAGGTGGAACTATCCGGTGAGGATGGCGCCCCGCTAAACTTCTTCGATCCTGCCAACCTGCGCAACCTGAGTCCCGAAGAGACTCAGGCCCTGAAAGTTCTGCTCAAGAAGGCCGCCGTCAATGAGTGAGGTTGCTGCCATGCTCGATGAGGTCAACCTGCTAGAGCGGGTGCGCACTGATCCCATCTGGTTCATGGAAGATGTACTGCACATCAAGGGCAAGGGTTGGGACCTGGACATTTGGAGCAAGGAACTCTTCGAGGCAATCGCCGACGTCTACCGCCACAAGAACAATCTCCCCACGAAGTACAACCACGAAGGCAAGTCCATGTTCACCGTGCGCGCCATGCACGGTCCTGGGAAGACGTTCAACATGGCGGCGGTCATGCACTGGTTCTGTTGTGCATTCCGCGGACGCATCGTATGCACCGCCCCAAAAGAGAAGCAGCTTACTACGCGACTATGGCCTGCGTTCCGGAAGATCAATGCCCGTGCCGGTAAGCTGTACGCATCTCCTATCAAGGTAGACAGTACGAAGATCACCTGGCACGGCGACGAAGACTGGTGCGCGCTGGTAGAGACCGCCAGCCAGCCGGAGAACCTCGCAGGCTACCATGACGACTACATGCTGTTCCTGGTAGACGAGGCATCCGGCGTATCAGAAGCGCTTTACCCCGTCATCGAGGGCGCGATCTCCACCGGCACCATCGTCATCCTCGTGCTCATCGGCAACCCGACCAAGAATCAGGGAACCTTCCACGCCAGCCATTGCATACCGAAAGTTGCGAAGCACTACTACCAAGTGCACGTGGATCTTGAGAAGACGACCCGCGTTAGTAAAGAATGGGTGCAGCGCATGGTCGATAAGTACGGGCGTAACTCGCCCGTGGTCAAGGTACGTTGCTACGGGGAGTTTGCGGACAGCGATGAAGCACAGCTCATTCCCTATGCGTGGCTGACCGAAGCACTCGGGCGCGAGGATGTAGGTGCTGGGATGCTGCCGCGTCTGCGCGTGACGGTGGACGTAGCTGACGGCGGGGCGAACTTCACCGTGGTCACGGCGGGTATCATCTACGGGCACGACAACATCATAGTGAAGAAGCAGACCCTACACTCATTCCCTGCCAGCGAGTCCCCGATACTTGCGGCGCAGGCGGCGCATAATATGTACAAGCGGTACGGCGGCTCCGCAGCGAACGGTGATGACATCGTGGTGGACTCGCTGGGCGTGGGCGCGGGGACTGCCGGCTACCTGATGGAGAAGGGGCTGCCGGTCATCACGTACAAGGGCGGCGAGTCTAGCGACGATCCCAAGCAGTGGCGCAATCGCCGCACGCAGAGCTACATTGTCATGCGCGACGCACACCGCGACAAACGGATCAGCTACGACGAGGACTTCCTGGAGGAGGCTGACGGCGTGGGCGGGGACTGGGACGACTTTACCGCGCAAATGTGCAGCGTGCACACATTGCCCGGAACCGAGCGCGTAGAAGACCTGGAAACGAAGAAGGCCATGATGGCGCGCGGCATAACATCCCCTGACCGTGCGGACAGCGTCGCGCTACTGTTCGCCACGCAGACGCCCACCATTCCAGGACAGCTCGGCAACATCCTGGTGACCGCACAATCGGAAGCAGCAAAGGAGAACTGGTAATGTGGAAGCTGTTTGCCAAGAAGGTAGAGCCGGTCGTTCCGAAGCAGGCGGAGGTCGCATGGTCAGAGTCGTCGCTGTACACCGGAGCGGACTTCCCCAAGTACAATCCAGACTCGCTGATCGGGCGCAAGGGCTACGGCATCTACCAGAAGATGATGACTGACGAGCAGGTCAAGGCGGTGGTGCGCTTCCGCCGCGACGCGATCACATCCAGGCAGTTCATGTTCGATTGCATACACGAAGAACTGGGTGACGAGGAAAAAGAGTTCCGCATCGCGCTGTGCGAGCACATCATGAAGCAGATACAAGGCTCCACGTCCGACGCCCTCAACGGCATCTTGTCGGCCATGTACAACGGCTTCAGCATGACCGAGAAGATTCATGCGCCGATAGGTTATCAGGGCAAGGCATGGATCGGCATCCAGCGTCTGGAGGTTAAGCCGTGCGATACGTTCTTCTTCCATGTCAACGAGTATGGCCAGATAGAGAAGGTCGCGCAGAAGCTGAACATGCGGGAACAGGACGTCGACCCGAAGAAGTTCGTTCACTTTGTGCAGAACCCCGACGTAGATAAGCACTACGGGCGCTCCGAGCTGCGCGAGTGCTACCGCGCGTGGTTCTCCAAGGATATGGCAATCAAGTTTCAGAACATCCATCTGGAGCGGTTCGCTGCGGGCTTTGTCTGGGCGCAACCCAAGGAAGGGAAGACGCTGGTCGCGGGGTCGCAGGAGCTGACTACCTTGCAAGCTGTAATGACCAACCTGCAAGCGACTTCCGCTATTATACTGCCCGCGAATGTAGACCTGCACATCGAGCACCCCGCGACGACCGACATGTTCGAGCGCAAGATCGCGCAGGAGGACAAGAGTATTGCCAAGTCGCTGCTGGTGCCGAACCTGCTGGGCATCACCGAGCAGGGCAGCACCGGAGCCTACGCACAATCGCAGACGCAGCTTGAGGCGTTCTTCTGGACGCTGGATGCCGACGTGCGCCGCCTTGAGGACGCGCTCAATGAGCAAGTGTTCCGCGAGCTGGGCGACCTGAACTGGGGCGATGGCCTGTATCCGCAGTTCAAGTTCAAGCCGATCAGCGAGAAGCGCATGATGGAGATCATCAAGACCTGGACCTCATTGGTCACGGGCAAGGCGGTAGAGGCCACGGACACCGACGAGAAGCACCTGCGCGAACTGCTGGAGTTTCCGGAGAAGGGCGAACCGATCACCGAGCCAGTTATACAACCGATGCTCCCTGGTGCAGTTCCGAAGAAAGACGATGATGAAGACGAAGAGCTCTTACCGAATGGGGACAAAAAGCCGAAGGCGGGTACTGATGGTAAGCCGCTGCTTGAAGAAACTATCATTGGTAAGCTGGGCATCAGTATCAGTGCATTCTCCCGCGCCATGAAGCGAGTGGACTTCGCGGTCATCGCGAACAAGGCCGACAACAGCGCGGAGGACGCGGCGTACGAGGTCGCGGCGATCAACAGCGCGGCGGTCGCGCGCCTCGTGGCGCTGGCGGAGGAGCTGAGGCTGGGCACCGCCGAGGGCAACCCGAACGACATCCAGAAGATACAGTACACCGCCAGTGAGATGTCGGCGCTCAAGGGCGCGGCGACCAAAGGGCTGAAGGAGGCGTGGGCAATCGGCGAGTCGCACGCGCGGCGCGAGGTGCAGAAGGCAAAGGGTGCAGATTTCGCAGTCAACGACCTCGCGCTCCAGGACGTAGCCGCCGCGTATCTGAAGCAAAAGGGCTACTCGCTCGCGGGCGACATCAGCGCCGCCACGCAGAAGACCATCCGCAACATCCTGATGGAGGGCGTCAAGGTCAGCAAGACGCAGGCTGAGACCAAGCAGGCGATCTACAAGGCGCTGGAGGCCGACGGCATGTTGACCGAAGAGGCTGTGCAGGCTGCCCTCGGCACGACCACGGTGCGCAGCACGAAGGCGCGCATCGAAACTGCGATACGCACTACCAGCTTCGAGGCGATCAACGAAGCACGCTATCAATTCTTCACTGAGCCGGCACTACAGGGTTTCGTCGAGGCGCTTGAGTACAGCGCCATACTGGATGACCGCACCACTGAAATATGCTCACAGCTCGACAGCCAGACATTCGGCATAGATGATGAGGTGTGGTCTACTTTTCGGCCGCCTAACCATTTCAACTGTCGCAGCATCCTGGTCCCGGTCACGGTTCAGGATACGTGGGAGCGGAGCGACGACCCGACCGTGCTGCCGCAAAAGGGGTTCGGATTCAGCAAGTGCTGTAACCACTAAGGAGATGCTCATGAACATTGACAAGATGATTTATCAAGTACGCAACTGGAGAGCGCATTGGAGAGCCTTCTACCTCGGTGCTTACGTCGCGATTGATGGTATCGTTGCGCGCCTGTTCGGCTATGACCGCGTGGTATTCGAGGGGCGCGTGGATGCAGTGATTCTGCGTGGAAACGGTAATCGCGTCGATCTAGGTTGCTTGGGACGGCGAGTGGTTACCACAGCCTTCGTCAATTACCTGCGCGATGACTTGGCAAATGCGGCAGGGGGCGCTGATGTATCTACGTTTAAGTACCACGAATGCGGCACGAATAGTACGGCGGAAGCGATTGGAGATACCGCACTGATAGCTCCCTGCACTACGGTACTAAATCCAGACAGCACGCGGGCGGTTGGTACACAGGTCAACTCGGTTGCCAAGACCTATTCATCTGTCGGCACCCTTACCTTTGACGGTAGTGCTGCTGTCGTCGAGCATGGGATATTCAATGCAGCTGCTACTGGTACCTTGCTAGATCGCACCGTGTTCGCAGCGATCAACGTGGCAAACGGCGACTCAATTCAGTTCACTTATACACTGACAATTTCTGACGGGGGATAGTCATGACTTACGGCTCAGTTACCCTAAATCCTGGTACCGGTGGAGAGGGGGTTGCTACCGATGAATTCGGTGGTAAGGCATATCAACTTGTCAAGATGCAGCATGGCGCAGAAGGCGTAGCTAATGAGGCCACCGCAGCTACTCCACTTCCAGTAGCCTTCCTGCGAGATGCTGCAACGCATGTCATTACCACAGCTACGCCACTTGCTGCGGGTGCTACCTACACCTCAGCCTCACACGATAGTTTGATGACTGGTGCATTCGTCACCCACTATATAATCGCTGACGTTGATGGCACGCACTATTATGAAGAGTCAATCGACAATACCAACTGGGATGTGCTGGACGCTGATACAGTTTTCGGTGGAACTCCGTTCGAAGAAGCACATCTGGTACAAGCTCGGTATCATCGCACTCGCTATGTGAATGGTGGGACTATCCAGACTGTCTTCCGGCATCAGATGATTAGCCGTGTGGTAGGTGCGCCTCATACTATTGGTATCTCCTCAAACGATAACATTATCGCTGGTGATAAGACTCATAATGCTAACGCACCATCAGCAGATGCTCTTGAATCTCTCGGTCATGTAGCCAAGGCAGCCGCTCCTACTTACAGCGAAGGTGCTGCGGTAATGGCTCGGGTTACGCTTAGTGGTGATCAAGCAGTTACGCTGGATGGAGAGGCTGTAGTCCTTGGCGCAGGCTCTGCAAACATCGGAGATGTAGATATTCTCAGCATTGCGGCAGGTGATAATAATATCGGTAACGTAGATATTGTGTCCCTTCCCTCGCTTGTAGCTGGTAGTGCCAACATAGGTGACGTGGACGTATTGACTGTCCCTGCACCATTGTCTACTACTGGTGGTGGCACGGAAGCAACCGCTCTGCGAGTGACTATTGCCAGTGATTCGACGGGCGTGCTTTCGATAGACGACAACGGCTCTTCTATCACAGTTGATGGAACATTCTGGCAAGCGACACAACCTGTCAGCAATGCAGGAACTTTCGCCACACAATCAGCCTCTACTGGTAATGTGGCGCATGATGCTGCTGACTCTGGTAATCCGATGAAAGTAGGTGGCATTGCTCGCACTGCCAACCCAACAGTAGTAGCAGCCCTTGACCGCGTGGATGCGTTCTATGACACAGAAGGCAGGCAGATTACTCAGCCTTTCGCCCCAAGAGCCTTGACTGTTCACAATACCATCACACTAACAACTACCAGTGAGACCACGCTGATAGCAGCCGCAGCGTCGATCTTCCATGACGTGCTTGGTATCTTCATTGCAAATTCTTCTGCGACAGCCGTTACCGTTACTATCAAGGACGCTACAGCGGGCACGACACGGGCAGTCATCTACGCACCAGCAGGACAGAATGCCGGCTTCATGCTGCCAATACCGATGACTGCTTCCGCAGCTAACGCTAACTGGACAGCCACACTCTCTGCCGGCGTGTCCTCAGTCTATGTAACCGCTATTGCAGTCAAGAAGACAGGCTAATCATGGCTGATGTAAGCATAGACTCAGCAGTAGGAAATAGCCCTTATGTCTCGCTGGTCTTTGTCAGCCCGACTGTTGGCTATTGCTTCTATTCTGATTCTGACGGCTTATTCAAATATAGCAAGACTTCGGATAGTGGACAGAGTTGGGGAGCTGGAGTAACTATTTCCACCACAGGAGCTATTCTCGCGTATGGCATTTGGTTTGACAAGTGGACTCCCGGAGATAGTGGAACACTGATTCATACTTGCTATTTTGGCTCAACAACAGATGATCTATTCTGGAGAACACTTGATACCAGCGGGGATGGATTAGGTACAGAGCGTGTTGTCTTTGCCGGAGCAACGTTTACTGCCGCTAGTGGTGCCAATCCATTCTGTTCCGTCACCAAGACCCGCTCAGGCTACATCTACGTTGCCTACGATGGTGATGCCGGAGTTGAGAAAGGACTATTCCGCTCGACAGACTCAGGTACAAGCTGGAGTGCAAATCTCTCTACGACCTTCATCGAAGCTACGCTGGATAAGTGCAAACTCTATCCCGCTTCCAACACCGGAGACAACAACGACTGTTGGGCTATTTATGAGGACGTAAGTGCATCTGCCCTGACGTTGAAGATGTGGGATAGCAGCGCAGGTTCGGCAACTGAGTCGGCCACTATTCAAGCCTTCACTTCGAACACAACGCTTCCCACTGGTTACTACGGATGGGATGCATCTGTCAGACAAAGTGATGGGCACTTAATACTGGCAAGTGTATCAGCAAGAGATACAGTCACATCAGACCATCAAGTCTATGACATCAACGGAACTGGTTCAATCACCGGCCTGACAGCAATTACCACAGATATAGATGACCACTACTTCCCATCTGTCTATATTGACCAGCTTACCAATGACATCTACGTAGCCTACAATGGCAAGCGTGATGGCAGTGAAGTGATGGATACGACCACCAAGGTTTATTACACCAAGTCCACGGATGATGGAGCAAGTTGGTCAGCTGGAGATACAGCGTATATGGAAGGTGCGGCTGGCGTAGTATTGCAAACCTTCTGCCCGAAGATGGGAGATAGATTCTATGTCGGCTGGAGAGTAGGAGCCACACTTCTGGGCAACTATGTAAACAGCGTAGACACCTCTGGTGGTGGTGGGCCTCCTCCATCCTCTACTTACACAGACACTTTACCTTTTCTAGGAGCAGGCTAATATGGCAACCGTCACCATAATACTCATAACAGAGTCAGACATTCACCTGCATCTGGAATGCAACTTCGTCAACACTTCTCCGGCTATTACATGGAGCGAGACAATAACTATAAACCGCACTCGGCTGGATGGTATGACACAGGCACAGATCAGGGATGAGGTATTCTTTCCCTTGTGTCAGAAACTCATTACAGAGCGCGTAGGACTGCGCAGGGCACAGCTTGCTGCGAACTCTATTATCAACGTGGCGCAGACTGTTCCTGATACTAACTAGGGATAGATGATGCTACTTTTATTCCAACTAAACCTTACAGCAGGGGGAACGCTTAATTACAAAAGCGTGGCTGGTGATCTGACCTTCGCTGGAGCATACACGCGTAGCGTTGGTAAACTTTCTGCGGGGACACTGACCTTTTCTGGGGGGGTTTCGCTACTGGCATCTAAGCTTCTTACTGGGGCGCTGTCCTTTGTCGGAGGACTAGATGCTATCCGACTCTTCACAAAGGCGGTAGCTGGGGCACTCAGCTTCACCGGCAGTGCTGTTAAGTTAGCAGGCAAGGCTGCGACAGGATCTCTGAGCTTTGCCTCTGGTTACATTGGAGTTGGGATTAGCAAGGGCATTGCTGGCGTGCTGACATTCGGTGGCATACTGCCGAAGCGAGTTTCAAAGCAGATAGCTGGTGTGTTGACATTCATCGGTGCGTGGTTGGGGGGACTTATTGGCACCTCCGCAGTCAACCTACCGCCATCATCTAGGCGACATAGAGTTGCAGCTGAAGCGCGCCAGCAAAGCGCGGCGGCTGAGAATCGCTACATCCGCGTTAGCGCTGAAGACAGAAGGAGCACAGGAGATGATTAAAGATCCATCAGCAGTCAAGGACTACGGCTTCGACTGGTCGCCATGGATGAGCAGTGGTGATACCATCTCCAGCTCGACGTTCTCGGCGGACACGCTGGCTGTCACCTCGTCGTCCATCTCGTCGCATACGACCATCTGTTTTATTGGCAGTGGCTCGGCGGGCGGTAACCACAAGGTGACGAACCGGATCGTTACGGCACAGGGGCGTACGGATGAACGTAGCTTTGATATGAAGATTATCAATTTATAAGGAGGCAGTCATGGAACTCGACGCAGAGATATTCGCAACAGGCAAGTGGAATGGCATGACATTCACCACCGACGACCTGAAACAGATCGCGGAGACCTTCACCGCGCTCGGCGACAAGATGCGCGTGGCGCTGAAGCTCGGACATAACGACAAGCAAGCCATGACCGACGGACACCCCGCACTTGGTTGGGTAGACAAGGTGTGGGTCGTCGGCGAGAAGCTGATGGCACACTTCACCGACCTGCCGGACGTGGTTTACAAGGCGGTGCAGAAGAAGCTCTATAATAATGTCAGCGTTGAGATGGATGTTGACGTGAAACACATGGAAAAGAATTACCCCTATGTCCTTACAGGGGTAGCGCTACTGGGTGCTGACATACCTGCGGTCAACACTCTGAAAGACCTGACTCACTACATGAGCCGAGGCGCTGAGTTCAGCGTTGGTCGCCATGCAGTGTTCTCAGCAATCGCAGGGCAATCACAAGGAGGTAATACCATGGAACTGGAACAAGCGACCAAGAAAATCGCCGAGCTGACCACGACCGTCGCGACCTTCACCACCGACACTGCCCGACTGACTGCTGAGAATGCAGACCTGAAGGCAAAGGTGCTGAAGTTCGAGGCGGACGCATTAGCGAAGAAGGCAGCGGACGAGAAAGCGCGCATCACAACGAAGCGCGCAGAAGTCACGACCATCTTCGAAGACGGGGTCAAGTCCGGCGCGATCACGCCAGCACAGCGCACGCAGTACACCAAGCTGCTGCGCATCGAGGATGACACTGCCCTGGATGCACTGGACATTGCCGACATCAAGGCACTGACCGCAGGCGGCAAGCAGTTCAGCCGTGAGCAGGGCAGGGAGAAGCAAGCCGATGATGGTAGTGATTTGCCGGTGGACGTTCAAGTGGTGAACGAAATCAATGCCATCCTGGCCAAGAAGGAAGCAGCAAACTTCGTGGCTGCGCAAGCATTGCTCTTCACCCGTAACCCGAAGCTGGCGCGCGAGTATGCCGACTTCAATGACGCGAAAGGAGGTGCGTAATGAGCACTGAAAGCGAAAAAGGTACTATCAGCGTTGCCGCAGGTGCCGACCTGTCTGGTTGCCAGTACAAGGCGATCGAAGTGGCGGGTACGGTAGCTGCGGCGAATGCGCTGGCACTGGGCATCCTGCAAAACAAGCCGCAGATTGGCGAGGGCGCGAGCATCGCGTATGCGGGACACATGAAGGCTTACGTCGGCGGTGCCGTCACTGCGGGAGTGCGACTGAAGGTCACGACAAGTGGCTGGCTGGTAGTTGTTGCTTCGGGGGACGGCGCAGTCGGCAAGGCTATCAAAGCGGCAGGCAGTGGAGCGTTGTGCGAGATCGTCGCCAACTTCCCATCCGCCGCTACAACGTACTAAGAAAGGAGGGCTCACATTATGGGTTCTGCTATAGGCCGCGACTTACACATTGACGCAGTGCTTTCTCAGATGGCGATGGGTTATCGCCCCGAGGGATTCATTGCCGATATGATTTTCCCAACCGTATCGGTTCAGAAACAATCTGACCTGTACCTCGTCTTCGATCGCGGCGACCGCATGCGCGTTGAAGACACAACTCGCGCTCCGGGCACCCCTGCTCGCCGCGTGACCGAGGCTGTCGGCTCGGCGACCTACTTCGCACGCAACTATGCCCTCGCTGGGGCGGCTGTGCTGGAGGACAAGGTCAACGCCGATCCGATGCAGCTTGCCAATATCGTCAACGGCAAGGCTACGTTCCTCCTGGACAAGCTCATGCTCGACTGGGAATGGCGCGTGGCTCGCATGGTGACATCTGGCACCAACGTCGGCTCCAGTTCTGCTGTGGCCTCCGCGTGGAATGGCGCGGGTGTGCCGCTTAACAACATCAATACTGCCATCGACAACGTGCAGGGAGCCAACGGCGTGCGTCCAAACCGTATCGTCATGGGCATCAACGCATGGAAGTCTTTCCGCCGTGACAGCACCGTGCGCAATTTGATTTTCGGCACGAACAATGGCGGCGGTTATCCAAATACCAAGCAGGCCGCATCGCTGTTTGATGTGGATGACATCCTGATCGGCGGAGCCTACCAGAACACCGGACAAGAAGGCGTTGCCGAGTCGTTGGCTTCCATCTGGAACGATCAGGTGTTGGTGTACTACGCGCCCCCTGCTCCGACCATCGAGAAGCCGAGCTTTGGCTACAACTTCCGCTGGGCTGCTGCCGGTCTGCCTAACATGCAGGTCGAGCGGCATCCGTACGATTCCAAGATCAAGGCGGAATTGATCGAGGCGGGCTACTACCAGGACGAGAAGATCACGGGCGCAAGCTACGGCTTCCTGTTGAAGTCGGTGAACAGCTCAACGTAAGTTTCCTGCCACCGCAGGGCGGCGCATCCTCTTCGTGCTCCCGAGGATGCGCCATTTCAAGGGGAGCTTGTACAGGCCCCTCTTTTTAAGGAGAAGTGAAATGAGTCTCACACCAGCAGCAGACGATCCGAACCGCAAGGTAGAATTGCAGCGGAAGAAACAGAATCAAGAAGCGTATGACGGCAATGCGCAAGACCCGACTCCGACTGCTGCGCAGCTAACCTTTCAAGGTAGCGGCTTGGTAGCAGATGCAGAACACGTGACACAAGAAGATGGCGCTGAGGAGCCGCAGTCAGGAACCGACTGGACAGATTACCTAGTGCAGTCTGTCGGCGATCTGGTCCCTCAGTTGTCCGACCTGGATGACACACAGCTCGAAGAAATGCGCGAAGCAGAACTAGCTGGCAAGGCGCGGGTTACCTTGCTGACCGCAATCGAAGAAGAACTTACTCAACGTCAAGGAGCGTAAAATGTATCTCGTCATGCACTGCGGTGGTCTTTCATTTAACGGGGACACAATAAAAACCAAGTCCCTTGGTGGCAGCGAGAGTGCTGCCTATTACATGGCGCGCGAACTCGCGAAGCTGGGGCACAGCGTCACGCTGTTCACCGAAGCGCAAGAGACCGGCACCTTCGACGGCGTGAAGTACGAGTGGATGGGCAACGTCAGCAACGACACCCCGCTCGGCGACCGCTTCACCTTCTACGCGGAGAACACCCCGCACGACGTCTGTATCATCCAACGGCACCCGCGCGCCTTCGAACGCAAATGGGCGAGCAAGATCAATCTATGGTGGCTGCACGACCTCGCTACATACCACAATAAAGACCTCGCGGTCGGCCATATGTGGAATGTGGACAAGGTGCTCTGCGTTTCTGAATATCACAAGGCGCAGGTGGTGAAGGTCTACGGACTGCCCGCTGACATCATCGCCGTGGTGCGTAATGCCATAGACATGGCGACGTATGCCATAGAGCCGATGGTGCTGCAAGACAAGGTAGTTTCTACTAAGCGCGAGCTGGAGGAAGGCACCATTGTCACGCTTCCGGCCACCTACCATCTGTTTTACTCTTCACGCCCTGAGCGCGGTTTAATCAACCTCGTAAAGCCGGACGGCATCATGGAGCGTCTCAAGAACAAGAACGTCCACTTGCATGTGTGCGGCTATGAGAACACCACGCCGCAGATGGAGGCAGAGTATCGCTATCTGTGGGCGCGTTGCGCGGAGCTGCCGAACGTGATGAACCATGGTGCGCTATCCAAGCAAGACCTCGCGGCATTGCAGAATGCTTGTGATGCATGGGTGTACCCTACCGAGTTTGAGGAGGCCTCCTGTATCACGGCTATGGAAGCGATGGCTGCGGGGTGTGTCATCATTGCCAGCGACCTTGCGGCATTGCCCGAGACCTGCGCCGGTGACGAGGACACCGTGCTGATTCCGCTCAAGGATGGCAAGGTGGATATTGACAAGTTCATCGCCAGCATCCTGGAACCCACTATCGTGGCCAGTAGCCGGCAACGTTACTCGTGGCGGGCGTCAGCAGAATCTCTGCTAGACGAAGTGCAGGGCATCTTCGCATCAGCGCAGCCCTCCTCGCTGGCACACCATTTCCTTCGCCATTCGGACATCAAGGCGTTCGAGAGTTTGAAGCTCTCCCCTGATGTGTCGGCATTCGTCACCGAACTGCTGACCGAGTACAACGTCGCCTATCGCTTCTACCGCGAGGGCACCTACGAGCAGCAGTACAAGGAAGTCTATCAGTACGAAGAAGATCGTGGCGTACATTACGGTCCGGAGGATGTCACCGGCACATCACGCTACCAGTGCGTCGCGAACAAGGTAGGTGAACTGCCCGCTGGAAGTCGAGTGTTAGATTATGGCTGCGCGCACGGACACTACGTCGTGATGCTCGCGAAACAATTCCCGCATCTGGTCTTCGTAGGTGCTGACATCGCACAGAGCAATCTTGATAAGGCTGCGAAGTGGGCAGCGGACGAGGGGTTGACCAACATCGACTTCTTGAAGGTGGATGGGACACTCGCTGCAATCAGGGATGCGTGCCCGCTATCTGATTTCATCATTGCAGCGGAAGTGATAGAGCATGTCGGTGACTCGCAGGGGTATGTAGACACACTCGCTGATTGCCTGCGCAACGCTCAGAGCAAGATGGTTATTACCACGCCGTATGGTCCGTGGGAAGCTCAAGGGTATCGCGAGCAGGGTTATCGTCGCGCGCACCTGCATCATTTTGAGCGTGCTGACCTGCAAGAGATGCTAGGGCACCATCCCGATTACAAGGTGGTCGCGGCACCGAGCGGCCAGTCCAGATTTCACGCACCGCTGGGCAGTTACATCGTCTCGTTCAGCAAGCCGACCGAACCGAGCCGCGCGATCAACTACACGCGCAAGGTGATGCAGACCATGCCCGACCAGACGGTATCGTGTTGCATGATTGTGAAGGATGCGGAGCAGGATATAGTGCGCTGCCTGCGCTCCGTGCTGCCCTTCGTGCAGGAGGTGGTAGTTGGGGTTGACCGCGCCACCCGCGACGCCACCCTGGAACTCCTACGTATCCTCGAACGCACTAACCTGCTGGTGGCTTTCCGCATTATTGACCTGGAGCCAGTACAGGAGACCGGCTTCGCGGCAGCGCGCAACGCTACCCTGAGGTACGCTTCATGCGACTGGATTCTGTGGATTGACTCGGACGAGGTCCTAAGCAACGCGGAGCATCCGACCAGCCGACTATTGCGTAATTCCATGTATAACGGCTTCGCGGTGAGACAGCATCATTTCAGCACTGACCCTGTAGGCATCATCAAGGTGGACATGCCCTGCCGTCTGTTCCGCAATCGCAAGGGTATTCAGTTCTTCGGCGCGGTACACGAGCATCCTGAACTGAAGCTGAACGAGGGGCTCGGTCCGGTATCGCTGATGAGCGGTATGGAGATCGTGCACCACGGCTACGCCAACGAGCAGGTGCGGCGCAAGCGATTTGACCGCAATCTGCCGCTGCTGAAGCGCGACCGCGAAGAATTACCAGAGCGTCTATTGGGCAAGTTCCTGTGGCTCCGCGATCTGGCGCAGCTCACGCAGTACGAGCTTGAGGACAACTGCCTGGACAGGGATGCACTGCCCCAGCGCATCGAGGAAGGCATCAATCTCTGGCTCGAACTGCTGGCGGCCAAGAACTACCGCATCATACTGGATGCGCTACCCTACTATTCGCAGCTCGCGATCATCAAGGGCGGTGGGGTAGACTTCAGCTTTGTGGTCAACGCGAACTGGATGGGTGAGGCAAAGCTGGAAGGAGTGCCGAAAGTGGAAGGTTACTTCGCGGACAAGGCGCACGCATTCGCGCTGATGAATGGTCTGGCGGAAGATAAGTTGCTGGAACTGGACAGGAGGTATCTATGAGCACTATCATCACATGGGTAGACGTGACCGCGCGCTATGCGGAGATGGACAAGCTGCCCAACGGCACCAGCCCGGAGGTACAGGCCAATCTTATCCTGATGGCGGAGGCATCGGTACATAGCCGCTTGGCATCGCGCTACGCCGTGCCGTTCAGCTCCAGCAACTACACTGCGCGCGACCTTGCCGTGGACACGCTGTATGTACAGGCGCAGCTCACGCGGCAGCCAGAGAAGGCGCAGGCGTTGCAGGAGTCCATCGACGCGCGCATCACTGCGTTGGTGAATGGCCAAGCCAACATGATAGATGCGACTGGCGCAGCTGTAGCAACGATGGTCGGGGACACTATCTGGAGCAGCTCGGAGAATTACCCGCCGGTATTCGGCGTAGGTGACATCGCGAAAGCGGAGGTCAGCTCGGAGCAGCTGCTGGATGAAGCTACCACGCGCGGGGAGTTTACTGTATGACCGTCTCCGTTCAACTGAACCAGCCCGCAGTCGATGCGTTCAAGGCAGCTCTGAAAGCTGCGCGCGAAGGGTTGAAGAATGATGGCGTCGCAATGCGGCAGGTTGCTGTGTTTCTGGACTCGTGGGTGCAGCGCAACTTCAAGGGCAAGGGCAGCGGGGTCGGGGGGTGGGTACCGTTTACATATGGTGGCAGGTTATCGCTGAAGCGCAAAGCGACGGCTTATTCAAAAGAGGCGCGCCACTGGATCAATACGAATGCTGCATTACTCCAGGATACCGGAGCCTTGCGTCATTCGTTCCTGCCGTTCATCCGCAAGGGGGTGGCGGGTATTGGCTCCGAGCTACCTTACTCCAAGCCGCATGACGAGGGTGACGACGAGCGCAACATACCGCAGCGGCGCATTTTACCAGAAGACCGCGAGGTCAGGGTGCAGGTCTTCGAGATACTGGACAACTTTGTACTATTAAAAACGAGGGGGCTGAAATGATCGATGTAAGCACGCTGACTATTGCCCTACATGACAAGCTCATAGACAGCACGGCACTCGACTTGCTACGCTGCGAGCGCGAGCGTAGCGTGCGCATCAACTTCGACCCCGCGCGCTGTCCGTGGGTCGGGGTATATCCGGGCACGGTGGAGACCAACCCGCGTACGGCAGCGGGCAGTAAGTCGTGGACGGAGCCGGTGGAATTGCAAGTAGTCGCGCAGACGGCTTCTTTTGGAAGCGACGGTGCGGACGCAAGTGATGCGCTGGAGGGTTTGCTTAAAGCTATCATGGATGTCATGAACGAAGACCTGACGCTTGGCATCACAGGTGCGCGGGTCGTCAAGTTCCGGCGCGAGTATCGGTATGTGCAGTTCGACGATGATGGTCAAGGTGACTTGTTTATGCCGCAGGCAGTCATCACAATAAGTTTAGAAGTGCGGTCGTAACCACAACCTAGGAGGCTGTATGAAGTACTATTGGAGCAGCGAAAGTGGCATGGTACCTAACATAGGTCACTTTGAAAAGGGTGATGAGGTGTCAGCCGACATCGCTCAGAAATTGCGGGATGCTGGCTATACCATTCGCACGGACGAAAAGTCCGAAAAGAAGATTACTAAAGGAGAAGAATTATGAGCTACGGAATGGATGCAAGAATCGGGATCAGTTTCCAGAACAGCTACGGAACGGCGAATACCGCTTCGATGCACTGGCTGGAGCCAGTCAGTGAGTCAGTGGTTTTGAACAAGGCGCAAAATACTCAGAAGGGTGTGCGCGGCATCTACGATAAGGGTCAACTGTACGAAGGAGTGAATACCATCGCAGGGGACATTGTCATAGAAGCCCGCGCAAACTCGCTGGGTGTATTATTGACATCTGTGTGCAACTCACCGACGACTGTGACCAGCGCCGCGCTGTATACGCACACATTCAAGCCGCGCGCCGCAGATCACAGTCTGCCAAGTGCAGAGCGCCCATTCACCTATCATAAATTCCTTGGAGACACCGGGTCAGCGCAGCAGTACAGTGATATGAATGGCACTGCACTGGAGTTATCCATCAACAATGGTGAATTGATGACAGCAAGGTTGAATATGGTAGGTGGTTCATTTGATCGCTCCGCAGCTATCGCAGCAACCTACGGTACGACAGAGCCATTGGACTGGTCTATCAGTTCCATGTCGTTTGCTGGCGTCGGCGTATCTAACCTTCGCCAATTCACACTCACCCAGGACAATATGCTGGAAGTCCAGCACGTCATTGATACCGATAAATTTCCGGCGCGTATCAAGCGAACTGATATGCGCAGCATCAATGTGGCCGGTACGATATTATTTGACGATCAAGCACAGGCGGATATATTCCTTGCGCAAACTACGCAAGCTGTCAAGCTGTACATGCGAGGCAACACTGCTGTGCAATCTGGATACTATGATGCGTTGCTGGTGGATATTCCAGCGTTGCGTTATACGGAGTTCCCGCTTGTGATAGGAGGACCCGGCCAAGTAGAGGTCAGCTTCAAGGCAGAGGCAACCTACCATCCGTCTTCGGCAACCGCGATTGCTTACGTACTCGCCTGCGGAAAGGCTGGGTTCTAATCATGGGAAATTGGACGAGCAACGTAATTCTTGAGCCGATTGAATTTGACGGCGACAGTATCGTGTTTACCTGTGGTCGATTGACTGTGGAGGATATGCTGGCGCTGTCAAAATTCTTTGATCAAGAAAAGGGCGTGTTGCGCTTTGACGATCAACTCCAGGCGCTGAATACCGCGCAGGGCTTGATTGGTAAGTACGTTAGGCGGATCGACGGAATGCGAATGCCGGATGGTGCGTCAATTACTGTCGAGCAGTTCTCTGAAGTAGCGCGTGAATTCTATTTTGTGCCACTGCTCGGCGAGTTATTGGCAAATCTAGTAACGATCAGCACGGTAGGCAAATCGGAAAAAAACTCATAACCGCCTTTGCAAAGATGCTGCGCGGTGTGGTTCGTGCAGAGGCGGTTGTAATTGGGAACATCGAGGCAGCACAATGGATGCTGGTCTACAGTGACACACATGATGGTAATGGGCGTATCGAATGGCCGGATGGCGGATGTTATCTTCAACAAGTCGCCTTCGTGCCCGAGATATTTAGACTCGCAGCACGGGAGATCAGGCAATATCAGCAGGAACTTGCGAATAGGAAAAAGCGATGAACGTCATTGAGTTTTCGATTAAGGCGCTGGACAATTTTAGCGCCAACATGGACAAGTTCCATAGAGGCTTGACTAAGACTGAGAAGGCGTTCGCGGCGCTCGGTCTCACCGCTGCGGCATACGCTGCTGTGCGCTCCGTCAAGGCATCGCTGGATAATGCGGAGGCGATGGGTGTCGCCGCACAGAAAGCCAACATGGCGACGGAGCAGTTCTCTGCACTGGCGTGGGCTGCGAAGATGTCGAACGTGGAGCAGGGTTCGCTGACCACCGGACTGAAGCTGCTAGGGCGCGCGCTCGCGGAGGGGGACGCCACCCCTGCCGGTAAGGCGCTAGGATTCTTGGGCGTTTCCGCGACTGATGCGAATGGCAGGCTCCGCCCAACTATTGACGTCTTGATGGATGTAGCAGATGGCTTCAAGAATGCGAAGGACGATGCTAACAAGACCAAGACTGCGATGGAGCTGTTCGGGCGCAGCGGCGTGGACATGGTGCCTATGCTGAATCAAGGTAGCGAGGCTATCAGGGAGATGATGGAAGATGCCAAGAAGCTGGGAATTGTCATTTCCGATGACTTTGCAGCCTCGGCGAATCAGGTCAACGATAACCTCGATACTCTTGCACAGGTTATCAAAGGCTCGGTCAACGTCGCAATGGCACAGGTGTCACCAGTCATTGAGCAGATCACCGGCCAATTCATACAGTTTGCCACTGAAGGCGATAATGTTGCGAAGGTTGGTGAATCAATCGCTGCTGGGTTGCGCGTAGTAATGACTGCGGTTGTCGGCGTATCTGGAGCATTCAAAACGATGGGCGAGTGGCTGGGTGGTGTATTCGCAGCACTCGCCGCCGCCGCTAGTGGTAATTTCAAAGAAGCATTCAACATCTTAAAGATCACGGTCGCGGATGCTGAAAAGAACGTAACGGTCGTTGCTAAGAATATAGCGGATGTCTGGGATAAAGGTGCACAAAGCGTAGCAGGGTCGGAAGCCAAGAAGATGACCGCCTTGCGCAAGGCGGCGGCATCGCTGAAAAACGTAGAGCATGAGACGAAGGCTGCGAAGGAGGCGCAAGAGGCATACGCAGAGACTTACAAGCAACTCACCGACTTACTCAAGGCTGCGCAGACACCTGAAGAAGCACACATTGCGCGACTTGAAGCGATCACAGACTTACAGAAAAAACTGGGAGGCACCTCTAAGGAGTTGACTGCCGCTATCGCGCGCGAGAATGAAGAATGGGAACACACCGAGCTTTCGACGCAGAGATACAAGGACAGCGTGACGGGCGTGATGGCCACGACGACCCGTCTCATCAAGGATGATCTGAAGCAAGTAGGTAATGCGACCTACCAGATGTCGGTGGCGCTCAAGTCCGCGTTCAAGACTCTGTCAAAGGGTATCGGGGACTCAATAGGTGATGCTATCGTGAACGGTAGCAGCCTTCAGGATTCGATGGAATCGATTGGGAAGAACATCGCTGTCAGTCTTATATCCGCATTCGTGCAGGCGCAGATCGCGGGCGTGGTCGCGGGCACGGCGGTCAATACGGCGTGGCTTCCGTGGGCTGCTGCGATCATCGTGCTGAAACTGCTCCTGGATGAGTTCGGGCCGATAGTCATCGCATTAGGTGCGGTTGCCGTCGCTGTCGGCCTTGCGGTATCCGCTGCGTGGGCAATCCCGGGAGCGGTGATTCTCGTGATCATAGCTGCTGTATTAATCCTTAAGAAACTGTTTGAAGAGTTCGGCATACTTGGCGTGATATTCGCGCCACTAATTGCGACCTTCTACGTCTTAAAAGCGGTGGTAGAGTTGGTCAGCGATGCTGTCAAATCGCTCTTCAGTACCGATGGTGGTATATTCTCGTCAATGCTGGATGGTGTGCTTTCAGCATTCCGTGCGATACTGGACGTCATCCGTGCGATAGTTGATGCTGCGAAGAACATAATCGGCGGAGGCGGTGGCATTATCGGGAATATACTTGGAGGTGCCGGGAACCTAATCGGCGGGGCGGTCAGCAGCATCGGTAGTATGCTCGGTTTCGCAGGGGGTGGATTCACAGGCTACGGCTCACGCAGTGGTGGGTTGGATGGGCAAGGTGGCTTCTTGGCAATGCTACACCCCCAAGAGACTGTGATTGACCATGTGCTGGATAGCGAAGGCACCACCCGAGGCAGTACAGGAGCAGGAGGCACACAAGGTCTGTCTATCCAGAGCGTAACTATTCACGTACTTGAGAATGCCATCAATGTGGATGCTTTTGCACACATGGATAAAATGCAACTGCGCGCTGCGCTTGGGCAACCTATTATTGATGCGCTGAATGAAATGACTTCGATCGGTGTCCGACCTAACTTTGCAACGGAGAATAGATAATGCCAAGCTACGCGCTTTCGGATGGTGTTAATGTAGTTAACATGGAACCTGACTACGACCTGGTGACGTCTGCGCGCAAAGTGCAGACAATGCACCGCACGCGATCTGGCGCTGCATACCTATACAAATGGGGGCGGTTCGATCATGTTGCGTTCGGTGTTACCTATCTGTCTTCCGCCGATATGTGCCGCGTCAATTCTTGGTGGGGGGCTAACACGCCAGTCGTGTTGTACGATCTGAATAGTGTCGCAGTAGTGAGTGGCTATCTAATAAACGCATCGACGCCGGTTGACCGGATGATAAAGCCGTACACGGACTTATTCATGGGTTTGATAGAATTGGAGAGTTTCTAAGTGTATTCCGTTTCCTCATCGTTCTTGTCACGTGCTACCAGCAAGACCGCCCCGTGGTCGCGCAAGTTCTTGATTGGTAGTAGCGATTATACTAACCGCGTCTTGTCATGGCCGGTCATCGCGCGCCGGTGGGATGACGTCGTGCCAAGCACAGTCACGATTGACCTGTCGAACGCGGATCAGATGTTCAACTTCTTCCTGCCTGATGGCACGCTGCTGAACACGAACTGCACCTTGCAGATGGGGTTCACAGATGAATACCTGTCCTTGATGTCTGGCACGATTGACGCACTGCGCTATAAGAATGAGGTTGTTTCACTAACATTGATTAATAAGTTCAAGAAGTTATCTGACCGCATCATTGGCGATTTGACATCCCCGGCGATATACACAAATTCAGATTACATGGTACACGACCTAGCGTGGTACGTCTGTACGTCGCACAGTGGTTTGTCCGCACTTACCAGCACTAACAATCCTGACATTGACTATGCCAGCTTCACGAGTTGGTCGAGCGTATTCTCCGCGGACAACGTGCGTATAAACGCGCGCTTTACCGGCAATGTGGCATCCGCTATGCTGAAGAAGATTGCAGAACTTACGCAGTCCGCGATTTGGGTAGAGAATGACAAACTGAAATTTATGCGTTTCACCATCGCGGATTCTGCCGCGATGTCATTCGATGACAGCGCAACGATAGGCGGTACGCAGACGATGGATGCGCGCAGCTTACTAAATCGGTGCTATGTTGGTGCGGCGTACAACGTGACTTCAATGACCTATGGCATCACGGTCAGCAATGCAGACTCATCCAGCATCTCGCGCTATGGCGCAAAAGAACGCATCGTCAAGGAAGAGACGATCTGGTACGTGGATTCTGCGTCGGCGCTGAACTTGGCACAACGCAAAGTGCTAATCGGACGCGAGATATTTCCGCGCTTAGTTATTGATGCACCGCTACAGGGAATCCATCTGAGCATCGGAGACTGCATCGTCGTGGTAGACGCACAGATCGGTGTGTCAGACAGCTTTCGGATCATGGAAGAAGCAATAAGTATGGACAGCGGCAAGAAGACCTACATCGCAGATCAAAGCCAGTACCAGAACGGCTTTCGGCTGGATTATTCTGCACTTGATTCATCTGACGTACTCACGTAAGGAGACACGAGCATGGCAATTTTGAGAATGATTAAGTGTGACATCAAAGGTTGCACCGAGACGTGCGTAGAACCAGAACCAAACGCTGGTTGGATGGGGTGGGGTATGTTACAAGGCATCGTTCTAAACGGCGCGGAGAGTCCGTCGCTGTGTCCAACGCATCTTCGCACACTTGCTAAGATTGCTGACAATTTGGAGGTAGCGTGCCATGGGATGGACTAGCTTAGCCTTTGCTTATGGGTCGGTGCTGACCAGCACCAAGATGACCCAGTTACAGGACAATTTCGGGTACGGCGCGGGAAGCCCCAATCCAACCTTTATTGCGCCGGCACTTGGGACTCCGGCATCCGGCATAGCGACTAATCTGACTGGCACCGCTTCTGCTTTAAGCATTGGCGGGAACGCTGCTACAGCCACTACAGCCACTACAGCCACTACAGCCACTACAGCCACTACAGCCACTACAGTCACTATTTCAGACGCAGGTGGCGACACTACCACATTCCCCCTGCTCGGGACTGCTGCGACTGGTAATCTTGGCCCCGCCACTGACGTAGGGTTGACCTACAACGCGACCACAAATGCGCTGTCTACCACGACATTTGTTGGCGCGCTGACTGGCGCTGCATCTGGTAACATACCAATTGATGCCGGTTCCGAAGGTGTTGGGCTCCCGATGACGCTTTATAATTCGTCAGCTGGTGCGGTAGCTTCTGGGGATGTTGCAGCAGGGTCTGGTTTAAGATTCCACTTTCAAAATGCGGACGGTACTGGAACGGCATCTGGAACTCCGACAGGAACATGGAGGAATATAACCGGAGTCGTTAGCGCAAATGGCAATATCCATGACTGGCAGCGCATATCTTAACAAGGAAAAATCATGCAAACTCGCAACCTCAAATACAATCGCTCCGGCACAGTGGACATGGAAATCGAGCATCCTAAATATGGATGGATTCCATTCACTGCATCACCTAATGATTCGGAGCAACGTGGCAGGGAGCTTTACGCTGCTGCTATTGCAGGAGAATTCGGTGCTATTGCCGCTTACATCGCCCCAATCAAGACGGTAGAGGAAGAGAACGCAAGTATCCAAGCCCAGATTGATATGTTGGAACGCCAGCAACTCATGCCGCGAGTGACGCGAGAAGCCTTGCTCGGGATCGCTTTGCAACAAGCGGCTACACTCGGTATGACTGAGACGCAATTAGCTGATGCGAACACAGGCTTTCGCAAGCTCCGCGACTTCGAGACAAGCATCATTACGCTGCGCGATCAGATGGTAGCAATCAAATGATAACCATCCTTCTCCTCACTTGGTTCACCATCGTCAGCTTCGTGGTCTACATGGGCGTGCGCCAGTGTTGGTACTCGCTACACTGGATTTCCAAAGTGTTGCTCGGCATCTTCTGGCTAGGCTATCCGGTTGACCTGCTACTGGGTGCGACTGTGCTGACGCTTTACTTTCGCGAACTGCCTGCGCTCAACGAGGTATCAATCAGTCACCGGATGCGGAAGCACCAGTACGATTCAAAGCTGGCTGCATTCGTATGGACTGAGATTCGCAAGATTGACCCGAAACATCTTGGAGATTGAAATGGACACTGCAACATTCAACGCTGTATTGATAAGTCTGCTCGCAACGTGCTTTGCCTTATTGATGATACTGCTCGGTTGGATTGGCGCGCGGCTGCACGCCAAACTCGATGAGACCATCAGGATACTGCGCGCGATAGAGCGTGACTTGCGCGGTGATCTGGCCAAGATCGACCGGCGCGTAACGCGGATAGAAGATCATCCGGCACTAGCGATACCGCCGCTGTTAAGAGAAGCGCCGCAGTGAACGATAATCAGCATCTGAAGAACGCGATAGCGGCAGCCAACCCGCAGTTGAATACCGTGCAGCGGCACAGCGTCTACGGCACGGCACACCAGTCCCCAAACCGCATCGTCGTCCACGCGATGGGCGAATACATCCTGTCCGAGGACGGCAGGGGCTACGACTACGCACCGGACTTCCTGGAGCGGATGCAGCTATCGGCGCACGCGCTGGTAACATCAGATGGTACGGTGCTGCGCTGCCGCAACGACGACGAGGGAGCCTACCACGCGCGCGGGTTCAACGCCGGTTCGCTGGGTATGGAACTGCTGGTGTCGGGCAAGCACGACTACGACTCGTTCCTGCGCACGATCAAGCACCCGTATGTGACCGACGCCCAGTACGCCGCAGCGGTGATGCAGTGCCGCGAGTGGGTGCGCTTGTACAGGATCACCCTGATTGACCGGCACAGCGATGTATCACCAGGACGGAAGTTCGATCCCGGAGCAGGGTTCCCGTGGGGCAAGTTCTTAGATGATGTGAGGAGGTAGCCATGACTGAACTTAACCTGTGGTCGTTCCTTGCCGTGTTCGGCTTACAGTTCCTTGGCATGTTCATGCACTGGCGCAAGCTGAAGAAGCAGAAACGCGTGGGCGGGAACTTCGTCAGTTACTTGTTTGCAGATTACCCCGGACGCTCACTGACCACCTTTGCCGCACTGCTGGGTTCCGCGTGGCTGTCGTCAATCGGCGGCGTGGCAGACAATATCAACCCTGAATTGATCTTCACCATGCTGTCGCAAGGCATCCTGCACGTACCTAGTATCGGTGCGGTTGTGGCATCGTACATGACCGGTTACGGGTTCGACAGTTCCATCAACAAGGGAGCCTCGCTGTGAACTGGCGCATCGTGATCGCCCTGCTGGTAATCACCTTCGCTGCCGGCTGGTACGTGAACGGACTGCGACACGAGCAGAAGGCGGACGAACTGGAACTGGCACACAGTGCGGAACTGATCGCCGAGCGCGCCAGGAATGCCGCGCTGACAACCAACCTACAGAAGGAGAGACAGAATGCCGAACATGCTCTTAACACTTTGCTTGACCGCCCTGCTCCTCGGGTGCGCCTCCCCATCTGTCCGCCTGGAGAAGCCCACTCCGCCGGTGGAAGTGCGCTACCCACTGCCGCCGCCGAACGAGCCGACCATCGAAGTCAGGAGATTCTTGACGACGCTACAAGACGCCTTGACAGCAAAGCCGCCGAGTGGTCAAGAGCCATAGAAGCGTGCCGCGTAGTGATGGGCTGGGCGCTCAATTAGATATATAGGGATTTTGAAAAGAGAAAAATAAAATTTTATTTTTGACGCCAGTTATCGCATTATCGCATTAAACCCAATAGGCGCGTTGCTTATTATCGTTTGCTTATGCACATTGCAGCGCATTATCGCATTGCTCATTGGTTTTTATATACCAGGATTTGGATTAGTCAGCCAAGCCACTGCCCTATAATAAGGGCAGCAATAATCAGGGTTGAATAGAATGACTCATCAAGAACGGGTTAAGAGTTTTGCTCACCAGAAAGAAGCGCGCAAGCTATCTAAAGGCAGGGCAGCGTTCGGCTATCTGATGGAGCAGGGCACGGGAAAGTCCAAGACGCTGGTAGATGACGCTGCCTACCACTTCTCCATCGGCGAGATCGAGCTACTGGTGGTCACTGCACCGAATGGGGTGCAGCGCGGTTGGTTCTATCAACACCTGCCCGATCATATGCCGGTCGGCATCCTGTATAAGGCCATGGTCTTTTCCGCCGAGAAGACCAAGAAGCGGGAACGGCTGGTGGAGGATATGCTCAACAACCCGTTCAAGGGGCTGCGCGTCTTCCTGCTCAACTACGAATCGCTGATTGATAAGAAACGGGGAGCGGGCTTCTTGCTCCTGGAGCTGCTCAAGAAGTACAAGACGCTATGGGCACTGGATGAGTCCCATCGGATCAAGAACTGGGATGCCAAGACCACCCGGACGATTATTGATCTATCCACTCACGCCAGTGTGCGGCGCATCATGACCGGCACCTTTGGCTTCTCGCCGGAAGACCTTTATCCGCAGATGGCATTCCTGGATAAGCACATCCTTGGGTACCCTTCCTATACTGCCTACCGCTGCCACTTCGCCGTGATGGAGCCGGATAACTCCAACACCATGCGGATGATAAAGCGGCGACTAGTGCAGAAGTATGGTGAAGTGCGAGCGCGCAGTATGATGCCCAAGGTGGTCGCGCGAGATGCTGCGGGCAGGAAGATGTACAAGAACCTGGATGAGCTGCAACAGCTGATCGCTCCACACACCTACCGCAAGCTAAAGGTAGACTGCCTCGACCTGCCGTCAAAGGTTTACCAGAAGCGATATGTGGAACTGACCAGCGAGCAGCGCACCATCTATAATACTTTGCGCGACAGCTACATGGCAGAGTACGAGGGCAAGTTTCTGGATGCTAGTATGGCGCTGACCCGCTTGACCCGCTTACAGCAGGTTGCTGGCGGCTTCTTCCCTTCGGATGATGAGGGCGGCAAGGTCTTCCCGATTGGTGAGGTGAATCCAAAGCTGCAAGAGGTGTTGGAGATAATCGAGGACACCGGAGAAGGGAAGGTGATTATATGGGCGCGCTTCGTAGCGGAGCTGCACTTGATCGCCAACATTCTTCGTGAGACTTACGGTCCTGGCACGGTAGCCCGTTACTGGGGCGACATCAAAACAAAGGAGCGGGATCTTGGCAAGGATGAGTTCTGCGCTGCCGGGAGCAAGCGGCGGTTCTTTGTTTCGCAGCAGCGTTCTGGTGGCACCGGTCTTGATGGCTTGCAGATAGCACGCATGGAAATCTATGTCAGCAACGACCACAGCCTCCTAAACAGACTGCAGTCGGAGGATCGCTGCGATAGAATAGGGGCGCTGGGTAGTTTGACTATTGTTGATATTGAGGCGACAGATACCCGTGACGGTTTCATCATTGATGCTTTGCGCGGCAAGAAGGATGTAGCAGATATAATCAATGGCGATCCCAGTAAGGCTTGGATTTAGTAAGGGCTTAGAGTAGTGCAGTGCCGGGATAAGTCCACAAAACCCTCTCCGGCAATACCTCCAACTCTGGACTGCAATAGGGAAGGGGCAAGCGGTGATGACTTTAATGCGCGGTATGAGAACGTCTGGAACCAGAAGCACCGCAAGAACGACGTGACTGCCGAGAGAGTTCGGCAAGATTTTGCAGCACCGGAGCGCGCCCTGCACTTTTAATCAGTCAAGGGGTTGGAAAAACGGGGATGCGCTCCGCCTAATTTTACATCGAGAAAGAAAATGAATAACCTAGCAGACCGACCACGCATATACATCCCGCACGAGCCCTGCCGCTGGGATGATGTGGGACAGACCTTGGTACCGATCTACGACCTGGGACCCGCTACCAAGCACGGCACCCTGACCCCGCTACTACCACGCGGACCGCTGACCCTATCATCGCGGGAGGTCGTTGCCAAACTGCGCGAACAGCTCCAGGATTTCACCGATGATGACTTCATCCTCTGTATCGGGGATCCGGTCATCGTCGCCAGCGCCTGCATGGTGGCGGCACAGATCAATGGCGACTATGCCAAGGTGCTGCGCTACGACCGCCACAACAAAGAGTACCGCCCCGTAGAAATTAACCTAGGAGAATGAAATGGCAAGCAAAGCAAAATCACTGGTAGACATGGAAGAGGACGCCAAGGCGGTAAACAAGACCAGCATCGCAGAACTAATAAAGCTGGTGGAGCGGCAGCTTGCGATAGAAGCATTCATCGCTGACCTGTCGGATAAGTCGAAGAAGGCCGCAGAGAACCTCAGGGCACTGACCGAGATCGAACTGCCTACCTTTTTCGATTCGGTCGGGATCAAGGAGATCACACTGCCCGATGGCACCTCGGTCAAGGTCGAGGAGAAGGTCTACCCGAACATCCCGGAAGACAACTGGGCAGATGCGGTGACCTGGCTCAAGGAGAACAACTTCGACTCGCTAATCAAGAATGAGGTCAAAATAATCTTCGGCAAGGGTGAGGATGAAAAGGCAGAGAAAATAATGGAGATGCTGGTTAAGAAGAAGTGCACCGACTTCACCAACAAGCAGTTCATCCATCCGCAGACACTGGGCGCATTTGTCCGGGAGCGATTGGCGGAGGGCAAGGACCTCCCTTCGGCAATCAATGTAAATCCGGTCCGTAAGTCAACCATCAAGAAGCCTAAACTTAAATAAGGAGCAGCGAACATGGCAGCGAAGAAACCACAAGTAGGAAAACCAGCGGCAGAAGAATCGACTGCCGTGACCACCAAGAAGGGCACCAGCGTGGCGGTGCCCCTAATCAACATGGAGCAGGATGCCGGGGCAGGGTTCGAGGGAGCCACCAAGGAATCCTTTGCCATCCCGTTCACTGCCATCCTGCAAAGTGGCAGCCCGCAGTGCAAGAAGTCCGATGGTGCATACATCAAGGGCGCGCAGGAGGGCATGTTCATCAACACCGCTACCAACGAGATCACCGATGGCGACGAGGGCTTCTTGTTTGTACCCGCCTGCTACACTCTGACCTACGTTGAATGGGCGCTGCGCGAAAACGGTGGCGGCTACCGTGGCGAGCATGACGCCACCAAGGGCTTGGCAATGACCCGTGCAGCGCACAAGGACGATAAGGGGCGCGACATCCTGCCGAACGGGAACCAGCTCAACCCGACCCATAACTTCTACGGTATCCGGATTGATGAAGATGGTTCAGCCCAGCGCACCATCCTGTCGCTGACCTCGACCCAGATCAAGACGGCCAAGAAGCTGATGACCACTTTGAACCTGCAAGAGGTCGAGCGTCCCGATGGCACCCGCTTCCCCGCCCCGATGTTCGCCAACCGGCTGCGCATGACCACTGAGCCGCAGTCCAACGATAAGGGCTCCTGGTTTGGTTGGACACCGACCATCGAGCGGCGGCTGGACCTGACTGACAAAGGGGATGTCGATCTGTATCTAAAGGCGCGCGCATTCAAGGACTCTATCTTGAAGGGCGAGGTCAAGGTTGCTGACCGCCAAGCAGATGCCCCAGTCCCGCCAGTCGAAGGTGATGAGGAGTTCTAATAACAATCAGAGAGGAACGCGGGAGCAATCCCGCGTTTTTAATCATGCAGAAGACTTTCAATGTGAAGGCGCACGGTAAGGGGCTGAAGGTGATCCTGCTGGACAGCGTCGCAGCGGTCAGGGGCAAGTGGGACAAATTATACGGCAAAGCTGCCACTGAGGACGATCTGGCAACTGCCTTCTTTGTGCCGCCGCATCACCGGTGCCGCGAATCGAGTTACGGCACCATCTATCTGCCGCGCAGGCATCCGCAGGTAACTGCTTATGTAATCCATGAGTGCACCCATGCCGCGATCAATCAAGCACGTGAACTGGGGGCAGAGGAGCTGGATGCTTCCGCCGAGGAGAATGTGGCAATCTTGACCGGCCTGCTAGCTGCCAGAGTATTGTCGAAACTGTCCGCGCACAGGTAGTACCGTGGAAAAGGATAGAGTGCTGGTTAAGCTGGCAGAGCATTTCCTTTCCCTGTTCGCCGGTCTCGACCGCGCACATGGGACATATAATATACCGACTGATGGCAAGACCATCGAAGGGGAGAAAGTACAAGGGAGACCATACACCGAACATAAGCCAGTCACTGCTGACCTATGGTACGCACACCTTGCCGGCACCAAGGGCATCGGCATTATCCCGATCACCGATCAAGCAACTGTTCACTGGGCAGCAATAGACGTAGATACCTATCCACTCGACCTGAAGGAGATGGAGGAGAAGCTGACCGCATTGAATCTGCCACTAGTGATCTGCCGTAGCAAGAGCGGCGGGGCGCACCTGCTGCTGTTCTGCCGCGAACCGATCAAGGCATCACTGGTGCGCACAAAACTGGCAGAGTGGGCGTGCGCTGTGGGCTATCCCAGCGCAGAGATATTCCCAAAGCAGAATTCACTGGCCAATAAGACCGATGTGGGCAACTGGCTGAACATGCCCTACTTCAACGTCAAGGATACTAATCGGTACGCTTTGCTGGAGGGCAAGAAGCTCAAGGTAAAAGAGTTTCTGGAGCTGGCAGAGTCGCGCAAGGTTACGGCGGATGCGCTGCGGGCATTCTCATTAACCGCGCTGGGCGGCGAAGAGTTTGAGCAGGGGCCGCCTTGCCTGCAATTCTTGGCTGGCAAGGGCTTTCCGCGCGGCAGTAGAAACATCTCACTGTTCAACCTGGCGGTATTCGCGCGCTTTGCTTTCGAGGATGATTGGAAAGAGAAGGTCGATGAGTATAATCGCTCCCTGATGGACCCACCATTGGCGACCTCCGAGGTGATGAACACCCTGAAATCCGCCGGTCGCAAGAGCTACTTCTTCACCTGCGACAAGGACCCCATTGCCTCGGTCTGTAACAAAGAGGTGTGTCGCACCCGCAAGTATGGCATCGGCGGAAACAGCGACGCCAGTATCGCTCCGATAATGCTGGGCGCGATGACCAAGATCAACAGCGACCCGCCGATCTGGATTATAGACGTCGAGGGTTATCGCATCGAGATCACCACCGAAGACCTGGTCAACCAGACGCGATTCCGCAAGCTGTGCATGGATAAGATCAATAAGCTGCCGGCTATGCTGAGGCAGCCGGTCTGGGAGGCAGCGATTCGGGACCGGCTGAATAATATCGAGGTGGTGGAAGCGCCCCCAGATTCCGGTCCAGAGGGGCAGTTCAGGGTACACCTGGAGACCTTCTTGACCCAGCGAGCAGGAGGAAACAACCTCGACGAACTGATAATGGGCAAACCATTCCATTGCGAGAAGGACGTGCCGCCATTGACCATCGCTCATGTCGGGCGCACCTTCTTCCGATCACCTGACCTGATTCGCTACCTGGAGCAGCAACACTTTCGCGAGTTCAAGGAGCGACAGATATGGGCACTATTGCGCAAGACCGGAGCCGAGCACCATGGCTTCACCTTGAAGGGCAAGTATGTGACCGCCTGGAGCGTGCTCAGCTTCGCGGCGCAGAACGAAGAGTTTGCTGTCCCGACTAACCCTGACGGAGATATGATGTGAAACAGCAAACCATAATCCTTGGTCCGCCCGGCTGCGGCAAGACCACGCACCTGCTGAACCTGGTCGACCAGGAAATGAGCAAGGGGGTGCATCCAGCGCGCATCGGATACTTTTCGTTCACCAAGAAGGCGACCGTTGAAGCGATGGATCGAGCTTGCGCCAAGTTCAAGATGACCCGCGCCGAGCTGCCCTTCTTTCGCACCTTCCATTCGCTGGCATTCCAGCAGTTGGGCTTGACCAAGGAGCAGGTGATGGGTCCCGCTGCCTACCGCTCCATCGGGCAATCGCTGGGGCTGGAATTCAGCGATTATATGAACTTCGAAGAAGGGGTGCCCACGGGCAGCAAGACCGGAGACCAGTGCCTGTGGATGGTGGGTATGAGCCGAGCGCGCATGGTCGACCTCCGCGAGCAATGGCAAGAAGCCAATAGCGAGCTGGACTGGTTTCAGTTGAAGCAATTCAATGATACCTTGGTTCAGTATAAAGAGACCACCGGACTGCTGGACTTTTCCGATATGCTGGATCGCTGCATGGAGGTGTGCCCGCCCCTCGACCTGGAGGTGGCGGTTATTGATGAGGCGCAGGACCTGAGCAAGCAGCAATGGGCACTCGCCTTATATATGACCATGAACGCGAAGCGCGTCTATACAGCAGGGGACGACGACCAAGCGATCTACCGCTGGTCGGGAGCCTGCGTCGATTCGTTCCTGGAACTGGAGGGGGAGCGCGTGGTGCTGAACCACTCCTACCGATTACCGCGCACAGTGTACAACCTATGCTGGCGCATCGCTGAAAGAATATCGCGGCGCATCCCGAAGCAATGGGGTCCGCGTGATGAGAACGGGCGAGTGGATTACCTGACCTCGTTGGACAATATCAAATGGCGCGATGGCTCTTACCTGATCCTGGCGCGCAATCAATACTTGCTGGGACCGATTGAAGAGTTCGTGAAACGTGCCGGGATCCCCTACACCACCCAGCGGCGCTCGTCGGTTAATACTGACCACATCAAAGCGATCGTGCTATGGGAGCGATTGCGCAAGGGTGACAGCATCACCGGAGAGGAGGCGCGCTCGATCTACAAGTACCTGCGATCAGGGGAAGGAGTGTCGCGCGGATTCAAATTGTTGAAAGCAGTGCCTGATGATGCACAAGTGAACCTGGCCTACCTGCAAGAGAACGGCGGATTGCTCACCACCGCAATCTGGCATGATGCGCTGACCGCTATCCTGCCAGAGGACCGGGAGTTCTATTTGATGGCGAAGCGGCGCGGCGAGAAGCTGACCCGTAAGCCGCGCGTGCATATCAGCACTATCCATGGCGTCAAGGGCGGCGAGGCAGACCACGTGGTGCTGCTATCAGATATGGCATACCGCACCTACCAGGATTATCAGGGCAATCCCGATGACGAACACCGCGTGGCGTTCGTCGGGGCGAGTAGGGCGCGACAGACTCTTTCAATCCTGATGCCGCAGACCAACCGAGCGTATGACTATAGATAAGCTGTTACTAATATAGAAAAGATCAACTAGTTTAGAACCTACTTATATTCTAAACTAGTTGACCGATTCGTAGGGCTCATTATAATAGGGTCAAGTTGATAGGCAGTTAGACCGGCAGGAAAGGTTCAGGCCACCGGCTCTATCAAACGACCAGCACGGAACTCAGGGCGCAGACGGCAGGTTCGGCCAGCGCGACTCAGACGACTCCCGATGATCTTTTCGAGTTACGCGATCTGATTGTTGCAAGGTATCGTAGCAGTCAGCGCGAGTCGCTCGACTCAAACAACTAATCTAGAATGGAGAATGATATGCAAAACCAAATCGTATTAAGCAACGACGCAATCCGCAAAGCAGCTCCCAGCGTATTCGCCACTGAACCGTGGGATCAGGTCAGTGAGCGGTATGTGTTCATCCCAACCATCGAAGTAGTCAATCAGCTCCGCGCCAACGGCTTTCAGCCGGTACGCGCATCCCAATCCAAGTCGCGCATCGAAGGCAAGGGGGAATTCACCAAGCACATGCTTCGCTTCCGCCGGGAGCACGACATCCTGACCCAGCTAGGCGATGAGCTGCCCGAAATCGTGTTGGTGAATAGCCACGACCGCACCAGCTCGTATCAATTGTCCGCTGGCGTCTTCCGCCTCGCCTGTCTCAACGGCATGGTGGTGAAGTCCGCAGATTTCGGCAGCATCAAAGTGCAGCATTCGGGCAACATCGTCGATAACGTGCTTGAAGGCTCCTACCGCATCATTGAGGAGGTACCAGCAATCATGGAGCGGGTGCAGGCGTACAAGGGCATCGTGCTGGATGACGAGGAGCAGCGGGTATTTGCGAGTGCTGCGATGGAGCTGCGCTATCCAACCCCGCTCGATGAGGAGACCGGCGAACCCTTGCCGAACTACGCCGCGCCCTTCGTGGCAGCCAACCTGCTGACAGTGCGGCGCACTGTAGACGCCAAGCGGGACCTGTGGACGATCAGCAATCGGGTGCAGGAGGCATTCATGCGTGGCGGTATCCGTTCGCTGGCAGCATCGGGACGGCGCAGCAAGACCCGCAGCATCAATTCGGTCAGCGAGGAATTGCGCTTGAATAAGGCACTTTGGCAACTTACCGAGCGCATGGCGCAGTTGAAGGTGTAAGGCAGCACGTCAAGGGCTCCAGAACACCGGAGCCCTTCGCGGGCAATTTTGCCCTGTTAAATCTAGAATGGAGAACGACATGAAAAAGGCAATCGTAAAACCCGCAGTCAAGATCACCAAGGCAGCATTGCTCAATGGCATCAATGGCATCAAGGACAAGAGCAAGGCCGCTGCGCCCGCCAAGAAGATCGGCAAGCGTGCCGCCGCCGCTGCGGATCCCGCATCCATCGCCCGGATGCAAGCGGCTCAGAAGCCGCTGGATGTCCTGATGAAATACTTTCGCAAAGGGCAAGCGTGCAAGGTGCACATTATCCGTGCGATTGTAGGTAACTTTCCTCTGCTGCACCGTGAGGCCATCGTATTGCTCACAGGTGTCGGGTTCAACAAGCCCACCATCAGTGCAGTTTTCCAAGGGGTGCGGTCAGGAGACTATGCAGTACCCTCCTTGCCAAAGGACCTGACCAAGTAGGCTAGACTGGCTGACCTGTGACAGAGGTCAGCGGGAGCGTAGCCCGCTCGTAGTGCAACCTAGAATGGAGAACGATATGAAAAAGAGAATCCCAGTAAAGAATGATTCGGCCTATACCGTCCGGAGCCAGGTGCACCGCTTTGACCTGCTGCACAATGGCAGGTCGATTCCGGTGACTATCGCTCGCGACCTGCCACGCGGCATCGTGACCCAAGGGCACGTCGACGAGATCGCTGCGCATATCAACTACGTCGAGTCCGGAGCGAAGCACAGTCGCGCCAGAGGGGCAAGGTGGTAGCCATGAGAGTACTTTGCAATCATCATCGGCACATCGTCCTGGAGATCGAGCGGGGCAACCGCAACGTGGTCTACCTGGACTTTGAGGGGGAGCTGGTCGTCAAAACCTGCTCTATCGACAGCTTCGACAACGTGCAGTATGATAATCGGCAAAAGGCCATCGAGACGGAGGACGGCACCCCGTACAACCTGTTCGCTCTGAAGGCGGATGGAGTGAGCGAGTACCTGCCGGTCGACTTTGCGCGGCATTACATAAGCAAGTCGATGGATATATATACCTTCTCCGAGGAAGTGGAGCAGCTGTTAGTTGGTATAATCGCGACAGCTGGTGAGGGGATGGAGCACCCGAGCGTTATCATTCGCAAAGGTGATCCAGATCCGGTGGTGGCAGTATGTGCTAGTCGCGAAGATGCGGTTATCGTGGGCAGCAGAATGGGCGGCGACCTCGTGTTGCTGACCAGCGGGGCAGACCTGGCAGCTTGCCTGTCTCCCTTGGAAGTGGCAGAGCTTCGCCGCTTGTTAGACCCTTCAGCAAAACCGACCCTTTTCCGGGCGGAACTGGGGAAGGGATTTTCGTTAACTTGTGAAGGAGTTTATAAAATGGCATCCGCCAAGAAGGTAACAAAGAAGGCAGTAGTGAAGAAGGTGGCAGCAGTATCAAAGGAGCGCGTAGCGAAGAAGGATGGTCCAGTGGCGAAGGGCATGGCATACCTCGACAAGCACACTGCCGACATCGCATCGGGCAAGTTGAGCAAGAAGGATGCGAAAAAAGGTTTGGTCGATTCTGATAGCGGTATCTCGACTGGCCTGGCTCACGGGATCTGCGCCAAGTGGTCGAAGGATCGTGATATGTCCTTCGCTGAGCTGGTGAATGTGGAAAAAGCAGCTAAGGCCAAGCCCGCAGCTAAGGCCAAGCCCGCAGCTAAGGCCAAGCCCGCAGCTAAGGCCAAGCCCGCAGCTAAGGCCAAGCCCGCAGCTAAGGCCAAGCCCGCAGTACGTTCGGCAACTCCACCGGTAGCAGCTTAACGCGCCGTGGTTCAACCAGCCTCAGCCGATTGAAAGATT
>Ga0154764_1068_pt3 | contig 44361 bp, 28 predicted proteins | sample Rifle2008BG16ft_FD_105772 | JGI IMG/M metagenome (GOLD analysis project Ga0154764, IMG submission 105772) | candidate division Zixibacteria bacterium RBG_16_53_22
GCGGCGCGCTCGGCCTCCTTCTCGCTCAGTTGCGACGAGCCGAAAAATCCCCAGGCGCCATCGGCCATGACACGCACACCCAGGCCGGTGTCGACAGTAGAACTTACGGCCTCGGGGGCGCCGTCGGAATACCCGAGCGATTCACTCCTGGTCTCGACGAAACGGCAGTCGGCATATGACGCTCCCAGCGACTGCGCTTTCTTAATCGCGGCCTGCGCGATTTTTTCGATGTTTGCCATATCAGATCGAATGCGGAATTAAAAAGGTTATCAGGGTTATTACGAAACTTACAGCGACGAGCGAGGCATAGGATTTCGGAGAAATTTTAATTGCTCTTGCGCTCAAGCCCTGGGCGGCCAAAATGAATGTCACGAGCCAGAAGAGGAAGAGAATGACCGTCTTGTTGTCGGTGATGTCCCAGCCGATCGGGATGCCACTCCAGCCCTGGCCAAAAGCCTGGTAGGCTACGGCGTATCCCAGCGGGAAACCACCCAGGAAAGCGAAAATGACTGTTATAAGCAAGAAACGGACGGTGCGCTGAATTTCGCCCTTACCACGGGCAAAATCGATGGCGGTGAATACGGTCAGTATACCAAAGAAGATAGTGGCGAACATGCAGATAATATGGGGAATCAGGATGGCCGGTGAAACATGCCCCTTGAATTTGATAAACTGATCGTTTGCCGGGGGAAGCTGGGCAATTTTCATATTATCCTGCATGACATCGATATGATAAAACCACTTTTTCCCTTTTTCCAATGCCGGAAGGTCGGTGACGTAGCCATGGCCGGTAACGGCCATCTCCATTTTTCTATAAGGCCCGCTCTTAGTTTCCGAATAATTGACGATGGCTCGCACCGTGCTGGTGGACGAAGCCTGGAGTCTGATTACAGGCGTCTCCCCGAAGCTCTCGGTCACGCTTCTGTGAACTAAAGTGATGCCGTTGGCCTTGACCTGAAATTCCTCGGGATGCCGGGTCGAAGTCCGTCGGGCGACCGCCAAGAGCAAAATAGTCAATAAAAAGGCGATAACATAGCGCAACATCATTATTTGGCCTTCTCCTCCAATTGAAGTTGATAAGCGGCCTTCTTGGCCTCCTCGATAAGTTGGTCCAGGTCGCCGTTGAGAATATCCTCGAGGTTGTAAAGAGTCAGGCCGAATCGGTGATCGGTGACTCGGTTCTGAGGGAAATTGTAGGTCCGGATCTTCTCGGAGCGATCGCCGGTGCCGACCTGCGTTTTCCTCTGCCTGGCGATACTGGCCTGTTGTTCCATTATAGCGCGGTCGAGCAGCCTGGCGCGGAGGACTTTGAGGGCTTTATTCTTATTCTTAAGCTGTGATTTTTCATCCTGGCAAGTGACGACTGTTCCGGTGGGGATATGCGTGATCCTGACTGCGGAATCGGTGGTGTTGACCGATTGCCCGCCCGGACCCGATGAGCGATAGACATCCACTTTTAAATCGTTGGGGTCAATCTGGATATCGACTTCCTCGGCCTCGGGCAGGACGGCGACGCTGGCGGCCGAGGTGTGGATTCGGCCGGAGGCCTCAGTCTGCGGCACGCGTTGGACACGATGCACACCCGATTCCATCTTGAGCTCACCATAAGCCCCTTTACCCTCGACCATGAATATGACTTCCTTCAGCCCGCCGATCCCGGTGTCGTGAGTGTTCATAATATCGATTTTCCAGCCCTTATTTTCGATGAATTTGGCATACATGCGGAAGAGGTTTGCGGCAAAAAGGGCGGCCTCTTCGCCTCCGGTGCCGGCGCGAATTTCTACGATGGCGTTTTTTTCATCGCCGGGGTCCCTGGGAATCAACAGCAACTCGAGCCGCGATTGGACAGCCTTTAGCCTTTCCTCGAGTTCCGCAGTTTCGGTTTGCGCAAGTTCTACCAGTTCCTGATCGTTGGAAGAACTGACAATTTCCCTGTTCTCCTCGACCTGGCTGAATAGATAACGGAATTGTTTTCCGACCTCGATGATCTCCGCCAGGCTGGAATGCTCCTTGGTCAACTCCCGATAGCGGTTTTTATCGGCGATGGTCCTGGGATCGGCCAAAAGCTCGGTGATTTCGGCAAAGCGCTTTTCGTTTGTCTCTAGAATTTTAAGTAAATCAGACGACATATGATTTCTATTTGGTCAGCTTAATTTAAGCCGGCCCGATATCGAGCGACGTGCCCTCGATGGAACTGCGCAGGGCGGTCATGGCGACCTCGACCTGGTCATCGGAGGGCTCGCGCGTGGTGATTCTCTGTATCCAGAGGCCGGGGGCGATCAATATCCGGGTAACGGCGCTGTTGCGGGTCTTGCCGGATAACTTGAGAAGTTCGAATGAGACGCCGGCAACCAGGGGCAAAAAGACGAGGTGCGTGGCGAAGCGTTCGAAGACATTTGGGCCGTGTCCAAAGACGACAGCGAAAAAGGTGTCGGAAATGGAGTAGGTGATTATTGCCAGAACGGCTACGATCAATATGAAACTGGTGCCGCATCGGGGATGAAAGGTCTGGAAGCGATGAGTGGATTCTATCACCAGCGGCATGTCGGCCTCGAATGCGAAAATCGATTTGTGCTCGGCGCCATGATATTCGAAGAGCCGGCGGAAATCTTTAAAGTGAGAGAGGGTCCATACGTAAGCAATGAAGGTAAGCACTCTGATTGCGCCGGCCACGAGATTGAATCCCATGGCTTTCTTTTCGATCGACAGCAACTGGGTCACCAGGATAGGCAGGAAAAAGAAAATAGCCAGCCCCAGCCCAAGCGATATGACCACGGCCATGGCGATGGCCAAATTGGTCTTGCCGGAATCAGGGGTGGCCTTATGTTTTTCCGGAATCGGGCCAGTGGTGGCCATTTCGGCGGAATAATTGAGGGTCTTGATTCCCAGGGCCAGCATCTCAAAAAACGACAGGATTCCCCTGATTATCGGCAGGCCGAATGCCTTGCGCCGACGGGTCAGCGAAATGAAGGGCTCGGTCCTGGTAACGATGCTGCCGTCAGACAGCCTGACCGAGGTGGCCACTTTCTCGGGCGACTTCATCATGACACCCTCAATAACAGCCTGCCCGCCGACATTCTTGTCGATCGTCTCGGCCGCCAGGAGCGGATATGATAATATCTGCGCTATTTCTTTGACGAAGCCGTCTTTCATATCCCAACGTAAAAATAAAAAAATAGGCCCCGCGCGAGGGCCCAGTCATGTCTGTCCCGCGTTACTTGCCGGATTGGCCGCCATATTTGCGGCGGAATCTTTCAACGCGTCCAGCGGTGTCGATCAGCTTCTGCTTACCCGTGAAAAAGGGATGGCAGTTGGAGCATATTTCGACGTGGATATCTTTCAAGGTCGAGCGCGTCTCGATAACATTGCCGCAGGCGCATTTGATCTTGGTTTCATAGTATTTGGGATGAATACCCTGTTTCAAGATTCCTCCTTCAGAATAATCTTATAGTATAACTGACAATCGGCAAGTTTGCAACTTGAAAATTGGCCCTCCGGCAACTATTATTTTACATAGACCATTCTGATGACATTGCTACGGTTATTGCCAATTGCCTCTCCGTCGGCCCGGGTGACAAGCACTGCATGGTAAATGCCCGCCGCGCAGACCTCTCCGCGATAGTTAGTACCATCCCAAATGACGCGATTTGAGCCGGCATTAACGGCGATGCTGTTTATCCGTCTTCCCAGGATGTCAATGATCTCGATATTGGCCCTGGGGGTTCCCATAAGGCTATATTTAATAGTCGTTTGGGTGTTGAAAGGGTTGGGGTAGCTGCCGATCAACGAAATCTGCAATGGAGCGGGAACATCATCATTCACCCCGTTTATCCTGGTATCCAGAATAACGATCGATTGTGGGCCGTCACCAACAGCAAAGGGCATGTATGGCGGTCCCTGCAGGCTGATCTTGGAAACCGTATCATCGCCGAAATTACAGGTGTAGATGAAACCAACCGAATCGACGGCCACGTCCATAGCCCCAAGGCCAACAATTACGGGATTGTCGATTCCATTGATAATTTGACGTGTTTGCGCATTATATGCCAGGAGGAATCCGTGGTCAATCCATCCTCCGGCCGCCAGAAAGACTATGCTCCCCGGCGCTACCGCCCCGTTTACAGGCTGTCCGCCGATAAGAAGGGAGTCGACAACGGCGCCGGCGGCGGTATCGTAAATATAAACCGATCCGGCCACATCAGTGTAATTCCCGGTGCAGATAACATGAAATATGCTATTGGAAACTCGAACGAACGACTGAGGATTTTTGCCGACATCGATCTCGTCCTCCAAAATCATATTGATGGGATCTATTCTTGCGATTTGTCCCTGACCGTAGGAGAAGTCGTTTGGATTGAAAGCTGTCTGCGCGGCATATAGCTTACCACCCAACACGATTAAGCCCTCGGGGAAGCCGCCGATCTGGATTTGGTTATCGACTTCGTTCGTGGCCAGGTTGACTCGATAGACGAATCCCGAAACCCATCCGGAGACAAAGGCATAATTACCGTCGAAAGCGAAAGAATAAGGATTCGAGCCGATCACGAATGGAATATCGGCGACGGTTTGATAGTCGATCGGGCTGATTTTCAGCAGATTGGCAGAGATCGAATTTACCACATAAAGGTATCCGTCGTGAAATCCGACTTGATTGGGCGTATCGCCCAGCGTGGCGATATGATTCTGCACGACGCCCGTTTCGAGGTTGATTTTGGACAGCGTTTCAGCCAGGTTATTGATAATAAACGCCTCGGGGTCGGCCGAGACTCTTGCCGCTGATAACAGCGCCATGATAAATAATAACTTCCTCATGTACCCTCCCATAGTCTGGTTATTTGAATTTTCGCGTTTAACTCTCTTGGCCTCTCGGGAACGCGTTCTAAGATTTCGTAAGGGCGGTCCGAGGCATTGAGAACATCGATCCTGGGAACGAGCTCGAGCCCGGCCAGGCGGAATGTATAATTAATCGAGATATCGAGAATGTCGACCGGCGCAAGGGACTTGGTGTTTTCCTCAGTCATGAATCGTCGACCGATATGCCGACCCGAAACCGAAAGATTAAATTTGCCGAGGCCCAGGACGAGATCGACCCGTTGACTTCCGACCGGCCTGAAAGTCAGATATTTGCTGTAATAGACAGTATTCCCCTCGCGATTCACCGGCCTGATGAAACTGCCATTCCAGGAAATACTAACCGGGCCTGCAAATGGCCTCAGGGAGGCTCGCATTTCCCAACCATCGATTTTGGCGGCCGAGAGGTTAACCGGCTTAAACTTATCCCCTCCCCATCTGCGCCAGACGATGATATCATCATACCATGTCTCGAAACGCGCGACACCAAACGCAGATTGCCACGAGGAGCCCGGTTCGATTCCAACTCCAATCTCGTAGCCGGTCGATCTCTCCGGCAGCAGCCCGGGATTGGGAGTCGCAAAAACATCTTCTTTCCAATATAGGTCGGTGAGATTGGGCAGGCGCTGGGATCGGAAGAGGGCGAGATTCAGGCTGGTCCGAACCGGCAAGTTCAGAATCAAATGCATGGCAATCGATGGTCCCCAGAAAGTGTTGTCTCCGGCGCGCTCCGCTTTAAGGCCAATATTAGTTGTTGAATTTTTCATGAAGCCGCTGAGCGCGGGAAGGGCAACCTGAGCTCCCAACCCGGAGATAACAATATCCCGTGAATGATGGCCAAAGCTCGCATCAGGCCTTATGCGATCGGCGCCCTCGAGTGTCTCACGCCGAATTGACGCGGCGCCATTCAATCCTACCCGGCCATCGCGACTGATTTCGATCTTGAGATCATGCGCTCTCTCCGAAAAATCGGAATCATAGGGGATGAAGTTTGTCGGGGTGGCAGGTGATCGGTAGCTAATCGTGCGGGAGAGAATCCCGCCGTCGATATTCACACTGAACCTGTTGCTTGATCTGCGCTCGGCAATAAAGTAAAATTCGCGCTCGAATTCGCCGGACGTGGCCAGGGGAGTATACTGGAATACCGGCCCGGGGATTCCCGACCGGCGCTCGAAATAGCGGCCCTTGACCGCAAGCGAGAAGGCCTTCCCCTCATATCCGGCCTGACCGAAAAGCTTGCGGTCTCGAAGATAATTATTCTCTCGCGTTTGAATCTGCCCGCGGGGATCGATATAAGCGAAGTCGCCGCGCGAGAAAACGCCGACAAGATCCAGACCGGCAAAGATTTCCGATTTGAAGCTGTTATTGAGATTCAAGGAATATGACTCGCGTCCAAAACTACCCCGTTCGGCAGTCGAGGAAATTATATTTTCCCGAGAGGACCTGTTCGTAATGAAATTGACGCTGCCAGCCAACCCCGATCTGTCATAGTCGCCGCCCCTTATCATCTCGACCTCGGATATTGCGGCCAACGGTATGCGAGAAAGATCGCCGGTGGATGTCAAAGCGGAATTTTGGATTCTACCATCCAGCATGACCAAGACGGCATTGGCCTGCGATCCCCTGATTCGCAACAGCCGTTGTTGCCCTGAGCCGACAAGCTCAAGCTCTGGAATGGCCTTGACGAGGTCCTCGATTGTGCTCAATTCGCCCGGCCGGATCGAAATCCTGGTGATATTGCCAATGCGATCCGTGTGGATTTGTATCGGCCTTTGGGCAGATACAACCTGGTCACTAATCCTTATTGGTTCCGGACAAAGGGTGATATTCAATGTAGAGGGCAGATCTGAATTGATATCGGCTGCAATCGGACCTGATGAAACATATCCGATGCGACCGGCTCGAACAACATAATGGCCGCTCGGAATGCCAGCAAAAACAAAGCGCCCGGATTGGTCGCTTGATACGGCCCGCCCGATGCCATCGATTGTGACGGTAGCCCCCGCAACGGGCGCGCCAGACCGGAGATCAATGATCTGTCCGGAGATTTTTATATCTGTCTGAGCAAATAAGGCGGGCGGGCGAAATAAAGTTGTGGCCGATGCCAGCAAAGCCGCCAAAATAAAAATCCGGCCTCGAGATGTCCACGGGATCCAAGTGACCGGAAACAGGTTCTTAGTCTTTCCCATCCTCAAACCTCGAAGGTAACAGGAATTTAGATTTGCGATGGTATCCTGACTTTCGCCCCATCTCGGGCGCCGCGCCTTCCCTCCGACATCTGCCGAATGTGGCCTCTGCGGCAATTAAGCGATTACAGTAGCGGGACTGTGGCGGATTTTCACCGCCTTCCCATCGGGGCATTAAACAACTGCCCTATTTTCATATAATCATATTATCAATGCCGGGCGGTTGTCAAGAAAAATAATAAATAAAGAATCGCCAGCGATGGCATTACCCAGGCCGGCTGGCCGCCCCCCTTTTCAAGGGGGGAAAGAAATCCGGGTTTCCATAATGCATGGCCTCAGAAGCGCGAACGACGCTGGTGCAGACCGCGTCGTCGTGGATCGCAGCCGGATTTCTTCGAGGCCGAAAGGCCTCGGCGGCCAGCCGGCCGGCGCTGGCTACAACTGCTATTTTTCCAGCGTCATTCGACCGCTTAAACTTCCCTGTTCCGTCGTCAAGCGATAGAAATAAACCCCGGATGGTTGCATCGAGGCATCCCATGTGATCAGGTGTTTTCCGGGCTCGAGCCTGGAATCGAGAGGGGTCGCGGCGATGCGGCCCAACAAGTCGAATATTTCAAGTTTCACGTTACTGGAATGGGCGATAAAAAACGAAATCCGCGTGGACGCGTTAAACGGGTTGGGATAATTCTGGAATAGCAAGAAATCCTGCGGTAAAAAGTTGGGAGCCTCCGCAACCTGAACAGGCCCTCTTAAGAACCTCATGGCGGCATTCAGAAATTGCCGGCGAGTGCCATAGTAGAGCGGGAACAAATCATTAATTCCCTCAACGCCAAATCCCACTGTCAACGCTTTGTAAGCGCCATCATATGCTGCGGCCGCAGGGCGATCTGAGCCATAAGCCAACAGCGTGATTCCGCCCGGGTAGACAGTCAGAGCGTCTTGGGAGGACTGATTGTTGGCGCCGCCCTGGCCGGCGGTGAAGAAATCCAGGCTATCGAAGACAGTACCGGGAAGTCCGACTGGGCGATGGTCGAGGTCGGCCCTGTCATATCCAACCTTGAGATATTGATGAATCAATATCGTATCTTGCATGGTGCTGCGCTCGGATAGCCGCTGGACAAAATCCTGGCTTGTCATCAGCAGGTGGCCCGCGCCGTTCAAATAGGCGGTCAGCGCCGTAACTCCGGAGACAGGCATCGCCTGGGCGCGGGTGTTGCCGGTGAACCAAATAACGTAGTCATACTGCGACAGCACTGAATCGGGCGAACCTAAGGACGATACATTCCAATAGGCATATGGCTCGTTGATAGAATCGAGGGCCTGGGTATAAAATGTATCTATCGACATGCCGTTGTCGTCATCGACGAGGAGTAGATCGGGGGTTCCGAGCACTGAGCGCCTAATGAAATCCTGGGTGTAGAGACCACCGCGCGCCACGAATCTCAGGGTGAAATTCGCGAAATTGCTGGTATATCCTTGCGGGACTGTGAATGAAATAGGATCTGCCGCATTGGAAAATGGCTCGTCGACCGGAATAGTCCCGAATACTGATATCGAATCGCTAAACGTAATCAGGGGATCACTGCAGGATGCTGTGACAGTGAGATCATTTGTCAGGGCTCGAATGTTTCGGGCGGTGAAGATCAGGTCGCAAGTTTCGCCAGCTTCGGGCTGTCCATTACCGTTCCCGGCGGAATCGTCGAAACTGAAATTCAGAAGCTCATAAAACGGGTCAATGTACATCACTGCCAAATCGGCAATCATGGTCGAATCGGAGTTGCTCATTTCATATACTCCAACCTCCGAGTAGGCGCCGTCGTAAAAATTCGAGTTGGGCGCCGAGAAGTCATCGAAAGTTCTATTATCGAATGTCCCCGGCCAGGGATCGCCGGCATCGGAACCACGGTTATTTTCCAGGTCGAATCTGCCATCGGCTTGCTCGACCGCTACTTTGTAGTGGTTCTGATTGTTGTTGTCGGGCACCGTCTCATCGACATGGAAAATCACGAGCCCGTCGCCGGGCAGGCTGATGTCGAAAGATATCCTCTGTCTGTTTTCGACCAGGAAATATTCGTAGTGGGGGATTCCATAACTGTAAAGTCGGTATATGTCTGGGCTGATTTCGACAGCATCAATTTGCTCATCATAAAGATTAATACCGGGATCGGTCGGCATGACCCAGCCAAGTTCGGTTTTGCACCAGGCATCGAAATGAACGGGCCTGGCTCCGCCGCCGCCCCAGGATCCGCCGGCCATTACCGACCATGAACCAACACCGTCGGAATCATAATCGTAATCATATAGGTCTGGCAAACCCAGAACATGCCCGAATTCATGGCAGTAGACCCCAATAGTGGCAAAGCCGCCCGAACCGGTTTCCTCGGGCTCCATGGAATAGCTGTATGCTTGAACACCATCGACCGTCATGGGATTGCTTAATACCCAGGCATGAGAATGGATATAGTTCAAGTCGCCGGTATCCTCGTAACCTGGCCCGGCATGCACCACAAATAGCGCGTCAACCCAGCCATCACCATCATTGTCAAAAACTGAAAAATCGATACTGGGATCAGCGGCGCTCACGGCATCTTCCGCCAGACGCTGGGCGTTATGCGGATACTGCCCGAAACCCCTCTGGCCGTCAACATAGTAAGCGTAGGCCTGCGGCATCCTCAGCCATTGAGTTACCTGGCCGACCAGGAACGCCTGGTTGTAAGATGTTTCGAAGTAGTAATCGGTCATACTCCCGGGATAGGTGATGCCGGTCGAAAAAAGGAGCGTATCGAAATCGCCGGGTTCGGAATGAACTACCCATTCGTGCTGCATATCGATGAAATCGACCAGGATAATCAGGCAGTGAAGCGTGTCGACATCAGTAGCCGCGTTTCCGAATCGAATGGGATCTGGATGGGCCTGCCATACCCCCCTTTCCCTGGCCTGGCGGTCGGCCCGGACAATCGTCTGTAACTGCCCCGATTGCTTGAGCCTTTCGACGATCTCGGGTGCAATACTCACGGCGCCGGCAACCTGAAATGCCCCGAACAGAATCATTAATATTGCGAATTTGTTTTTCATCCTGTCACCCTTGCAGAAAGTCTAGATCTCGTCAATTCTATCTGGTCCGGAAAAATACCGGTAATAGGCGTATTGTCAAGTTTTCTTATAGGTTCAGGATTTGCCCGATCTACATGGTCGGACACCTAACGCCGACGTCCACTATCGCCGACATTCAGCAGGTCCAGCATTTTGCCGATATCGTTAGTCGGCGTACTGCACGTATATTTTCGGCAGACATAGGCAGCGGCCTTACCATCGATCGATTTCAGGTCTTTGACGAATTGGGCGAAATTCGCGACACCCGGTAACTGCTTATCCTCAGGCTTGAAGATTACAATCTTGTTGGGTATGAACCTCGCGCGCAGCGCGGACAACATTTCTCGAGTATCGTCGGCCTCCGGATTGCCCGTAATTAGGACCTCGTACGCCGGCCCAACCGCAAAATCAAATGCTGTCAGAAACATGGCGAATGCCTGGGGGGCGCGTCTGACCTGGCCGGAAAAGGCGTTGAATACCTTATTGGCCATGGCATCGTACTTGGCATTTCCGGAGATGCGGCCCAACCTGATAAGATTTAGCGCCGCCACGGAATTCCCTGATGGTACGGCCCCATCATGAACTTCTCTTGTTCTGACCGGGAGCTTTTCTGTATCGTCAGCAGTGAAATGAAAAGAACCGCTATCGTCGTCCCAAAAATGCTCGAGCGCGATCGCATTAAGCTCGAAAGCATCCTTGAGAAATCCGACGTCGAAAGTGGCTTCATAGAGATTTATCAATCCCCAGATCAAATATGAATAATCATCTATATTGGCCGGAATCGCCGCCTGGCCGTCGCGATACCGATGCCACAGCCGCCCTTCCGGCGTGCTCATTCTGGCCATGATAAATTCAACAGCCTTACGGGCCAAATCGGCATAGCGGGGCTCATTAAAAGCCTGGGCGCCGAGGGACAAAGCCGCAATCATGAGGCCATTCCAGTCGGTCAAGACCTTGTCATCTTTATGAGGCCGGGGTCTCGTTTCCCTGATCTCGAAAAGCCTCCGGCGAACCTTCTCGATCCTCATTTTCAAATCAACCTCGTTAATATTTAATTCCCCGGCGAGCTCAGGCAGCAATGTAGTGAGGTGCAATATATTGGCGTCTGTTCTGCGTCCGGTGACCTGCTCATCGAAATTTCCGTTTGGATCAATACCAAATGCCCTGATTACCAATTCGGCATCGTCGTGATTCAACTCGTGCCTGATTTCTTCCTCTGTCCAGAGATAAAATCGGCCCTCCTCACCCTCGCTGTCGGCATCCTCGGCGCAATAAAATGCCCCTGATGAATCGGTCATATCGCGCAAAACATATTCGAATATATCTCGCGCCGTTTCGCAATATAGATTCTTATGCGTAACCTGCCAGGCCTCTATATAAGCCATTGCCATTAAGGCCTGATCATAGAGCATCTTTTCGAAATGCGGCAGAAGCCACATCGGGTCAGTCGAATAGCGGTGGAATCCAAAGCCGAGATGGTCGTAGATACCTCCAAGCCTCATGGCCTTCAGAGTTTTCTCGACCATTTCGAGGGCCCTGGATTCTCCCGAGCGTCTCCAGTACCGAAGCAAAAACAACAGGTTGTGCGGCGTCGGAAATTTTGGGGCCCGGCCGAACCCGCCGAAACGCGAATCGAAGCTGGCGGTGAATTGCTCATAAGCCAATTTCAGAATCGGCTCGCTCAATTCCCCGTCGGAAAATGAAGCTGATGCCTGAGACAAGGCATCGGTAATTTTAATTGATGATTGAAGTATATCATCTCGTCTGGACCGCCAGAGCTCCTTAATGCGCGGAATAAGCTCCATCATGCCAATATGTCCATAGCGTGAATCCCGCGGGATGTAAGTGGCGGCATAAAACGGCTTTTTGTCGGAGGTCATTATTATGGAGAGCGGCCATCCACCGCTGCCGGTAACAAGCTGGCAGACCCTCATATATATATTGTCGATTTCTGGATGCTCTTCACGGTCAACCTTAATTGACACGAAGGCATCGTTCATGAGATCGGCCACGGCTTCGTCCTCAAATGATTCGTGCTCCATGACGTGGCACCAGTGGCAGGTGGAATATCCAATCGAAAGGAAGATCGGCTTATCCTCGGCTTTCGCTTTTTCGAAAGCCTCATCTCCCCAGGAAAACCAGTCGACCGGATTGGCGGCGTGCTGCAGGAGATACGGGCTTTTTTCCTCGAAAAGCCTGTTGTGCTGTTCCTTTGCCCTGTCTTTCCCGGTCTCATCGACCATGGCAATGCTCCTTGATAGATTGCCCCCGGAAAACCAGGCCATCTGCGGTAGCGGCTGATGCTGCCAATTTCATGAAAATATAATCCGCCTCATGCAATATTCGCCCGAAAGCATTCGAACTTGTCATAAGTACTTGATGATCAAACATATCAGGTTACCAACCTGTTGGGCAGTATCAATGTTCCTATATGCACAAGGGAGCACCATCCGAATAAAAAATCTATTGATTAAGTAAACCCAAGATGATAGATTCGCGCCTTGATTTAACGCGGCCGGAAAGGCCGGTGAACAATAGTGAATGATGAAAGCCTAATCACAAGAGTCCGCCGCAAGTTAATAGGTAAGCCCCGCGACGTAAACGACCCATCGATTTTCCACAAGATCGCCCTCATACCCCTTCTCGCCTGGATCGGCCTGGGGGCTGATGGCTTATCATCATCATCTTACGGACCCGAGGAGGCTTTCAAGGCCCTGGGTGAGCATACCTACCTGGCTGTCTTCCTGGCTGTGGGAACGGCCATTACAGTATTTGTCATCTCATTTGCATATATGAAAATCATCGAGCACTTCCCTCAAGGCGGAGGTGGCTACGTCGTGGCATCACATATGCTCGGCGAAAAGGCGGGTGTGATTTCGGGAAGCGCCTTATTGGTTGATTATATGCTGACCATCACTGTTTCAATTGCAGCATGTTCCGACGCGCTTTTCAGTTTTCTTCCGATCGAATTTCACCACTATAAGCTTGTTTTCTCGACTCTGCTGATTTTAGCACTGATAATATTGAATATCCGCGGAGTCAAAGAATCGATTGCCGTCCTGGCGCCCATATTCGTGGTCTTTATCCTGACCCATGCCATCCTCCTTGGCTATGGCATTCTGTCGCATACGAATCAGGTCGGACCGGTTATCGAAGATTTGGGAAACCATTTCAGCTACGACATATCCACCATCGGGGTGGCCGCCATTTTGGCGATACTCCTGCACGCTTATTCCCTGGGTGGCGGCACCTATACCGGTATCGAGGCAGTCTCAAATGGCCTGCAGATAATGCGCGAGCCCAAAATTCACACCGGCAAGACGACGATGCTTTATATGGCTGTATCGCTGGCGGTGACAGCCGGTGGTATTTTCCTCTGCTACCTCCTTTGGGACATGGCTCCGGTCGAGGGCAAAACACTTAATGCCAGCCTGGCGGAATCCATTTTTTCCGGCTGGGGCATCGGCCATACTCTGGCGGTGATCACCATTTTTTCCGAGGGGGCGTTATTGCTGGTGGCCGCTCAGACCGGATTCATCGATGGTCCGCGGGTGATGTCGAATATGGCGGTCGATAGCTGGCTGCCGCGGAGATTTGCCACTCTATCGGATCGCCTTACCATGCAAAACGGCGTGATGCTTATGGGCATCGCCGCGCTCATGCTGTTGTTTTTCACGGCAGGCTCAGTGGGAGCCCTGGTGGTCATGTACTCGATAAACGTGTTTTTGACATTCACGCTCTCGCAGTTTGCCATGGCCAGGTTCTATTTCATGAATCGCGCGGAGGATCGGAAATGGGCACGCCATATCACGATTTTTCTAATCGGATTCCTGCTGTGCGCAATCATTCTGATAGTGACGCTGGTCTCGAAATTCAGCGAGGGTGGATGGCTGACGCTTCTGATAACATCGGTCGTGGTCGGCCTATGTTTTGTGATTCGGCGCCATTACCAAAGGGTGAAATCCGAGCTTGAGAACCTCGACCGCTTATTCATCGAACTGCCGACATCGGAGAAATACAACGACAAGCCCGTCAATCCCAACGACATGACCGCCATTCAACTTGTCGGCGGCTATAATGGCTTCGGGATCCATACATTCCTATCTATAATCAAAAATTTCCCAAATCTTTATAAAAATTTCATTTTCGTTTCGGTCGCGGTGATTGATACCGGCTCATTTAAGGGGAAATCCGAAATAGAAAACCTGAAGGCCTCTGTACTGAAAAGCCTGGAGAAATATGTCGAATTGGCCAGACGGTTTGGATTTGCGGCCGAATATCGCTTCGAAGCGGGCACCGATGTCGTCGAAAGCGCAGTCGAGATCTGCACGGCCACGACCGCGACATTTCCGCGCTCGACAGTTTTCGCGGGGCAGCTGACTTTCAGCCTCGAAAAATTCTATCATCGCATTCTACATAATGAGACTGCATTCGCGATCCAGAGGCGATTACACTGGTCCGGTATCACTGCCGTGATATTGCCGATCCGAATGAAGGTGGGGAAATCAGGATTGAAAAAGGCGAAAAAGCAACCGCCATCACTTGACAATTAGCATCTTCCTCGAAATCGAGGACAGGGCCTCCAAACGCGCGAAATAGATGCCGGTCGAAACCAGCCTGCCCCTATCGTTGGAACCATCCCACACAACGCTCCCGCCGCCGGTAATCCTCAAGTGCCGAACCACTCGCCCGGTGATATCATAAATGTCAATCATCTCACCCGAGCGTACCCGGGGATCGAAAGTGATGGTTGTAGCGCCGTTGAAGGGGTTCGGATAGTTGGTGAGAATTCCCGATATGACGGGCAGCCGGTTATCGACGGCCGGTGTCGAACCGGGAAGCAGGTAGACGGCCGTCCAGATATCGATGACTCCCCAGCCGTAGCTGTTATCCTCGCCCTGCGGCCCGTAATCGACCGCCGAATTTAGAAGCGCCGCCTTGATCTCTTCGGGAGTCGCATTGGGATTGACCTGGCGTAGAAGAGCCACGGCGCCCGCTACGTGCGGGGTCGCCATCGAGGTGCCGGAAAGCGCGATATAACCGCTATCGAGATATGATGAGCGAATGGCCACCCCCGGAGCGGTAATCTCGGGTTTGATTGTGGTATGGTCACATCCTGATGGTCCCCGGCTGGAGAAGTCGGCAACGATAAATGTGTCACCGATTGTCGATACTGCTCCTACAGAAAAGGAATTAAAGGCAGAAGTGATCCTGTCGGCCGGCGTACGCATGGTTTCGGCGCCGGGGCCTTCATTACCCCCGCCGAAAACCGCCACCACCCCAGCAGCCTCGAGATTGTCGATTGCTTCCCAGAAGGTCTGATCGCAGGCAGGGAAATAACCCGCCGGAATACCCCATGAGTTGTTGACGACGTCGGGCACGTCATGGGTGGTGGCCGGGTTACAGTCTGGGTCTGCCGCCCACTGGAACGCACCTAACAGATCGCTGATAGTTCTCAGTATTCCGCCACCTCCGATCGCCCTGGCCGCGATCCACTGCGCTCCCGGCGCCACGCCGATCGTATCAGGGCCGTCGGATCCGACCATGATACCCATCGTATGGGTGCCGTGGCCTTGCAAGTCATAGGGCCGTTGCTCCTCGTATCCGGCGGGGTCGAACCAGCATTCATTGGGAGGGGCCCCATTGTTGCCTCGGTACTTGTAGTAAAGGGCAGGATGATCGACATCGACGCCGGTATCGAAATTACAAACGATGGAACCGGTTCCATCGATCCCCATTGCCCAAACCGCGGGCGCCCCGATGACTCCCAGGCCGGGTTCATGGCCGGAATTGACAGGCGGGACATCTCGGCTTTCCACGGGCGCCACAAGCTCCACGGGAACGTTCTCGAAAGCATATTCGACGTCGGGATGTCCCTTCAAGCCTTCAAGAACGCCATGATCGGCGGTAACCACGACGGCATTTATAATCCAGAGTCTCTTATAAGAATCGATTTCCCCGAATTGGCTCAATTCATCCAGGCGCGAAATAAAACCGGCCTGAGATATGGTGGCCTTGTTCATGAGATGTTCCACCACTAAATGATGGCTGGAGACCTTGTCGCCCAGCCTTGAGCCGGCCGGCAGCGGCGGCCCCGACGAGCGCAATTTGAAAATCATCGTCTCGGCATTTGAATCGATGAAAAGAAGGATTATTGCGAATATTATCGAGATGACTTTCGCGAATAAGTTGAATGGGGCATTTTGAAATTTATTCATCGCAACAAATGAATTCAAAAGGCATGCCCGAATCGAGATTGGTTTCCCAAATGCCTACGTAGAGAACACAATCAGCGACAATGGCTTATAGGGAAATTTCCGATGCGCATGGCGTGCACAACACAAACCATGAAAAAAATGCGCAAGGCGATGCGCATTAGCTGAAAGCCCGGAGTCAAGATAAAAAAAGCCCCCGGCTTTGGGCCGGAGGCTTAAATAGGCGCGGAGGCTGTTATTTAATCAGTACCATCCGCCTGGTTTCGGACAAGTCGCCGACACTTATCTTGTAGAAGTAAACGCCGGAGGCGACATTGGAAGCATCCCAAATGATGCTGTTATGGCCGGCGGCATAAAGCCCGGATACAACATCAACACGCTGGCCAGCGATGTTATAGATATCGAACCGCACATCCGATTCGCTCTTCAATGAGAAATTGATGGCCGTTTTCGCGTTGAATGGGTTCGGATAGTTCTGGGCCAGGCTGAACGCCTTGGGCACGGGGGTTTCATCGATGCCGGTGATTGTGACGGTATCGGCAAAAACCTTGAACATGATATCGGAGGAGCCGCGATCACGATCCTGGGCCAGGCCGCCGGTGTATTCCCATCCCCTGTTGGAGAGCGGAACGGAATTATCCATGGCGAACGAAAATGTGCTCTGCAGGGCATGCAGGACAACCAGGTAGAATTTGGCATTGGGGGCAAATATTAGATTGTCGGCCCAACTGAAGTCGACATCGACAAAAGTGCCTGCCATACCGGTGGTAACTTGCATAGTATCACCCGCCAGAATGTTGTGCTCCCAGGGGTGGCCGGCGCTGTCCGGCATTATCCAGATATACGCTGGTCCTTCTGCCGTAACGTCAGAGACCATGAAGCTGCCGCGCGTCATCCTGACAGCCTCGGGAACTTCGAATTCCACACCAAAGCCGGAGAAATCGCCATTCCAACTGCGGCCGGAACCGCCCGGTATATTATCATCGTAGCGGAGCTCTTGCGGCAGCACGTAAACCGGCATTTCAATGGTCTTGACATTATTGAGATTGTTGGCGTCACCGCCCAGCATCGTCGTGAAAGTTATTCGCCAGGTCCCAGTCTGGGTTGGGGCGAAGTCGACGAAGTCCATCCAAACTTGCGCGGCGGGCTCAATTGCGGCTATGGTGTCGTAATGGTCGTAGACAGGAGTGCTGGAGCCACGCCTGATCTGGCACCTAACCGGAACATTGGTTTCGGCGCGGTTACCGAAGTTTTTGAATAAAGCTCGCGGCGTAATGGTGCTGTCGTCATGCACGAAAATAGCCCCTGACGATTCATTCATACCCTCGAACACGCCCATGTCATGCACCACATAACTGGGATTGGGAATAACCGTGAACCTGAGCGCCAGATTGGCGTGCCACATGTGGCTCGACGGCAGGTTATCCTCGAGGTATTCCAATCCCACCTGGCCATTGACGTTTTCGATGCCTATGACATCCTGCAAATTGCCGTTCTCGTTGAAATTGCCATGATTCTCGCCGTATTGAAACGTGATCGACGAATCAACAGAGGCGAGGATCATCTGGAAAGTATGGGTCGAGTCGTCGAGCCCATGATCGGCGCTGAATTGCGGCACGGCTATCCAGGATACGATGAAGGAGTCGACGTTGTTGCTGTAATACCAGCATTGGCCGCCGCGGGTGAAATCGAGATCGCCTGTCAGCACCGCCAGCAGGTCGTTGGGTAGGGTGTCGGGATCGGGGATGCTGGTGAAAGGATGGGCATAGTTGTTGCTGAAACTGAATGAAATGTAGCCGTTGGATCCGATCCACATGTGGTTGACAGTATACCAATAATAAGGGAATTCAAATCCCATGGAGATGGGGCCGACATTGTTGTCGTCGGCCAACCCGAGCAGGCGGGTGCCGTTACCTGTGATGTCGATCCAATTGAAGGTCGGGCCGCCGCCGCCATCATTATCGACCCACCTGTAGCCATAGGCATCCGGGCCACCCTGATCGAAAGGCGTCGGATCGGGGATGGCGGGCGCGCTGGGATCGGCGCCCGGCATAGCCAGAGCGACCGAAACCATGGCCAACAGCATGATTGAAACCATAAAAGCTTTTCTCATTAATTCCTCCTTAAGATTTTTATATTTCGCGCTCAAACAGACTAATTTTCTCTAAGCTCACCTCCTTATCAATCTTTCTAATTAAGTGAAATGTGCTTTTTACGTTCGCCTATTTTATCAAAGTCATTCTTCTGGTCAAGACTTCTTCACCGGCCTGAAGACGGTAGAAGTATATCCCCGACGAAACCGAGACGCCCGACTCGGACCGGCCATTCCAGATCAGATCGTGCTCACCGGGTTCGAGATACCCCTGATGGAGCAGGCGGATTCGCCTGCCGAGCAGATCGTAAACGGAGAGGGTCACATCGGATCCCGACGGCAATGAAAAACCAATCCTGGTCTCAAGATTGAACGGATTGGGGTAATTTTGATCGAGCCTGATCGATAAGGGCAGCGGCACGTGACCGTCTTCGATTCCAGTCAGGAAAAAGCCATAGTAGCCGTTTCTGCCGATATCCTTGCCAAACTGCGGCCAGGGGAAGGGCTGCGATGTGAGGTCGTCTTTGTAATCGATGACCTCGAGGTTGTTGCCGGCGATCTTCACGCCGGTGATAATTTCGCAATCGCCGTCGTTATCGATATCGGCCAGCGCGGCCGAACCCGGTATCTCGGCCGGATTGCTGACGGTGATGGGGAAGTTATGGAGCGCCTGAGCCTGATAATTGACAGCGTAAATTTTTCCGTCGTAGTCGCCGAAAACGATATCGGGGTAATTGTCGCCATTTATGTCACCGATGGCGGGAGACGAAGTGATCATGCCGCCGGTTTGCAGCGGAAATCCGCCCTGCGGGGTGCCGTCATTGTTGAAGACGTAGAGCCGCCAGTCGTTGCAGCCCACCACTATTTCCAGCCGGCCGTCGCGATCGATATCGCCGAGCGATGGTGAGGAATAGATCGCTGATCCCGCGTGTTGCGGCCAACCCGGCATGACCGTGCCGTCATTATCGAGCACAAAGAGGTCGCCGCTGCCCGTGCCGACAACAAGATTGAGATTGCCATCCCCATCGATATCCGCTACAGCCGCGGCTGTTCTTATCTGGCCGGTAAGCCTTCGAGGGAATCCCGCAACGTAGGTCTTATCGGCGTTCCACACATGGACGCTGGAGTCGAGGTCGCAGTAGATAATCTCTTTCAAGCCGTCATTATCTATGTCGGCCAGGGAGGCAGCGCCGTAGAAATAGCCGATACCCTGATATGGCCATGTGCCGTAATCAGTGCCATCGCGCCGAAGCACGTGCACTCTCTTGGTGGTGAAGGTGCCGGCGATTATTTCCATGAGCGAATCGCCGTCGATATCGCCCACCACGGGGGTGCCGAACATGACGCTTCCCAGGCTGCGCGGGAAACCGGCTACGGAGGAACCATCGGCGTTCCACATATAGATATTGCCGTTACGCGCCATGCCAACTACCTCGAAATCGCCGTCATGGTCGAGATCGCCGGCGGCGGCGCCACCGGGCGCCTCATGGGCGACCGTCACGGGCCAGCCGGCTGTCAGTGAGCCGTTTGACTCAAATGAATAATAATTTCTATCGCCGGCCCCGACAATGATCTCCTTGCCGGCATCGGAATCGAGATTCGATACCAGGGCCGGTGATTCTATGTTGCCGGGGATATTGCCGGGAAAACCGGCTTGTTCGAGGGTGACCGATACCGCGAGGGTGATCTCGGAGCTGAAGCCGGAGCCGGTGGTTAGTTGAAGCGTGAACTCATGGCTTCCGATCACGGCGTCCTGATTGACCCGAATATCAAACGGGTTCGAGGCGTTGTTCCCCTGCCCCCCATTGCCCGGAATAGCGCCAAAAGTCGCGACCGAATCCAAAATTGTGAATTGACCGTCAGATCTCAGGACCCCGGTGACATTCGAGGCGCTTTGCCAGGCGTTTGAAACGGTCACCGCGAGATTAAATCGCTCGCCCGGATTCAGCAGCTGATCGCCGTCGTCCTCGGTTTGAGTGATACTGATGCCGCCGAGGAGAAACCGCGGAAAGTACTCTCGGCCCACCGCCACCGCGGCGTTAACTCGTCCCCGTCCCAGCATGCCGCGATAGCTCGGATTCAGATGATCTATGGTGTCGGCGCTATTTTGCATCAGGTTGACGACGCTATCGACCGAGATGCTGGGACGCGCCGCCCGGATCAGGCAGACGACACCGGCCACGATCGGCGAGGACATCGAGGTGCCCTGAAGAGAGGTATAACCGCCGTGGTCCCATGTCGAATAAATACCCTCGCCGGGAGCCGAGATGTCGACCCAGATGCCATAGTTGGAGAAATATGATTTCACATCGTTGCCGTCAACGGATGCCACGGCGACAACGTGATTATACCCAGCGGGGTAAGATCGTGACGAGGTGTCGTCGTTTCCGGCGGCGGCCACAACCACGATACCCATGGCATAAGCGGAATTAATAATATTCTGTTCGAATTGCGAGGGGCTTCCAGGCCGGCCCCAGCTTAGATTGATGACAGTGGCGCCATTTTCGACTGCGTAGACGATGCCGTCATAGCCGTAAGGCACATATTCCGGATTGCTGCCGGAGCATTTCAGGGCCATAATCCTGGCCCCCCAGGATATGGCGGCGCCACCGATACCATTATCGCAAGCCATGGTGGCGCATCCGGCGACATGGGTGCCGTGGTATGGGTATGGCTCGAAGGGAATATTATCGTTATTTCCGAAATCCCAGCCAACGACATCATCGTCATAGCCATTGGCATCTTCATCCAGATAGTTTATGTCGGCATCGGTAAATAGGCCGTCGTTGTTTATATCCTCGGGCTCGTTGATCCACATATTGGGCTCGAGTTCGGGATGGTCATAATAAACGCCGGAATCGACAATACCGAGGATGGGCCTGCTGGTCGTGTCGCCGCGGATGAAATCCCACGACATGTAGGCCTCGATCTTATTCAGATGATACCAGGCCCCGATGAGAGGGTCATTGGGCAGATAATATGCGCGATGGATGTAATATGGCTCGGCCGACTCGATACGGCCATCGGCCGACAGAGACTCGATTGCCGATTCGAGGTCACCGCCATCGCCTATGGTGAATATGTACAAACGATCGACAACATCACGCAGAATCTCATGGCTGATCTGTCCCTTGTAGAATCTCTCTATACTGGTGACTCTTTCGGCAACGATTATGCGATCGAGGTCGGCATAGCCGGTCGAGATCGAGCCGGTAGCTGTCGGATCGACCGGGACCAGTTCCACGCCCCGTTGAATCGAGACCACTATGCGGTCCGCAAAGAAATCGACGCCGGGAATACCGTCTATGGCGTAAGGATTGGCGGTGGGAATCAACAAGGCCAGGCCAAGCAAAAGAGCCGGCCTTTGGAATCCGAAACAGGATTTTATCAAAAACTCCCCCTGACTTGGCAGGTGCTTCGAATGAGGCTTTGTATCACAAGATGCGACTTTGTCTTACGTGAACGATCCACAGCATGCATCAAATTACCCAAAGTAGCTTAGCCCCTTAATTAGATTTATTAATATAGCTACCTGTTGTCAAGGAAAAAACGGCGCGACAATCCCTAATTCTCCAGCTTAAAAAAAGCAAAAGCCCCATCCAACAGGAAGTTAGATGGGGCCCTGCGTGTCAAATCATAAATTACTTGAGAAGGACCATCTTGCGCGTTAGAACGCCTTCGGTGGTATCGAGTCGGTAGAAATAAATGCCCGAAGTTACAGCAATCCCAGAATGATCGGTGCCATTCCATATGAATGAGTGCTGTCCGGCGGTCAATCGTCCCGAACTCAAGGCCTTGATCCGCCGTCCGAGGAGATCGAATATCGAAAGGTCGGCCTGGCCATCGCGAACCAGCGAGAAGCTAATCGAGGTAGTGGCATTGAACGGATTGGGGTAATTCTGGGCCAGTTCAAAGGTCGCCGGCAGGTCAACATTATCGTAAGCGGAGACGAGAGCTGTTTCGTAGTTGCCGCTGCGGAAGGAATCATGGGCGAAGACAGACCACTGCAGATATGAAAGGCTGGCTTGTGACTTGTAATCGATCACGACGAGGTTAAACCACAAGCCCTTGATCGGAATGACGATTTCCATATCGCCGTCGTTATCAAGGTAGCCTATTGCCGCCGTAGCGCTAATCGGACGCGAGGCGCCTGTGGACGGTAGCGGGAAATAAGGCAGGACGCCTCCGTTCCTATCCAGGCCGTAGGTGGCGCCGTTGGAAGAGCCGATGATTATATCTGGCTGGGCGTCACCAGTAATATCGCCCACGACCGGGCTGGCAGTGAAAGCTCCACCGAGAGTCTGCGGAAATCCCGTCAATTCCGCACCGGTATAATCCACAACGTGAAAGATACCATTACCGGAACCGAATAGCATTTCCAGATCGCCATCGTTATTCATATCGGCCAGGGACGGTGAGGAACGAAGAGAGGTCCCATAGCTGATCGGGAAGCCGGGAGCTATAGTTCCGTCATGATTGATCAAGTACAGGTTTCCATTATATGTTACGACCGCTATCTCGAGTTGCAAATCATTGTCGATATCGCCAACTGAAACGGAACACCACATTTGTCCGCTAAGATGAACGGGGAAGCCGCTGACTTCGGAGCCGTCGGCGTTCCAGACATGAACCAATGAATCATAGCCGGCATAAACGATTTCGGTGCCTATATCGGAATCGAAATTGCCCGAGGCGGGTGAACCCATCCACCTGTTCATCGGTGCGGTCGGCCATCCCGCATGATCGGCGCCGGTGTGATCGAGGGCGTAAACTCTAAAGTCGGTGAAAGATCCGGCAATTATCTCGAGGTCGTTGTTGCCATCGATATCAGCCAGAAGCGGGCCGGAGAAAAATGTGCCGCCTTTGTAAACCGGGAAACCGGGCATCAGGGTGCCATTGGCGCGCCAAACATAAAATCTGCCGTCTTTTGTGATAGCCACAACCTCGTTGGCCCCATTGTTATCGATATCTGCGACCGCGGGGCCGGAGACAATTTCACCGGCGACACTCTGAGGCCAGCCGGGGGTATCGGAGCCGTCCGACTCTATAACGAAAATATAACAATCATTTCCGGGCCCTGAATTTCCCACGACAATCTCCCCGCTGCCGTCACCGTCGACATCGGTAAGCATGGGGCTGCAATCGATTTCAGTGAAGCTTCGCGGGAAACCGGCCTGATAAAGCAGAACCGGGACCTTCACTGAAAGCGTATCGAGGTACGCCGAATCGGCCGTGACGATGACATTCAAGGGCAGGCTATCCGGGATGATATTCAGCGGGGCGATTAAGCTGAATGGATCCGCTTGATTATTGGCATCACCGTCATGAGCAATATCCCCAAAACTGGCGGTCGAATCTATCAGAGTGAAATTCTGACCGCTGACCTGAACGTTCACATTAAAGGCATCGGCCCACTGGTTGTGAAGGTATAGCACCATGCTGAATGTCTCACCAGGATTGATAATAGAATCGCCGTCACCCTGCGTCACCGCCAGAGTCATCTGCGCAATTTGGATATTGGGAATGCTGCCGGCCCCCAGGGCGGCGACAGCGTTGATCCTGCCGGAGCCGAGCTGCCCGGCATATTGGGGATTGAGGTAGTCGATAGTGTCGGCGCTGACGAGGATGGTGTTGACTATATCCTCATTGCTCCAGGAGGGATGGGCTGCTCTGAGCAGTCCCGCCAGGCCACAGGTAATCGGGGAGGCCATGGAGGTGCCGTCGAGATATAACATGCTGTTTTGACCCCAGGTGGCATAGATACCGACACCGGGCGCAGAGACATCGACCCAGGTTCCATACGAGGAAAAGTCAGGCTTGTGGTCGGACGAGTTGGTGGCGGCCACAGCCACCACGTTATTGTACGCCGCCGGATAGAACATCTGACTGTTATAGTTGTTTCCTGCTGCCGAGATTATCACGACACCGGCATTCCAGAGGCTGGTGACGAGATTCTGATTGGTCTGGCTATATGACGGCGAGCCCCAGGAGCAATTGATAATGTGGGTTCCGTTATCGGCGGCCCACGACATACCCTGGTATACAGCGGTGAGCTGGCCGGCGGCGTTAGTGCCCTTAACCGCCATCAGCCGGACAGAGAATCCGAGGCCGGCGCCATTCAAATTGTTGTCGGTAACCTCAGAGGCGCAGCCGGCCACGTGGGTACCGTGGGTCGGCGTAAGCTCGCGCGGGTCGTTATCATTCTGACCCATATCCCAGCCGATGACATCATCAATATATCCGTTACCGTCATCATCGGAGCCATTATAATCGCCGCTATCCATGGTGCCATTGCCATTGATGTCTTCCGGCACGTTTATCCACATGTTGGCGGCCAGATCGGGGTGCATCCAATACACGCCGGTATCGACAATAGAGATTATGGCATAGGCGGTGGTATCTCCGCGGATGATATCCCAGGCCTCATAGGCGCGCACGCGGGTCAGATGCCATTGAGAGGAGCGCTGAGGATCGTTAGGATTATAGGTCAGATGCGGAATATCGTAAAGATCGGCGCATTCGACTTCATCCGCTGTCCTGAATGCCTGGCGCGCCGCCATGACTTCCTGCCCCGGGGCCACGTGGAAGATGTACATTCTCTCCAAAAGCTGGCCAAGGATAGGATTCCTGGGTCGGGTCGGATAGAACGGCTCGATCATCGTAACCTGTTGATCGGCGCAGAAGTTATCGAGGGTCGGGATACCGGTTTCGGCAACTCCGGAGAGCGTTTGCCCGACCATCAGGGGCGGGATTCCCGGGCGGGTGGTGACGATAAAGCGATCCACCAGATACTCGCCGCCATCGGGTAAGAAGGCCGTTTCCAAAGCCTCGGCAAAGACTGCTGCCGGAATAAACAACAGCAATGCCCAGATTAATGTCGTTTTCATTTAGGGCTCCTCTTTAGAGTACAATAAATCGATGAGAAAGATTTCCCGGCAAGATACGTCATATTAAAAAAAATAATGCAAATCCGGGGCAAAATCAAGTTAAAAGCACGATCATTGAATTACTCAGCTGATTCCGGCCCCTCAATTCGACCCTGCTTTTCGACAACGCGAGACCGGGCCCGCAAACCAATCTAATAACCGCGCATGGACATGAATAATTCCATTTTTTTCACAACCCTGACGCGGACATCCGACCCGGATATTCGGCTTGCCGGATATGTGCTACAGTTGTATCATGTTATCATGAGGAGGTTTAATTCGGAGTTCGCCTGGGCGATGGCGATATGCGGGTTGGCTTTGATGGTCAGGCTAATCTATTTTTTTCAGGTGAAAGCAAGTTTCCCGGGTTGGGATTCTCCGACTATAGATCCTCTCTACCATGACCTCTGGGCCCGGCAGATTGCCTCCGGCAACTTGCTGGGATCGGGTCCGTTTTTCCGGGCGCCTTTTTATGCTTATTTTCTCGGACTGATTTACGCCATCTTCGGACCATCGCTGGCAGCGGCCAAAATCATTCAGCACTGCATTGGAGCCGTTACCTGCTCGGTGATTTTCCTTTTCGCCAACAGGTATTTCGGGCGCAGGATCGCGGTTCTGTCGGGTCTGGTCTCGGCATTTAGCTGGGTCCTGATTTACCACGAGGATGAACTTCTCCTCGATTCTCTTTTGGTATTGTTTTCCGTCGCCCTGATCTGGCAGCTCATGCGAGCCGCGCAAAAGCCATCATTAAGGCGTTTTTTCATTTCCGGGCTCTGGCTGGGACTGGCCTCGATTACAAGGCCCAACTACCTGGCTTTCTTGCCCGTGATCTTTATCTGGTTTCTCCTCTTATGGAAAACAGACTACAAGACCAGCCTGAGGGGCCTTTTGGCCATATGTATCGGAGCGGTAATATTGATTCTACCGGTAACCGTCAGGAATATCATCATTGGTAAAGACGTCGTCCTGATAGCCTCTCAGGGGGGAATTAATTTCTATATCGGCAACAACCCTCACGCCGATGGGGCGACGGCGGCCTTGCCTGAATTCGGCGCCACCTGGCAGTATTCCGACGCCGAATTTCTGGCAAAGGAGGCCTCGGGGAGAATCGGACAGGCGATGAAGCAATCGGAGGTATCATCGTTCTTTTACAGGAGAGGAATCAATTACATGATCGAGCAGCCCTCTCAATGGATCGGCCTGGTGATAAGAAAGCTCGATTATTTCTGGAACGGATTTGAGATATCTAACAATCAGAATCTTTACTTCTACAGGAGGTATGCATCGATTACGACAATTCTCCCGCCATTGTTTTACATCATCTCTCCCCTGTCGCTAATCGGCCTGGCGCTGATTTTCAGATATGACAGAAAATACCTGATCATTCCTTATTTTGTGATAACATATATGCTGTCCGTTCTGGCGTTTTTCGTAAACAGCCGTTTCAGGCTTCCGGTGCTGCCATTCCTGATCATTCCGGCCTCGCTGGCATTCTGGAAAATTGTGGATTATATCAGGGCAAGGGAAAAAGCCAGAGTGGCGGCATTTGCGATCGCATTTGTCTGCATTTTTGCGCTGACATCAATTGACTTCTATGGCATATCGAATGAATCGTACGCGATGTCGCATTTTTCGTTGGGGAATATCTACCTGAAAAAAGGCATGCATGAAAAGGCCCTGGAGGAATATTCGACAGCCTTGGAGATGGCGCCGTGCGTGCCAAAGGCCCATTTGAACAGGGGTGTTATTTTTTTCAGCCAAAATGATTTCCAGCGGGCCGAGGAGGAGTTCGATCTCGAACTGGAGAAATGCCATATCTCGGCCGAGGCGCACAACAACCTCTCGGTGCTCAAGAGGCTGGGCGGCGATCCCCGGGAGGCGCTGCGACAGGCTGCTCAGGCGATTGCCCAGAAGTTCAATTATCCCGAGGCCTACCTCAATAAGATTCTGGCGATGCGGCAGTTGAAGGAGGACAGCGCCGCGTATGAGACTACCAGAGAATTGGTCACTTACTTCCCGGATTTTTCGGCGGGTAGGTATTATTTGGGGAAAGCGCTGATTGAGCGCGGCCGCGTCAACGATGCACGAAGGCAACTCGAAATTGTGCGAAATTCGCCGGCCGCCAATGTGGTCGAGCGGTATGATCTCTCGACGATATACGCCGCACAGGCGGGGTATGGCTATCGTCCGGAACGCCTGGCCGGCCTGGCAAATTACGAGCTGGGGCTTTTAGAGGTGAAATCCGGCAACATAGAAAAGGCTCTGGGTTTTTTCAAAGCCGCGACAGAAGCGTTGCCGGATTATGCCGAAGCCTGGATAAATCTCGCGCTGTCGTACGATAATCAGAAAATGTACCAGGAGGCTTTGGCGGCATTCCAGACCGGGATACAACTTGACCCGGCAAACGCCGTGGCCTACTACAACTGCGGCTTAACACTCGGAAAATTGGGCCTGTTTCAAGACGCAGCGGATTTTTTCAGGAAGGCCCTGGAATTAAATCCCGGCCTGGTGCAGGCCAAGGAGAAGCTCGAGCTAACGGAGTCGATTCTGAATGGCTCCGGCCAGAAGTAATCTGCCGGTCTCCAGTACCTTTTCCGGTGAAAGTTCATTCATGCATTTGAAATGCCCTCGCGGGCATTTTCTTGTGCCGTGACTGGAACATGGCCGGCAATCGAGATGGCCGATATCGACAACTGCCGAATTCTCGGAATATGGGCTGAACCCAAAAGCAGGCACAGTAGGCCCGAAAATTGCCACCACCGGAGTGCCGAGAGCCGCCGCCATGTGGGCCGGTGCGGAATCGTTGCAGAATACGATCCTGGCCTTGGAGATAATCGCGGCCGACTGCATGAGGCTGGTTTGGCCGCATAAGTCGTGAGGCATGTGGGCGACCGACCGTGTCACGAAAGCCGCCAGGTCATTGTCATCGGGGCCTCCGACGAGGACAACGGGCAGGTCGAGCTTGTCGTATATCAGGTCGATCAAGGCGGGATAATGAGCATATCGCTTTGTGGCCCAGACTGAGCCGGGAGCGATCACCGCAAAATTGTATGTAATGCCCTTTTGGTTGAGAAGTTCATCTGCCTTTAGTGAAATTTGCCGATCGATATATATGCGCGGCCTGAATCTGTTATCGGGATCATTTTCGCCTATCAGGTCGAGACATCTTTTGACCTCGTGTTTCCGGCGGTCATATTCTATTCTGGAAGTAAACAGCGGCCTCGCAGCCGAATTATGGAAACCAATTCTTTGAGGGATTCGCGCCAGAAAAGGGATAAGAGCGGAACGGAAATATCTTTGAATCACTATCGCTCTATCGTACCCCTTAAGGCGGGAGGCGACCTTAAAAAGCCCCGAAATTCCCTTATCAGCGCCATATTTATCAAAGATAAGGATATTATCCACAAACGGATTATTCTCTAAGATAGATGCTGATTCGGGCCGGACGATTGCGGTCGTCAGGCAATCGCGTTCTCGATATTTGAGGGCCTCGAAAACCGGGCTGGCCAGGATAACATCGCCGGGGAAAGCGGTCTGAATGACAGCGATCTTCGTCATTGTTGAAGCGTCCTGTCAGTTGGCGCTGGCGGCGATGAAAGGGATTTTCGCGAAAAGAGCTTGAATACCTGGCGAAGCTCTTCTACACCAGTCAAGAGGCAGACGACAATATATATCGCCGCCGAGACGACGAAAGTCACAATTACCACGGCCAGGGATCTCCCAAGGCCGCCGAATCCGTCCGGTTCTTGAAATAGACGCATTGCCCCAAATGCTCCGAGGCCGGCAAGACCAGCGGCAAGTGCCATGTTTACCGCGTATCTGAGCAGACCCAGCCTGTCGGGAGCAGGGGCTTTCCTATGCGAAAAAAAGTATAGAAACGAGAAGTTGACAATGGCCGAGGCGGAAGTCGCCAGCGCGAGGCCGGCAAACGATAGCGGTCTCATGAGCAGAAGGCTCAAGGCGATATTGGTCGCTACGGCCGCCAGTGAGATCTTCACTGGTGTGGCGGTATCCTTGAACGCGTAAAAAACCTGCGCTGTCACGCGCACCAGGCCGAAAAAGACCAGGCCGATGGCATATGCCCGCAGAGCCAGGGCGACATTGATCGTATCGGTCCAGGCAAACTGCCCGCGCTGATAAGCAAGAGCCACGATCGCCTCGGCGGCTCCTATCAAATATGCGGCCGACGGCAAGAGAAGGAATATGACCATCCGCGATGAATATCTCTGAGCCTCTCCGGCGCCCTTCAGATCCCCGCCGGAAACGAGGGCTGAGAGATGCGGCAGCGATACGGACGCCAGGGCAATGCCAAAAACCCCCAGCGGAAAATGCATCAATCTGAGGGCATAGTAGAGATTCGCTATGCTTCCGGTTTCGAGATATGAGGCAATTATGGTCCCTACTACGACATTGACCTGCCAGGCGGCTACGCCCAGCGCCGCCGGCAGAAGGAGCCTCAAAATGCGGCTGACGGCCTCGTCTTTGAAAGCCAGCCTGAAATGGAATTTGTACCCGGCCCTGATAAGTTGCGGAATCTGAATGCCGAATTGACCAAGTCCCCCGACTATTACTCCGATGCCAAGCACCATTATGGGCGGGTCGAAATACTGCGAGAATAAGAGGGCCATGATTATCGTTATGATATTGAACGCTGCCGGCGCTACCGCCGGAATCCCGAATCGCCCCAAAGAATTCAAAGTCCCCATGCAGGCGGCCGCGACAGCAACCAGGAGCAGAAACGGGAACATGATTTGGGTCATGATGACGGTCAGGCGCATCTTGGCGGGATCATTGGAAAAACCCGAGACGTAATATTTCACATAATAAGGCGCCAGAATTATGCCAAGTAAGACGATTATCCCGAGCACGAGTATTAGAATCGAGAATATGGCCGAGGTCACCTCAAAGGCGCGCTCTCTGCCCTCTTTCTTAAGTTTATCGGTGAAAATAGGGACATAGGCGGCGGAAAGGGCGCCCTCGGCGAATAAATCCCGCAGCAAGTTTGGAATTCGGAAGGCCGCCACAAAAGCATCCATGCCGCCACCCGCGCCGAATAGGCCGGCCAGAGTAGTCTCGCGCAGAAGGCCGGTGATACGAGATATGACGGTGGCAATCGAGAATCGCCCCGTGCTCTTAAGGAAGGATGTTTTTTCGGTTGACAATTGACTCCTGACTTTCTTAATTGCCGATTAAACCAAATTGGACTAAAGGAGACGTAATTGCCTACACACAAATCTGCGGCCAAGCGAATGAAAACTGCCGAACGTGATCGTCAAAAAAATAAAAGGGTGAAATCCAACCTTCGTGCCGCAATAAGAGACTACAAGGCTATAAAATCCGGCCAGGAAAAAGCCGCCGAATTCAAGGAGTTGACCAGTGTTATCGACAGCGCCGCCAAGAAGGGTGTCATCCACAAGAATAAGGCCGCCAGGACCAAATCGCGCCTTTCGAGGCTCATCAAGACCAAGTAGATTCATCTTGCTATCAGATGCCTTGCCATTTTTAAAAGGTCGGGGTTTCTGAAAACGAGCCTTAATATAATGTCCGGGACATTAACCTCCCGGACTTTTCTTTCGGGAAAGAAACTATCCAAAGCCTCCAGGATGCGACAAAAATCGCCATCATCGGCCCGGACAAAAATCGATCCACACATGCTGTATGCGTTAAGCTCCCGCGATTTGAGTTGCATGAACCGACGGGGATACTCCGGCAGGTCTGCCTCTCCCCTGATATATCCCGCGGCCACCTCGCCGGCTATCTTGCCGGACAAAAGCGCATTTGAAATGCCGGCGCCCGTCAAAGAGTCCACCAGCCGGGCGGCATCCCCCACCACCATCAGGTTGCCTACCGTGAGCGGCATACTACGATTGAACTTGGGCACCCCCCCAACCATCGTTTTCAATATTCTCGATTCCGGAAACTGCCTCGCCATGAACTTATCGAGATAGCCTCTGGCATTCTGTCCGCCGGATCTGGCAGGGCAAATCGAGACCCCGACATTGGCGCGTTCGGCAGACTTCGGAAAAACCCATGCGTACCCTCCAGGCGCGATTTCATTCCCGATGAATATCGTTATCAATTCCCGGTCAATCTTGATATTATCAACCAGGTACTGGCAAGCGGAATCGATGTTTTGCAGAGATACGGTAGTATCAATCCCGGCCATATGCGCTACCCTGGACTCAACGCCATCGGCTGCGATAAAAATCCGGCCCTCCACCCTGATCCGGGCACCGTTGATATCGACGATAACTGCCTGGATCGTTTCCCTCTTCTCAAGGCCAACCACCGGTGCCGACTTGATAATATCCACCCCAACGTCTGCGGCCATCTCCGCCAGCCCGTTGTCGAAGATCTCCCTGTCAAGAATATAGCCTGCTTTTGGATGATAAACCGTAACCGACCTGCTATCCGGCCCCACGATTGTGGCGCCCTCGATGACATTTGCTATCCATTCGGATTTCGGCTCGACAACCCGCTCAAGACCAAAGGTGGTTATACCCTCCGCGCAACAAACCGGCAATCCAATCGCCGCATGCTTTTCGAGGAGAACCACACTGGCCCCGTTCGCCGCAGCCGCATGGGCCGCCATACACCCCGCCGGGCCGGCTCCGATCACAACGACGTCGCAGGTCCTGTCGCTAAGCAAAGCTCAATGATCCTATCGGGCAAAAATCGATACAATCTCCGCAGAGGGTGCAAACGGCGTCATCGATTTCCAGCCTCACCGAGCCCAAATAAATGGCATCGACCGCGCAAACAGGCACACATCCCCCGCAATTGCCACAGAGATCCAAATCTATCGAGATCGCAGATCGCGTGTCTATCATACAGCCCCATTTTAACTTAGCTCTGGCCGGACGGCAAGCATTTTGTATTGGGCAACCGTCGTTATCGCCTGCTGGGCCGCCGGGCCGCCTCCCTCGCCCCCGGCGAGGGCAAGAACCCCCGCTTGGCCGTTGAGGATTGTGCGGAAGCGCCGCCCGAGGCGCTGTGATGGACACAGGGCCGGCGAAATGGGGGGTTCTTGTCGCCCGTTAGGGCGGGCGGCCCGGCGGCCCAGAGTAGACTGGGGGAGGCGGGGATATTAAAAAATATGGTTTTCCCTCTAAAAAACGCAATTTTTTTGTTGAATTTTCATACCTTTACCCCCTACAATTTCAATTAGAGAGTATAATCGATTGCTGATGCGATTTTACAAAAAGTGCATAATAACATTCACGACTTGATAATTAGAACAGGCTCAACCCAAACAAAGGAGGCGTAGATGCCTGCTAAGAAGAAAGCGAAAACAGCCAAGAAGAAGACCGCCAAGAAGGCCAAAAAGAAAGTTGTAAAGAAAGCGGCCAAAAAGCCGGTCAAGAAAGTGAAACCGAAAGTAAAACGGAAACCAAATCCGGCGTTCATGAAACCGTTGCAGCCTGACAATGCCTTGGCGGCCGTAATCGGCAGCAGGCCGATGCCCAGGACCCAGGTCGTTAAAAAGATATGGGACTATATCAAGGCCAGAGGTCTTCAGGATAAGACCAACAGACGCATGATCAATGCTGACGAGAGTATGATGGCTGTATTCGATGGCAAGAGACAGGTCAGCATGTTTGAGATGACGAAACTCGTTAACAAGCATCTCAAATAACCAGTTTTCTTTTTTAATCGAACAATAAGCCCTCCATCCGGGAGGGCTTTTTTTCTAAGCTGATTCTGCCAGGATATTTATGACACTATCTGCCCGCCTGGCGGTTTTTTCTTGATTATGACTTTGACCTTGACAATCCGCTGACCCTCGATCCGCTCGGCAATAAACGTGATATTGTGATATTCGATCGCTTTGCCCTTTTCGGGGATTGAGCCCGCCAGGTCGTACATGAGTCCACCGACAGTTTCGAATTCCTCTTCGGGGAGATCCAGCCCGGCCTCGTCGTTCAGGTCTGCGATAGTTACCGAGCCGCCGACAAGGTATACGCCGGGCGACTGCCTCAGGATAGCCGGCGGTTCGCCATCGTATTCATCCTCGATCTCGCCGACTATCTCCTCGAGGATATCCTCCATGGTTACTAATCCGGATGTGCCACCGTACTCATCAACCACTATGGCGATATGGAGCCGACGTTTCTTCATGTCGCGGAGCAGCTTGTCAAGCTTGATATTCTCCGGTATGAAATATGGTTTCCTGGCAATCTTAGTGAGGTCGATAGCGCCACTGTCGACGAGATGCGGCAGGAGGTCCTTGGCGTAAAGGATACCTCTTATATTATCCAGCGATTCCTCGAAAAGCGGAAAACGGGAATGACCCGATCTCCGAATTACCTCGACCGCATCCTGAATTGGCGATCCGCATTCGATACCGACAATCTCAACCCGGGGAACCATGACCTCCTTAACCTCCGTTTGGCCTAATTCCACAACGCCATGAATCATCTCGCGTTCGTCTGCCTCGAGAATGTTCTCGGGAGTGGAGAATTCAAAACCGAGTTTCTCAATCGATTTCTCGAGCTCTGCGTGACGATCTCGTAGGCCGAAAAATCTCTGCAGCCAGCGTCGCTTGCCGGTTTTCGACCCGTCCGGCTTTTCTTCCTTATCGTCCATTGCCGCCATTTCCCAGATAATTTTCCTGACATGCCCACATGCGAGCCCGCGACGCTTTCGTGTCATCCCTGAAACCAAGCAGATGGAGCACACCATGAATAGTCAATCTCTTCACTTCTTGAGAATACGATACTCTGAAGAGCCTGGCCTGCCGCCGGGCCATCTGAAGATTTACATAGATTTCGCCAAGATAGTTGTCACTTCCCCCATCGGACAGATTGAACGCCAAGACGTCTGTAGTCTCATTTCTGCCCTTGAACTCGCGATTGAGGGCGGTAATTTCCCGGTCCCGACAGTAGACTATATCGATGTCATTACCACCGGCCCGCTCCCCCCGCATTACATCCCTGACGGCGCGTTTGACTCCACCGATATCGATCGCATATCTTCTGTCTACGAGGTTGATGTTTATTTTCATATTTCGATCTCTTCGTGATCGGTCTCGGGATAGGCCACGCGCCTGTGGAAAATACCGGTCAGCACGCGCACGAAGCTATCCTCGATGAGGTGCAGCTCCCTCATGGCGATATCGCAATCATCGAGCTCGCCGGATTCGAATTTGGCCGAGATAATCTTGTGTACCAGGCTCTTGATGCGGGCCGGCTTGGGCTCATCGAGCGTGCGCGAGGCCGCCTCCACGGAATCGGCCAGCATCACGATAGCCACCTCCCGGCTGCGCGGCCTGGGGCCGGGATATCGGAATTCGTTTATGTCGACCTCATCGCCATCCTGGCTTTTGGCCTTGTCATAAAAATAGCTCATGACAGTGGTGCCATGATGGCCGGTGATAAATTCAATTATGCATTCGGGGAGCCCGTTTTTCTCGGCCAGCTCCTTGCCCTCCTTGACATGGGCCTCCAGAATCAACGCCGACATCGAGGGGGCAAGCATTTCATGCTTGTTATGCCCGCCGACCTGGTTTTCCACGAAATACTCCGGCTTGAGCATCTTTCCGATGTCATGGTAATAGGAGCCGACCCTGGCCAGCAATGAATTCGCTCCGATCGACTTGGCGGCCTCCTCGGCCAGAGTCCCTATCATGATCGAATGATGATAAGTTCCGGGCGCCTCGATTGCCAGTCGTTTGAGGAGAGGCCGGTTGAGATCGGAAAGCTCCAGCAGCGTGATGTCGGTGGTCAGGCGAAAAGTGGTTTCGAATAGTGGCAGCAGGCCGATGGTCAGGATGGGAGAGAGAAAACCGTTGATAACCGCAAATCCCACATGACGCCAGAGATCCGGCGCGGGGGTCAATTTCAGCGATTCAATGATATAAACCATGCCGAAATACACGACCGCCAGATAGAATATGGCTCGGTAAAACTCATGCCGATGGCGCACCTTTCTGACCGCGAAAGTGGCCACGGTGCCGGCTACGATCGCGACAAATGCGATATCCATCTTGAATCCCGAGAGTATCCCCATAAGCATGGCGGCGGTGAATGTCAGAAACAGACCCGTTTCCAGGTCGAATGCAATTGTGACAAGCATGGAGGCTATCGTTATCGGCGCCAGGTAGCCGGATAATAGCTGCTGCGACATAACGATCTCGAGAATAATCACGATTCCTGCCAGGAGGATAGAAAACAAAATCAGCGCCGAGTTTGAAAGAAAGATATTCATTCTGAAATAATAGAGGTACATGCCGAAAAAGAGAATTGGGAAGGCGACGAAAAACAGCCGTCCCAGGGGCGGCAGAAGAAATTGAACCAGGTCGTTATGGAAAAGCCGGGTTCGCTTGTGATGCGCCAGGGAATTGAGCTTATCCTGATGAAGGCGGGTTATGCGTTCATTGGCCCTGACAACGGTTTGATCCTTATAAACCCAACCCTTATCCGACCTGATGGCGGCAAGTTCGGCATTCTTGTTGTTCTCCGTCATAGCCTGGTCGAAAATGAGGTTGGGCTCGAGAAACATCCAACTGATCTCCCGGCCGGCCGATCGCAGGGCCGGACGCCTGGAAAAGGAGTTGTTGGCCTGGACCGTCACAAACCAGCGGGCCTTTTCGAGATCGAAAAGCTGCTCTCTGATGATCGTCCGCATTTCGCCCCGCTCATCTATTATCACCAGACCGGACTCCTCGAGAGGAAGATTGCTCAGGCTCGGGAAAATACCGGCGCCGTAAAGGCTGTCCAATACGACACTGACGAATTGTCTCAACGATCTCACGTAACTGGGATTTCGGAGTGTCGGCAGGACATGGTCCGGCAGGCCGGGGAATTGGGCCCTCAGCTCTTCTACAAAAGACACAGAATCAAGACGTAGGGCATTCAACGAATCCGCGATAACGAAAAATGACTCCAACCGCCTTTTCGATTGTTCGGTCACAGCCACGTCATAGCTTAGTACAGGTTTCAGGTTTGCCATCACCAACTCGCGATCCCTCTGCAACTCATCCTCGGATTTCATGATCGGAAAATCGAATGGGGCTACAATGTCACGATCGGCTATCTCGCCGATGGCCGGCACCTGAATCGGTTCATAAATTTTATCGAGCGGATAAAGGAATGTAATCCCGAAAATCATGATCGCGGCCAGCGCGATCCTGAATGCCAGTCTCTGGTTGTCGATCGAGGCGCGGGAATTGCGGCCATTGCCGTTCTCAATATTCTTGAGAACGGCGGCGTGTTTTTTCCTGAGAGGATTCCTCATCTTCGCCCGACCGACTTTCCCTCAGGTCCCTTGAGCGGCTGGGATATCTTGGCGTAAGCCTTGATGATATCCTGCACCAACTTGTGGCGGACTATGTCTTTTTCGGTTAAGCTGATGAATCCAATACCCTCGATATGTCCCATTATCTTCTTCGCCGGCAACAGGCCGGAGGCTTTTCGATTATCGAGATCTATCTGGGTGATATCGCCGGTGATCACGGCCCTCGAGCCTTCTCCCAGCCTGGTCAAAAACATCAGCATCTGAGCGGAAGTGGTATTCTGAGCTTCGTCCAGAATCACAAAGGCGTTGTTCAGCGTGCGACCTCTCATGAAGGCCAGCGGGGCGATTTCGATAACCCCCAATTCCATCAGTTTCTTAACCTTGTCGAACGCCATCATGTCGGCCAGCGCATCATAAAGCGGCCGCAGATAGGGATCCACTTTGGCCCGTATATCGCCCGGAAGGAAACCCAGGTTTTCGCCGGCCTCCACCGCCGGCCGGGTGAGAACTATTCTGGCAACCTGCTTCGTCTTGAAAGCCCTGACCGCCATGGCCACCGCCAGGTAGGTCTTGCCGGTGCCCGCCGGCCCGATTGAAAACACGATATCCTTATTCTCGATAAGATCTATATAATTTTTCTGGCCCACCGTCTTGGGTTTGATAAGCTTTTGCGTGACCGCCGAGATAATCAGCCCGGATTCAATGTCGATCTCCCTCGATGGCGGCATTCCGTTTTCCCTGACAATCGCAATGGAATAGAGGATATAGCGGTCATTGAGCTCCCCGGTCGCCTTAATATGATCGATGATATCCTTGACGACCTTTTCCGCCTGGAGGACATTCTCGGCATCACCCTTGATATTGATCCACACGCCCCTGGAGACTATTTCGACATCCAGCTCCTTTTCGATCAGGTCGGAGTGGGAATTGTCCACGCCTAATAGCAGGCGAGGATCAATATCATCGAGGCTTATAGTTTTTTGGATATTGTTCGTCATTTGCTACTTCTATCGAACAATTTGAGCTCGATCCCCAGTTCCTCCAATTGGGCCTGTTCCACCTCCGCCGGCGAGCCGTCCATAAGCGATTGGGCGGCCGTGGTTTTCGGAAACGCTATGACCTCGCGAATGGACTCCGACCCGGTCATAAGGGCTACGATTCGGTCAAACCCCGGCGCGATCCCGCCATGCGGCGGCGCTCCATATTCGAGCGCGCGAAGCAAGAATCCGAACATCTTCTCGGCCCTTTCCGAATCAATTCCAAGAACCGACAAGACCTTTTCCTGCATCGCTCTGTTATGAATGCGGATACCACCAGAGGCGATTTCGACACCGTTCAGGACCAAATCGTATTGATTGGCCCTGATTTTTGCCCAGGGATGGCCCGGATTATCGAAAGGTGCGTTGGACATGAATCCGTCATCGAGCTTGCTTATGTCCTCGGGCATGGGTGATGTCACGATGTTATGCATGGCGTCAAAACGCCCCAAATCCTTGTTATACTCAAATAATGGAAACTCGCAAACCCACAGAAATGCCCATTTCCCCTGTTCTTTCTTCGGCAAATCCTTGCCAAGCGCGCGTCTTAGAATATTCAGCGACTCGCAGGTCGTTTTCCAGCTATCGGCGATAATGAAAAGGATATCACCCTTCCTGACGCCGGCGCGCTCCAGGCAACGGTCGACCTCCTCCCGGCTCATATTCTTGGCTACCGGGGAGCGCAAGCCTTCCTCGGCGACAGCGACATAAGCCAGTCCCCTGGCGCCGCTCTTGCGGACAATCTCGGTCAGGTTATCGATCTGCTTTCGCGACAATGTGGCGCCACCAGGATACCTAATCGCGCGCACGACCCCGCCGGAATTGACGACATCTGAAAAAACCTTAAAATTAGAATTCGATAAGATATCGGTTAGATCGATAATTTCCAGGCCATATCGAAGATCGGGTTTGTCGCTGCCGAATTTATCCATCACCTGTTGATAGGTGAACCTCGGGAATGGAGTGGCGACATCGATGTCGAGCACTGTCTTGAAAAGATGTCGCATCATGCCCTCAACCACGGCGAAAACGTCATCGGTGGTGACAAAGGACATTTCCATGTCGATCTGGGTATGCTCCGGTTGCCTGTCGGCCCGCAGATCCTCGTCTCGAAGACATCGCGCCAGTTGGAAATAGCGATCGAATCCGGAAACCATCAGTATCTGCTTGAACAATTGGGGCGACTGCGGCAGGGCGTAGAACTTGCCCTTATGTTCGCGCGATGGCACAATGAAATCGCGGGCGCCCTCGGGCGTGGAACGAATCAAGAGCGGCGTCTCGATCTCAAGAAAACCCCGGGAGCCCAGGTATTTGCGCACCTCCATCGCGGCTTGATGGCGAACTACCAGCCTGTCGCGAAGCTCCGGGCGACGCAGATCGAGATAGCGATACTTAAGTCTCAGTTCTTCGGATGCCGACGTCTCATTCTCAACCAGGAATGGCGGCGTCCTGGACGGATTCAAAATGGTTAGATTTGCGGCCTCCAACTCTATCATGCCGGTTGGCATCTCCCGATTTTTCGAGCCGTCGGGCCTGAGCCTGACTGTGCCCTCCACCCTGACTGAATATTCATAACCCAGGGAGCGGGCGCATTCCATCGTATCCGCGGCCACGGTGGCGGGATCGAAAACCACCTGCGTGATCCCATAGCGGTCGCGCAGATCGACAAAAAGGAGTCCCCCCAGGTCGCGATGCCCGTGCACCCATCCGCACAAGGCCACATTCAGACCAATGTTTCCTTCGGCCAGCTCGCCGCACGTGTGCGTTCGAAGAGAGGTTTTCAAGACGTTATTATTCTGATTGTTCAAGCAATTCTCCAAGCTGCATCATGGATTGTATGTTCATTAACTTCACCAGTTCGACCTCAAACTGCTTCGAGTTTACAAGGTCTTTTATTATCACGCGCCCCCCGGACATTTCATTTTCGGCCAGGATAACGGCGAAATTGAGGCCGCTGCGATCGGCCTGCTTCATCTGGCCCTTCATCGAACGGCCCAGGTAATCGGTCTCGGCCGCGGCGCCGATATGTCTTATCCGATGCGCCAGGAAATAAGCTTGAGGCCGGTATTGCTCGGAGGCCGCCACAACGAATACCCCTTGCCTGACCGTTTTCGCGGCCCGTCTTGACTCGGGCATGGCCATGATTATTCGCTCGATACCGGCAGCGAAACCGATACCCGGGGTCGGTGGGCCGCCAAGCTGCTCGACCAGCAGATCGTAACGCCCGCCGCCGGAGAGAGAATCCTGCGAACCGAGCTTGTCGGATCGTATCTCCCAGGCGGTGCGGGTATAGTAATCCAGACCCCGAACAAGCCTCTTGTCGACATTGAAGGGAACGCCGGTTTTGAGAAGATATTGCTGCACCTGCTCGAAATGCGCCCGATTATCCTCTGAAAGATAATCGAGAATGATGGGGGCGTCGGTTAAAAGCGCCTGGCATCCTTTTTCCTTGCAGTCGAACATCCTGAGGGGATTTGTCTGGAATCGCCTCTGACAGTCCGCGCAGAACTTATCGAGAATCGGTTCGACGAAAGCCGAGAAGGCTCTCTTATGGGCCTGGCGATCCTCGGCCATGCCAATTGAATTGATAAATACCCGCATGCCATCAAGTCCGAGAGCGGAGAGGATGCGATAATTCAAGTCGATGACCTCGGCATCGAGCGCCGGATTGAGCGAGCCGATCGCCTCCACGCCGAATTGGTAGAATTGCCTGAGGCGCCCGGCCTGCGGCCTCTCCTGCCGAAACATCGGGCCGGCGTACCAGACCTTGACCAGCCCTTCTTTGGCGCCGAGGGAGTGTTCCAGATACGCCCGCACCACCGACGCCGTCCCTTCCGGCCGCAGTGTCAACGAACGGTCGCCCTGGTCTTTGAAAGTGTACATTTCCTTGCTGACAATATCGGTGGCCTCGCCGATACCCCGGGCAAACAACTCGGTGGCCTCGAATATGGGGGGATGAATGAAACCGTAGCCGCAATCCGAGGCCAACCTCGAGACCGTATCGATGACTCTGCCCCAGGTCGGGGCCTCGTTGGGCATTATGTCGCGAGTGCCATAAATGGCCTTGAACTTCTTTTCAGACATAGATTTTCTGCTTGCTAAATAAATTATAAAATCGGGACAATATCAAGATTATTTAGTGCCTTCTATGTGAGAGCCCCAGGGGATGACCTTGAGCAATTTTTCTTTCAGCCGCAGGTAAAGGGCCGCCCCCATTGCGGCTCCGATGGTATCGGCGATCAGATCGAACGGGTCGCTCGACCGGCCGGGAACGAAATATTGATGAATTTCATCGGCCGCGCCGAACAGAATGCTGAGCAGAATGGTGGCTGGGAAGATCGAACGGACGGCGCCGGACCGATGCAAGCCAAAAGCCAGAGCGGCCCCGAAGATGAAATACTCGGTGATATGAGCCAGTTTGTCGGTGAATGTCAGGCCTATCACTCTGGCGGCGGAGAGATGCGGGATCGCCGAAACGACCGTGATAACCGCCGCCCAGGCAACGATGGGGATGAAATACTTGAGCCGGATTTCTTTCATAAGGAATATACTATAATATTAAGCTCCTAATGTTCCAAATAAAAAAGTCCGCCTCCCTCGGCGGACTTTATCTCGCAATCGAGCAATTATATTACTTGCCCTTCTTAGCGGTTTTCTTCTTTGCGGTTTTCTTCTTGGCAGTCTTCTTCTTGGCCGGCATTTTTTCACCTCCTCTCAGCGAGTCAACGTTCAACGGTTCTTATCTCCAAGATGTCCTTGGAAAAATTTATGATGAGTCCCAATTTCATGCGAGTGGCTTTGAGGATGCTCTTCATCTTGGTCTCATCCATGTATGTTAAGCGGTCTTCGGACAGGACCGAGACGACGACGGAAGCGAAGGCGACGAAATCCAGGAGATATTGCCCGGCGATAGAACCCTTGTAGGATAACTCGATATTCTTGTCTCTTTCGAAAGGGATTTTTTCCAACTCGAATTCGTGAGCCATGGCGCGGCAGTATTCCTCTTTGCCGAATCCGAGGCCCATATTCCTATGTACCTCCAGGGCCACATCCATTACTTTCGACTGTATCTCTTTTTCAGCCTTATTGGGCTTGACTGCTAACTTCTGATCTTTCATAGTGTTTTCCGTAACTATATAAGCGCAAATCTTGTGCCAAAATCAGACAATTAAGCGTTCTTTTCCTATCTCATTGTATAACAAGTAGTTATCGATAATACCTTAAATCTTATTATCAGGCAATAAGATAACAAAGCGCGACAGCAATGTCGCATTTTTTATATAGACTTAGCCAATTCTGGAATTTTTCCCTGCAAGGACTGATGCGACAGAGATGTCGCGAAATCGATGATTTTCCTAATTATTTTTACGATTTTTTTCTGTCGGATTTAATCTCGGCATTTAATTTGTGTCTTTTCAAAATCCGCTGAAGCTGTTTCCTGTGAAGTCCCCCCAGCCTGGCAGCCTCCGAGATGTTCTGGTTACCGCGTTCCAATAGCCCAAGCGCAAATTCCATTTCGATCGGGCCGATCGTCTCGCGCCAGAGCTTCCTCTTGAGCTCGTTGAACTCCCTTACATTCACCGGCGCGTCGCTTTTTTCGACACCCCGCCGCACAACCGATTCCGGCAAATCCCCGATAGTGAGCCTGTCCCCTTTACAGAGAACCACCGCCCGCTCGATAATATTCTCGAGTTCCCTGACATTGCCCGGATAGCCGTAGTTTTTCAGGTAGGCCATGGCGGCCCTATCTATGCTGGCGACATTTTTCTGATTTTTCTGGGCGTACTTCTTGAGGAAATGCTCGGCCAGGACCTCGATCTCACCGCCTCGCCCAATCAGTGGCGGAAGCTTTATTGCGATGACGTTGATCCGGTAATACAGGTCATCGCGGAATTCGCCGGCCTCGACCATGCCGGCCAGGTTCTTCTTGGTGGCGGAGATTATGCGAACATCGGCCTTCTTCACCGCGGTTGAGCCCAGCGGCTCGAACTCGTGTGACTGCAAAAATCGCAGGAGCTTGACCTGCAAAAATTGCGGCAGGTCGCCGATCTCATCGAGAAAAACGGTGCCGCCGTCGGCCATTTCGAATTTGCCCGGTTTGCGTCCGACCGCCCCGGTGAATGCCCCCTTTTCATAGCCGAAGAGTTCCGATTCGAGAAGCGTTTCGGGGATGGCGGCGCAGTTGATAGCCACGATGGGAGCGCTCTTGCGATTCGAATTCACGTGCAGGGCGCGCGCCAGGAGTTCCTTGCCGGTGCCCGATTCGCCCTCGATAAGGACGGCGCTCTCGGTCTGGGCAACGTCGGCGACAATGCTCAGCACCTTGGCCATCTCCGGCGAGTTGGTCACGATCTCGCTGAAATCGAAACGGCTCTTCAAATCCTGGAGATCTATGCCGTTATGGTTTTCGCAAGGCGGGATTGGAGCGCTGGCCTTCAAAGATTGCCAGATCCGTTCCGATAGAGTCTTGAGTTGCTCCATCTCAAACTTGGAAAAAGGCCCCTTGTATCGCATGGCGTGCAGCAGCCCCGTAACCTCATCGTCGGTTTTGAGCGGCACACACAGGATGCATCCGATTGAAGAGCCCATGACCGATTCGATCATGACAGGATCACCGGTGCTGAGGACGGCGTTGGTGACCTGCTTCGATGGCGCGAATTTCGAAACACCGTTGCCGCTGGAGGCGGCGTGTTGACCCGCGATCTTGCCATCGACCACGATCTGGAGCAGGGCATGGTCGCAGGAGAGTATATCGGCGGCCGCGCGGGCGATAGCGTCATAAACAATATCGTCGCTTTGTTCGGCGAGGATCAGGCTGGAAAGATCGTAGAGCGCTTTGAAAAGCTTTTTCTCGCGCCCCAGCGTATCGACATCCGATTTGAGCTTTTCGTATTCGCGAATGAGCCGCGCCACACGATCATTCAGCGAATCCTCGAAACGGGAAAGTTTCTTCTCGACCGATTCCAGCTTGGACACCAGTTTGGCGTAGCGATCCGACTGGGAGATGCCCTCGTTTTCAGAGAGGAAATCCTTGATAGTAACGATTGAATCGAACGAACGGCGGATATGGTCGGTCGATTCTTTCTTGAGCTGTTCTAAGTCTGATGCGAATTTTTCGCTCTGGACCCGCGCTGGGTCGCTGGTTCGTCCTACTGATATTTTCATATTGCAAAAAGATTTTATTACTTTCTTGAAATTCTGTCAAATAAATTCAGATGATTTTCCGCGAAAAATGAAAAATAATTTTCGCATCATACATTATGGTTAAGATGAAATGGACCTGATTGGTTCCGCAAAAAGATGGTTGAATGAGCGAGTAGTGAGTAGCGAATAGCGAGTAGTGGGTTGCGAGTTGCGTGAAATGCGGAATGGCGAAGAGGAAGGAGTGAGTGCTGAGGACAGAGGGCGGGAAGCTAGTAGGGTGCGCCGCGCGCACCGGACGATCTATGTGGTGTCGGGTCCCCGATTCCGACACTTCATTACCGGGTGGCGTCAGGTCATCAGACCTGACGCATACATGTAGGGTGCGCCACGCGCACCGGATGATCACCTCAAATAGATGAGCTTGATATTCGCCTTGTCGGCGCTGTTGGGGTCAATGATACGCGCGATATACACCCCCGACGACACCGCCTCCCCCGTATCGTCGTCGGCATTCCAGGTTACTGAACCGGACGATTTATCCAATTCCAGCGTCCGCACCAGCCGCCCGACGATATCATATAT
>Ga0154764_1047_pt2 | contig 44305 bp, 31 predicted proteins | sample Rifle2008BG16ft_FD_105772 | JGI IMG/M metagenome (GOLD analysis project Ga0154764, IMG submission 105772) | candidate division Zixibacteria bacterium RBG_16_53_22
CTATCAGGTATTACTACACGCCTCCGCCGCGTGACCTCGCCGTAACGGGAGTCCTGTCTCCCACCGGCACGGTCATTAACGGATGCAACTATGTGCCCAAGACTCGCGTCTCGAATCTCGGCAGCATTTCCGAGTCGTTCGACCTTACATTCAGGATCTACGACGCGACCCCGGCCGAGATCTATAACCAGACCGTAACGGGCCTGGTCGTCGCCTCCGGAGTAGTTGATACTGTTGAATTCCCGTCGACAAGCTTCGAGACTGACGGTTCGTACAGTTGCTCCACTTTCGTGGTCTGGACCGGCACTCCCGATCCGACCCCGGCCAACGACTGGCTGCGTACGACATTCTCGGTTGCCACGCACTACACCGAGGGCGGCCCGGACGCCGGTATGTACAAGTGGATCGATAACTTCACTTGCCCGGGAACGCTTCTCGAAGATCCGCCGGTTTTCGGTTGGATCGACATGTCTGCGGGCTCGTACGTCACATTTGCCACCAACGACGATTCACGCACCCGTATCGCGATGGGCGCACCCTTCTACTTCTATGGTATCGCGTACGATTCGCTTACCATTACGACCAACGGAATGGCCTCGTTCAACTACCTGACGAGCAACCCGTACGATGCGGCAATTCCAACGGCTGCTACCCCGAACAACCTGCTGGCATTCCTCTGGGACGACCTGCTCCTCTCCAGCGCGACTACGGGCTGCCGAGTCTGGAACGACGTGACCGATAACCGCTTCATCTTGGAGTACGAGAACGCCCAGTTCTATTCCAGCTCGCCGTCAACTGATACTTTCGACGTGCAGGTCATCCTCGACAGGGACGACAGCACTATCGTGTATCAGTATCGCCAGCTCGGCACCGCGCTGCAGACCGATTATGCGACCGGTATCGAGAACAGCACCGGCACGATCGGCTTGCAGTATTTCCGCGGCAACGTGCCGCCATTGAATTTCTTCACCGATGGCCTGGCGATCAAGTTCTACCCGTGGACGCCGACTCTCGATGTGGCGATGGTTTCGTATGACAGCCCGTTGGGCGGCATACTGGGCGGTACTTTCTATCCGTCGGTTACGGTTAGGAATACCGGCACCAGCGCCACCACCGCGGATGTTACGGTGACCATAGTCGGACCGGCTCCGGCCACCGACACCGTCTTCAATTTCACGGAGACGACACCCAGCATCCCGAGCTTGACGACGACATCGTTCACATTCGCGCTCAATAGCTGGACTCCTGTTGCGGTTGGCGGTTATACCGTGTACGCCTCCGCGACAACGTTGGGAGACGAACTGCCGGGCAACAACAACACGACGAGTTCGGCGGTTATATTCAATACTGCTGTCACAATTCCATTTGCCTATGACTTTGAGGCCGACAACGGCGGATTCGTTGGCTTGACCGAGTGGGAATGGGGCATCCCGACCTACTCACTGGGCCCAGCCGCTTATAGCGGCGTCAATGTCTGGGGAACGGATCTTGACAGCACTTACAATATTCAAACGCTGAATTCGCTTTATTCGAGACCGATCGACTTGACCGGCACCACCAATCCTCGATTCACATTCTATATGTGGCACAACCTCGAGGTAGATTGGGACGGCGCCAATGTCAGCGTTTCCACTGACAACGGCGCGACCTGGACGGTAGTGACGACATCGGTTCCATACGACGACATCGGCGAATCGGTTGACCCCGGTATCGCTGGTGAGCCGGTATGGGAAGGCGCTCGTCCATGGACTCTGGTTACGATAAACCTGAATGCCTACATCGGCCAGACTATCATCATCAGATTCGATCAGTCGAGCGATACTTCAATCGAATTAGCCGGCTTCTATATCGATGACGTCGCCGGGATTAACCTGTTGAATCCCGACGTGGCGCTCGATAATATTCCCGGCCAGATCGGTGTGGCGGGCAACCAGACCCTCTGCGCCGATTTCTCGAATAGCGGCGGTATCAACAGCAATACCAGCGTCCACTTTGCCGTGTATGATGGTGTCGATACTGTCTTCACGACGGACGGCTCCGGATCGGTTCCGTATGGCGGCACGCTTACGATTTGCGGCGCTGCTCAGTGGCCTGCGGTTGTCGGCAGCTACACCATCTATGTATTCTCAACCACGGTTGATGACGCCAGCGCTGGCAATGATGCCGGCTTCGTGCCATTTACGGTCGTCAGCGGCTCCGCCGCTTACCCGTATTATGAGTATTTCGAAACCGTAGCGACTGTATTCCCGCCTCCGGGCTGGACCATACTGCACTATGGCGACGATAATACTCCGGCTGGCACGTGGCAGGAGTCTACAGTCAGATTCCGCAGCCCAACTCACTCGGCATTCCAGGATGATGATCCGTCCACCGCTTACAAGGATGAGTGGCTGGTCATGCGGCCGATAGACTTCACTACTGCCTATCTGCCATACTGGAATTACTACGAGGCGGGCGCTTTCTGGAGCTACGGCATAGCCCATGAGTTCTATGTTGGTACGGGCCCGATATTCGATGTCAACACGGCCACGATGATCGACCAGCATACGCCGCTCACCCACACGATGGGTACATTCACCGGCGCTCCTGCCGATACGTTTGACCTCAATGCTTACGTTGGCCAGACAAATGTCTGGTTGGCCTTCCGGTACCTCGGTTTCTGGTCCGACGAGTGGAATATCGATGACATTTCGGTCCGCGGCCCAATTCAGTACGACGCGGATGTATTGACTATCGATGAACCGACTGCCTTTACGGCCTCACCGGATCCTGCGCCGATTATAGTGACCGTAACCAACCATGGTTACTCTCCCTTCACGTTTGACGTCAACGTTGCCATTACCGGCTCGGTCACTGGCCCGGTTTACAACCAGACCATGACCGCCAGCAACGTCAACCAGGACGTGCCGACACAATTGACATTCCCGGACTTCACGCCTGCCTGTCTCGAGCAGTATTCAATAGCTGTTACCTGCACCGGCGCCGGCGATGAAGACGCGACCAACGACGCACTCAGCAGCTTCTTCGATGTCCACGGTTTTGGCTGGAGAACCTATCATGACGGCACATCCTATTGGATCCTGCCGAACGGTGGCTCATACTTAGCCTGGGCCGCAAGGATGAGAGTACCCAGTGGTCATACCGCCACGCTGAATACGATGATGGTCTACTTCTATGCGTTCGATAACACCGAATTCGGCAATGTCACGCCGACGATCTGGGCGTCCTTGCCCAATGGCAATTTCGACTATGCCACGATTCTGTGGTCGGGAGCGCCGGTAGCGGTAGGACCATCTCCGGATCCGACTGGCGGGTACTTGCCCATCTTAGTCGACCTTTCGACGGCAGGCATTACTCCCACGACTGATTTCTGGATCGGCTATTCATGCACCGATGCCAATACTCCTGGTATTGTTGGTGAAAGCCAGGCCTCGACTATGACCTATCCCAGAAATGAGATACTCCAGTACGGTATCACCACTTACTATCTGGTGCCCGGCTCGCCATTTGGCGCCGCTACCAAGGATATCTTTATCGCCTGCAATTACGACATTGTGACATCCTATGTCGATGCGACGCCGATATCAATTGATTCGCCCGGCGGCACGATGATAGGGCTTGGCCCATTTGACGTGATTGCCACGGTCGAGAACGCCGGCCTTACCGACATCACCAACGCCAGCGCCACGGCCACGATTACCGGCCCCGGCGGTGTTGATTTCACCAACACTGCCACCGGCATCAATATCCTGGCCGGCGCATCGGCTCCAGTCGATTTCGGTGATTGGACTCCGACCGCCGGATTCGAGACGTACGATGTCGATGTCACGGTTACCGCGACCGGTGAGCAGAACTCGTGCAATGACGCCCTTGCAGGCACCTCATACATTCTCCTCGGAACTGTTGAATCGACGACAGATTTCGAGGCTACCGATGGCGGATTTACCGAAGTCGTCAGTCAGGGCCCGCCCATCTGGCAATGGGGCACTGATGCCGGCACCGGTGCTGTCAGCGGTACCAATGTCTGGGGCACAATCCTCAATGGCAACTATCCGGTTCAGGCTTGCGCTTCGTTGAGAAGCCCGGCCTTTACGGTTCCCGCCACTGGTGGCGCGATTGCCTTCTGGGCCTGGTACGAGGTTGAAGTCGGTTGGGATTACTGCAACGTGAAGATCTCCACCGATGGTGGTACGACCTTCAACTTGCTGACCCCTATCAGCGGTTATGATTCCCAGGAAGCCAACGGTCCGGGCAATGTCTGCACGTTGCTCGAGGGTCAATGGGGATTCAGCAGTGAGGATCCGATTGATCAAACATGGCAACTCAAAGCCTTCGACCTGACCGGTTATGAAGGCGCCAGTGCCATCGTTTCGATTGATTTCGCTTCCGATCTGTATTATTCCGTCTACGGCTTCTACCTGGATGACTTCATGGTCATCTCCTTCCCGTCGGCCGGTTGCGATTATGTGCCCGGTGACATCAACGGCTTCGGCGGACCCAACGGTCTTGACGTCACTTATGGTGTCGTCTACCTCAGGGGCGGCGCAACGCCTCCTGACAGTTGCGACTGCTCGCCCGAGGTGCCGACCGTTCCGTTCTATGCCGCAATGGATGTTAACGGCACCTGTTCCACCAATGGAATTGATATCACCTATTATGTGGCCTACCTCAGACAGGTCAATCCCGCGCTCTTATGGTGCGTGGACTGCCCTCCTGCCAACCCGCCTCTTCCGGCGGTTGAGGGTCCCGGCCTCAAAGTCAAGGATATCAAGACCACCGGCGGATCGCAGTAGGCTTTAGTCAACAGGCCTCTGGGGTTTAAGAACCCTCGAGGCCTTCGATAAGGCCAAATTGAATCGGGCCTCCGGAAACGGAGGCCCGGTTTTTTTATGCCGCCGGGGTGATCGGCTAACCGCTGGCGTTTGCGGAATTATTATGTAATCGGAAAATGCATTTTTAATTATCTCTGGACTCCATTATTAATTATAAAAATCATTTTCAAAAATAACTTGACAATGGCCGGCTTACGTATTAATATGGGTCCGCATAAGACATCATTGGACTTGCATCACAGGTATCCCTCAATTTCATAAACTCCAACAAGGAGAAGCCTTATGGCGAGGCGTAAGAGTTTGGGTTTGGAAATGGGCTCCTTATTCGCTTTAATTATCTCTGCAGGGCCCATGAGTATTTGTCTGGCCGCGCATATCCCGCTTGTGCCGGACGTTCAACAGCCGATAACCGGCTCGCTTGGTAATCCGACGACCAACTCATGTGCCCCGGTATCCGTTGTCAACGTGACGGAGTACTGGGACAATGTAGTCAACGACCCCGGGGCCAATATGGTCAATGCCGGATTGGTGCCCAATACGGCAGCCGATTATATCTCGTATTTTGTAGACCATGGCAACTGGGGTAGCCCGGTTCGCAGGAACGGCACCATGTATCCGATTTCGACCGGCACTTATAGCGCCGATATCGAACCGGGATTCGATGAATTTGTCAGGTGGGATGCCGCTCATCTGTTCACCACCCCGCCGCCTGCAATTCCGCCCGGCAAAATCGGATATGATTGGAATCATTCAGCCGATTATGTCAATGGTTTTGGAATGCACGTCGCCGCGATCGATTCCGGGCATCCCGATGTCATCTGTTTCAGGTATTGGAATCCGATCTTTTCCGGCTTCATAATGCTTGATCCGAGCGGTGAAACGATAGAATTTCATACCTGGGGTCCGCAGATTTCCGGTTCCGGGCCGCCCAATCCTCCTGAACAATGGAATTTGAACTACGGGCAGGAATGCGTCGGCCATGCGGTTACCGGCGTAGGGTATTTTATAGGCGATCCGGACGGCCCCGGGCCGCTACCTAATACTCAATGGTTCATTTGCCATGATAACTGGCCGACCACCGGAATCAATATTGCTTTGCCGTGGGCTAATTGGGCGGCCACTATATTCGGCTATCCCAGCCCCCAGGAACCGCCGGAAATATCATATTGGAAACCTGACACCACCTACGCGCAGACCGGCATGCCCGATTTCCCCAGCCAGTATCCCTGCCACAGTGGGGCCACTGCTGTCACAAACTGCCTTTGGTGGTACGGCGCCATGGATTATTTTCAATTCATAAATCCCCGTCAGTTGAAAGATGAACTCCTGATTTATTTCGCCGCCGATACGATTTTCGACCCCTGGGGCGGCACCGATGTTCACCAGATGGAGCTCGGGCTTGACGCCTTCTTCAACGACGTTGATCCGCCCTGGCCATTCTATGAAACGACCTATCCCATGCCGGATTTCCACGTCATGGCGGAATCACTCATGAAATGCCAGGATGTGATTCTCCTTATCGGCAATTGGTGGCAGGATGCCACGGGAGCATGGTGGCGCGACGGCGGCCGCTATGTAACCATGGCCGGTGTCGATACGGCCACGCTGGCAATCGCTCTGTCGGATCCGGAAACCGACAATGCCGAGGCCGGGGGATTTGGGCGAGTCAGGCCGCCGCATGCCGTTCATAGCCCGACCGACAACACGCACTGGTTCCCATTTACTGCTGGCGGTTTTGATTACCAAGTCTCGCACGATGCTTACCCGGTGATGTTGAATTCGCCATCGCCCGGCGGCGCCTGGTGGATTCCGGGATTCCCGAGAGGCTTCTCGCCTCCTTACGCTAACTGCCCCGCCGAGTTCATGTCAATGACGCAGGGCAACCCCGACCCTCAGCTATACCCATATCATGCCGAGGTCGAATATGCGGTTATGATATGCCCCAGCCGACTGCCTGAGCCAGTCGATACCTGCAATTATTACAAGGCGCCTTACATAGATTATGCCCAGAACGGCGTTCCCGATTTCGACCAGAAGCAGAATGGCTGGTGGAATCAGCAGAGCGGCAACTTCAGTTGGTGCGGGCCGGCGGCGCTGGCCAACTGCATCTGGTGGTTCGATTCGAAATTCGAGCCCCAGCCGATCGACCCGCGGCCATTTCAACCCGATCCGACCAGCCCACCTCCCAATGACCATTACCCGTTGCTTGGGTCGATGGGCCCCTGGGATGACCATGACATGAACAATGTCATTCCATTTATTTCGGCCCTCGGCCCGATGTGCGGCGTTGATGGCCCGTCGCCGGGGACACCGCTGCCCCAACTTCAGGCCGGTTTTCACAACTGGCTGAACTCGGTTGGTCTGCCGAACGAATACACCAGCTTCATAGTCATGGGGCCAGGTTACCCGCAGATCAGGGACTCGATAATGGCGTCTCAGGATGTTATCCTGCTGCTCGGTTTCTATGAACTCCTGCCGACCCAGGATTGCCAATGGCTTGGTGGCCACTATGTGACATGTGCCGGTGTTTGCACTCAGGAGCCGGCCTTATGTATTTCCGATCCATTCTTTGACAGCAACGAGGGCGAACCGCCGCCCGGAACCGCTCATGGTTCCGCCGTACATAACGATGCATTCTTCGTCTCGGGACCACATGGATCGATAAATCATGACAGGTTCAATATGGCTCCACAGTTACAGCCGTGTCCGGCCAGCCCGGCCACGTGGTCGTTGACAGACTACCCCAACGGGTGGACACAGGATGGCTTATTCACATTTGCCAACGAGAATCCGCTGATGCCCGGCGCACCCCCGGCCCAGTATCGGGGCGGGCCGATTATAGTCCTGGTCGATGCGGCTTTGATTATATGTCCGGCCCCGCCGGCGATCCCCGATATCGATGTCCGGCCCGAATCTCTATACTATCAGCAAAACTCGTACACATATGTGACATATCCGGATCAGATTATCATCTGCAACACGGGTAGCGGCTCCCTGAACATCAATTCCATAACATCCGACCTTGCATGGGTTACTCCCGGTCCGTTCCTGGCAACTCTGGCGGCCGGTCAGTGTGATACTGTCGATGTCATCGTCAATACCGCCGGTATTGCCCCTAATATTTACACCGGCTGGTTCCACGTCAATTCCAATGATCCGGATGAGGCCACGGTCAACAAGCCATGGTTTGCGGTGCGCGTGATAGAACCCGATATCCAGGTAACACCGGATTCCGTTTTCCATTCACAATTGATAAATACCGTGAATACCTACTGGACCGACTTCCAGATATATAACCTCGGCTCCGCTGTTCTCACCTACTCGGTTTCCAATACCATCGGGTGGATTACCCTGGGCGGCATGACAGGCTTCGTATTCCCGGGGGGTAACGACAACATCGATGTCACAGTCAATACCAATGGAGTAACGCCCGGTGTCTATGTCGATTCCGTCACGATCATATCCAACGATCCTGATGAGCCGATCGTTTACAGGCCGAAAATTGTCATTCAGGTGACCCAACCGCCTCCGGATAGCCTCTATTGGAAAGATTTCAATGGCCCGATGGTCGATGGTGGCTTTATGCCCGACTTTGATCAGCGCCAGATGGGGTGGTTTGCCTATTGTGGTCCGGCTTCTATCGCCAACTCGCTGTGGTGGTTCCAGGGCAAATTCCCTCAACGGATGATCGTGCCGCCGCAGTTTTATCCGCAGGATCCAGCCGGGTTTGTAATGTTCCTGGCGAGTTTGATGAATACCAATATCGGTCAGGCGCCCGGTACACATGTCGATAGTATGCAGGTCGGTATCGAGAGATATCTACAGATGATGGGCCTGGTCGATCTGCTCTATGAGCATACCGCTTATCAACCCCCATTCGATATGGTGGAATATGAAATCGAACGCTGTCAGGATGTGACTCTGCTAATCGGCTTCTGGCAGGTCATGCAGGTGATTCCGTCGGGTCCGGGACAGTGGATCGTCTACTGGCAGCGCCAGGGGGGACATTACGTTACAGCGGCCGGCGTCAACTCAGGCCAACTGTTGATCGGCCTGTCCGATCCCGCCTACGATAATTTCGAGGCCGGCGTTACCAGCGGCGTGTTGCGCGGAATTAATCATAACCACCCTATAGGCCACAACGATGGCGTCAGCGCATCCCACGACATCTATTCTGTCAACAACGTCATGGTTTGCAGCCCCGGCGGCCTATGGGAAATCGAACATCCCTTCTGGCACAACCCCGGCCTGGCTTATGAATTCTACCGGCAAAACGGCGACACGGCCAATATCGAGTTGCCCTGGCCATGCCCATACCCGCCGCAGCAGGGTATGATATTCACCGAGATCGAGGCCGCTGTAATTGTCTCGCCACTCGAGGCCGTTCCAGATATCGATGTCGTGCCTGACTCGGTCTTCCATTCGCTTGTCACGAACACCGTCGTGAATTACCTCGACGATTTCAGCATTTACAACCTCGGTACCGGGCCGCTTAATTGGAGCGCCGTCAATTCGCTGTCGTGGCTTACGCTGGGGACAACCTCCGGCACGGTCCTTCCCGGCGACGATATCGCTATCGATGTCACGGTCAACGCCACCTCCATCCCTGTCGGAACTTACTGCGACACGGTCAGAATCTCCTCCGACGACCCGGATGAGCCGCTCGTTTCACAGCCGCGATATGTTATCGAGGTTACGGCGGGCGGGATCGAATGCGATTATGTAATTGGGGATATCAACGGCAGTGGCGGCGCTAATGGAATTGACGTTACATATGGCGTCGTTTACTTGAAAGGCGGGAGTGCTCCCAAAGATTCCTGCGACTGCCCTCCGCTGGCATTTCCCTTCTACGCGGCAATGGATGTCAATGGCACCTGCTCCACCAACGGGATAGATATCACCTATTTCGTGAGTTACTTAAAGGGGCAACACCCGTCGCTGCTCTATTGCGAGGATTGCCCGCCCGCAGACAGGGGATTACCGGCAGTCGCGCCGATCGAGCCGCCGGAAAAAGTTGGAGGAAAAACAGATACGGGAAGATAGCAAACTTCCAAACGATAGGGCCGCTCAGAGATGGGCGGCCCTTCGAATATTACTCTTGGGCGAAAGCGTGAAACAGGGATACTTTCGAAATACGAGGCGTACGATGAAGCAATTTACTGTGGTGCTATGGGGAATAATGGTTATCATGGTCGGCGTCGTTATCACGCCATCTGACGCGGTGGGGCAGCAGCCTTCGGTCATAGAGGTTTGGCCAATCGATTCCACTACCCTCGAGGTCTTGTTTGATCGGGTGATGGATCCTTGGACGACAGAAAGTCCCGGTAACTACTCGACTGTTCATGGCCTGGGTATTTACGCCGCCTCTCTCGACACCAGCGGCCGCACCGTCTACCTGATAACCGCGGCGCAACCGGGTAATTGCGTCGATACTTTGGTGACTATCGGCCCGTGTGATACTTCTTTCAATTGCATGGTCCTTCCTGATAGCGATGGATTCAATTGCGGCGTCGGGAGGTTGGAGTTCTATCAATTGGATCTCGTCTACATACGGGACAGTGTGTTCCAAGACAGTGTGATCAATTCTGATTGGGGACAGGTTCTTTTGACTTACCTTGGTGCAGATTCCATATTGTATTTTAACCTGACGGTGGACACAGTCTGGGTCATCCAAAATATTCCTGTTTTAGGTCAGGAGAGCGTCGGCGTGTCACAAACTATGACTTACAGTTTTCCTATTGCCTCTGTGTCTGGCTTGGAGATTACCGAGATAGGCTACGCTTATCAGCTCTCTGACACGGTGCTGACACAAGGACCACAGGACTTAGCGCTCAGGTGGACGGCTGTTCGTGATGGTTTGGTCAGGCTAGGCCGAGGCTTTGGAGATGCAATTGATCCGATATTCGGGCCAGCTCAGCGATTGATTGGCGGTCAAGTTATTGGCTCCCAGCATTCTAATCGAAGCTCCAAGCATTCTTATGAAGACCTTCCAAACCAGGAGTGCGGCATAAGTGAATGTTGTCCAACGGCAGTCTCTAATTGTCTAAATTCATTGAATTCGCAACACCATCTTGGCATACCGCCAGAAGAGCTGACGATAGGCAGGATGAAGCTAGCCACTAACTGGGGTCCGAAGTACGTATATGACCCTGTCCACCAAGAGTCCGTCTGGGTTGAGGGATGTTGGATATTCCACGACGATGATAGGCCGCCTGGAGAAAATCGTGCCTGGTATGAGGATAAGATGATGTGGCTTGTGAATCATCAATTCCCCATATCCACCAGAGTGATAAGCAATATTGGAATTGGTGAAATACAAGCGGAAATCGACCGTGGGCAGGTTGTAGAATTGCAGACAGGATCGCATACCGCTGCTGTCAAGAATATATCTGATCTGGGGAATGGTCTGTATGCGATGAATGTGGCTCATGACATCATACAAGGAGAAGACGGGGGTTGCGCAACGACAACAGTTGTATATGACCGCAATATTGACAGTTTTATAGGAGGTGGCTTCGGTTTTAGTTGGTCACCGCTGCGCTACTTTGTAGTCGAGTGTCCGTATCCTCCCGGTCCTGATCAATGCTCCTACACCCCTGGCGACATCAACGGCAGTGGCACACCCAACGGTATCGATGTTACCTACGGGGTGGCCTACTTCAAGGGCATCGTCCCCCCGCCGCCGGTCGACTGCAATCCGCCGTGCACCGCGGTGCCAGACCCCTTCTACGCGGCAATGGATGTCAATGGCACCTGTTCCACCAACGGAATCGATATCACCTATTACGTGAGTTACTTGAAGGGGCAACAGCCATCACTGCTCTATTGCGAGGATTGCCCGCCCGCAGACGGAATTTTGCCTGTTAGATCACCCGATATCGGAATTCGGGAGATCAATGAAAGGGGAGATAAAAAGTAGTCCTCCCGAAGGGAGGACACGCTGAGCGCGCCCCGACGGTTGTGGCATACCGCAGATATCGGATCCCCGTGTATTCGGGGGTCCGATTTTTTTATGACGCGCCGATTCCTCAAAAGTGGGAATTTTTTGATGGGCTTATTTGTATAAGATGATGGCGCCTGGTCATAAGAGGTCCAATTGAAAGCCCTGATGATTATCTTTGTCGCTCTCCAAAGCGCAATAGCCGGAGCATCGAACGATCTCATCCTGGAATATGCCACCGGAATCGCCTCGGAGCATCTGCCATTCACATCAAAATGGGGCGGTCCGGTGATGCACCCTGGCTCCTTTTACAAGGAGCACGCCGTCCGAGTAAGCTGCGATATCAACCGACATTTCGCCGTTACGATCATGTCGGGTTGGATCACCAAGTGGAATTTTCGCGACCGCACTATCATCTGTGTGCCGCCTCCCGAAGGATATCCTCCTTCGCTATTCAGGAGAGATCAGAAGGCCGTATACGTCGTGCCCGGCATTCGCCTGGCAGGGTACATTTTCCAGGTCAATCTGGGAGGCATATTATATCATTCCAACACCGTGGATAGAGCGTTTTTAAAGTACCCATTTAATGGGAGCCATCGGTTCAAGCCGTCGTTCATGATCGCTCTGGGTGAGGAGGACATTTACCTCTATGCCGGCTTCCTCAATTCGCTGCCGCTTTATTCCGGCGGCGGAGCGGAGATTGGAATATTCGGAAGGGTTGGGGGGTATTACGAGCAGAAGGCCTATTTCGGGGGGAACGAATATGGTCCGGGAATCGGCTATCGGGGGGAGTTCGAGGCGACCCGGAATATCGCGTTCGCACTCGGTTTCTCGCTGGGATACAGCGACCACGCAAGAGATAACATCTATACCGTCGTGGCCGGATTGAAAGTGAGGGCGCCTTCTAAGGATTGATTGCGTCCCGAGTCTTTCTCCACTTCTTCATAAACTTGCAAGGTCTTAAAGCCCCATATTTTTGTCGAATGCGATCATTCCCTTAATAGGAATATCGATGAAATCTGACAGGCAATTCGACCTTGAACATGAAATTGCGATTCATTATAATGAGCCGCCGCAATGTATGAACATTATTGGAAATTCCATCCCGATGGATGGATTGGAGACGCCTTATGAAAAAGATGATTCTTGTGCTCGTTTGCCTGGCCCTGCCGATGTTTGCCCGGGCCCGGGAAAATGAGATTCATATCGATGCCAGGACCCACAAATTCCCCAACGGGCTGGAATTGGTGGTCGTGGAACGGCACTGGTCGCCCACTGCCTCGTTCATCGTACGCTTCAAGGTTGGCTCGGCTGACGAACGGCCCGGCATAACGGGTAGCGCCCACCTGCTCGAGCATATGCTTTTCAAGGGCACCAAAATTCTCGGCACAACCAACTACGATGCCGAAGCTCCGTTGATGGCCGGGATCGACGTCCTGGCTCATGAATTGACACAAGCCATCGACCGGACACGCAACCCGCTTTATCGCGGCGACAGGCGGGAGGTCGATTCCCTCAAGGCCGCTATCGCCAAACTCCAGGAGCGGCAAAAGCAATACGTTGTCAAAGATGAATTTTGGGAGACTCTGTTGCGCCACGGCGGCACCTCGCTCAATGCCTCCACCGGCAACGACGGCACGCAGTATTTTGTCTCGCTGCCGTCGAATAAGGCCGAGCTCTGGGCATATATGGAATCCGACCGCATGCGCGATCCAATCCTGCGGGAGTTCTACTCCGAGCGCGATGTCGTCTACGAGGAGCGCCGCCTGCGAACCGATAATGACCCGTTTGGTAAACTCTGGGAGCAGCTCTACGCCGCCGCCTACACCGCCCATCCCTACGGCTGGCCTGTCGTCGGCTGGGCCTCCGACCTGGAAACCGTCCTGCGTGAGCAGGTCGAGGATTTCTTCCATCAATATTATTCACCGAACAACGTGGTCATAGCCATTGTCGGCGATGTCAAATTCGCGGACATGGTAAAACTCGTCGATAAATATTTCAGCTCGATACCACCTTCAGCGGTTCCGCCGCCGGCCGTGCAGACCGTCGAGCCTGAGCAGAAAGGCGAACGCCGCATCCGGGTCGAATACGACGCCGAGCCGCAACTGGCGATCGGCTGGAAGAGCCCCGCCGGCGGAGGTGTAGATAAGGAGGTATTCGATGTAATAGCCAGTCTCCTCTCTCGTGGGCGAACCAGCAGACTCTATAGGAGCCTGGTCGAGGAGCGTCAAATTGCCGCCAGCATATCGGCCTCCAGCGATTTCACGCGCTTCCCCGACCTGTTCACAATCTCCGCCACGCCCAAGGCACCCCACACGCTCGAGGAACTCGAGGCCGCCATTTACGAGGAAATGGGCCAACTGGCCTGGGAGGGTCCCACCGCTTGGGAGTTGGAGCGGGTCAGGAATCAAATCGAGGCCGACTTCATTAGAGGACTGCGATCCAATTTTGGTATGATGTTTCGCGTCTCCGACATGCAAGCCCTTGTCGGCGATTGGAGCTACATCGAGAAAGTCAATGAACGCCGCAAGGCTGTTAAATCCGCCGATATAAAACGGGTCATGGCCGAACACCTTACAATGGAGAAGAGAACAGTGGCCTATCTCGCCAAACCCGATGAAGAATCCAATGCTCCCGAGGCCTCCCGTATAGATGAGATTAGGCTGTGGAGGGACAAATGAAAAAGGCTCTTATCGGCGTCATGGCGCCCGTGCTGATTCTAACTTTCGCATTTTCATTCGCGTCCGACCCTCTGTCGCCGGGCGCGAAAGTCATCGAGAATATGAAATTCCCCGAGCTTAACTGGCAGGTACCGGAAGTCGGCAATCAGGTGACTCGCACCGAGCTTCCCAACGGCCTGATCCTCTATATCATGGAGGACCACGAGCTGCCACTCATCAACGCCAGCGCCATGATAAGGGCCGGATCGATCTACGACTCAAAGGAGAAAGTGGCGGTCGCCGGTATTACCGGGGCAGTCATGCGAACCGGCGGCACCAAATCATTTTCACCCGACTCGCTCAACACGCTTCTGGAGTTCATCTCCGGCTCGGTGGAAAGCGGTATCGGTATCGAGTCCGGGTCGGCCTCGATGTCGGTGCTGGCCAAGGACCTCGATATCGGCCTCAAAATCCTTTACGAGGTTCTGCGCTACCCGGCATTCGACACTTCCAAGATTGCCCTCGAGACGTCTCAAATTAGGGAAAGCATCCGCCGCCGAAACGACCGTCCCGGGGGAATAATCGGGCGCGAATTTTCGCACTTGATTTACGGCGATCATCCCTATGGACGCATTCTGGAATGGGCCGATGTTAAGGACATTTCTCGGGACGAGCTTGTCGCTTATCACGGGAAATATTACCATCCCTACAATATCTTGATCGCCTTCTCCGGCGATTTCGAGACCGGAGCCCTACTCAAGAAAGTTAAGAAGATATTCAGTGACTGGCCTGAATCGGGCATTGAGTTGCCGCCAATGCCCGAGGTAGCATATGCGCCCAATCCCGGCGTTTTCGTCATCAATAAGAACCTGACCCAGGCCAACATCACCGTTGGACATCTGGGGATCAAACGCGACAATCCCGACCGCTACGCGATAGCACTCATGAATTTCACGCTGGGTGGCGGCAGCTTCACCTCCAGACTGACCGGCCGGGTCCGCTCCGACGAGGGCCTGGCCTACTCTGTGGGCTCCAGTTTCGGAATCAACAGCCGCGACTTTGGCACTTTCCAGGCCCACGCCCAAACCAAAACCAATTCAACCTACCGGGTCCTCCAGATTTTCAAGGAGGAATTCGAAAAGATCAGACTCGAACCGGCCACCGAACACGAATTCGAGACGGCCCGCGACGCCTACATCAATAATTTCGTCTTCCAGTTCGATTCGCCCGAGGAGGTCGTCAATCGCCTGATGTCGCTCGAGTATGACCACTTTCCACCGGACTATTATCGCACATATCTCGATGATATCCGGGCCGTGACAATCGAGGATATGAGGCGGGTGGCCGAGAAATATCTCAAACCCGAGGAGATGACAATAGTTGTCCTGGCCGATACGACCCGGATATCCGGCGATCTGCGCGAGTTCGGGCAGATAAAATATATTACACTCGAAGAGCCGAAAGTAGATTGAGACCGGACGATGAGCATAAATTGATCGAGGCTCGCCATTACACCTTTTGCCCGTGGTGCGCCTCGAGTCTCGTCTTGAAAGTGGCCGACTCCAGGGAGCGGCTGCGCTGCCCAAACTGCGATTTTATCTGGTACCGGAATCCTATCCCCGCCGCCGGAGCTATCCTCAACCGCGATGGCAGAGTACTGCTCGTAAAGAGAAGATATCCTCCCCGAGTAGGTGACTGGTGTTTCCCGGCCGGTTTCATGGAATACGACGAGTCGCCGATTGAATGCTGCGTGAGGGAGATCAAGGAGGAAACCGGACTGATCATTTCGATTTCTCGCCTGTTCTGGGTCTACTCCGGCCATGATGATCCCCGCTCTAATGCCGTTCTCATTTTATATCTCGCGGACATAATTGGCGGCGAATTGGCCCCAGGCGATGATGCCGTCGAGGTTGATTTTGTCAGTATCGACGATATTCCCTCGAATATCGCGTTCCAGGCCCACAGGGAAGCTATCGCTGACTACAAGCGTTATCTTAAAACGGGCCGATTGCCGGGGGAGAAGTGACCGCGGAAATCCGATATGTTCTCGCTATCGACTTGGGTACGAAGCGGGTCGGCCTGGCAATCGCCGATCCGGTCCATCGAATAGCAACGGGTCTTGGGGTTGTGGAGTATAAGGGTCTGCAGAAATTCATTGAGGATTTGAAAAAGATTGTCGATGATGAAAATGTGAGACTGGCGGTTGTCGGGTTGCCTCTGAACATGGATGGCAGCGAGGGAGTGAAAGCTCGGCAGGCCAGGAAAATCGCCGGAATCATAGAAGAGAAGCTGGAGATCGACGTGGAATTGATAGATGAACGGTTGACTACGGAGGAGGCCGTCAGGCGTCTCCATGCCGCCGAGGGCAAGGTCGGAAAAAGCCGCGCCAAACTAAATATGATGGCCGCCATTATCATCCTCCAGGATTATCTAGATTCTCTTCCACCGCGGAGTCTTTCATGAAAATTAATACCGGACCCATTCCACAAGCGATATTATTCTCCCTGATCGCTCTGGCCGTATTTGGAGCGGCCTTTCTTGGTTTTCAATATTATTTTCCGCACCCCGGCGCCAATTTCGGCAATGAAACACGCTACCTCCTGGTGCGCGGAGGCGACAATATCGAAAAAATCGCCAATAACCTGTACCGTATGGGAGCCGTTTCATCCGAATCAGGTTTCCTTTTCTTTTCGCGGCTCCTGAAAAAAGATCGTCTCATGAAGGTCGGACGGTATGCTATTAAACCGCATAGCTCGCTCGCCTATATTATAGGAATTATCACGCGCGGCGAATCTACGCCTTTCGATATCACCGTTCCCGAGGGGTACACTATCTCTCAAATTGCCAATTGCTTCGAATCCGGGGTCGAAATCGACATGGCCGGATTTCGCGAAGCCGTGACCGACCGGAAATTGATAGATTCTCTTGGTATCCAGGCTCCCAGCCTTGAGGGTTATCTGGCGCCCAGCACCTATAATGTCTATTTCTGCGAGAATCCTCGCAGAATTGTCAACCGCATGGCGGCGCATTTTTTCAATTCATTGCCGGATTCGTTTGAGGTTAAGGCGAAGCGGCTGGGATTGACGTTTCACCAGGCAGTGACACTGGCCTCGCTTATCGAGAAAGAAGCCATGCTCGATAGCGAGCGGCCGATTATCTCAGCGGTCTATTTGAATCGCTTGCGCCGCGGGATGAAACTGGATTGCGACCCCACGGTCATTTATGCCATGGGCGGCCTCGACAGGCCTCTTCTGCGCGGCGACCTCGATTATGACTCGCCATATAACACATACCTGTATGCCGGCCTTCCGCCGGGACCGATTGCGAATCCCGGAGTCAAATCGCTCGAGGCCGCGGTCGAGCCCGCGCCGGTCGGATACCTCTATTTCGTGGCGCGCGGGAATGGCAGCCATGTTTTTTCTCTCACGCTTGACGATCACATCAATGCTATCCAGAGAATCAAGCGCCTGAACGGGCAAGGGTAAGACGCCGGCGCAATTTGCGACCAACCTAACTTGTGTCGATTATTCGGCCTTATTTTTCAATGGCATGAGGCTGCCATTGGAACCGTGCAAGGTCGATACAATCGGCTTTGTCAAATAACACACCCTCACCTAAAAGCAGCGCTTTCTGCTCCTCGTAACCGCCGCCCGGCGGAAGCGAAATCCTGCCGGAGCTATTGATAATGCGGTGCCAGGGAAGGTTTTCTTTGCGCGACGACGAATGCAGAATTCTAACCACCTGCCGGGCCCCGAGCGGGCTTCCGGCCAGCGCCGCGATCTGGCCGTAAGTTGCCACCTTGCCCTTGGGTACGCGCTTGATGAGCCTCTTGGCCTTTGTAGTGAACGATTCCAATTCCGTCATGATATCACCGCTGGAACAGGTTCTGATCCCGAATAAATATATGGCATGATTGGCTATCATGATATAAAAAAAAGGCCGGAATATTCCGGCCTGTTTCATACATTCATCTCGCCCTTAGAATTGATTTGTCTCTTCGACTTCTGGTGTACGCGGGGAAGCCAGGACGTATAGTTCCTCAACTTCAATTGAGCTCGGCAGCATGCAATATGCGCCGGGATGTTGAAGATATGTCCCTTTGACCAGTATCAGGCTGCCGGAGGAGATATTCAGAGGTGAACCGAGGGGAAATGTCAGCTCGATAAAGCCCTCGGGGTCAATCTCCATATCGTTCTTGACATTAATTGTCTGACATCCACGGGCGGTCATGTGGTAAATACCGACTTTTGAAACGAGCGGACCACCTGTCGGCTGGGGACCGCTGAATGTCAGTTCGGCGCTGAAACGGCTGACCGCATCGTCATTGGGCAAGCTCAATGTGTTGTCCACGCTGGCCGGGGCGGTTATAGGCCTGTCATTTGAGCATCCGACCGCAAAGGCCAGGGCCATGATTGTGCCGGTTATGAGTAAGAGTCTCGACTTCATCGAATTCCTCCTTTGGTTGGTTGCATTCTTCTGTTCCATGCATATCATTACACACGCAATATTCACTGCTATCATTCGGCGACCGGTTCTATTGTCAGGCTTGATTCGCCTACTCGGTGAAGCCCGATCATGCGATCGGTCAAAAAGGTCTGCGAGGAGATCCACTGATGGGACATTTCCAGCACCTTATCTTGCGACACATCCTCGATCCAATCCATAGTCATGGCATCAATCATCTTCCCGTTGATATCGAGGTTCTCCATGTTTAGCGTGAATCTCATTTTCATCAATCCCCCTTGCTGTTTAGTCGCCACGGGAGTTTTAATCAAAGGGTATGCCGTTTGAGGAAAGGTCTTGGAAGGTGTTTCATTCGTTCACATAAGTGCAATGCTGTAAACGAATTACATGATGAAACAGGGATGCGTAATGACGTCTGCAAATACTCGTTAATTTGGGCGCTGATATGGGGAGAAGACCCCATCTTATAGGTATCTCCCCGCAACCGGCAGGATTGGAACCCTATTGCGGAAATCCGCATCCAGTTAGGCAACTTTACCGGCAACTCCGAGGTTTATTAGACCGGCCTTGCAGGGGAAAATGTCTTGAAAAGCGGTTGATTTATCGTATATTCGCCTCGGGTCGCTTATTCTATAGGATTTACCGGATCTTCAAAACATCCGACACCAATTATCAGGAATGAAAAAAGAGACGATTGTAAAATCCGCTGTTGCCATGCTTATCTGCCTGCTGCTTTCAGGGGCCCAGGCATTTGACCCATCCGGGCTGCTGGAAATTCATTATATCAATGTTGGCTGGGGCACATCGGTGCTGGTAATCGGCCCGGACGGTACCCGGATATTGATGGATGGCGGGCGGGACAACATGGGAAATAACCAGGTCAGACCCTACATGCAATCCATTGGGCTTATGCCTGCCGACAGCCTGCATTATATACTTGCCAGCCATATGCACTCGGATCATCTTGCCGGCTTGACTGAAGTCATGAATTCAGGCTATGACGTTTCTCAGGCTGTCCTTCATAATGGAAGCGATTATCAAACGACCTATGTGACCGCATTTCTTAACGCCGCTGCCCAGACTACTGCCGGGCCGGCTCGCCAGGTCGGATTGGGTGAGGTCATTCAGCTCGGAGATGGAGCTACGGCCACCTGTGTTTGCCGTGATGGTTACGTTGTCGGCCGGGGCTATATATCAGGCTCGCACGACAACGAAAATGATCGGTCTATCGGAATCTTGATAAAATACGGCAATTTCGAATATGTTTTCGCCGGTGATCTGGGCGGGGGCGATCTCGATAATAACTGTACCGACCGAAGCACGAATCAAATAGATGTGGAGGGGCCTATGGCTCAGGCGATCATGCCTGGCGGGCAGTATCCGCTCCTAACCACCGATGGTGTCGAGGTCGTTCATGTCAACCATCACGGCAGCGAAAGCTCGACAAACTCGACATATATGAATCTCCTTACGCCGGCGATCGCCTGCATATCGACCGGCGCGGGGCAGTCTCCGGATTATATGTTCCCCAGGCAAGATGTTGTCGATAACGTTTTGCTCTCGGGAGTCTACTGCGTAACGGCCGAGCCCGCGATTGTGTTGCAGAACGAGGAAGGACAGCCGAGCGGTTCTGAGACGAGTTTCTCGGGTTTTTGCGTCGGCGACATAAAAATCACTACTTCAGGAGAGGCCAATTTCACTGTCAGCGCCAACGGGCAGGTGACCGAGGGGCCCGATGAAAGATCCGTTGCCGGTCTGCCGATGACCATCCCGTTCGATGGGGCGCCGCCCGATATCACGCCGCCGATAGTGACGGTCATTTCGCCTGATGGCGGTGAAATCTGGTATGCAGGCAGTTACCATGATATCGCCTGGTCAGCATCCGACAGCATCGGGGTGGCATCTTATTCGATTGAGTATTCGACTAATTCCGGTTCCAATTGGCTCACTCTCGTGAGTCGCACCGATGGCAACCCCGGTATCTACTCCTGGAATCTGCCTCAAGCTAATTCCGCCAATTGCCTGGTGAAAATTACGGCATGGGATGGCGCCAACAATTTTGGCAATGATGTTTCTAATGGCGCATTTTCGATAATCCCATCGCCCGATAGTACCATACCCACAATCACTGTCGTTTCGCCAAACGGGGGAGAAGTCTGGTTCTGGGGTGATGTCGACACAATCAGATGGGTAGCCACCGACGATATCGAGGTAACTTCCTATTCAATCAGCTATTCCACCAACGGCGGCGGAAGTTGGAGCAGTATCCAGGCCCGGGTCGATGGTAATCCGCAAGCCTACCCCTGGCTGGTGCCGAACGTCTCCACGGCGAACTGCAAAATCCGCGTCATTGTCTGGGACGCTGCTCAACATCTGGCAACAGACAATTCTGATGCCCCGTTTACTCTTCGGGCGCCGGATTTTGAGGGCCCTGTGGTCAATATCATCGTGCCGGATGGCGGCGAGCTTTGGGGTGTTGGCTCGAGCAGATATATTTTATGGGAAGCGTCGGATGTCAGTGGTGTTGATTCCGTATCGCTTCAATACTCCGGCGACAACGGGCAAAATTGGCAAACCATTATGCCCTTTGCTCATGATAATGACGGGAATTTCCTCTGGAATATCCAGGCTGTGCCATCGAGGCTGGCGCTGGTACGCATATTGGCCAAAGATATATTTGGAAATCAGAGCATGGCCGTCTCAGAGGCGCCGTTTGTGATTCGAATATCGCCCTCATATCAGAAGTTCGTGCGCGCGACCCCACTTGCCAGGTGACATGGCGGCAGGCCCCGCCGGCCCGTTACGGGCCGGGTGAAACCCGACAACCCATGAATATGTCTATCGCCTTTGGCGGCGCCGGGGCCTGGCAGTTACGGGCGTTCGAGCGCGGTCGGGTTTCATGGCCCCCTTTGGGGGGCCGCGGGGCCTGCCGCGGCGGTGCGGTGCTGGGGGCGCGGTGAGTAGAAACTCGCGTATTTAATCTTGACATCCAATTTCAGAATGATATGATTTGTTCAAATCAGGGGGAATCATACGAAAGACGGAAGTCGAAAGTCAGAAAAGGGCAGAATTCCGGGGCCTGATACTATGAATGCATCCGGGCATCCTCAGGATATTCCGAGAACGACTGTTGCCGGTCGCGCTATCCACGGCCCGAGGGGGCGGGTTAGACCTTTGCCCACCAAAACCGAGGCTATTTCGAAGGTGCCGTTTTTTGTGAATTTCACCCCCGACGATATTGCCAACATCGAGCCGTTTTTTCAGGAATATCAATTCAGCAAGAATCAATACCTGTTTTGGGAGGGCGATGCCGCTACCAGGATGTTCGTAATTAAATCCGGCCGCGTCAAACTCTTGAAGACGTCGGCATCGGGCAAAGACATGGTTCTGGAGGTTATGGTGCCCGGCCAGATTTGCGGTGGCGGGGCGTTATTCGCGGAGTATCATCGCAACGGCGCCCAGGCGGTAGAGCCGACCGTCGCCTACGGCCTATCAAGAGAGAGTTATGATCGGCTGTTGACGAAATACCCCGAAATCGCCAGGGGTATAATAAATTACCTCGGCGCCAAGCTTATGGATGCTCACGATGTCATAATTTCCCTGGTATCGTCGAAAGTGGAAAGCCGGATAGCATCGGTCATCGTGCGGCTGTGCGAGAACCATGGCACCAGAACCAAGGATGGTATCTTGATCAATATCCGCCTTACCCGGCGGGACATTGCGGATATCGTCGGCTCGACAGTAGAAACCACGATCCGCACTATAAGCAGATTTCAGAAGCAGGGGCTATTGAACACTGTTGCTGGACGACTCCATATTAAGAATCTCGATGCCTTCAAGGAGATGATGAGGGCTGCCCGATGACGGTCTATCTGCGTCATTAATAATCACATTGTACCAGGACACATTTCCGCAAGACTATTTGACAATTACTTATGCCTCGGCTATATATTTGAAAAGCCCGCGAACATGGCTCGCGGACGATTGATCGAGAATATTGCATGGAGAATTGGCCCCTTCGCTCAGAAAGGCATAATTGATGACTGGACCCGTTGACATAACGCTGCATGGCCTGGAAAAGTTGGCCTTCGTGATATTTTTGGCGATCGCCCTGGTAATTTTCGCCAATGAGGTTTACTTCTATGTCCGCCTATTATTGGCATTCAAACCGGAAAACCGGGCCGATAACATAGGCAAGCGAATCAAATTTCTTTTTAAATATGTCTTCGGCCAGCGACGCCTCCTTGATCAAATGGTTATGGGGACTGCCCATTTCCTCATATTCTGGGGTTTCGTAATCATCTCATTCGGGACATTGAATTTCATCGGCAAGGGATTCAGCGCCGGCTTTTCGCTGCCATTCCTGAGCTCGTCTCTTCGCGAGCCGTTCCTTTTCCTGCTCGACCTGTTCAGCATCCTTGTTCTAATCGGAATTGCGGTGGCTGTGGTCCGACGGTTTTTGCCGGGAAGCCAGCGCATGCCGCGGGGATGGGAGGCCTCGATAATTCTCATTCTCATCGGCGGGCTGATGTTGTTTGATTTGCTCTCCGATGGATTCAATTCTGCCCTGCAAATACGATTTGAGAACGCCTCTTTTGTCGGGTCGGCGCTCGGCCATTTCATCTATAGCCTCGAATTTAGCCCTGAAACGCTGAATACCCTGGCGCATCTGATTTGGTGGTGTCATCTCCTCTTCTTCCTGGCTATACTGAATTACGTGCCGATCTCAAAGCACATGCACGTTTTCACCTCCGCCCCCAACGTCTTTTTTGCTCATGCAACTCCCAATGGTAAGCTCTCCACTCCGAAACTCGAGGATGTCGAGGAATTCGGCGTCACCAGGGTCGAGCAGTATTCCTGGAAAACCCTGCTCGATTCCTATTCCTGCACCGAGTGCGGCCGGTGTTCCGACCAGTGCCCGGCTACCAACACCGACAAAATGCTCTCGCCGCGTAAGATTGTCATGCAAGTGCGCGCTCACGCCGAGAAGAAGGCGCCGCAGCTATTCAAGAAAACATCCGCTCATTTCAACGAACGGCTTATCGAGGATATCATCACCGAACAGGTCATCTGGGACTGCACCACCTGCTATGCCTGCATGAGAGCTTGCCCGCTTCTTATCGAACATATACCGATCCTGGTCGATCTACGTCGGGCGCTTGTGCTCAACGAGGGGCGCATATCATCCGAGGGCGCGCTCGCCTTGAAAAACATCGAGAAGTCAGGCGATCCCTGGGGGCTGGGGCAGAAAGCGCGCTCGGAATGGTATCAGGGGCTTGACATCAAGCACATCTCGGAAAAGCCGGATGCCGAATATTTGTTCTGGGTCGGTTGTGCCGGGGCGCTCGATGCCCGCAACATCAAGGTTACTCAGGCGACCGCGCGCCTCATGAATAAGGCCGGTGTTTCATTTGCTATCTTGGGCGAAGACGAGGTCTGTACCGGCGACCCCGCCCGGCGCCTCGGCGAGGAGTATCTCTACCAGACCCAGGCCCAGGCGGTCGCCGAGATGCTCAACGGGGCCGGGGTCAAAAAAATATTCACCAACTGCCCGCATTGCTTCAATACTCTGAAAAATGAATACCCCGATTTTGGGGGGCATTACGAGGTCTATCATTCGCATCAGCTCTTGGCCAAATTCATCGCGGATGGGCGCCTCAAGGTCAATGGAGATCCGCTTGGCGAGGTTACCTTCCACGACTCCTGCTACATGGGACGGCATAACCAGGTCTATGAGCCCGCCCGGCAGATTATCGATTCCCTGCCCGGAGCCAAACGGATCGAGATGAAGCGCTCGCGCGAGTGGTCGTTCTGCTGCGGGGCCGGCGGCGGCCGCATGTTCCTCGAGGAACATGGCGAGCATATCAATGTCAACCGTTCTAAGGAGGCGGTGGCCACCGGCGCCAAAACGATCGGCCTGGCCTGCCCGTTCTGCATGACAATGATTACGGATGGTGTCAAGGCGCTCGATAAGATCGATGAGATCAAAGTCAAAGAGGTAACCGAGCTATTAGACGAGCGCACTGTCTGACATGAATCTATGTTCCGTCAGGTCGTATGCCAAAAGGCCGTGACCTGACGGAATAGGCCTGATTGTCAAATTTCACCGCCGCCTGGCCCAGACCAGGTCGTATTTGAATTCCTCGGTTATAATGCCATCGGGGAAAAACTGCTCGATACCACGCTCCACCTCGCACAGGAAATCCTCGAGAATATCCGGCTCCATGGCATCGCCGATAAACGATTTCGATCTTTGCCATTTGATATAGGTCGGCAGATTGTACGATTGGACGCCATAAAATCGCCTCTGGCCGAAATCATGGAAACGACCATCGGCGATCAGCATTCCCATATAATCGGCATCCATGAATTTGGGGTCATAGTTGGGATTATACTTATATGTCAATTCTTCTAAGAACGCCTGATGCGGTTCATGCAGGTCCTTCCTGCGATACCAGAGAAGCGCGATGCCGCCGCCGGGTCTCAAAACTCGTGCCATCTCCGAAAGCGATCTTTGGCGATGCATCCAATGAAATCCCTGCGCGACCGTGACCAGATCGCAAATCCCGCTTTTTAGCGGGATGACCTCGCCGCATCCGCAGACCGGCTCGAAACAATAATCGCCGTAGAACCTGACACCGGCCCTAAGCAGCGCATTTGAGCGATCGACTCCGGCCACCAGATTTGGCTTGCGCTTGTCCGCAGGATCCCGGGGACAGGCCAATAACTGCGTGAAGATACCCGAGCCACAGGCGATATCGGCAATCACTGAATTTGTGTCTATGGAAAAATGCTCGAAAAGAAAGTTCTTTATTTCGGTTGGATACCCCGGTCGGGAACAGGCATAATCATCGGCATATTTCTCGAACATCGCCTTCAAATTGCACCATCCTCAGGCTAAAGCTCAAAACCTGCCACGGTATCCCGACCGCCAATATAGCGATTCGAGGCGACCTGTAAAGCGGAAAATGGCGACCATCGCGGGAACCTCTTCTGCCATCGAGGCAATTTTCGGTTTAGTTGGCGGTCGCAAATTTGTATAGAACCCGCTATCCCTATTTCTTGTTCATATTATCGATTGCCATCATTCGGGCGGTTCATATTATATTGGCTTTATGCGGCGCCTGGGACGTATATAATGTCAATTGGGTGTCACGGCTTGTCCGCAGAACCATGGTGGCTGTGAACCTTTAGTAATTAGGAAATAATAAATGCCGGCCAAAGAAGAAATTATCAAACAAATCAAAAGGTATTACCTGTTCTACGGGCCGAACGACTACAAGCTTGCCGAGCGGGTAGCTTCGCTGGTCAATGCCATCATCGAACCGGGAAGCGAGGCTTTCGATCTCGATCGATTCGACGGCAATACGCACCAGGCCCCCGACATCGTCAACGCCGTCTCAACCCCACCTGTCATCAGCCCGCTTCGGGTAGTGATTCTCTCCGATGCCGATGAACTGGCTCCCGCCGGTCAGGCCTTTCTCGAATCTATCCTCGATAAAATCCCATCCTATTCCGTTCTGGCCATGACCGTTCATGCTCCAAAAATAGACAAGCGCTCAAAGCTTTTTAAAAGGCTGGCCTCGGAGGAAAAAGGGCCCAAGGTCCCCGGCGAAAAAGCCCACGCCTATTATTATTCAATTTATGAGCCGGCCGAGGCTCTCGGGCTGGTAACGAAATTCGCCTCCGATAGAAACAAGACGATCTCACCTGATACCACCAGCGCAATAGTCGAGATGTTCGGCGCCGACCCTTACCGCCTCCAAAACGAGGTTGAGAAACTGTCACTGTATGTGGGGGAGAAGCCCAATATCGAAAAGAAGGACCTGGCCTTCGCCAGCGGCTTCGATCGCGTAGAAACCCCCGATGAACTGCCCGGCATGATCCTCGACGGTAAGCTCGAACGCGCCCTCGAGTTCGCCCGCCAGGCGATCGCCTCGGGTATCAGCGAATTCCAAATTCTGTTTATCTTGCGCAATTATTTAACCGCCCTGAACTTGGCCCTGGGAGCCAGGAGCCAGTCACAACTCGCTGGGCTGGTTGCGAAGCGCCCTGTGCTGGTCCGTCCCAAAGCCGATGAGGAGTACATGGAGGCAGTCAGGCGACGGACACAGGAATTCCATACCCGTTCCAGAAACATTAGCGAAGCTTCTGTGGCTAAAGGACTTACATATCTTTTTCAGGCGGAATATTCTCTCAAATCGGCTCGTTTTTCGCCCGATGGGGTTATCGAGTTGCTGATAGTGGCCCTTTATCTCGTATTTCGAGGGAATATCGAGAATCCTAAATTGTATTTAGAATAAGATGATGGCACAATAACAACGCGCAGACTAAGATGGACCAGGAACTGGTTAATAAGGCTCAAAACGGCGACAGCCGGGCTTTCGAGAAGCTGGTTGAAAAATATATGAAACGGATCTATTACCTCGCCTATCGCATGACCAGAAACCACGATAGCGCCGACGAATTGGCGCAGGAAAGTTTTGTGAAGGCTTATCAGGCCCTCGGAAGTTTCAAGCCGGGATACAATTTTTACACCTGGATATATCGCATCTGCGTTAATCTCTCGATCAATTTCCTCAAGAAGGAGCGCCATACCGTCTCAGCCGACCAGTTGCGCGAAATTGATCTCCTGCCCGAAACGACTGCCGGGCTTGACCAATTGGAACGGATGATAGCGTCGGAGCAGGCCAGCATAGTGCGCAAAGCCCTCGATACCCTGCCGCCCGACCAGCGATCCGCGTTCATATTGAAAACGTATGATAATATGTCATATGACCAGATTGCCGAGGTTATGGAATGTTCAATGGGGACAGTCATGTCGCGTATTTTCAGAGCGCGGCAGAAATTAAAAAACGCCCTCAAGGCGGCCGAGGCGGAAAGAGATAAAAGCGATGGCTGATTGCAGATACAAAAAGATACTCCAATTTTACCTTGACAGCTCCGGGGCCGGCCCCCATTTCAAGGATCTCGAGGAGCATCTCAAAACCTGCCCTGAATGCCAGCTCCAGTTGGCCGAGCTCGAGGAACTCAATTCCGCCGCCCTGGATATCATCGATGAGGCTCCCGAGAAAGAATATTGGGATTCCTTCCCGGTGAGGGTGCGAAATCGCATCACCGCCCGCAGTATCGAGCCTGCTGAAATAGTTCGCAAGCGCCGAGCGCCGTGGTACTCGGCGTTCAGGATGGCATCGGTGCTGGTGGCCCTGATGTTCATTGCTGCCTACTCCATTCTGGTTCTCCGGCGCGGAACATCGACCCTCGACAATCCCGCTTCGATAGCCGATCGGCCATCGATAATCAGCGAGCAGCCGGTGTCATCGGGCTCGCCCCTGATTCCTGCCGTTGCGGCGGCGCAGCCTGATGCCCGGGCCGTAAACGGTCCCTCCTCGTCGGTCGATGGTCCGGTCATACGCCCCGTCGCGGGCGTCGGCACCGATGAATCGCGCGGGCGGCACAGACGGGCGGAGCGCCCGGAGGCTGTTCCGATGAATATCATGATAAAAGATCTGGCCGGCCAACTCCGTGGAGTCAGGGGTGCTGAAATAAACGGTCCACGGCTTGAGACCGAGATAAGGTCGTACGCTCCTGTTTTCACGTCTTATCTGGCCGACATCGATCCATCTTTTCACATGAAGGAATCGTTTATCAGCCAGAGGCTCTTGTCCGGCCTTAACAACAGGCCGCGCAATGGATTCCACGGCTTATATCAGGGATCTTACTACGGATACGGCTCGTTGTCATTGGATGGGAGCAGGGTCCTGCCCACCAATGAAACGCAATCGACATGGGGCTATACAAGCATCTCCACCGATACATCCAAATCGGCCGAGATAAGGCAATACTTCCTTGAGCTTGAGCTGATGGAGTCGAAATAGCTTTCGGTTCAAATATGTTGGAACGAATTGACCGATCCTCATGTTTCCCGCTTTGATGGATCATTACAGCTAAAATTACCTGGCAATTCAACAAGATCGACGGTTGCAGGGAGCGGATCTGCGAATGATCCGGGAAATCCTCGTCATTTTCCGAAATTAGATTGTTGTCTCGCAGTCTTGGTTTTTTGGCTTGATAATCAATTCCCGCGCCGATATATTACCCTCGTATATAGCGGGGGCGCTTTTTTTATATGTGGGTAATTTTAATTCTCGTCTTAGCAATCGTCCTCTACGGCTTTTGGGAATTCCGCAGTCATCAGTTTCATTTAAAACTGCTCAAGACCAGGGTGCATGTCAACGGGACAAGAGGGAAATCATCTGTAACCCGCCTCATCACCGGCGGGCTTCGCGGCGGCGGCTACCAGGTCTTCGGCAAAACTACTGGAACTAAACCGCGAATGCTATTTGTTGACGGAAGTGAGGTTCCGGTGCTGCGGCTCGGCAAGCCCAACATCATAGAGCAGAAGAAGATAGTGGCCGAGGCGGCCCGCCAAAAAGCCGAAATTTTCGTCACCGAATGCATGGGAGTACAACCCCGTTTGCAGGAGATTCTCGAGGATCAATTCATACGTTCCCAAATCGGCGTCATCACCAATGTCCGGGGCGACCATCTCGATGAAATGGGGCCGACTATGGAACACGTGGCTGCCTCCCTGGCCAACACCATCCCTTATGAAGGCCATCTGTTCACCGCCGAGAAAACGCATTTTGATATCCTCGAGGCTCGAGCCAGGATGAGGCATACCACCATTCATCAGGTCGATGGTTCCTGCATTCGCGATGGCGACATGAGAGGCTTCGCTTATCTCGAACACAAAGATAACGTCGCCGTAGCCCTGGCGGTCTGCCAGCACCTCGGGGTGAGCCGCGAGGATGCTTTCAGGGGCATGCTGCAGGCCAATCCCGATCCGGGAGTTTTACGCAGGTTCAAAATCGAGACCCAATCCAAGACGATTGAATTCGTCAACGCCTTCGCGGCCAACGACCCCGACAGCTATAAGCTGATTTGGGAGATGCTTAAAATTCATCACGAGCCCGGGAAATCTCTGATCGTTCTGGTCAACTCCCGCAAAGATCGGATTCAGAGGGCCGAACAACTCGGGGAGTTCATAGCCTCGGATCTCGACGCCGACTACTTCATCGTGAGCGGCGAATATACTCATGCCCTGGTTGCCAGGGCGATCGCCTGCGGCCTGCCCCACAATAAGATATCCGATTTGGGGGGGCGGCCGCTCGAGGCCATCTTCAACAGCATACTCAACCTGACATTGGAGAAATCGCTGGTATTGGGCATTGGGAATATCGTGGGATTCGGCGAGCAAATCGTGAGTTATTTCAAGGAGAGAGGGACCGAGATTGTTTGAGTTATTCATGATGCAGGCCATCGGTCTGGGGTTGGTAGTCAGCATAATTTTCTCCGAGACTCTGGGGCTGGCCGCGGGCGGCATGGTGGTACCGGGCTATATGGCTATGATGTTTCACGAACCGTCGCGAATTGCGGGAACGATTTTAGTCAGCATCTTCACTTTCCTGCTTATCAAATTACTTTCGAATTACATGTTTATCTATGGTCGTCGCCGGACTGTTCTGGTCATCCTCATCGGCTTTCTGGTTGGCTGGTTGTCGCGCGAATTCTTTATATTCAATATATCGGAGGGCCAATCCCTCGAATTCCAGGCCGTCGGCTTTATCATTCCGGGCTTGATTGCCAACTGGATGGAAAGGCAGGGGGTTGTTCAAACCCTCAGCACGATGATAGTGGCGGCGGTTCTGGTGCGCCTGCTTCTCATGATTTTCACCGGCGGGAGAGTGATTGAGTGAGGCCCCGTGCCGTAAACCCATCGACAAGGCTTCTGGTGGCGCTGGCCATCATATCAATCCTGATATTCTTCCTGGCCGAGGGCACCCGCACTCAAAAGCAGGCTCCCTATTGGGATTCGAAGGTCCGCGCCGCGACTCTGGCGCAACGGTGCCAGGACGCCATCAGGCAGGAGATGAAGCGCCGCGGAATCGCCATAGATTTCGAAAATGATCCCAACGGCTCGGGGCTGATTGGCGAGCAAAATACTCTCATTACCACCGACCTGGGCGAACTGCGAAGCAAGCTTATCGCCACCAATCCTAATTTCGCGGCGGTCCTGATTCAGATGTTCAACGAATGCGGTCTGAGAAACGGCGACAGGATCGCTGTTGGCCTGACCGGATCGTTGCCGGGAGCCAACGTGGCGCTATATGGCGCCTGCGAGATCATGGGCATCACGCCGATCGTGATTTCCTCCGAGGGATCCTCGACATGGGGCGCCAATCACCCCGAATTCACCTGGCTCGACATGGAAAAAACCCTGTTCGATTCCAAGCTAATCAGGCACCGTTCGGTGGCCGCCTCTCTGGGCGGCGGCTCCGATAATGGCAGAGGTTTGTCGCTGACCGGCCGCCAGTTGCTCCTGGATGCCGTCAAGCGTAATGGCGTGGAGTTGATTTTCACCGGCAACCTCGAAAACATCATTGAGGCCGGCGGCTCCCTGCACGAAAATATCGAGCGCCGCATGGAGATTTACGACAGGCACAGCAAGGGACAATCTTATAAAGCCTACGTCAATATCGGAGGCGGTTTGGCCTCGCTGGGATCGTCTCAGAACGGCAAGCTGATCCCCTCCGGAGTCAATTTCTACCTGCACAATATGAATTTCCCCGCCAGAGGGGTCATAAATATCATGGCCGATCGCAGGATACCGGTCATCCACATTCTCAGGCTGACCGATATCGCCCAGGAATACGGCCTGCCGCTGGAAATCACACCGTCGCCGGTCGTGGGCGAGGACCCGGTGTTTTACAGGGACGAGTATTCGATATCCTCGACCATAATTTACACCCTTCTTCTGGTGATCATCGTGGTGGCGTTTATCAGAATCGATATAAAATACTATATTAAAAGACAAACCAAAATCCTATTTCCTCCGAGAAGGGAAGACGACTGGGAGCTATAAAATGAAAAGAGCAGGATTGTTCCTATTGGCTTTTTCTGTGCTGTTGTCCGGAATTGCATTTGGCGCCAAGGCTAAATATCGGGTCTTCAGGCCATCCGGGGCGGCCGAAAGCGTATTTCTAAAATCGGGCGAACAGCAGTTTAAATACTTCGCTGTCAAGAAGGGCTCTTCTTTCGGATTCGAGGCTGTCGGGCCGACCAAAATTAAAATCCGCACCCGGGCCGAGCTTTTGCCCGGGGTTAAGGAAGGCGATTATGAAATACAGGTTTGGGAGGGCGATAAGCTTGTGACGGGGAGGAAGGCCAAGACCCGAGCCTCGGCCCTGTCGCTCAATTCGCAGATAGAGAAAATTGGAATTGCCCGGACCGTAATCATCAAAGTTCCCAAAGGCAAGCACAGCTACCGGCTCTGGATAACGTCCGACAAGTACAACACCTTCTATGCCCGCTTCTACCAGGAAAAAAGGAAGATCAAAAAGGCGGAGTATAGCACTTACACCCCCAGCGACTATAAAAAACAGGTCACGCTGGCGACCGGCAAACACGACATTTCCTATTACCTGGTAGATAACAACGGCGGGGTGACACTTACGGTCGTTGGTCCCACCAAGCTCCGCATCTACTGCCGGGCCAATTTCAGCCAGGATATAAAAGGGAACGCCAAATTTTCGCTGGGGCTGTTCGAAAAAAATGTCGAGGCCGCCAAGTTCGCGGGCGTGGCAAAGCTGGCCCAGGATCTGAACTTTAAGGAAATTGGCGATATTGTGCCCTCCAGGCTTCATACGTTCATTTTCGATGTTCCCGAGGGAAGGCATCAATACGAGGTGCGGAAAATCAACTCGGCCTCGCCAAACCTCGCCGTGAGATTCAAGATAAGAAAAGTCGGGCTGGGAATGGTTCAATGATGGCGACCCCTCACAGGCATACATTCAAAATAGCAGTGGCGGCATTCGTCTCGATAGCCGTGCTGTTTGCTGCGGCGGTCGATGCCAAACCCAGGAAGAAAAAAACGCAGCAAAATCCTGCTGCCGAGCGCTCCGTCGTTCTTGATGTTGGCCTGAGCATTACTTATGATGACAACATCATCAATTACTCCGATGCCGATCTCGACCTGTTCGATAGCAGCGGGGCCCAGGGCAAGTTTTCCATCAAGTCGAAGGACGATTGGATCATCGTTCCCCGCATCAACCCCAGGTTTACTGGCAAGTTTCTCGCCGGCCGGCCGGGATGGTTAGATCTCGGATTCGGCTATTTCGCCTACGCCTCAAACGACGTTCGCCGCTATAGCCGAATATCCTTAAGCGCCAGGCAATATTTCACCTCCCGGCTTTACGGCGAGGCCTCCTATGCCTTTATCCCGAGCTACTATTATCGCAATTATCAGGTCGGAACCGATGATCTCGGGGCCGCTATCTATGCCGAGGCCAAGTTTGCCAAGCACATGATCTCGGCCGAGACCGGCTACGAATTAACCAGGACATTGACTGCAACGGCAGCCTACAAATTCCAACATAAGTCATATAATTCGGAGTTTGAATTTCGCGATCTGGATGGGCATGGGTTCGAGCTTGGGGGTACGTGGCGCCCGGCCAAGCCGATCGGATTCTGGGCTGCATACGGATTCGAGAGAGCGTCCGCCAAAGGCGCCGATATGGCCGACAGCGTCCTGGATGTGTCTTATGATTCCTGGGATATGTTGTCGGGGGCCAGGCATTATATGAGCATCCTCGACGCGATACGCCCGGAGTTGTCCGCATCCTTCGAGATTCGGAATATCAAATATCAGAATGATCGGTTGCCCCAGATATATTACTTCGGCCGCGAGGATTTCAATTACTATGCCAAAGCCGGATTATCCGGCAGACTTCCTTATCGGGTAAGGGGCACAGTCGAATACGCCTTCGTTCAGAAAAAGGCCGAATTGCCCGATATTTATCCCGATCCCGGCCGGGTTTCGCAGACAACCGCTGAATTAGAGAGGAAGATAAACTACAAGTCCAATTCCATTACCATCAGGTTCACCAGGCGATTTTAGACAAGCCCTGCAAGTCTTTGAGGGCGGGACTGTTGTGATTTTCCCGGCATTCATAGAAAACCCCTCATATTTAATATTCCCCGAGCCGAAACGAGGTTGTTAATTTTGGCCATATCCTGCCGATTTAAATTATAGGCGACCATGTATCGGAGTCTGCGCGCTCTTCGTGTCTCGAAATAGGGGAATTGCTTGGGAAATATGGATAAAAAATCGGTGTTAGTGGTCGATGATGACCCACAAATAATCACGGCGCTTGGCGAATGCCTGGGCAATTTCGACTATAGCATGCAGGTGGCCACCAACGGGGCTGAGGCTCTTATCAAAGCAGCCGATCCCGATTTATCGCTGGTCATGCTCGATGTCAACCTGCCGGATTATTCCGGGCTCGAATTGCTCAACAAGATAAAGGAAAAGAACGCCAACCTGCCTGTCATAATCATGACCGGTTTTGTTTCCACCGAGGCCGCCATCGAGGCTATGAAACTTGGCGCCTACGAATTTGTCACCAAACCCTTCAATCTCGACAAGATCTCCACGCTCGTAAACCGCGTCATGAAGAAGTCGAGCCACCTGCGCGGCCTGGAGACATTCTCCCGCGAGCCCGGCATCATTCCCGGCGATATCATCGGCCGCTCATCCGAGGTGGTCGAGATCGCCAAGATCATAGGTCAGGTGGCCGCCACCGATGCCGCTGTACTCATCTCGGGCGAATCAGGCACCGGCAAGGAGTTGGTGGCTCGTTCGATATATAAAAATTCGCTTCGCAAGGATAAGCCGTTTCTGTCGGTCAATTGCGCCGCCCTGCCGGAGACCCTGCTCGAATCCGAGTTGTTCGGGCATGAGAAAGGCTCATTCACCGGTGCCTATACCCGGAAACTGGGTAAATTCGAGGTTTGCAGCGGGGGCACCATTCTCCTCGATGAAATCGCCGATATGTCGCCCCTTACCCAGTCGAAAGTCCTGCGCGTACTTCAAGAACAAGAGTTCGAGCGGGTCGGCGGCACTGAGACAATTAAGGTCGATGTTCGCATGATCGCCGCCACCAACAAGTCGCTCGTGAATCTCATCAAAGAGGGAAAATTCCGGGTTGATCTCTACTATAGGCTTAAAGTCGTATCCATCTATCTTCCCCCTTTAAGAGAGAGACGCTCGGATATTCCTCTTCTCATCGACCACTTTATTCAGGTCTATTCGAAGGAAACCGGAAAGATAATCACCAATATCTCCAAGGCCGCTCTCGATGGGCTGCTCAAATACTCCTGGCCGGGTAATGTCAGGGAGCTCGAGAACAATATCCATACAGCGGTTGTGATGGCCAAAGGCGATATCCTTCTGCCCGAGGAATTCCCCGTTCTCTCGGAACATCGCGAGACAGTCAGAATCGACCTGGAGCAGATCGAGGCCGATTATGCCAGGATGTTTTCCGAGGTCCTGACCCCGAATTTCGAGAAAATTATGAGCATATCCGGAAGTCATATTTATCACCACCTTCAATCCGGTTTCGAGAAGGCCTTGATTTCTGCGGTCCTGCGCTTCACAAGTTCCAATCAGGTCAAGGCGTCGGAACTCTTAGGTATCTCACGAAACACGCTTCGCGACCGTATCAGCAAGTACGGCCTTTATTAACTGCCGGGGGGTCCCGTATGCTCCGCATCAGCGGCCGGCCCCGCCATTGCGGCTCCCCCCTGAAAGGGGGGAGGGCAATCGCCGTTTCGAATCGGCAATGGTTACCCATCATGCCTATATTACTTGTCGGGCATTGTGCCATTTGCAGCCTGGCGATTGCTGCCCATATGGGCCGCAATGGCGGGGCCGGCGCTCTTAGGTGTTGACTGCATGGAACCTTCCTTTTATAATGGCCGCATGAAATACTTGATAACGGCACTTATGTTCCTGATTCTGGCCCCTATCGGCAACAGCCAGACGGTGGCGCCGGCTCCATTCCAGGCCCTCGATTCCCTTCAACGTGCCATCGACATGAGCTTATCGTCGCTCAAGATGCATCGCGGCGATCTGACTTTCAGGGGCGATTACCTCGAGGAAGACCCCTACCGTTTGCCGATTGTCGACACCTACATGAAGGAACCCCTCAAGATCATCGATTTTGCAGATTCCGTCCTGACTTTCGAAAGACTGACTGAGTTCAAAATCAGAAGCCTCCTGGGCAATAAGAGCTCCGAGGTCAAGCGTGCCCCGAATTCCAAATCAGCCGAAAGAGACAGTCGGCTGTTCGAGCGGGCGGATACTCTTCTCGGCCGGGATGTCTCCTCTCTTCTGAAGGGTCTGCTTTATCTGGCCCGGGGCGTGGACCCCGACAACTGGCCGGGCTTCTCCGGTTATTCCAGGTTCCAGAGGGATTCTCTGGTCGAGGGTTTTACGCTGCTGCTTGAGGAAAATGTTGAGGACGAATTCAAGACTATCTATCAGCTCGATAGTATCGCGCAATACGAGGACCGCTGGGCTGAGCGGCTTGTTAAATTGACTGAGAACAGCCGCGGCCGCGGGAAAATAGTCGATGAATTTATCAGCCTGCTCGATTCCTCTCTTGCCAGGCCGCCGATGGTTCCCGCCAAGGCCCGCAATTATTCCCTGATTACCGATTATGGCGATATTGTCATCGGCGATACCTCCGCCAATACATACCAGGGTGACTTCTTTATCATTATCGATCCCGGCGGTGACGATACTTATAACCTCAAATTCACGGGGGTCGGTCACCAGATATATATAATCGATTTGTCCGGCCATGACTCATACTCGTTTCCCAAAGGCCGGATCAGCCCCCTATTTTTCGGCGGCAGCATGATAGTCGATTTCAAGGGTGATGATTGCTATACCGGCGGCTCATACTCTTTGGGAGCCGGGCTGTTCGGGGTCAGCGTGCTCTGGGATAAGGCCGGTAACGACCGTTATTACGGGGATGCATTCACCCAGGGCGCCGGTTGTTTTGGTGTCGGCATATTGCGGGACGACTCCGGCAACGATTCCTACCAGGCGGCGCTGTTCGCACAAGGTTTCGGCTTTGTCGACGGGGTCGGAATCCTGTGGGACTTTGCCGGCAATGATACTTATATCGCCGGTGGCCGATATAAAGATATCCTTCGCTACAAGGATCACTATTTATCGCTGTCGCAGGGTTTTGCGTACGGCATTAGGCCCAAAATGTCGGGAGGAATTGGCCTGCTCGTCGACAAAGCCGGTAATGACGCTTACATTTCGGATATTTTCGGCCAGGGATCATCATATTGGTACGGCCTGGGAGTCCTGTCCGACAGCGCCGGCAACGACCAATATGTCTCATTCCAATACGCGCAGGGCGCCGCCACACACATGACCGTAGGCATCTTATTCGAAGCCGCTGGAGATGATGTCTACTCGGCCAAAGGCGTTTCTCAGGGATGCGGCCATGACCGCGCCGCCGGATTGCTCGTCGATCTGGACGGCAACGATTCTTACAACGCATATGACTTATCCCAGGCAGCCGGGTCGGCCAACGGCCTCGGATTCCTGGCCGATATCAGGGGCGTTGACGCCTATGTCGTCCGGTCCGATCAAAACACTCGAGGGTTCGGCCAGCCGAGACGTGACTATGGCTCCATTGGCATTTTCATCGATTTGAGCGGTCGCGATGGCTACGCCGGTGGTGTTGGGCATGATTCAACCTGGTGGAGCGATTCAAAGTGGGGAGTAGGGATAGATCAATGATACACTTTGCCGCATTATTTTCCATCCTGCTGATTTCCACGGCCGCCGCGCAAACCGGAGCCGATTCCATCAATGTCGCAGTCGATTCCCTTTTCGTGCGAGCTTCGAGCATCAACGTCTATTACTTCGAACTCGTGCAGCCCTCCAAAGAAGCTCTCGGCAAGATGGGCGCCGGCGCCGTTCCACGCCTCGTCGAAAAGATGAGAACACAGGACGCCCGTGAAATGCAGGCCCTGGAGGATGTTTTCAAGCTTATTGGTCCGCCGGCCGTGCCGCAGTTGGTCGATGTTTTAGGTTCCGAAAATGTATACCGGCGGCGGCTTGCGGCGCGGATACTCGGCGAGCTCAAAGACTCAAGCTCGGTCGAGGGCCTTCTCAAATATACCAATGACGACGACTTCCGAATGAGGGGCGGAGTCATTTCCGCTCTGGGCAAGGTCGGCCACAAACGCGCCATTCCCAAAATGCGCGAGGCCTTGCGCGACCAGGACTATCTCGTCCGCACCTCGGCCGCGGTGGCTCTCTCTAATTTCAAAGACTCCAGCAACGTCATACCTCTGATCAAGGCCCTTTCCGACAAATACTATGGAGTCCGCTATTCGGCCGCCCTGGCGCTCTCCAATATCGGAAAACCGGCTGTCAGGCCCATCGTCGATGCCCTCAAGGTGCCGGGAGACACGCTATCTTATTACCAACTTATCGAAATCGCCGGGAATCTCGCCGATCCCAGGTTTCTGGAACCGCTCGTCAAAATTGTCAATTCCGGCGACCCTTTCGCCCGGGCGTTCGCCGCCGAGGCCCTCGGGAAACTCGGGTCCGAGGCTGCCATGAAGGCCCTTCAGGATCGCTATGAGATCGAAACGCATCCGCTGGTCATATCCAAAATTGAGGCCGTGGTGTTGAATTAATATGGATCTCGAGCGTCGTCTGTATGAAGCTTTGAGGCGGCATCTCGAAAACCCCCTTTCACCTAAACCCGACCTTTTCAAGATTCCACCCACCGGCTCTATCAAGGAAACCCCCCACGGCCAAATCTGGATGGTGGAAACATCCTATGACCTCGGTTATCTTCACGGACGAGTCGAGCTTTTACAGAGTATCTATTCTGATTCGCTTGAGATACTGGATCCCTGCTGTTTCAGAGACAGGTTCGATTTCCACAGCGCGGCCGTTGTCGACACGGAAACCACCGGACTGGCCGGCGGCACCGGAACATATCCATTCATTATCGGTATCGGCAAATGGATAGGCGAGCAATTCGTCGTCCGCCAGTACATACTTCGGGATTTCTTTGAGGAGCCGGCGCAACTGGCCGCTTTCGCATCGGACCTTGATGGTACCGGTTCGATTCTTACCTATAACGGCAAGACATTCGATTTGCCGCTTCTGCGAACGCGCTTCCGTATCAACCGCATGGAGATGCCTTTTGCCAATCATGTCCATCTCGATTTCATGCATTCCTGCCGCAAACTTTACAAGCGGCATTTCCCCAACCTCAACCTGACTTTCCTCGAGGAAAAACTCCTTGGGTTTGAGCGCTCCGAGGATGTGCCTCGTCACCTGATTCCGCGCATTTATTTCGACTATCTCCAGCATCGGGATGATGACGTCCTTTTGCCGATCTTAAACCACAACCGCGACGATATCGTCGGGCTCTACCTCCTGGCCCAGGAGACGCTTCATAGAGTCGATTTGGCCCTGGCCAACGCCTGCCAGGATGACCTCTTGCTCCTGGCCCTGGGACATATCTATTATCGCTCCGGCAACACGCAAAGGACACTCGACTTGCTTTCCAACGTGAAGCCCCAATTCGCAAGCGATGAGGCTATCAATGAATTTTATCTGCTTCGGTGTCGCGCGGCCAAGAAACTCAGGGATTGGGAGATCGCGACCTCGATCTGGGAACAGATGCTTAAAATCGGACGGTTCGGTCATTACCCCCACGTTGAACTGGCCAAACATTATGAACATCGCCTGAAGGATTTAAAAACGGCGCTCAAACTCACTAACCTGGCGCTGCGCACCATGGAATTCGAACGCCAATTCATCTCCGACGCCAGATACCGAAGCTTAACTGAATCTCTCCGGCGCCGTCAATCACGATTGCTAAGGAAATGCGGGATATCTTAAAGGCTTAGTTACCATTTGGGCGGCAGACGTCTGGCTTTGGAGCAGTATGGCCTCGTCTGCCCTTACCTAATCTCCTGAGTGGTGTCAGGTCTGAAGGCCTGGCACTCTTCTTCATTCCTTATCTCCCCGGTGAATAATCCGGGCAATGCAGAATTTCGGGCCCGCCTTTGAAATAATTCACCATATAAAGCACGTCGATCCCGTTGACACTGCAGTCGCCGTTGGCATCGGCCGCTACGTAGAATCGGCCTTGCCCGATATCGCATGAATCGGGCGGTGGTGAGCCTATCCCCTTGAGATAGGCCACGAAGAAGGTAACATCGATACCGTTCACCCATCCGTTGCCGTTGACATCGCCGGGAATATAATCGCACGGCGGCGCGAACAGCTCACTCATCACCCGCCCCGCCGAAAGCGGCGCGGAGAATCCCAGAAGTTCTCCGGCCGTCCTGGCGATATCTCGTATTGATGCTCTTGGCGCGCCCAGCCTCACGCCTCGCTTGAAATCCGGACCGATCGCGAACATCATGACATGCCGGCATCCCAAGCAGCTATCGCCATGTCCTTGGAATCCTCCGTGCGCGTCGTCGTGACGGCCATGGTCATTGGTGACAAGCATTGTCGTCTTGTCAGCCATGACTGTATCGTTTTGGATAATATTCCATAGCTCATTGGTTAGCGAATCGGCCTGCCTGATTTCGGCGATATAATCGGCCCAGATTCCACTGTGTCCAGCATGGTCGGTGTCAGGTAAATAGATGTAGCTTACGACTGGATGATCCCGTTCTAAAACCACCCGTGCCGAATCGAAATCGACTTGATTGTTATCGTCGGAAATGGCTGGCTGCACGAACCGTGGCCAGTAGGCCGGGCCGTAGCCCGGATAAAACGAGGGCAGCCAGGTGCCGGACCCATAGTCGGGCGTAATGTAGATTGCCTTGTTCTGTGGCAGGGCGAGGTCGTGCCGGGCATATTCCCAGAATGTCGGCCAGCGGCTGAATTCGACATTGTTACCCTGATAGACCGTATCCTGAAGCACATGAAAACGCCCCATCCACGTTCCCGGGATACCATACCGCGTTGTGGTTATGCTGTCATTGAACGCCGAATCATGCACCACCGCATATTCGGCCAGCGCGGTCAGACGCGGGCAATAGATGCCAGTGGTGTCGCCCAGCGATTCCGTGTATCGCACCCCATCGATCAGTACCACAACCACATGCTCGGTGCGGTAGGCGGAGGCATAAGCCGCCATTTGGCACACTAAAATGGCAACGAACAGCGGAATGAATATTAATTTTCTAACTTGTCCCATACCCGCTATGAAAATAAGCCCGTATTCCTGATTAAACAAGCGAGTAATTTTTAGGAAAACAGATTACCTACCGGCCTGACAAGGCGATAACGTGATTTCGATCCCCTCGATCACTTGGCCCGGGCCCACGATGATGATATCGCCCTGGTCCCGCATCCCGTTTCCATTGGCGTCGTAGAATCCCCAGCCCTCGCCGCTATCCGGAATCCAGGAGTCGTCGGCGTCGAGATCGTCGTGCGCGTGGATGCCGATGGCCCGGGGTCCTTGCACGTTCGATATCAACAATTCGAATTTGCTGTTCGAAAAATGGCCGAGATTCCGGGAGAAGGGGATGAAATCCGTCAGATTATCCAGCGAGTCGGCATAAACATACATACGATCTGACAGGGCGTGGCCGGGCCACGAAATTGTCCCCTTGATGAGGGCGTACGGTGGCGTCGCGCCCGACGGGCAGCGAGCCTGCGGCAGAAATCCCGGCCCGCCCTTGAAATAGCCCACCATGTAGGTGATGTCGACCCCGCTGAACGATTGTGAAGCGTTTACGTCGCCGGCGATATAATACCATTCGGAGGTGTCGCAGTAGCATGGGTAGGCCGGCGGGCCGCCCAAGCCTTTCAAAAAGGCCACGCCCTTAACGATGTCAATGCCATTAACCTGAATATTCCCGTTTAGATCGCCGGCGATATAATGGCAGCGTCCGGCCCCAGCGTCGTCGTCGATAAAAATCGAATAAAACGCATAAGGTGCCTCGCTCGGAAAGTAATAGAATATCCCGAGGCTGTCGATCGCCATAATGTAAAAATCTATACGTGCGTTGTCAGGGAATGGCCCGATTACGCGGAAATACTCATCGGGGGGAGAAAGTTGCATCGGGGTTTCAACTAAGCTATCTCCGGCCAAATAACGGAGGCGAACGGATTCGACGTCTCCTGTGATGCGAACCCTGATATCGATGCTATCTTGGGAGGTGGGATAGGGCGGATTCACGCGGACCTCCCCAAACGCCAACGAGCCCTGCAGGCGAATGTCCCTCAAATATCGCGGCAAAAGAAGGAAATGCCCCGAGGACTGGGCGACGATTCCCTGAATAAAATCGAATGTCGTACCCGAGGCGGGAACGAATGAGTTGGGTATCGAATCGGACGTTTCCTTGATGATGCAATGCCCGGTGTTATCGTGGCAGAACCAGAAACTGGTGACCGCATATCGCACGGTGGAATCGACCGTGAGGTTGTTGATTCGCGCGAAAACGCTTTCGTACCGCTCGGCCAGCGAGTCGCTGCCGCCGGCCGAATCGATATCGGCCGCGGTGATCGTCAACGGTTCGAGGGCGGAAACCGACGATCTCACCTCAATCGCATCCGGCCAGGTCGCGATGCTGGTCATGCCGTTGTCCATTATCGTGCCCTGACAAATCACGGAATCACCCGGGACTAGATACGGAAAACCGACACCGTCAGCGCTATAAACGTTGATTCCCGAAAATATCCCCCCGCCGGGATCTTCCATGTAGAACGTGACCCCCGCGCCAGTATAATATACCCCAATGCCGGCTGTGACCACCCCGCCCGTGACGACCGCCTGGCCGTCGTATGGCGAGATGTCGCCCCCCGGCGGGACCTCCTGAATTTGGCGTATGGTCAGCGTATCTTGAGCGGATGCCAATTTGGCAAAGGTGAAAAGGATGAGCAACAACAACCACCCGAGCCGTCTCATAAGCTCCTCCGGCCGTTAGCGGTCCGTTCTAAAGTCTAATTTCTATATCGATAATAGATTATTGCATCCTTCTAATAAAGTCAACACGTAAATAGCCCGACCATTCGCCAGCCGAATGGCCGTGGCGCATGTGCTGGATTGCCCAATTTGCTGTTGACAATGCAGGCCCCATTTGTAAATTATTGTTCTCTAATGAAATATAGTGCACCGGAAAATTGGGCGGCAGACTTCCTCGTCTGCGCCTTGGATGCCACAGATGATGAGGACGGAAGATGAAGGACCTTAAGCCTGAAGATATCAAAGTAATTCTGGCCACCGATTGCGGCTCGACCACGACCAAAGCCATCCTGATTGAATACCATGACGGCGAATACCGCCTGATCGTCCGCGGCGAGGCCCCCACCACGGTCGAGGCTCCCTTCGAGGACGTCACCATGGGCGTCCTCAACGCCATCGCCGAGGTGGAGGAACTTTCCGGACGCAAGATACTCGATGAGCATGACAAGATCATTAACCCTCGTCGCGATGAAAACGGCAAGAAGATCGGCACCGATATATATGTCTCAACATCGTCAGCCGGCGGCGGCCTGCAGATGATGGTGGCCGGCGTGGTTCGCTCCATGACCGCCGAATCGGCCGAACGCGCCGCCCTGGGAGCCGGCGCCATCGTCATGGACGTTATCGCCTCGAACGACAAGCGCCTGCCGCACCAGCAGATCGAGCGCATCCGGCACCTCCGCCCCGACATGATTCTCCTTTCCGGCGGTATCGATGGCGGTACTACCACGCACGTGGTGGAGCTGGCCGAACTTATCGCGGCCGCCGATCCCCGGCCGCGTCTCGGCTCGGGTTACAAGCTTCCGATTATCTATGCCGGCAATAAGGAGGCTCGTGGCGCGATCAAAGAGTCGCTTGAAAAGAAGGTCGATCTCGACATTGTCGATAATCTTCGCCCCGTGCTCGAACGCGAGAACCTGCTCCCCGCTCGCGAAAAGATCCACGACCTCTTCATGGAACATGTCATGGCCCAGGCGCCGGGCTACCGCCACCTGATGGAATGGACCGATGCCCCCATCATGCCGACCCCGGGCGCAGTTGGCCTCATCATCAAGCGCGTGGCCGATGAGATGAAGATCGAGGCCGTCGGTGTCGATATCGGCGGCGCCACCACCGACGTTTTCTCGGTGTTCCGCCCCGAGGGCAAACCGGAGGGCGTCTTCAACCGCACCGTCTCGGCCAACCTCGGCATGAGCTATTCGGTTTCCAACGTCTTTGCCGAGGCCACCCTGCCCAACGTCATGCGCTGGGTACCGTTCGACATGGACGAGCGTGACCTGCGTAACCGCGTCAAGAATAAAATGATCCGTCCCACAACTATCCCGCAGATGCTCGAGGAGCTTATTTTTGAGCAGGCCATCGCCAAGGAGGCCCTGCGGCTGGCTTTCATCCAGCATAAATCGTTCGCCACCGAGCTTAAGGGTGTCCAGCAGCAGCGTACTATCGCCGATGCTTTTGACCAGGGCGCTTCCGGCGGTACGATTGTCAACATGATGACGCTCGATATCCTGATCGGCTCGGGCGGCG
>Ga0154764_1042_pt1 | contig 43681 bp, 34 predicted proteins | sample Rifle2008BG16ft_FD_105772 | JGI IMG/M metagenome (GOLD analysis project Ga0154764, IMG submission 105772) | candidate division Zixibacteria bacterium RBG_16_53_22
CGGCATGGTTTGGCCTGGCCGCGCTCTCATTCCCGGTCAGTGGCGATGCTCTCTATGTCCATCTTGGCTTGCCAAAGTTGTATGCCCAGGCGGGCAAGATGTTTTTCACACCCGGAATCCTGTTCTCCGCCGGCCCTCGAGCCATGGAGATGATAACTACCGGCTTCTATTACCTTGGCCTCGAGCGCGGCCAACAGTTTTTCATTGTCATTATTGCGGCCGTGCTGATTCTCTCGATTTACCTGAGAACCGCCGATTTCGGCGCTAAGGGTTTATACGCCGCTTTGATTTTCATTTCAGTTCCCATCGTGATAACCCAGGTGACCGGTTCCAAGAATGATTTCCTGCTCTGGGGGCTTTCGTTTTTCGCCTGCCTCAAGTTCATCGATTTCAGGCAAACCGGGAAAATGACATCCCTGCTGTGGTCGGCGGTTGGTGTCGGCCTGGCCGCGGGAACCAAAGCTATCGGCCTGGGGCTTTTGGGCGCCCTGACAGCGGTTATTCTATACGAGGCCGTGCTGGGAAGAAACACATTTCGGCATCTTGGCCTATTCCTTGTTGTCGCAATCGCGGTTCTTTCCCCCTGGTATATTTACTCGTGGGTTGTCACCGGTAATCCGGTATTTCCTTTTTTCGATAATATATTTCACTCCCCCATGACCAACCCGACATTCGAGCGGTTCAACGCTTTTTTGGCAATCGAGCGGATACCGCCTAATATTGTCAATCTGATTCTATCGCCGATCAGGATAATTTTCGAGCCGGAATTATACGATGGCCGGCTGGGATATACGCTTATTCTTTTCCCATTCCTTCTTATATTCACCGCAAAAATACCCCATAAGCTCAAATTCGCAGTCGGCATTTCGGTCGTGTTTTACCTGATTTGGTTTTTCGGATTCGCCGTTGCGCGATTCCTCCTGCCGGCCGGTCCACTTCTGGCAATTGCGGGGGCATATTTTATCGGTCGAACCGGCGAGATATCGAAAGCACTCAGATTGGCAGCCCTGATCTCACTCTGGGTGGCGGTCATGCTTCCGATTCCGGGGGTGATCAGGGATACGGGTCCTCGGGCCTTGTCGGTCATAAAGGGCACGCCAAGATTCGAATTCCTGCGCGATTTCAGGGCGCTTGACCCATATCAGACCGAGAGCGGAGAGAAGGGCGTCGCGATGCCTTATATCGATTGCTGGCAGACTGTCAATGATAAGTCCTTCGAGAGTTCCAGGGTTGGTATACTGACTTCATTTGTCACTCGCGCCGACGGTTACTACCTCGACCGCGAATTCGTTTACTTAAATCCGTCCGAGCAAGTTCAGTACGACTTTATACGAAATCGGGATTACGATGATATAGCGCGCGCCTTAACACGGCTCGGTATCACTCATGTCGTTATTGACAGCGTCGTAGCGTGGCAGTTTGCGCCCGGCTCGGCATGGGCGGAAATCCCTGGTTTCGAGCAGTTTTCCGGAGGCGTGACAGCCCTAATTTCATTTTGCAACGAACGCGGCGAATTGATCTTCAGCGACAGCCGCTATCGACTCTATAGGCTTTAGCATCAATTCACATTCTTGTCGGCTTCGACATACCGCGAAAGCCGATACCCTGACTCTTTTCGTACCTGACAATGCGCTCTATCAGTGGTTTTCGGAGATGCAGATAAATTTCCGCTATGATTTCAAAATCAGTGTATAAATGAGCAGTATAATAACAATAAATGATGCTATTCACTTCAAATTTGGGAATAATTCGTTGGCACTTCAATATATGATGCTTAGTTTTCCCCTGCCCGTATGATGGTTGTCGTCGTAATTTTTTGGTATATAAAAAGATACGAATTATCGTAATTACGCCCTCCAACGCGCCAACCCTGATTTGACGCTCATCTAATTTACTCATGCCGCCTATTGGCCCTATGGCGATAGTAGATAATAATCTATGGCAAAATAATAATTTTCGCTTGACTCCGATGGAAAATTGTGGCACTATATGGGAAATTGTGGGTGAAAGGGCTAACTTGTTCGCGTTCAAAGGTACTTATTACAATTCGGTCGACCATAAAGGTCGAATGAGCATTCCGGCTAAGTTCCGCGACATGACCGATTCACCCTCGGGCGACCATTACGTCCTGGCTCGAGGATTTGACGGATGCCTCTATCTCTATCCTCTCGAGTCGTGGCTTCGGGTCCAGCAGAAGATCGCTGAACTCAAAACCATCTCGGATCGCAGGGCCCGTTACTTCATGCACACATTAATCGGCCAGGCGGCTGATGTCAAGCTCGATAAGCTTGGCCGGATAATGATCCCGCAGATTCTGCTCGATCTGGCGGGAATAAAAAAGGACGTAGTCGTAATAGGCGTCCTGGACAAGATGGAACTTTGGGATCCGGAGATACTCAAGAAGTATGAGGATAATCAGCCGGAATCCTATGAGGATGTGGCAGGGCAGCTTCTTATTTGAACATGAGCCACGTCCCCGTCATGGCAGGCGAAATAGCCGAGATATTCGCGGCGGTGCCGGACGGGATATTTATCGACGCCACCTTTGGACTGGGTGGACACTCAGCAGTAATCAGTAAAAGCTTTGGCCGTAAATTTCGAATAATCGGAATCGATCGCGACCCGGAAATGCTCGCTCGGGGCGGAAGCGATCTTCCGGAAAACATAAAAACACGGCAGATGAGATTTTCCGAGCTGCCGGCGTTCATTGAAAACAGCAAGATCTCGTCGATCTCTGGCGTCTTGTTCGACCTGGGGCTGAATTCGGCCCAGCTCGACGATGAGGCGAGAGGCTTCTCCTTTACTCATCCCGGGCCGATCGACATGCGCTTCGACCGCACCTCGGGGCCAACCGCAGCCGAGCTCATCGCGAAAACCAGCGAGAGCGACCTGATCCGCATTCTCAAGGAATACGGCCAGGAAAGGCAAGCGCGGGCCATCGCCCGGGCGATCGTCAGAGAACGGCCAAACGATACGCAATCCATGGCGTTGCTTATCAAAGGGGTCGTGGGGCCGCAAAGGTTCACTAAATCGGCGGCGCGCATTTTCCAGGCGCTGCGGATATACGTGAATCGCGAACTGGAGGAGTTGAAAACTGCGCTTTCGGGCGTGGCGCCGCTTGTCGATACCGGAGGGCGACTGGCGGTCATCTCCTATCACTCGCTCGAGGATGGAATTGTCAAACGACAATTCCTCCTTGATTCGGGAAAGTGTTTTTGCGGCCCCGCCGAGCCCAGATGCGTATGCGGCAAAAGGAAAATTCTCAAGATCATGACCAGGAAACCTCTAACGCCCGCGCTTGAGGAGATGGAACGCAATCCCAGGGCCAGGTCGGCCAAACTTCGCTATGCCGAGAGGATCTAAAAAGAAAAGAAGAAGCGTCAGGCGCTTGGCGCTTGTAACATTGATACCGGCGGTGGCGCTGGGGCTGGCGCTTTCCTGGGTATGGAAATCCAACCAGGTCAAGGATTATTACAAGAGGCTCAAGAAGCTCGAAACCGAAAGGGTCGATTTAATTTCGGAGAATATGCGTTTCCGCGCCGCCCTGGTCGACCTCAAATCGCTCTCGCGCATCCATGCCGTCGTCACTCGTGAATTCGGCCTGACACAAAACGTTTCGGAACGGATATTCCTGGCCGATCCTGTCAAGCCTGAAAAAAGGCAAAGCAAAATCGATTTCGCGGGCGAAATGGAAATGCCCGATTGGCTCGAGACAGCCGTCATCGGTTCCGGGCGGATAAGAGCCGAACAACCTGCGGACTCTGGAAAGAAAGCGGACTAACGGATGATTACCCGTCAGTCAATCAACAAGAACGGACGATTAATAATTTTCATCATAGCGTTATTCTGGCTCGTCTTCGTCGCCAGGGCGATACAGGTCCAGATTATTGACGGCGCCAAATTTCGCGAATATGCCGACCGGCAGCAAAAAGATACGATGCCGCTGGCCGCCAGGCGGGGCACAATCTACGATTGTAGCGGCCGTCCCCTGGCCTATGATATCGAGGCCAAGACCTACACCGTCAATCCCCGGTATATGAGCAGTCAGGACAGCGCCGCCATGAAATTGTCCAAAATAACCGGCAAGTCGAAAGCGTATTGGCTGGAGCGCTTCAGGAAACGGCCCGGTTTCCTGATGGTGGCGCGCAGGGTTTCGCAAGAGCTGGCATATAAGCTCGATAATTCCGATATTCAGACTCTGAAATCCCGCGGCGAGACACAGCGCATATATCCTTACGGCGATCTGGCCGCCGAGGTCATCGGCCGCACCGACGCCGATAACAAGGGGATCTCGGGTCTCGAAAAATTCTATGACAACGTCCTGGCCGGCGTCGATGGCAAATCGATTTACCTGAGGGACGCTTACGGCAAGCAGGTCACCGCCTGGGAGCATACGCTCGTTTCCCCCGTGAATGGCTCCGACATCTATCTCGCTCTCGACGTCAATCTGCAGGAGATTGTCGAGGAAGAATTACGTGCCGAGCTCGATTCATGTGGGGCCAAGTGGGGCACGGCGGTCTTCATGGATGTCAAGACCGGCGGCGTCTTGTCCTGTGCCACGGTTGAGACCAACCCCGGTTTCAAACGCGCCCGGGCCATCGTCGACATGAACGAGCCGGGTTCAACCGCCAAGCTGATTCCTCTGGCGACGGTGTTCGAGGAGAATATTTTCGAACCCAATGACATTATCGACGTAGAAGGCGGTAGTTATGTCCTCGGCAAGCATGTCATTAGAGATGACCATGCTCATAATCTGCTGAAGTGCTCGGAGATCGGCGTTTACTCATCGAACATAGGCGCCGCCAAGCTCGGCTTGAGGGCGGGCGCGGAACATATCTACAAGACTCTGGCTCAGTTTGGATTCGGCACCAAGACCGGCATTGACTTCCCGGGAGAAACGCCCGGGCTCCTTTACAAACCCGAAACCTGGACCAGGCACAACCTGGCTATCATCTGTTTCGGGTACGGAGTAACGGCCAGCGCGCTCCAGATCGTCAGGGCCTACGGAGTCGTAGCCACCCGAGGCGAGCTCTTGAAGCCTTATTTCGCAACCGCAAAGGTGACAGCCGATAGCGTCGAACAAATCCTCAACTCCAAGGTGGTGGTCAGAAAAGTTCTTGGCGAGCGAACCTTGCGAATACTGGACGACATCTTCCGAGATGTCGTTCAAATTGGCACTGCCAAGAAGGCGATTGACGATATCTGCATAATTGCCGGCAAGACCGGCACCGCCAAGCGCCTTAAGGAAGGCGGGGGGGGATATGAGGCCGGCAAGGCTTTGGCCTCTTTTACCGGTTATTTCCCGGCCGATGATCCCAGGGTGGTCGGAATAATAATGTTCGACGAACCCAAAACAAGTGTCTACGGCGGCGAGATTTCGGCGCCGGTGTTCAAGAATATCGCCAAACGCTATGGTTTGATGCCGGGCAATAATATGTTCGTCAACTACAGGCCCAAACCCAGGGACGAGAAGATGCGCCTAATCAACGCCGGCGGCAACAAAGCCAGGATCGTCAAACTTTCGGAGAATCGGCCTATCAACAAGGTTGGCGAGGAGAAAGGCAAGCAGATCGTTGGGGGCGGATTCCACGACTTCAGGGGACTTACGGTCAGGGACGCCATCCGCAAGGCGAAATCATTGGGAATTGGCTGCAAGGTCACGGGTTCGGGCAGGATCGCCACTCAAAACCCGGCGGCTGGCGCGGATACGACCGGTGTTGCGCAAGTCGAGCTTGTCGGTGAAATGCAATGAACTTTATCCTGATGAACGAAAAAACCAAATCCAAGTATGCTACGACTGTCGGAGCCCTATTCCTGGGCCTCGATGTCAAAATACCGGCGCCAATCGAAAATATCGAGGTCAACGGCATAAAAAATGACTCGCGACAGGTTAATCTGGGCGACCTGTTTGTGGCGGTTCCCGGCTCGTCTCTTGACGGGCGGGCGTATATCGGCGAGGCCTCGTCGCTGGGCGCCTGTGCCATACTGACATCGCCAGGAATCGAAATCAAGGCCGATATCCCCGTCATCATGACCGGCAATCTGCGTTCCGTCATTGCCGCGATTGCCGACCGTTTCTACCGCAATCCCACCTCGAAACTTAAGGTGGCCGGCGTGACCGGCACTAACGGTAAGACGACTGTCACATACCTTTTGGCCGGAATCTTCGAAGCGGCCGGTCAGAAGTGGGGCCGGATCGGAACTACCTCTTATGACCTCGGCGGTCAATTGATCCAATCGGGCAATACCACCCCCGGCTCGATCGACCTGCAGCGTTATTTCGCCACCATGGTGGAGCGTGATCTCGCGGGATGCGCCATGGAGGTCTCCTCGCACGCTCTTCACCAGGGCCGCTGCCAGGCCGTCAATTTCGCCTCCGCGACTTTCACCAATTTGAGCCAGGATCATCTCGATTATCACAAAGATATGGAATCATATTTCGAGGCCAAGGCGATGCTGTTCGACACGGCCCCGGTGGCCATCATCAATATCGATGACATCCGTGGCAGGAAGCTGGCCGCTCGCGCCAAAGGAAAGGTGATAACCTTCGGCGCCGAGCGAAAGGCCGACCTGCGGTACCGGGTCAAGAGCGCCGACATGCACGGCTCGAAGATGGAATTCGAATATGAAGGCAGCAAGGTCGCATTCGATTTTCCGTTGCCGGGATGGTTCAATCATCAAAACGCGGCCGCCGCTGCCACCACGGCGATAGCCTTGGGTCTGTCGCTCAATAGCGCAGTTGAGGGGCTCCAGAGTCCGCCGGCGGTGCCAGGGAGACTGCAGGCGGTCAAATTGGGTCAGCCCTTCGGCGTATATGTCGATTACGCTCATACGCCTGACGCGCTGGAAAAGCTGCTCAAAAGCGTGCGGCAATTCCATCCCAAAAACCTGCGCATCGTATTTGGCTGCGGCGGCGACCGTGACAAATCCAAAAGGCCGATAATGGGCTCGGTGGCCGCGGAACTGGCCGATATAGTTTATGTCACGTCCGACAACCCCCGCACGGAACAGCCGGCGGCGATTATCAAAGACATAGTGAAGGGCATTTCGGATAAGAAACGCCTTCAGGTAATCGAGGACCGGGCGCAGGCGATCAAAGCCGTCCTCTCGCAGGCTATGGACGGCGACATTGTCGTGATCGCCGGCAAGGGGCATGAGGATTATCAGATAGTCGGTACGGTCAGGAAGTTCTTCTCCGATATCGAGGTGGCAAAAGCGATCTTAAACAAGATGAGTTATGGAAATAATGGTTGAAAAGAAAACGATTCTTTTCACCCTGCGTGAGGTCGGTGAAATCCTGGGGTCAATTTCGGAGGGGGATCCCGGATTTCACCGCGCCTCGATTCATGGTGTCAGTACCGACAGCCGAACCATCCATCAGGGCGAGCTCTTCATCGCCATAAAGGGCGCAACCTACGACGGACACGCTTTCCTGGCACAAGCCATGGTGAAAGGCGCCGTTGCCGCAGTCGTGAACCGGGACGAGGCCGAGAGGAGGGGCCTCACCGGGCCGGAATACCTCGCAGTCGACGATACGTTGTTTGCCCTGGGCGAGCTCGCCCGACATTATCGCCAGAAAATGCCGGCTGCGATTACGGCAGTGACTGGCTCGAACGGCAAGACCACCGTGAAAAATCTCATTTACGAAATCATTTCGACACATTCCCCAGCCTTGAAATCGCAGGGCAACTTCAACAACCTTATCGGCCTGCCGCTCTCCATATTCCAGCTTGGGGAAAAGCACAAATTCGCCGTATTCGAACTTGGCATGAGCGCCAGAGGCGAAATCCTCAGGCTCAGCCAAATTTCCCAGCCGGATATTGGAGTCATCACCAATGTCGGCCCCGTGCATCTGGAGTTCCTCAAGACCATCGACCAGGTCGCCGAGGCCAAGCTTGAAATCATCGAGGGTATCAGAGGATCGGGAACACTCGTCATCAACGGTGACGATGAGAACCTGAAACGGAGGATCGGTCATATCAAACCGGCTCTGCTGAAATTCGGCCTGGAGGATGATAACGACTTCAGGCCCGCTGGTCTTCGATTCGACGATGCCAGGATGCCCTCATTCAGCGTTGACGGCCATGAAATCTCGGTCAGAATGCCGGGCCTGCATAACGTCTACAACGCCCTGGCGGCATATGCTGTGGCCAGGACGCTTGGTGTCGATGGGCGAGCCGCGGCTGCTGCCATCAGCGCCTTCCACGCGGAGGGTATGCGCTCGGAGGTCGTCAGCCATCATGGAATAACGATGATAATCGATTGCTATAATGCCAATCCCGCCTCGATGAATTACGCGCTTGAAACGCTCTCGCAGATGAATTGCGTCGGGCGACGCATCGCCGTTTTAGGCGATATGCTGGAGCTCGGGGAGCAGAGCGCGCAGTATCATGAGGAAATTGGCCGCCTGGCCGGGGAGCTCGGCATCGACTACATTTTCGGATTTGGGCTTCACGCCAAATATATAACGGACCGCTTCGGAAGCGGCGGCCGGCATTTCGAAAGCAAAGAGGGGCTGTCTAAAATACTTCTGGAGACCATTAAGACTGGAGACGTAATCCTTTTCAAGGGCTCTCGGGCCATGGCGCTTGAAGAGGTAGTGGATACACTGAAGAAATCGCTTTAAAATGCTATACTATCTTCTCTATCCTCTCAGTAAGTATATCTCGGGTTTTAACCTTTTCAAGTATATTACTTTTCGCATGGCATACGCCACAGTCACGGCCATGTTGATAAGCTTCATTTTCGGGAATCTCTTCATAGAAATGCTCCGGCGCAATCAGGTCAAGGAAAGTATCAGGCGTGACGGTCCTCGGACGCATCTGGCCAAGGAGGGCACTCCCACGATGGGAGGCCTGCTAATACTTATATCCATCGTCATCCCAACCATCTTCTGGGCCGACCTCGGCAACAGGTATATCCAGCTAATGTTGCTGGTCACGCTCTGGATGGGCGGCCTGGGTTTCATGGATGATTACCTCAAAGCCAAGAGGCATCAGCGCAAGGGCATGGTGGCCAGGAAAAAATTCGTCGGACAGGTGCTGATAGGCTTGATTCTGGGGGTCCTGCTATATCTATATCCTCCCGACCCCAACTTCACAACCTCGACCGACCTGCCATTTTTTAAAAATTACTATCTCGATTTCGACTTTCTCTATATACCCTTTGTGATTCTCGTGATTACCGGGGCATCCAACGCGGTCAACCTTACCGATGGCCTCGATGGACTGGCTATCGGTCTGGTCGGTATATGCGCCCTGGCCTTCGCCATGCTGTGCTATGTGACAGGCCGCGTCGATTTCTCGGGTTACCTCGATATCCAGTATCTCCCCAGCGCCGGCGAACTGGCGATTTATTGCGGCGCCATGCTGGGGGCTTGTCTGGGATTCTTATGGTTTAACGCTAACCCTGCCAGGGTATTCATGGGCGATACCGGCGCGCTGGCTCTTGGCGGCGCCCTGGGGGCGCTGGCTCTGCTTGTCAAAAAGGAAGTCCTGCTGGTAATTCTGGGCGGCATCTTCGTCCTGGAGGCCGCCTCTGTCATAATACAAGTGTTATATTTCAAGGCAACCGGCAAGCGAGTTTTCAAGATGGCGCCGTTGCACCATCATTTCGAGCTTATGGGATGGAAAGAGCAGCAGGTCGTAGTCAGGTTCTGGATCGGAGGAGTGATCTTCGCGCTCTTGACATTGAGCACGCTCAAGATCAGGTGATATGGCCCCGGATTTGAAAGGAAAACGCGTCTCTATAATTGGCGCCGGCAAGAGCGGCGTTTCGACCGCCGTGGTCGTCATGTCGCTCGGCGGGGTGCCATTTGTCAGCGATAGCGCCCAGATCAACGACGCTACCCTGGCCCAGCGCTTGCAAACGCTGGGAATCGCACTCGAGACGGGCGGCCACACGGAACGGGTCTACGATTGCCAAATAATGGTGGTCAGCCCCGGTGTCGCGGCTGATGCCGAGGTCGTAGTCGGCGCCAAGGGGAAAGGCATCCCTGTCTGGCCCGAAATCGAGCTGGCGTTCCAGCTCTGCGGCGGCCGGGTGATCGGTATCACCGGCTCCAATGGCAAGACTACCACCACGGCTCTGGTGGGTGAGATATTGAAGAATGCCGGATTCGCGACTTTCGTTTGCGGCAATATCGGTTTTCCGTTCATCGACATCGCGCAAAAAGTGCCGCCCGACGGGTTTGCGGTGGTCGAGCTATCCAGCTTCCAAATCGAGCAAATCGTCGAATTCAGGCCCGATATCGCGGCTTTCCTCAACGTCACGCCCGATCATCTGGACCGTCACAAAGATCTCGAGACTTATACCGCCGCCAAGATGAGAATTTTCGAAAATCAAACCTCCGGCGACGTCGCGGTGGTTAATTATGACGACCTGACCTTGCGCAAGAAATCGGTGGCCATCAATGCTCGCCGACGATGGTTTTCCGTTGGGAATCGCCTCGAGGATGGGATTTGGGCTGTGCCCGATGGCGAGGTCTTTGTCGACGGAAGCGAGCTCATGAAAGCCGCTGAGATCAAGATCAAGGGCGAGCATAATCTTTCCAACGCCTGCGCGGCCATAGGCGCTGCCCTGGCCGCCGGAGCCTCAAAGGAAATTATCGTTCAGACGCTGAAGTCGTTCGCCGGGGTGGAACACCGGCTGGAACCAGTAAGGCTCATTGGAGGGGTGAGCTTCATCAATGATTCCAAGGGGACCAATGTCGATTCGGTCTTCTGGGCGCTCAAGGCTGTCCCTGCCCCGGTTATCCTGATCGCCGGAGGCAAAGACAAGGGCGGCGATTTCAGCGTCCTGAACGAATTCATATCGCAAAAAGCAAAACTCGTTGTTCTGATCGGCCAGGCCACTCCCAAGATCGAACAAACCTGGAAAGACCTGACCAGGTGCGTGCGGGCCGGATCAATGGAGGATGCTGTCCGAACCGCATATTCCAACGCCGCCGACGGAGATACTGTCCTCCTTTCGCCCGGATGCGCCTCGTTCGACATGTTCGACAACTATGAACATCGTGGCAGAGTCTTCAAGAGTGCCGTCATGGAGCTCGAGGAGAAGGGGGTAACCCGGTGAAAGCTCTCCTGGAACGCCATCCCGACAAGGTCATGATGCTCTCGGCCATGGCCCTGACCATGATAGGCCTGATTGTTATCTATTCGTCGTCCGGGCCGTTCTGCCAGTTTTTCAAACCTCCCAGACCGACCTGGTACTTCCTGATGCGGCAGTCAGCCTGGGCGCTGGCCGCGGTGGTGGCCATGTACATAGCCTATCGCTTGAATTACCATGTCATAATAAAGCTCTCGCCAATCCTGATGATTCTCTCGCTATCCGGCCTGCTGGCAGTATTGATAGTCTCCTCTTCGGATATCAAGCGCTGGATCTATGTCGCGGGATTCACATTTCAGCCATCGGAGTTTTTCAAATTCGCGCTGGTGGCCTTCATGGCGAAAATGGTAGCCAGGAACGCCAGGCAGGAATTTACTCCAAGACGATATATCGCCGTGATCGCAGCCTTTGCGCTGGGGGCGGCTCTCATCATCAAGGAGCCTGACCTGGGTACCACGGCCCTTGTTACGGGAGTGGCGGCACTCATGCTTTTTCTGACCGATGTCCCCAAAAGATATATCGTCATCATCGCCCTGTCGTTTTTTGCCGTCGCCTCGTTTCTGGTATTGGGCCTCGGCTACGAAATCGACCGCGTGCAGCAATACGGCATAACGCTGAAAGACCCATTCAATCCTGAGGCCAGCTATCAGACCAGGCAATCGCTTGTCAGCCTGGGGTCGGGCGGCATTATCGGCCGCGGATTGGGTAATGGCGCTCAGAAGCACCTCTACCTGCCGGAGCGCCACACCGATTTTATCCTCTCGGCCGCCGCGGAGGAGGGCGGGTTCGTTTTTGTCATGGTGATTCTGGCGTTTTATGGCCTTATCGCCTGGTCGGGTTACCGGATCGCGAAAACCGCGATAGATATCGAGGGTTCGTTTTTGGCCTGGGGCATCTTGCTTTTCATAATGCTCCAGGCGATTATAAATATCAGTGTCGCCATGGGCATTTTCCCGGTGAAGGGTATGACGCTGCCATTTTTAAGTTATGGGGGCTCGTCTCTGCTGGTCTGCTCTGCCGGAGTCGGTATGATCGCCTCGGTCGCCAGGCGGTCCCGATCACCGCGGCATTACCTGATGCGATTCAAGAATCGATGATGGATGCGAGGCGGCCACCGCGATCAGGAGGACAAATCCGGGTCCTATTCGCGGGAGGAGGCACCGGCGGGCATCTGATGCCGGCCATCAATATTGCGATCGAGCTTCGGCGGCAGGACAGTCAATTGCAGGCGCTTTTTGTCGGCAGAAAAGACGGAATGGAAAAGGCGATTGTCGAGAAGTTCGGTTTCGAAATCAGAGAGATAGAAATCGCGGGGCTCAAGCGAAACCCGCTCGGAATCGTGCGGTTTATTCATAAATGGAGAAAAGGCCTTTCCCAGGCAAAGCGCATCATGGCGGAATTTAAGCCCGCCCTGGTTGTCGGCACCGGGGGATATGTCTCGGCCCCTGCCGTGAGGGCGGCCCGAAAGGCGGGAATACCTGTCTTCCTGCAGGAGCAAAACAGCCTGCCGGGATTGGCGACGAGGACACTCAGCAGATATGCTGAAAGGGTGTTCATCGCATATGAGAACGCGACGAGATATATCGACAAAGGGAAATGTCAACTCGTGGGAAATCCGGTTCGCCCGGATCTTCTCGATGCCGACCGTGATAAGTCATATGCCGAATTCGGCCTGGACTATGCCAAAAAGACCTTGCTTGTTGTCGGGGGAAGCTCCGGCGCCAGGGGTGTGAATTATTCTATGCTCGACATCATCCGGTCAAACAAAATTACCGATTCCTGGCAAGTCCTTTGGCAGACAGGCCAGAAAGACTATATTGATATATCGCAGGCCCTGGCCGAATTGCGGTTTTCCGGTAAACACCTGGCGTTCATCTTCAACATGCCGGCCGCTTATGCCGTTGCCGACCTGATCGTTTGCCGGGCCGGCGCCATGACACTGGCCGAAATAGCCGTCTGGGGCTTGCCGTCAATACTGATACCGTACCCATACGCGACCGGCGATCACCAAACCCGCAATGCCATGGCGTTCGCCGCCTCCGGGGCCGCGATTGTAATACCAGAATCCGAAATGGTCGAAAGGCTGCCGGTGGTTTTGTCGGAACTGATGACAGATGACCAGAAAAGAAAATCGATGGCTGCGGCGGCCAGGGCCCAGGCCAAACCCGATGCGGCTGGCATCATTGCAAAATCGATTTTGGAAAGAATAAATGCGGTTTAAGAGAATAAAAAATCTTCATTTCGTAGGAATCGGCGGAACCGGCATGTGCGGTATCGCCGAGGTGCTCCATAACAGCGGCTATAAGATCACCGGCTCCGACCTCAAGAAAACCGAAACCACCGAACATCTCGAGGGGCTGGGAATCAAAATACTTTACGGCCACGAGGGCGCCAATGTCGCGGGTTCCGATGTCGTCGTGATTTCCTCCGCTGTGACCGATGACAATCCCGAGGTGATCGCCGCCCACGAGCAGAAAATCCCGATCATCCGCCGCGCCGAGATGCTTTCCGAGCTCATGCGTATGAAGTTCTCCGTGGCTGTGGCCGGCACCCACGGCAAGACCACAACCACGTCACTGGTGGGTCATATCCTGCGCGCCGGAGGCCTGGACCCAACTGTCATAGTCGGCGGCCGGGTCCTGGGTGTCGGGAGCAATGCCTATCTCGGCAAGGGCGAATACCTGGTGGCAGAGGCCGATGAGTATGATCGCTCAATCACGAAATTTTTCGCCACCATTGCGGTTATCACCAATGTCGAGGCCGAGCACATGGAGTGCTACCGCGATTTGGATGACCTCTATAACTGCTTTACCGAGTTTGCCAACCGCGTTCCATTCTTTGGGACGGCCATTCTCTGCATCGATGATTCCGGCATCAAGACGATCGAGCCGCGAATTACCCGACCAATGATCACATATGGCCTTTCTGCAGCCGCCGATTTCTCGGCCGTGAATGTGGCATTCGACGAATCTGGCATAAAATTCACACTGACGCAAAAGGGACGCCGGGACGGAACGGTGGTTTCGCCACTCTACGGGTATCACAATGTCAGAAATATTTTGGCCGCTTTGGCGGTTGCCCACGACCTCGAAATTCCGATGAAGAAAGCCATTGATGCGGTCAGGACATTCACCGGTGTGGGTCGCCGGCTGGAGCTGGCCGGTGAGGCGCGCGGTGTAAAATTCTATGACGATTACGGCCATCATCCAACCGAGATCAAAACAACGCTTCAAGGCCTGCGCAACGTGTTCGACGGCCGCGTGGTGGCGGTCTTCCAGCCCCATCTCTTCAGCCGAACCCAGCGCATGTTCAAGGAATTCGGCGGCTCCTTTTTCGATGCCGATCTGCTTTTTGTCCTCGATGTTTTCCCGTCGCGCGAGAAGCCGATAAATGGAGTCTCCGGCAAATTGGTGGTCGAATCGGCCAGGGACCAGGGACATGGCTCCGTCAATTATGTGGAGGATAAAAGCGCGCTTCCGGTTCAAATCGTGAAACATCTGAGGCCCGGCGACCGCGTGGTTTTGTTCGGCGCCGGCGATATTAATCGCTTGACTCGAAAAATAATCGAGATGATGAAAGAATAATGTTGAAAATTTTCCTGAAGCTCGTAGTATTGATTCTCTCGGTGGCGGGGGGGCGCCTTGCCTATGATAAGGTGCTCGATCTGCCGCTGTTTGACTTGGAAACTGTGACTGTTGCCGGAAATAGCGCTATGCCGGTTGATTCGATCCTGACAATCACCGGGCTCGAGAGGGGAAAATCGATATATAAGCAGGATCTGAAATACGCGGTCTCGAATCTCATGCGCCAGCCCGGCGTTATCGAGTGCTCGATCCGTCGCGGACGCGTATCCTCCATCGAGGTCGACGTCAAGGTCGCCGAACCTGCGTTGTTGGTCAACGGAGGCGAACTCTGCGCCCTCTCGCGCGAGGGCATGATCCTGCCGATGAGATCTGACATGCCGGTGCTGCCCCTCGTTTCCGGCCGCCGATTCGCCCACGTTCGAAATTTCGACCGCGTCAAGGACCCCGATGTCGCATATGCGCTTGGTGTCTATGACGCTTTGATTGCAGTCTCGCCCGGATTAACTGCCCGTCTTTCAGAAATAAATTTCAGAGGTGACAAGGCCATTCGCCTTTACTTTTCGCCTGCCGGCACGATGGTGCTCCTGAACAAAAGCGACATCCAGGATAGTATCAAGCGCCTGGCCGCCCTCGAAAAATCGGGCATGATGGCCGATACCGTCGTGCTCGATCTCCGTTTCGGCCCGGTCATGATAGAATCCAATGCCGGCGAGGGAGTCCTTTAATGGCGCGCAACGGGAAAATTATTACCGGCCTCGATATCGGGACCACCAAGATCGGCGTCGTTGTCGCCGAGCCGACAGAATCATGTACTTTCAGGATACTGGGTATCGGCAATGCCCCGGCCGAGGGATTTAAAAAGGGAGCGGTCGTCGATTTCGAAAAGACGGTCGACTCGATCAGGCAGGCCATTGACGATGCCGAGATGGTTTCGGGCCGGAAAATAGAATCGGCATTCGTGGGAATCTCGGGCGATCATATCAAAAGCATCAACAGCCGCGGTGTCGTGGCTATTGGCAAGACGGGCGGCGAGATAATGCCGGGCGATATCGATCGCGCCCTCCAGGCCGCCAAATCGATCTCGATCCCGGCCGACCGGGAGATAATACATATTCTGCCGCAGACCTTTATTGTCGATGAGCAGGGCGGTATCAAAGATCCGGTGGGTTTTACCGGCTCCCGGCTCGAGGTCGATGTTCACGTCGTCACCGGCTCGGTGACCGCGATCCAGAACATCCTCAAATGCATCGACAAGTGCGGCATCAATATCGACGAGCTGGTGCTGGAGTCGCTGGCCTCCAGTTACGCTGTGCTTCAGAAAGACGAGATAGACCTGGGTTGCGTGGTCATCGATATCGGCGGCGGGACCACCGATATCGTCGTTTTCCAGGACGGCGCCATCAAGCATACGGCCGTCATCAGCATGGGCGGCAAAAACGTCACCAGCGACCTGGCCATCGGGCTGCGTACCCCCCTCGACAAAGCCGAGCAGCTCAAATGCGCCCACGGCTCGGCTCTCTCGATGCGGGTCGATGCGGCCGAGATGGTGCTGGTGCCGGGTGTCACGGGCCGGGAATCAAAGCAGGTCTCGCGTTCGGTCCTGGCCTCGATAATAGAGCCCAGGATGGAGGAGCTCTTCTCGCTGGTGGCGCGGGAATTGAAAAAGAGCCAGATAACGGAGGCTCCCGCGGCCGGCGTAGTCCTGACAGGTGGCGGGTCTCTGCTCGATGGTACTGCGGATCTGGCCGAGCAGATATTCGATCTTCCGGCAAAACCGGCGGCGCCGCATAATTATGAAAACAGCTCCGAATTCAATCCCGGCCCGGCCTTTGCCACCGGCGTCGGGCTCATTCATTACTCCCTGTACCGGCAGGAGGCCGGCGTGAGCAAGACAAAAGGGAAGGGCATGTTGAGAACTGTCGAGAAAATAAAAAAATGGTTGAATGAATATTTCTAAGAGATCCGACCTTGAAGTAGTCGGAGGGGAAAAGGCCTCGGCCTCGAGTGGCCCGGCATTCGAAAGGAAGGACTAAACATGATCTTCGAGTATGATTTCAACGATGGAGCAAGATCGAAAATGAAAGTCGTGGGGGTCGGAGGGGCCGGCGGCAACGCCATAAACCGTATGGTCCACTCCGGTTTTTCGGGCGTCGAATTCATTTCGATCAACACCGACGCGCAGGCGTTGGAAGGCTCTTTCGCCGATACCAAGGTCCAGATCGGCCGAAAGCTCACGCGCGGCCTCGGCGCCGGAGCCGATCCGGAAATCGGGCGTAAAGCTTTCGAGGAAGATCCGGAATCGACTCGGCAGGCCCTCTCGGAATCCAATATTGTCTTCATCACGTGCGGCATGGGAGGCGGTACCGGCACCGGGGCATCCCCGATGGTGGCCCGGATGGCCAGGGAAATGGGCGCCCTCACGGTCGGGATTGTGACAAAGCCATTCCTATTCGAGGGCTACAAGCGAATCTCGCAGGCCGAGGCCGGTATCCGACAAATAAAGGAATTTGTCGATACGCTTATTATTATCCCCAATCAGAGGCTCCTGTCGGTGGTCGACAAGCACACCTTATTAACCGATTCTTTCATGAAAGCCGATGAGGTGCTCCTCTCCGCCACCAAAGGAATATCGGATCTTATTACAGTCCCCGGCCTGGTCAATGTCGATTTCGCCGATGTCAAGACAATCATGCGGAATGCCGGCGAGGCCATCATGGGGACCGGCGTGGCCACGGGTGAGAACAGGGGAGAGATAGCCGCTCAAATGGCCTTGCATTCGCCGATGCTGGAAGAGGCCTCGGTCGAGGGCGCGCGCGGCGTCTTGATCAATATCACCGGTGGACCCGACATGACCCTCGAGGACATCCAACTCGCCTCTGAGACCGTGTACGAGGCGGCCGGCACGCAGGCCAACGTCATTTTCGGCGCTGTCATTGATCCGGCCATGTACGATAGGATTTTCGTAACCGTCATCGCCGCCGGATTCGAACGCAAGGAGGTTTATGCCGGCGAGGCCCTGCAATCGGTCAACCTGTTCGGCGAGGCAGTGACGCCCGGGAAGGTCAAGAAGATGCGCCCCAAGCGACAAATTTTCGACAAGATAACCTCGGATACTTTCGTCCCCGAAAATGAGAATTTCAAGGTCCCGACAGTCGACCGCTATGGCCTTTCCACCGAGGCGACGCTGTAGGAACCAGAATCAATTGAAAAATCCAAGCCGGGGACATAATGAGTCCCCGGTGAGGTTGATGACAAACCGGTAATAAATTGAGTTGAGGTGTCGGGTAATTTAATGTAGGGGCGTATGGCGATACGCCCCTACAACATGCAAAATTGTCATTTCCAAGTATCGAGATTTTTCCTCATCAAAGTCATTTTGTCAACAGCCTGGCCGGGGGTTTAATAAATCCCCGGTTTTTGATAGTTCGCATCTTGTCGAGGATTTTCTCCGATTGCTGACCGGGTAGGAGCATAAACAAAAAGCCGGGCTTGTGAAACCCGGCCTTTAAGTCAACTGCAGGCGAAAAGACTGCAAGCTTTGAATACTATTCCAACATCTCGACATTGGCCCTGGGTATGATCGACCGCTTGCCGTCCTCGAATTCCACCTCCAGCACCCTGGCTTTCGATTCGGATTCCAGAATCTGCAGTTGCGGCGGCAAATTGGTGACCTTCCCCAGCCGACCGAAATATGGCTGACGTATGACCCTTACCGGCGAGCCAATCGTCAGGCCGGGATTCTCCACTTCTTTTTCAAGTGCCTTACCGATATCGGCGATGGCCTCCATTTTAGGGACGACCACCTCGGGACGAATAACGCCCGCCCGAATCTGGGTTGCGCCGTTTATGCAGGCCTCCTGGCCTTCGTGACGACGCAGCAGGTCGAATGTCTTTTGAGCCATCATAATCTCGCCGAAACCCTCGGTAACCACCAGGGTGACACCCTTGTCCTCGTTGCCCGTGATAGCAACTCCCAAATCATACCCCAGAAAATCGCGCAGGTCCTTGTCGTTGAATCCGCCGACTACTATTCCGACTGCGCCGACCTCAATCGCCTTGCGCAGTCCCTCGGCGGTTATCATGCATCCGCCCACCACGACGTGGCCTTTGCAGGAGGAATCGAACTCCTTTTCGGTGAGGATCTCATTGTTGCTCTTCGACAGCATCTTGATCGGGCCGTGTGTCTCGGGGCCAATCCCGAAGATACCCTGAACGAAACTGCCCCGGGTGGTGACCTCCACGCCCTCGGCCTCGAAAATCTGTGTCACCATGCCGTTGAGATATGCTTTGACCTCGATTGGAATGGGGGAGCCGCGCAGGAGCACCTGGCCGGTAATTGAGGAGACATTTTCGATTGTGCTGGAGATTTTGGCCTTGGCGGTCGAGGAAAACAACCCGAAAAACGATTTCGACCTGGCGATGACCTCGCCCTCCTCGACATGCTCCCCGACCTTCTTAATCATGGCCTCGGACACGTCCTGCGGCGGTATGCCCAGGATATTGGCTACGTTGACAGGTTCGACTACTCCGGGAAGCTCGGTGCGGGCGACCACTGTATCGGAGGTCACGCGATCGCCTTTTTTGACAACGACCTGGCCCTTAAGCGGCAGGATCCGCTTCTTTGCAATCGTCATCATTTCTGTGACTTTCAGGCCCGGAGTATATGCATGAGCCATAGAGCTTACCTCGTTATTCTAAATCCTCGACCATCGACATTTTCCCAAAATAGAAAAACTATATAATAAAAGCCCATTTGGAACGCAAGCTCAATTAAGGCTGTCCCTTAGCTGTGCATACTCAAGAGCATCTACTCGGTATTCTTCCTATAAATGGCGATTATATTTCCCATGAGGCTTTGCAAGTCGAGCTTTTCAAACAGCCGCATTAATGCGAATGAAACCGTAAACATGATCCGGTTTTGAGTGAGGACGTCCTCCACCATTATGATTTTTTCCGGATGAAGTTTGCCGATCTGTTTCTTAAAACAAGAGGGTCTGTTGAATTTATAAAAGGTCCGGAAAACGCCCGATGGGATATCATCAAATAGCCATCTTAACAGCCGTTTCTTTATCCCAAAAGGAATAAGCCGCGAGGCCGCGACCAGCGGATTGGCCTTGTTGGTGGTTTGCAGCAACAGCACACCCGAGGATTTCAGCACTCGGTCGATTTCGGCCAGCACCGTTCGCGGAGCCTTCAAATGCTCGAGAACATATCGGCTTGTAATGAAATGGAAGCTTTCATCTTTGAAAGGCAAGCTCTCACCTTTAGCCAGGCAATAAGCCTCATCGGGTTGCAACGACAATCCCTTAGGCTTCTCGACATCTACTCCGACCGCCAGGTCAGCCCCCGGCTGCTCCCTGATCCAGATATTCGAACCAGCCCCGATATCGAGCCAGCTCGGGCATCTCCGAACGTTCTCGAGAACCAGATCGGTATAGATTTCCCAACTAAAACGGTATCCGGGACATGTCGATTTCAATCGGGCGCGCAGATTCTCGATCGATGATAAATCGGTCATATATTACCTGAACCGGGTCTTGGGGAACCGGGCCGTTCCCAAAATACTAAAAACGATGTATCCCGCCAGTAATATTTGCCGTATTAACGGGTTATAAGAGGATGTTTGGGGCTTGACGAATATTGCTTTTGTGGGTATTATGCAATTCTGAAGCGAAAGTGGCGGAACTGGCAGACGCGCTGGACTTAGGATCCAGTCCCGCGAGGGGTGAGGGTTCAAATCCCTCCTTTCGCATTGTATTAATAATGGCAATATTAGATTGGAAAACCAAATGAGCCCAACCGACGAATCGGATAATATCGATAACACCTCGGATACCGAGACCGCCGATGCCGACCTGGAGGGGATGAAGGTTAATTTGCGCGACGGCCAGGCCTGGGCCCGCTTCCTCGAAATCGAGCTCCCCGCGGAGAATGTAAACTCCCTATTTGCCTCGACGTTCGAGGATTATCGCAGAAAGGCCAAAGTCCCCGGTTTCAGACCGGGTAAGACCCCCGCCGGAATAATAAGACAGCGCTACGGGTCCGATATCAGGCAGGACGTGTTTGAAACGCTCGTTCCCCGGGCATACGAGAAAGCTCTTATTCAAATGAATCTGGTTCCACTCAATCCGCCCAAGCTCTCCGATGTCCAATTCGAGGAAGGCCGGCCGCTCAAATTCAAAGCCGAATTCGAGGTTCGCCCGGTCGTAACGCTGAACAAATATACCGGTTTCAGGGTGGAAAAGAGCATACCACAGATCGGCGAAAAAGAAGTCGACGATTCCTTAAACTACCTCCGCGAACGCCTGGCCGAGTATCACCCGGTGCAGCGGCCGACCGAAAACGGCGACATGGTGATAGTCGACATGTTTAAGAAGCACGACAAATTCGGGCGACTTAAAGAGGACAAACTCGAGAATGTCGAGATCAATCTCGGAAGCAAGGGCCTCCTGGAGGAATTTCAGCGTGGCATCCCGGGAATGAGGATTGGCGAGATGAAAGATATCTCGGTTAAATACCCGCCCGATTATTACGACACCAATCTCGCCGGTGACCAGATACTCTACATGGTCATCGTCAAGGAAATAAAGAAGAAGGTCCTGCCGGAACTTAACGACGAGTTTGCCACCAAGGTCTCCAGATCGCAGAATCTGGCAGAGCTGCGGGATAAAATGCGCGAAAGCCTGAAGCGCCAGGCGCAGGAAGACGCCACCAAGCAGATGCGAAACGAAATCATCAAGCGGATTATTGACAGCAATCCTCTCGATGCCCCCATTTCGCTGTTGGACAACTACCTCGATGGCATCGTCGAGGATTATAAGCAGCGCGGCGCCGCGGTCGACGAACCGGCTATTCGCAGTGAATACCGCTCCCTTGGCGAAAATCTCATCAGATGGGGTTATCTCTATTACGAAATCGCCAGGAAGGAGAATATCAAGATCGACGCTGACGATCGCAAGAAGTGGGTCGAGAATTTCGCCAGGACTTATAACATGACCGAGGAGGAGGCCCGCGAGCGGCTGGGCCGCGCCAGGAAGCTCGAGGATATCGATGACTCGATTCTCGAATCGAAGGTTTTGCAGTTCATTATTGATAAATCGGAGATTTTAACATCTCAATAGATGGGAGCTTGAAATGACACTCATTCCAATGGTCATCGAAACCACCGGCCGCGGAGAAAGAGCCTATGATATCTACTCGCGGCTCTTGAAGGATAGGATAGTCTTCGTCGGCACGCCGGTCGACGACTCTATCGCCAACCTTATCATAGCCCAGCTCCTCTTCCTCGAGGCCGAGGATCCCGATAAGGATATATTCCTCTATATCAATTCCCCCGGGGGCTCGGTCACGGCCGGGCTGGCCATCTACGATACCATGCAGTATATCAAGCCCGACGTCAATACTACTTGTGTCGGTATGGCTGCCTCGATGGGAGCGGTGCTACTGGCTGCCGGACAGAAGGGGAAGAGGGCCGCGCTTAAGAATTCCAAGATCATGATTCACCAGCCCTGGGGGGGAATCCAGGGGCCCGCGACCGATATTGAAATCCACGCCAAGGAGATCATCAGGACCAAGAAGCAGATGAATGAGATCCTGGCCAAGCACACCGGCCAGCCAATCGAGAGGATCGAGGCTGACACCGACCGTGATTATTTCATGACCGCCGATGAGGCCAAGGCTTATGGTCTGGTCGACGAGGTCTACGAGAGGAAGATCAGGTAGGTCAATGTCGCCCAAGGGCAGAAAAGACGGCGAAGTAGAGAATGAAAAACGATGCGGATTCTGCGGGCGACCCGCCTCGCAGGCTCTGCGTATTTTTACCGGGGGCGGCGTTCTCATCTGCGAGGACTGCGTCAGAGTCTGCTACGAGGCGCTGGAGGTCGAAAAAAGCCGGCCGCCTGAATTTGATTTCGAACTCCCCAGGCCATCCGAAATAAAATCGTTCCTCGATAAGTACGTCATCGGACAAGAACAGGCCAAGAAAGTGGTCTCGGTTGCCGTTTATAACCATTATAAGCGCATCTTCAAGCAGGATACCGGCCAATACGACGATGTCGAGCTTGAGAAATCGAACATTCTCTTGATCGGGCCGACCGGCACAGGCAAGACTCTTATCGCCCAGACGCTGGCCAAGCTCCTGCATGTGCCATTCACAATTGCCGATGCCACCGTTCTGACCGAGGCCGGTTATGTCGGCGAGGATGTCGAGAACATCCTGGTGCGTCTGTTGCAGGCCGCCGACTATAATGTCGCCGCTTGCCAGAGAGGAATCGTTTATATCGATGAGATCGACAAGATCGCCCGGAAATCGGCCAACCCCTCCATCACCCGCGACGTCTCCGGTGAAGGTGTACAGCAAGGCCTTTTGAAGATCCTCGAGGGCACCATCTCGGCCGTTCCGCCGAAAGGCGGCAGGAAGCATCCCGAACAGGCCTTGATCAACATCGACACGCGCAATATCCTCTTCATCTGTGGCGGGGCCTTCGACGGGCTTGAAAAAATCATCGCCCGGCGCGTTGGACGCAAAGTGGTCGGCTTCAAGACCGAAAGTTATCCCCTCGGGCAGGGCATTGGCGAACTCATGGCGCACGCCGAAGACGAGGATTTCCTGGAATACGGCCTCATCCCCGAGATCATCGGCCGCCTGCCGGTTGTCTGCGCCCTGCACGACCTCGATAAGAACGCCCTCATCCGCATCCTGACCGAGCCTAAAAACGCCCTTATCAAGCAGTATCAGAAATATCTCGAGCTCGAGGACGTGGCCCTCGAGTTCGAGCCGGAGGCCCTCGATACCATTGTCGATATGGCCATGAAGCGCAAGACCGGGGCCCGCGCTTTGCGCTCGATTCTGGAATCGGCCATGATGGAGATAATGTACGATGTGCCGTCGCTCGATGACGTCGCCGGCTGCGTCATTACCAAAGGGGTAATCGAGGGTAAATCCAGGCCGATTTTCTCATATAAGGGACGACGACGGAAAAGCGCAGGCTGAATCAAGCTATCCAACCAAAAAGCTCACTCCGCCTCTTGCGGCGTTTTTTTATTGCATTTTTGATTTGCCGGTCCGATAATAATTAATAGTCGGACATCGTGCTCTTGCACCAGATAGATTAGTTAAACATAAAACTATTAAAGGAGAGGGAAGCTCATGTGCAATCGCTTTAGAGTTTTATCACTGGGGGTTGTTGTATCATTGTTGCTTTGTGGTGTAGCTCTTGCCGGGAATTACTCCGGCAGCGCCGCTGCATCAGGGAATTTTGAACAATTTCCGATTCTGCCTCTGGATAGCGGCGGACCGGACGCCTATGGGTATTATTTCATTGACTCCGGTGACAGCGCCTTTAACGCGCCGGAGTACAACTGGATCGAAATTTCAGGATACGGAACCGCCATTCCATTTGTAGCAGACGACGAGAACCTGGGGCCGTTTTGGATCGGCTTCACTTTCAATTTCTATGGAGTCGATTTCCTGACTTTCAGAGCCTGCACCAATGGATGGGCCAGTTTTTCATCGACTGGCAACAGCTGGACAAATGCAGCCATTCCAACCGCCACGGAGCCGAACAACCTTTTGGCGGTTTTCTGGGATGATTTGGATTTCGCGCTTGGCGGAGATGCCTTCTATTATTCAAACAATGTGGATACGTTGATAATCGAGTGGCAAGATGTCCCCTTTCATATAGGTGGCGGCATTGCATCTTGCGAGGCCATTATCACGGCCGATGGTAATATCCTCTTTCAATACGACACGATTACCGGCGCCAATGATTCGCATACTATCGGGATCGAAAACCAGCCGGGAACGATCGGCCTGCAATATATTTACAATACCGCGCGCGATGAATCCGGGCAGGCGATTCTGTTTACCCGCACCGCGCCCGATTACGGCATCAAGAATGTTCTGGTTCTCGCCGCCGACGAGGCTTCCGAATATATCGCCTCCCTGACCCCATACGCCGACATCGGCACCGTCGATTATTTCGACGGCAGGACCGGAACTCCCACCCTGGGAAACCTGCAAAGTTATGACTGCGTGGTCGTCTGGACCAACTACCGTTTTCAGGATTCCATTGCCACCGGAAATGTCCTGGCCGACTATCTCGATGCCGGCGGCGGCGTCGTATTGCAGGATTTTTGCTTTTTTAGAGGATACGGCCTGGCCGGACGAATTATGTCGCAATACTCCCCATATCAAAAGGGAACGTCATTCCAGCCTCGAACGCTGGGAACCAACGATACCGGCCATCCTCTGATGGCGGGAGTCACCGCCCTTGTCGATTCGTATGCCGTTAATGTCACCCTTATCAATTCCCCCATCCTGGTTGCGTCCTACGGCGATGGCACACCGCTCGTGGCATATAATCCGGCCAATAAGCTGGTCGCGATTAACGCCTATTATGGGAATAATCAGCAAAACGGCGGCAATTTCATGGAGCTTTCACATAATGCCATCATTTTCGCGACCAACAGGCCGACCGACATACTATTCATTATCTCTGACGCCGAAGGCTCATCCGAGGCTCAAAGAGACCTTCTCGAATACTGGGATATTCAGGGAATCGATGTCTATAACGGCCGCATCGGCACTCCCTCACTAACTTTCCTGCAGCAATACGATGCCGCCGTTGTCTGGTCGAATTATGCCTTTAGCGATCCCACGATGATGGGTAACCGGCTGGCCGATTACCTCGATAGCGGAGGAGGTGTGGTTTTACTCCAATTCTGCTTTGCCATTAATTGGGAATTGCAGGGCCGAATCATGAGCAGCTACTGCCCGTATGCGGCCGGCGCCAACCGCCATGCGACAAGAATCATGGGATGGTATATGCCCGGCCATTTCCTGATGACCGGCGTAAATGCTATCAGCGACTATTTCACCGCCAACGTTACGATTCAAAATGGCGGAGTCACCGTGGCCTCTTGGGATGACAGCTCGCCATTTGTGGCCTACAATCCGAATAATCATATGGTGGCGATAAATGGCTACATAGGCGGCGCTCAGCAATTTACGGGCGATATGATGATCCTGGTGCATAATGCCATCAATTACTCCAGAGGCACTACCGGCGTTGATGACGATGATATCCTGCCAGGCAAGTTCGAACTCGCTCAGAATTACCCCAATCCGTTCAATCCGACCACTACGATCGCGTTCGATATTCCGCGCGCTTCTCGTGTAACGCTCGAGATCTTCAATGTCCTTGGCCAGAGGGTGACTGTCCTGAATGACGGTGAGCTTGAGGCCGGACATCACACAATTTCGTTCGATGCGTCCGAGTTGGGGTCGGGAGTCTATTTCTACAGGCTTACGGCCGGCGAGAATGCCCGCACCAAGAAGATGGTTATATTAAAGTGATTTCTTGTGATTGCTTGCCCCCGACGGTTTTGTTCGTCGGGGGCATTTTATTTTCAATCTGATTTTCCAGAATCCTTGCACTGGGCGGTTTCGAGCCTTATAATTGTCCCCGGTATGAAATACAATCAAGCCAGGTTCATAGGTTCCTTTCCCGACTGGCGGCAGGCGCCCCGCGCCGGTCTCCCCGAAATAGCGATCGGCGGACGTTCCAATGTCGGAAAATCCTCGCTGATCAACTCCCTTCTGCGGCGCAGAAAACTGGCCCAGATTTCGAAAACGCCCGGCAAGACCAGGCTTCTAAACTATTACGAGATCCTCGACGAGAGAGGCAGGGAGGCTCTTAATTTTGTCGATCTGCCCGGTTATGGTTACGCCAGGGTATCGTCAGAGATAAGAGGAAGCTGGAAGCAGCTCGTCGAGGAATATATCGAGAATTCCAGCAAGCTGCGCGGTTTCGTCCTCCTGGTGGATTCGCGCCGCGGCGTTGAAGATGAGGAAATACAATTGATCGAATACCTTCTCTCGAAAAGGCGACCGATCCTGCCTGTCCTGACCAAAGCCGACAAGCTGACCCGGCAGGCGGAGATCGGTATAGTCAGGCAAACGGGTGAAGCGCTAAAACCGTTTGGGCAGGGTATTTGTGCGCCAGTTTTGCATTCCTCAGTTAAGGGGAGCGGAAACGATCTCATCTGGCGTTGGATCGATGAAAGGATACGTGATGCGGCCAAATAGCACAGCCGTGCTCGGGCTTCAGTGGGGCGACGAAGGAAAGGGCAAAATAATCGATTTTCTGAGCGAATCCTCTGACGCCGTGGTCCGTTTCGGCGGCGGCTCCAACGCCGGCCATACCATCGTGATCGCCGGCGATAAATTCATCTTGCGCCTTCTTCCATCCGGCATTTTCCGCCCGAACAAGGTCTGCTGCATCGGCGCCGGTGTCGCCTGCGACCCCGAGGTGCTCGAGGCGGAACTTTCTGCCCTGCTGAAGCGCGGCGTGCTCTGTGACGGCCGCGTCTTCGTCGACTACGCCGCGCACCTGGTTCTCCCTATTCACAAGGAACGCGATGGTTTCGAGGAGACCACGCGCGGCAAAGGAGCCATCGATACCACCCGGCGAGGAATCGGCCCGTCATATGCCGATAGAGTCTCCCGCATCGGGATCCGCGTGGCGGACTTATTCGAACCGGCCCTCTTGCGCCAGAAAGCCGAAAACATCCTCCGTTTCCATCGCATATGCACCGGGCGGGCGACCGAAGTTTCGGAAAAGGAGCCGGCTGACCTGGTCTCATATCTCGAAAAATATCGAGCGCTTTTCGCCCCCTTGATGGCTGATGTCACGCCCACGGTCATGAAGCTTATCGATAGCGGCAAGGCCGTGTTATTCGAGGGCGCCCAAGGGTCACTCCTCGATATTGATTATGGCACATACCCTTACACCACCTCGTCGCATACCACTATCGGCGGAATATTCACCGGTTTGGGATTGCCCCCGTCCTATCTGGGACGCGTGGTGGGTGTCATGAAATCGTATGTGACTCGTGTCGGCCAGGGCCCGTTCCCCACGGAGCTGTCGGATCAGGTCGGCGCCCAATTGCGCGACAAAGGTTTCGAGTTCGGCTCTGTCACTGGCCGGCCGCGGCGCACCGGTTGGCTCGATATGGTCGCTCTCAAACGCATGGTAAAACTCAACGGCGTCACGCAACTGGCTTTGACAAAGCTCGATGTCCTCGATGGCATGGCCGAAATCATGGTATGTCAGGCATACGAGGTCGATGGCCAGCGACGTGACGATGTGGCCCCCAATCATCCCGATTTCCTCAAGGCCAAACCGATCCATACCAGGCTCGAGGGCTGGACCCGTGAGGTCGCCCACAAGACCAGCCTGGCCGAATTCCCGCCCCAGGCTCGGGCCTACATCGATTTTATCGAGCAGAAAACCGGCGTGCCAATTTTGCTCATATCAACAGGTTTTGGGCGGGAGGATACCATCTTGCTCGACTGAACCGGCGTTCTCGTCCGGGCAAAAGGCCCCCGCCACAAATCAAAGAGCATGCCGGTTAGCCTTTTCGTTCGCAAAAATATATTTCACGAATTTGCCGAAATTTCCGACAAATAATTATAGAATCGCCTTGTATTTGTTTGGCCCCCGTTATATAATCCTTTTCCGCAAATCGTGAACAAGGCGAGGGGAATCAAAATGGGCAAACCAAAAAGCGTAAATTGGGAGAATTTCGAAAACGAGGTCTTGAAATCGGATCGGCCTGTCCTGGTGGATTTCTGGGCTGAATGGTGCGTGCCCTGCAAATCTATCGCACCTGTAATCGATGAGCTGGCAAAAGAGTATAAGGGCAAGGTCGTCTTCGCCAAAGTCGACGTTGAGCGCAATCCGCAGGTTGCCTCTTTCCTGGGCATTCGAAGCATACCAACCATGATCATGTTCTCACAAGGCGAGGAGATGGAACGCCTGGTCGGAGCGCTCACCAAGAGCCATATTCAGAAAAAAATCGATCATTACGCGAATAAATAGCCCCGCGTCAAGGAGGGAAAATGAATTATAAGCGAATAATCGGCGCGTGCTTCTTGATCATTCTCATGGTATCGACCGCCGGTGCGGAATGGAATAGCAATTTCGGGCTGGGCGCCCGGGGGCCGTTCCTGGTTCCTCTTTTCAAAGGCTCCGACTACAGCGCCTTCAGGGGTTCATACGAACCTTACATGATGGGCTGGGACGGCGCCTTCGAAATCAAGTATGGCATGCCCAGAAATTTCATCGTAAACCTCTCCATCGGCTACGCCACCACTTACGACGATACCACGGCGGTGTCCGATCAATCGTTCAAGATGAACAAATCGGAAAAGGCCTATACCCAGCTCAACGGCCTCTTGCTTGGCCTGACCGGCCAGTATTTCTTTATTCCGGAGGGCTCGGTGCAACCCTATGTCCTCCTCGGTGTCGGGCTGGATATGTGGTCTATGAAAACTCAGGTGGGTGGCGCCGGATATCCTTCGCCTCTCGGATCGAAATACAAATTCAGCGATCTCGGGCTGAAAGGCGGCGCCGGCATCAACTTCTGGGTAAATGAAAACTTCTCATTCGATATCCAGGGCAAATTGACATACGGCCTGACCAATATTTCCACAAGTGGTGATCCGACCATATATGGTGACATGTCCGATTGGAAAAAGCGTCCCTTTGGAGGTTATCTTGAACCGTCGATCGGCCTGACCTACTTCTTCGGTGGAGCCCCGGACAGGGACAAGGATGGCATCAAGGATAAATTCGATCAGTGCCCGGATACTCCTGTCGGCGCCGTCGTTGACCAGTACGGCTGCCCACTCGATAGCGACCGCGATGCCGTCTATGATGGTATCGATACCTGCTACGAGACGCCCCAGGGATGCGTGGTCGATATCACCGGCTGCCCGATCGATTCCGACAAGGACGGTGTCTGCGATGGCCTCGACAAGTGCCCCGAATCACCCGAGGGTGTGGCGGTCGACGTTCGCGGGTGCCCGCTTGACGGTGATGGTGACGGCGTACCCGATTACAAAGACCAACAGCCCGATACGCCCAAAGGCGCCCTGGTAGATGAAAACGGCGTGTTTTTGGATGGTGACACCGATGGCGTGCCCGATGGCATCGACAAATGCCCCGATACCGGGGTCGGAATCCTTGTCGATGAGTTCGGTTGCCCCAGGGCCAAACCCCTGACCGGCACGCTGACGCTCAATATTCAGTATGAATCCGGGTCGTTTGAGCCGGACGCCAAGGCCAGGTTCTCGCTCGATGAGTTGGCTGTGACCATGCAATCGTATCCGAACCTCAAAATCGAGGTCAACGGATACACTGACGCGCTCGGCTCCACTTCCGGTAACCTGCGGCTGTCGCAGAAGAGGGCCGATGCGGTCAAGGAGTATCTCGTAGGCCACGGCGTCTCACCGGATCGCGTTACCGCCCGGGGATTCGGCGAGGATAAGCCGGTCTCGGATAACGGCACCCCCGAGGGCCGTCAGAAAAACAGGCGTATCGAAATCGTGCCTGTCGGCCAATAGATTATTGACAAATGATTTCGCATGGGCGGGGCCATCCGGCCTCGCCCGTTTTTTCATGTGCCGTCAGGTCCTCTGCCCCTGCCCTTGTGCGGGGTCAGACCTGACGGTGATTTCCTAATAAGAATGATTGATCTTCAGAAGTTGCCAATTGGGCAGGCGTGCGCAATCGCTCGGTTCCGTTGCGCGGGGAACGCCGGTTGCCGATTATGGGGACAGTTTGGGGATGTCGGGGGGAAGCCCCCGATCTACAGGAGATTTGGTCTTATTTCAGCGTTGATTTTCCCTAACCTTTATTGTTTCGGTTATCTCGTTCCCACGGATAAACCGTGGGGGGTCCGCGGACCACATTTTTCCCACAAGTCAGCAAGGACCGCCCGGGCGTAGAGTAATGTCCTTCCACTAATAAGGGGGGTAGAAAAGAAAATGCAAAATGTACATTCTTTCGATGTCAAGTCGTTGGGGGACAACATTTGAATTCTGCAGATTGAACCACAATTGATTTGCAGAATAAAGTAGGTCGGGTTTATCAAGTCCCGACGTTCTTTCGTCGGGACGGGGAAAGCCGACTCTTTTAGAAAATGTCCTACATCTTGACGCACAGGAAGATGCTGCCAGGATGGGTTTCTGGCCGCGCAGAATGCATATTCAGGATATCATAACCGGTCGTTGCCTCAGGATGTCGCCGGAAAAACGCTTCCATCCTGAGGCATAAGTATAGGTCCTAAATCACAACCGGCGGCATCCGCAGATATTCGGTGGTGCGTTTTTTCTGGTTCAGGTCGTGCCAGACACGCTCCACCTGCTCTTTTTTCAGGCCCATGATCCTGGCCACTTCCTCCGAATTATACCCGCCCTCCAGCGCCAGCCATAGAAGGTCCATCATCTCGAATTTCAGCCCGAAGAAGAACTCCTCCTGGCTGACCTCGGATGGATATGTGTCGGTCGTAGGCGTCCGTTTCTGGATACCCTCGGGGATTCCCAGGTATTCGGCCAGTTGGAAAATTTGAGTCTTGTAGAATTTGATTATTGGCATGATATCCGATCCGCCGTCGCCGAACTTGACAAAGAATCCCTGATCATACTCGTTCTTGTTGCCGGTGCCGATAACGGCGTAATTATGCGCCTCAGCAAAATAGTAGAGAGTCATCATGCGGATTCTCTGCTTCATATTGGAGGCCGCCACGATTTGCAGATAAGCTTTCAGGGGCAGACGCTTTTCCATCTTCTCGCCCGATGGTGATTCCACCGCCAACCGGTAGACGTTGAAGCGGTCTGAATCGAGGACATTGGTGGGCAGCACTATCTTCGCCTTCCATCCCTCCCGCCAATCGGGGAAGACCTGCCGGAAAGCCGAGTCTCTGTAATGATAACAGCCGGCGCCTTTGAGCGCCTCGGTTATGTCTGTGACCTCATATTCATATCCGAACTTATCAGCCAGCTCGATGGCCAGAGCTTTGGAATCGGGAGAGGAATCCTTGTCGGGCATCAAGATACACAGCATTTTCTCCGGCCCGAATGCTCGGGCGCATAGCGCCGCCACCACCGAGGAGTCTATTCCCCCGGATGTCCCCACGATGGCTCCATGTCGCTTGAATTTGACGAACACCTCATTTCGCAGATTCTCGACGATTTCGTTAACCGTCTTTTCGCAATTCAGTTTTATCAAATCTTTTGAGAACACCGTGAAAACTCCTTATTCGTTGATTGAGTCCTTGATGCGAACTCTCTGCACCTTGCCCGATTGTGTCTTGGGGAGCGAATGGGCAAATTGCACAAACTTCGGCACCTTGAAGGTCGGCAGGTTGCGGCTGCAGTGAATTATGATATCTTTCTCGGATACGACAAATCCATCCCGCAGGACCACTACGGCGCAGATCGCCTCACCCAATATCGGGTCGCGTCTGCCGACCACGGCTGTCTCCGCGACGGCTTCGTGCTCGAGTATGATCTCCTCGATCTCCTTGGGACTGATTCTGTGTGCCCCGGATTTTATCATCTCCGAGTTGCGTCCGACAATGAACAAATAGCCGTCTTCATCGGATTTGGCCAGGTCTCCCGTGTGAAGACCGTCGGCTTTGAGAACCCTTTGCGTCTCATCCGGGCGATTCCAGTATCCAACCATGATGTTTTCGCCCTCGGCCACTATCTCGCCTACGATCCCCGGCGTACAGGCGTTTCCTTCCTCATCGCGTACCGTGAGGGTCACACCGGGAATTCCCTTGCCGATTGAACCGAGTTTCTCGATCACCTTTTCATGTTCCAGGTACGAGAGACGCGCCGAGGCTTCCGTCTGACCATACATGATAACAAGCTTAACATTCGGGACAGCCTCGATAAGCCTGGAAGTCAGGGCCGGCGCCATCGGCCCCCCGGCCTGGGTCATATAGCGTAGATGATTCCAGGTATATTTTTTGAAATTCGACCTGTTCATCAGAATCGCAAACGTCGTCGGCACCCCCGCAAAGCCGGTGACTTTCTCATTGGCCATCAACTCCAGTATGACGTTGGGAAATGCGAATCTGGTATCGACTACGATTGTGCCCCCCACCCTCATATGGGTCAACAGAAGCGAAAGCCCATACGAGTAATAAAGCGGCAGAATATCCATCACCTTGTCGTCGGCGGTAAGCTGGAGGTATTCTACGATGGAATCGGTGTTGGCCTCGAGATTGCGATGGGTCAGCATGACGCCCTTGGGGTCACCGGTCGTCCCCGAGGTGTACATGACTGTTGCCAGGTCGCCGCCTTTTCGCGCCACCCCGGGGTTCTCCATATTGCCGCGTTCGAGGATTTCCTTGTATTTTTCGACCGTTAGCTTATTCGCGCACTCGAGTTTGCCGTAATCGCCATCGGTGATCACAAGGTGAAGGTCGGGAAGATCACAGGCTAACTCGGCCAGATGATGCAGCAGGTTGTGGCGGACGATGATCGCCGAGGCCGAACAATCGGAGAGGACAGAGCGCAGTATTCGGCTGGTGGTATCGGTGTTCAGCCCGACCACGACTCCGCCCGCTTTCAATACCCCAAAAAAAGATATTACATAATCTATCGACGATTCCACCAGGATTCCGACGCGGTCGCCGGGGTTGATTCCTCTGGCGATGAGGGAATTGGCCAGCTTGTTGGCGCCTTCGTCAAGCTGACGATAAGTCATCCTTTCGCCGAGGTTGACAACAGCTTCCTTGCCGGGAAACGACCGGGCGTTGAGCTCAAGAAATTGCTGTATTAGCATACGGCGCCCCTTTTTTCCTTTGGATATATTCGACAAGATTATTGATCGTATCCAGGTTATCGGGGGTCAACTCCTCGTCAGCCACCGCAATTTTGAAATTTTCCTCGATAAAACCCACCAATTCCAACACTCCCGTCGAATCGATTACGCCCTTGTCGAATAGCGAGTCGGAATCGAGCAACTCATGGTTGCTTCTAGCCAGCATGAAATTATCGTAAATAAAACCCCGGATAGATGCCCTGATATCCATGTATTCTCCCAAAACTCTGGATTGATGCTGTGGGCGCTCGTCATTTTGGCGACCCAGTCTTAAAACCCCGCCGTCGCGTTGAAGGCGATAATCGCATGTCCTAAGGTAACTCTGGCGATAACGACCCGATGTTAACTGCATCCATTTTGATTTTAGCCCCTACAATTTATTTCGGCGGTTCGATTTGTCAACAGATATATTGGCCGGCCCGGCATGCGTCATAACTTCTTACGTTGCGGCAGGTTCCGAGCCCCTCCAGGAAGGCTGTTTAGTTTGTGCTTGCTTTATGCGATGCAGGCGTATATTTTGGTAAACTTCGGGGAATTTCACTGAAATTAAGGGAAGATGGAGAGATAACGATATGATGCAGACGATGCGAAATTCGGCCAAGATTATATTCTTTATCGTGCTCGTCACTTTTCTTGGCTTCATGGCCTATGGCGGATTGGTTTCCATTATATCCGGGCGCCGGATGGCCCGCGGACAGGGGGCTCCTCCGGGTGTGATCGGAGTAGTCAACGGCCGGGATATCAGCGCTCTAAAATTCGAGGAGGAATACCGGCGGCGCCTCCAGGGCCTCTCGAAAGACGACCACGAACCGACCGACGACGAGATGGAACAGGCCCGGAATGAAATTTGGAACAACATGACCACCATGACTCTCATCGAGCAGGAGGCCATGAATCATGGCGTCCTCGTCTCCGACAGGGAAGTGGCCGACTATATGCGATACTCGCCCCCCCGGGATCTGCTCGAAACCCCGGAATTTCAGACCGAGGGGCAGTTCGACATAAACAAGTATCAAACCTGGCTGCAGCAAATGGCGCTGTCTTCCGATATAAGGTTTACCGAAATCCTGCAGGACCTGGAAACACAGATCAGAAACCAGCTCATTCTGGCGCGTATCCAGGATATTATCCTCTCCACCGTGAGAGTATCGCCGGTCGACGCCGAACGCGACTATGTCGAAAAAAACGAACAGGTAAAGGTCAGATATTTCTTTATCCCCAGCGGCGATTTCGACTCCACGATAACGACCGTGCCGGAAGCCGAGGCCAGGGCCAGATATGAAAAGGACAACGAGCAGTATAAGCAGCCCGAAACGGCGGTCCTCGATTATGTGATTGTCCCGAAAGTCATGGGCGCCGAGGATTCGGCGGCGACCAAAAAAGAAATTTACGATATCCATGGGGAGCTTCAACGCGGAGCTGACTTTGCCGAGCTGGCCACGGCGCTCTCTCAGGACCCCGGTTCGGCCAAGAACGGCGGCGACCTCGGCTGGTTCGGCGAGGGCAGAATGGTAGCTGAATTCTGGAATGCCACTACCAGCCTGAAAAATATCGGAGATATCTCCCAACCATTCGTGTCGCAGTTTGGGTGGCACATCGTGAAGCTGACGGGAAAAAGAACAACCAGGGATGATAAAGGTGTCGAAAAGCCGGAATACCAGGCCAGCCATATATTGATAAGGTCCGAGCCGACAGGGGCGACATTGGCCAACCTCGAGCAAAAAGCCAACAATTTCAGAACGGATGCCGAGAGACTCGGCTTTAAAGAGGCCGCTCAGGAATACGGCCTGGCCGTTAGCGAGACAAAGCCATTCACAAGGGGAGCCCAGGTGCCGGGGATCGGCCAGTACCAGGACCTCAACAATTTCGCATTCGATGGCAAGATCGGAGAAATTTCGGAGGTCACCTCGGCCAGAAATGGTTACTACGTAAGTCACATCAACCGGCGAATTCCCGCCGGCATAACGCCGTTTGCCGAGGTCAAGGAGCGGATCGATACCCAACTGTTGCGCGAGAAACGCGCCGAAATGGCCCACCAAAAAGGTGAGGCATTAGCTGGCGAGTTATCGAAAGGCAAAACCCTCGATGATATAGCCGCCATAGCCGGCAAGCCGATTCAGGAGACGGATTATTTCAGCCGCGTTCAATTCGTGCCCAAGATAGGAAGCGATCCCGATTTTATCGGAGCCTCCTTCAACCTGTCGCCATCGAATATCTATTCGAAATCGGTCAGGGCGCGAACCGGGGCCTACCTGATTCAGTATGTCGATAAACAAGCGGCCGATATGTCGGGATTCACCGCGGTATCAGACTCACTTGTCAACAGCATGGCGGACAGCAAGAATAGGGACCTCTGGAATAAGTGGCTTAATTCCTTGAAACAGAACGCCAAGATCGAGGATTACCGCCCGTCATATTATGGCAGTTAGGCCATTTAAGACATTCCTGATTATCTTGATTTTAATTGTGGCCGGGGTTGGCGCAATCTACATTGTCCAATCCCGGCGTCATTATACCCGTCGGATGCAGTACGAACGGTTCGTATCGGCCTATGTGGCTCTTTCGATTGCGCGGGAAAAATATCCATCGTCCCCGGATTCGCTCTCGATGGCTTACGACAGCATCCTTGCCGCCCATGGGGTCGATTCCGCGTGGTTGAGCAGTTTCGCCGCTTCCTTGTCGGCAGATATTCACCAGAGCTCGCGGATCTGGGATAAAATAGTCGCACGGCTTGACTCTCTGAGGACTGCTTCGCAGCCCGATTCGACAAATACGAATTAATCTTCGTCCAGGAAGAAGGCGCCTTCGAAATGCGTAATTTCGGGAGGTTTCCCGCGTGGCCATAGAATCGAGATCACGTCGAACCGCACCTCCTCGGGGGGTGTTTCGAGAGCAGACAGGTATTGCGATGCCGCCGTTGCCAGCCGTCGCCGTTTGGTCTTGTTGACCCTGGCCTCAGGTGGCCCGAATAGTTCGCTTCTGGAGCATTTGACCTCGACGAAAACCAGGCAGCCGCCCTTTCCGGCAACGAGATCGAGCTCATAATTCTTGTACCGCCAGTTGACGGCTCTTATTTCGTAACCGTTCGCCCGAAGATAAGACGCGGCAACTCGTTCGGCCGCCGCGCCGGTCTGACGCTTGTTAATTGCCCTTCTCCCTTATCAAATGCGATGCCGTCCAAACGACTGCGATTGCCAGGGTCACCCTGGCTACAATGATGACAAGGCCGTTGGCGCCCTGCGAGACAAAAAGAAGGGTGTCCTCGAAAACGGCGTGACACATGCCCAGAAAAAGCGCGATTAAAAACATCTGATTGCGGCCGATACGCCCGGAGTTCGATTCGCTTATCAGGACGCCCCCGCCGTAGGAGATACCGAATATGATCCCCGCCAATAAGGGGTATATTGATTCGGACTTGAATCCCAGGCGCCGGGCCAATGGATACACAGCCGATGTCAGCCGATCAAGCACCTTGAATTCCCTCGAGACCTCTAACACAATCATCAGCGGCACCACGATAGTGAAGACTTTGAATAGGAGCAGGAGTAAACCCGAGGCTGTGTCTATCAGGAATTCCATGATATCAGGCCGGAATGATCAGGTTAAGGATCACACCGCAGATAAATGAAAACGCCACCCTGGCCAAACTGATCCAGAGCGGTCGTGCGTTCATTTTGGCTAAGATGGCGCTTTCCATAATTTGTGAGTGGGAGACCCCCAGCATTATGGCCAAAATCGTGATTTGCCTGGCGGTAAGCTCCAGCCCGGCAATCACAGCCAGCGCCGCGTAGAGGTTGACAAATGAACCGGTCACATAGGCCAGCGCCGATTCCCCCGGCAAGCCGAAATAGACCATGATCGGCTCGAATAAGCCGCTGACAAAATCTATTGCGGGGGTAAGTTTGAGCAGGGCCACAACTACGTAGACAGGTACCATTATGGCCGAAAGCTGAAGAAAGGCCCCGATCCCGCGCTTTACCCCAAGCGTCGCCGACGAATAAAGCCTCGCCTTATATGTGGCCTCGCTCAAGGTTCCGCCGGTTTCTCAATTGGATTGGTTGTTGACCAATCGGTCGAAATCATCCCAGAAGGAGGGATAACTTATCTGAACGCACTCCGCCCCCTTAATGACCGACGGGCCTTTGGCAATTAAGGCCGCTATCGCAAAAGCCATGGCAATCCTGTGATCGCCAAATGTCTCGATTTCGGCGCCATTGAGCTCGGTTCCACCATCGATTGCCAATCCGTCCTCCAACTCGCCCACCTTCACGCCCATTTTCCGCAGGTTGGTAGCAATGCTCTTGATACGATCCGTCTTTTGCAGGCGTAGCTCATAGGCATCGCGAATTACCGACGTTCCCTGGGCCGCCGCCGCCACGATCGCCATGACAGGCAACTCATCGATTATGCTGGGAATAAGCTCTCCCACCATCCTTCGCCCTTTGATGCTGGCCGATTTTATCTCAATTGAACCGACCGGCTCGAATCCGTATTCGCCGGTCTGTTTGATCGTTATCGGAGCCTTCATCTTTTTGAGGACCTCCACAAATCCCAGCCTGGACGGGTTCAGCCCGATGTCATCGACCCGGATTTCGCTGCCCGGCACCAACAGCCCCGCTATGATGAAATACGATGCCGAGGAAAGGTCGCCCGGAACAAGAAGCGGTTTGGGAATCGCCTTTTGCCCTCCCCTGATGGCGAACATGTCCCCTTTGATGTCAGGGGAGACGATGCCGGCTGCCTTCTTGAACCGCTTCGTAAGCGGATCCTCGGTCGACTGCTTGGGTTCCACCCGGCTCTTTTTGACCCTGATCCCGAAATAGGCCGCCAGTCTTTCAAAATGGTCACGGCTGGGTATCCTCTCGATAATCTCGGTTACGCCGCCGGCCAATAATCCCGCCAGCAGCAGAGTGCCTTTGACCTGGGCCGATGACACCGGCATGGCATAGCGGATTCCGTGCAACGGGCCGCCCTTGATCTTGAGGGGAAATTTGAAATTGTTTGATTCGAAGGATGCCCCCATCTGCTCGAGTGGCTCGATTACGCGGCGCATGGGGAGGCCGGCTATCATTTCGTCGCAAACAAGCTCGGATTCGAAATCGCAAGCCGACAGGATGCCGCACAACATGCGCCCCGCGGCAATCGACATCTTGACATCGACCGGCTCGGTTGGTTTGCTTATCCCGGCGATCCCCTTACCATGGATTATGGTTTTATTGTCCCGGTGTTCGATCTCGACACCGAGTTGGCCAAGACAACTTAAAACCGCCTGGGCCTCCAGGCCTGTTGAGAAATTTCCGATCTCGACCGGCCCGTCGCATATGGCGGCCAGGATAGCGGCCCGATGTGAGATGGCGCTATCGCCGGGGATTCGGATTGTCCCCTTTAGATTTTTCGTTGGGTTGATTACTTTGTCCATTTCCTATGTCGCTGCGTGTGAAAGGTGAATCCGTGCCCCACGATTTTCGGCCTACATTATTTCCGGCGCTGTCAGGCCGAGTATTGTCAGGCCCGAGTGCAGAACATACCTGATGCTATCTATGAGCGCAATCCTTGATTCGGCCTTGCCGGCGTCGGCCGATATGATCCTATCATCGGGCGATTTGTATCTCTGATAATATGCGTTAAACAGCCCGCATAATTCAAGCAAATAACTCGAAATATGAAAAGGCTCAAACTCCTCGGCGGCCTTGTCGATTATCTCGTGGAAATTGCCCAGTTTCTTGATAATCGCGTATTCCTCCGGCAGAATCAGCAACGACGAATCGAACTTCTCGGATACGGCTCTGGCATATTTCCTTACAACGCTGCAGATTCTGGCATGGGTGTATTGCAGATAAGGCCCGCTGTTGCCGCCAAAATCAAGCATCCTGTCCCAGTCGAACGATATATCCGTCTCACGCCGAAAGGCCAGGTCGGTGAACACCACGGCGCCGATTCCAACGGCGCGGGCGGTGCCTTCCGGGTCCGGCAGATCAGGCCTGCCTTTTCCGATAATCTCCCTGGCCAGCTTCACCGCCTTTGAGATGACATCCTCGAGGAATACGATATTCCCCTTGCGAGTGGACATCATCTCGTCGCCGAGTTTCACCCATCCGAAACTGACATGATGACAGTCTTTCGCCCAGCTACAGCCCAAAAGCTCCAGGACTTTAAATAGCTGCTGAAAATGCAGGGATTGGGCCACTCCCACCACATATAACATCTTATGAAATTTATAAGTTTCATTGCGATAAATGGCCGCCGCCAGGTCGCGGGTGGCGTAAAGCGTAGCATCATCGCTTCTTTTCACCAGCATCGGCTGCAGGCCAAACTTCTCCAGATCAACTATGGTGGCCTCGCGGCTTTCTCTTAACAGCCCTTTATCATGTAGCAGCTTCTCGACCCGCGCATTCTTGTCGTTATAGAACGATTCGCCGGCCGTGGCCTCGAATTGTACTCTTAGCATGGCATAGATCTTGTCGAATTCCCGTTTGCTCAGGTCGGAGAACCTCTTCCACAACGCGAAATTCTCCGAGTCGGCTCCCTCCAGCTTGCGAAATTCCTCGCGCGCTTTATGGGTCAGCGATGGGTCCTTTTCTTCCTCCTGATGTATCCGAACATAGAGGTCATAGAGATGCTCGATCGGGTTTTCCTGAAGTATCCCATCATCGCCCCAGAGCTTATAGGCCAGTATGACTTTACCGAACTGCGTGCCCCAGTCGCCAAGATGATTGATGCCGACGACATTATATCCCTGAAACAGGAATATCCGTTTCAACGCCGCGCCAATTACGGTCGACCTGAGATGCCCGATCCCGAACGGTTTGGCGATATTAGGCGATGAATAGTCTATCACCACAGTCTTGCCGAGCCCGATATCGCTCTTGCCGTAATTGTCGCCGCCCGCCCTGACTTCGCGGATTATTTCGGCGGCGATTTTTTCTCGCCGCAGGAAGAAGTTCAAATAAGGCCCGTTGGCCTGGACCCTTTCGACAAATTCGGTCGCCGTCATCTTGCCGGCTAATTCGGCGGCGATGGCCGCGGGAGATTTCTTGTAGACGCGCGCCAGATGAAAACAGGGCAGAGCCAGATCGCCCATCTCCTCCGATGGCGGCGACTCGATCAAGCCGGTTAACTGCAATCTGTCGACGCCGGTTGCGGCCGAAACCATCTCCGCTATATGGAATTTATATTGTCTCAAGGGGTGTATAATCCTGAAAACGCTATTTTTGTTTGGCCGACCTGATGAATCAGATTATCCTCGATATCCCATCGAGTAACAAGTGCCCCGCCCGGCATGACAACCCTGACATCCCCTCTGGTGAGCCCGAGCAAGCCGGTTATGACAGTGGCTGCCGCGGCGCCGGAGCCGCAGGCCGCAGTTGCCCCCGAGCCGCGCTCCCAGGGCACGACCGATATTCTGTTTTTCGATTCCACCCTGGTAAACATCACGTTAACGCCGTTTTTGAATAACCGGTTTTTCTCTATCAGCAAACCTTCCGCCCGCCAGTCGAAATCGAAATTCTCGACCAAAATAACGGCATGCGGGTTCGACAGCGCCACGCAGTGAAGCGTGCGCCGGGCTCCTCTTACTTCGATTCTAATTCCCAGGCAATTGCCAACGTCGCCGGCAATGCCTATTTCGCGGCAGTCAAATGACGGCGATCCAAGATCCGCCCTGACGACCGCCGACCCGGCTTGAGCCTTAACAACCTCGATATTATAATCGCTCCAGCGCGTGAAAATGTCAAATTTCTTGTGCTTGCTCTTGTATGCCGCCCTCATGAAAAGGGCCATTCCCCGAAGCCCGTTGCCGCAGAATTTGGCCTCGGAACCGTCGCTGTTGAAAATCCGCATGAATGCCGACCCCGTTCCCAGCCTTTCAACAACGATCAGGCCGTCGGATCCGACACCCCGGCGACGATTGGAGATGGCGCGGGCCAATGACCCCAGGCCGCAGGTTCTACGTGCGAGGGCGCCTTTGTCGACATAAATGTAGTCGTTACCGAGTCCCTCGATCTTTATAAAAGGTATGGGCACTGCGAGATATCTTCAGTCCGCTTCTTTGACCACTTTCGCCAGGCGTTTTATGCCCTCGACAATGTTTTCCTCGGTGGCATTACAGAAATTAATGCGCAGGGTTGAATCATCGGGCCTCTGGCTGAAAAAGTATTTGCCGGGAACATACGCGAGACCTGCTTTAAGAGCAACCGGCAGCATTTTCGAAGCCGAAATTCCATTCGGCAACCTGACCCAAAGGAACAGACCGCCTTCGGGTTCGGTCCAGGTAGAGCCGTTATCGAGATACTTTCGAAGCGCATTGATCATGACATCGCGCCGACGGCCGTAGGCGTACTTGATCCTCTCGATATGTTCCTCGAGAGCGCCGTCTTTAGCGAACTCATAGACGACATACTGGGTGAAAGTCGTGCTGTGCAGGTCGCAGGCCTGCTTCATCTTCTCGCAAATCCCGATAAACTCCACGTCGGCCGCGATCCAGCCAACCCTCAGGCCGGGTGAGATGATCTTTGAGAAGGTGCCAAGCTGTATGACGTGTTCCCCGCCCATGACCTTGAGCGACGGCACCGGGTTTCCCGAATAACGAAGCTCGCCGTAGGGGTTGTCATCGACTATTGGGACATCGTATTTTTTGGCCAGCGCGACCACGGCCTCGCGGCGCGATTTTGACATCGTAATTCCCGATGGATTCTGGAAATTGGGCACCAGATAGATGAAGACGGGCTTGTGCTCGCGTATTTTGTATTCCAGGTCATCGGGAAGCATGCCGCTGTCATCGGTCTTGACCGAGACGAAGTGAGCATCGTAAAACGAAAATGCCTGCAGGGCGCCGAGATAAGTCGGCTCCTCGGTTAAGACCACGGAACCGGGCTGGATGAATACCCGGCCGATAATATCGAGCCCCTGCTGAGAGCCCTGGGTAATCTGTATGGCGTCAGGCGAAAAATCGAATCCGATTGTCGAAATGCGCTGGGCAATAAACTGCTTGAGCATGGGAACACCGGTGGTCAGCGAGTATTGAAGCGAATCCGGGCCATACTTCTCGAGCACACGAAGGCAGGCCTTTTGGATACCCTCGATAGGGAAAAGCTCCGGCGCTGGAAGTCCGCCGGCAAAGTTAATGACACCCGGTTTGGAGGAATCCTTGAGGATTTCTCTAATAATAGAGCTCTGGAGATTTTTGGCTCTTTCGGAAAATTGCCATCTATTCAATAGCTGCCCCACATGTTCTAATATATCGCCTTCAGACATCACTTAACCCACCTTTAAATACGTCAGAAACACTCTTAAATCCAGGGGAAAAATATGATGGAAAGGAGATAAGTCAAGGACAATCGGAGATCAAAAAATCTGCTCTCCGGCGAAAAAAATTGACTCCTCGCCGTGCTTGTCCCTGAGACAATCAAGCACCTTGTCGACCCGTATTTTCTTATCGAGTGGATCGTATTCAATAAGGTTCTGCTCGGGATTCTCGGGGGTTTTCTTTTGCAGATTGGAGACGCCGACACCGATCAGCCTGATGGGGTGGTCGAGGAATCGGTTATCGAGCAACAGTTTGCGGGCGCAATGAAATATCTGTTGCTCGTTGTCGATATATCGCGATAGCGATATCGCTCTGGTCACTCGTTGAAAATCCGAACGCCTGACCTTGAGAGTCACGGTTCTGCCGACACACTTATGTTGCCTGAGTCTTCGAGAAACGCGGTCCGATAAATAAAGGAGAAGCCCCAATATGATCTTGCTATCGTTGGTGTCCCTGGCAAAAGTATGCTCGTGCCCCATCGATTTGGTGTTCGACTCCAAGTAGCTTTCCCGGACCTCATCGCCGTCATCGCCGTTTGCCATTTTATGAAGCGCTGTACCCATGATCCCAAACATCGCCTTGATTTTTGATTCTGGTGTCTTGGCAAGATCGCCTATGGTGTTTACCCCTATTCTACGTAAAGCCTGCGCCGATTTCGGCCCCACGCCCCAGAGATGCTCAACCGGCATACCCCACAAGAATTGCCTTACCCTGTCGGGCGGAATTATAGTGAGGCCATCGGGCTTGTTGAAAGACGAAGCCATCTTGGCCACGAACCGGTTTGGCGCTACTCCTACAGAAGCTGTCAGCCCGGTTGCATCTCTGATATCCTTCTTGATAAGCCCGATCAAGTCTTCTATGTCATCGTATCGCTCGTGGATTCCCGTGATATCCGCAAACGATTCGTCGATCGAGACAGGCTCCACGGCAGGCGAGTAGCGTTTGAGGATCTCCATCACCTGTACCGACATGTAGGTGTACTTGTCGCCGGAGGTGTCAATGAAAAC
>Ga0154764_1102_pt1 | contig 43649 bp, 30 predicted proteins | sample Rifle2008BG16ft_FD_105772 | JGI IMG/M metagenome (GOLD analysis project Ga0154764, IMG submission 105772) | candidate division Zixibacteria bacterium RBG_16_53_22
TGTGATACAGACCATGACCTCCGACCGTCCAAGTTCTCTCGATATTGTCGAATCCGCGCCGGCCGGTGTAACAAGAGTATCGACTGCGAACGTGAAACTCCTGTCGGGCTTCCATCCCGCCGATTTCATTGATCCGCCTGCCACATTGGATGTCGGAGGGCCGGACGATTTCGGTCACATCTGGATCGACTCCGATGAGCCTGACGGCCCCAACTATTATTGGCTCGATATCACCACTGTGGGAACCGAGGTTACATGGGACCACGGAAATTCTGATGACGGCCACACGGAGCCAATCCCGATGGGCATGGTTTTCAGCTACTATGGCGCAAATTACGATAGCATTGTCATTTCAAGTAATGGTTGGGTGTCTTTCATGCGGGCGCCTGACTATGCCCTGGCTTTCGTTGAAAACAATCCCCTGCCCGCCGTCAATGAGCTTCTCACCACCCTGGCGGTTGACTGGGATAATCTCGACGGTGGGATTTCGGGCCATTGCTATTATTATCATGATGAGGCCGGCAACTCATTTGTCGTCTCCTGGGTCAACTGGTCGCATAAACCGGCGCCCACCAATCAGCACAGTTTCCAGCTTATCCTCAATGCCACCGACGGCACGGTGCTATTCCAGTACGGAAGCGGCACTTATCAGGACGATATCACCATCGGGATCGAAAACGAGGCCGGCGACGACGGCCTGATGGTCACTTTCAATCAGCCTTATGTTCATAGTGACCTGGCCATTCTGTTTTCACCGCCCATCTTCTGGCTGTCGACCGACTTGGCAAATGGCGTCCTTCCCCCATTGAGCGGCCCAATACCGTTCAACATATTCATGTATGCCCGTGATCTCCCTACCGGCACATATAATGGGGCGATAATTCTGACAAGCAATGATGTCGACCAGCCGGTCGGCCTTATCAACGTGCAATTTGAAATCGAAGGAGTTTGCGCTTATATTCCTGGCGATGTCAACAGCTCCGGGGCGCCCAATGGCATTGATGTCACCTTCATGGTTAACTACTTCAAAGGTGGTGACCCCCCGCACGAGGAATGCCTGCCCTGTTCCTCGTTCGGGGTCAACATGCTGTACCCGCAGGGCGATGTCAACGGCAATTGCGCCTGGAACGGTATCGACGTCACCTACTTCGTGGCCTATCTCAAGGGAATCGGACAGCCGATTCGGTATTGCGATAACTGCGCCCCGGCAGGCGGGGGCGGCCTTATCGAGCGCGATCCCGTCATCCCATCGTTGGTTCCCGCTATCATTCGAAGGAATAACCCTTCAAGAATGCAGGCACGGTAGCTAAAATCCCGCTAATATCAGGAAATGAAGGGGCTCGGCAATTTCCGAACCCCTTCTATTTTCAATTCTCCGGGAAATTTTAATTTATTGCATTTGGCCTGTCTCATGATATATTTATCATGCTTGAGATGCGGGTTCAATTTGCTGATTCTTCTTTTGACGTTGCTTCTCTTGTGAGATACCTGAGGGTTTCTGAGTCAAACTTTGGAGGTCGTATGCGGATTGCTGCTTTGCTGGTCGTGACTTTGTTTGTCCCGCTGGCATATGTTTATGCTGCTGCCGAGAGGATCATATTGGGGGACGTCGACATCAATTCGGCGCCCATCGAGAAATTAAATTCGAGCCGCGCCCTGACCGAGCTCGGGTTCAGGATGGCCGGTATCGAGGTCACGCCGACTGTGGCCGTCAATGGCCAGAGCTTTCAATCGGTCGCACCATTGACTTCGATCCCCGAGCAATTCGGCGAAACCGGCGAAGATGGCCTGCCGGAGCTGCCCCTCTATTCGCAACTCGTGGCTATACCTGACGAAGCCGCTGTCGTGCTGGAAATAATCTCGGCCGAGTTTGAGACTCTCGGGGGATATGATATCATGCCCAGCCAGCCGTCAACCATTGAGGGTTCAAGCGAAATACCGGCTTTCACCAGGAACGAGGAATTCTATAAGCAGGACGCATTCTATCCGCCGGAGCCGGTCACGCTGGGCGAGCCGGCCATATGCCGCGACCTGAGGATGATCCAGACCGTGATTTATCCGGTGCAATACAACCCTGCCACCAGGCAATTGCGCGTCTTCACCCATATTGATTACAGGCTTTCATACGAGGGGATCGACATGAGCAACGCCAAGGTGCGCAAGAATGGTCATATTTCGGAAACATTTCTGCCGGTCTACCGCGCCCTCGTTCCCAATGCCGATGAGATGCTGGCCGACTATCAACCGATCAGGGGCGGGTATCTCATTATCACCCCTAATGCATTCGCCGATACGATCAAAGTTCTGGAGCGATGGAAGCATCTGAAAGGATATTATACGCAAATCACCCAAGCTACCGATATTGATCCCGATGGGATCCTCGCGCCTGAACAGGTTTTTGCTTATATTCAAAATGCTTACCTTAATTGGGAGTATCCGCCAGAATTCGTCTGCTTAGTGGGAGACGAGGATTTACAGATACCGGATTATATATTCAACAATAATTATGCATCTGACCATCGTTATTCATGCGTCGATGGCTCTGATTATATTTCTGACATCATGGTAACCCGGATGTCAGTATCCAGCGCCATTAGTGAATTGCAGGTCGCCATGTACAAGGCAATTAAATACGAAACCGATCCTTATATGGGCGATCCCAATTACTGGACCCGTGGCCTCTCAGTTGCTGGAAACGTCACATCGGGTGGAGCTCCGACGGTTTCGCCCAGGCTGGTTACGCTATGGGTTCGTCAACAATTGCTCGAACACGGATTTTCCCAGGTTGATACGTCTTTTCGCTGGGGAAGCGGGTCTGACCCCTTGCTTCCAGGATATTTTAATAATGGCGTATCCATCATTAGCTATCGAGGTTGGGCGAGTTCATCAGGCTGGTATGTGCCATCTTTCGATATAAGTAATTTGAACTCGCTTCAAGCAAATAACAAAATGGGTATCATGGCTTCCCTGGTCTGCGGTACCGGTGATTTCGATGATCCAACCTATAATCCATGCTTTGGCGAGAAATGGATTCGCATGGGAGTATTGCCTAACCTCCTAAAGGGCGGGCCTTGTTTCTATAGCTCAAGCGATCATGACACGAATACTAAATGGAATAATTCAATCATGATCGGCTATTATTGGGCTTTGCTTGAAGAGAATATTCGTAATTTTGCCACCGCGGCGTTTCTCGGGAAAATGGAATTATACAGGACGTTCCCCAATTTTTTACAGCCTGGGGCTCGGGTAGAAAGATACTTTTATTCTTATAACACTCTTGGTGATCCGGAACTCGAGGTTCGTATGGCGATCCCGCGTACCATGACAGCTACTTATCCGGATACTATTCCAGTAGGGACGAGTATCCTCAATGTACATGTTAATGGAATAGGTGGCGGCCCTCTCGAAGGCGCCTATGTCAACTTGGTGAAGGGATATGGGGTTAGTGAAGAGGTTTTCGTAGGCGGCAGGACCAATACAAGCGGTGATGTGACATTGAATTTCTCGACTGCAAATGCCGACACCATGTTTGTTACAGTATCCGCAAATGACTATATCCCTCATAAAGCCTTCACCCTCGTTCAAAATCAAACTGTGGCGCTTAATGTAAGCGCCATTGCAATGAGTGACGACAGCACCGGCGGCTCAATGGGGAACAACGATGGTAACGTCAACCCCTCGGAGACGGTCGAACTCGCCGTGACCCTTCGTAATTATGGGACTTCAGTCACGGCCACCAATGTTTCGGCCACGCTGGTTTCGGTCGATCCGGATGTCAACGTCACGATACCAACCCAGAGTTACCCCAGTATCGCTCCTGGTGCAACAGAGAATGCCGGTCAGTTTGCCGCCCATTTTGCCGCCGATATCCCTCAGGGCGAGCATAGAATTCTTCGCCTCAACATTACTAGCACTCAGGGGACCTGGACGGCGGCCATCCCGGTTGATGTCAAGTCAATGTCGTTTGCCGTAACCGGCCTCTCCTATCCGGGCAATCCTAACAATCGCCTTGATCCCGGTGAAGCATCTCAGTTAGTGGTCAATTTGACTAATCGTGGCGAATTGGGGGGTACATCCATAGTTGGACATCTTTCATCGTCCGATACGGCGATTGTGATCGCTGATAGTTTGGCCGATTTCGGCAATATCGGAATTGGCGGCAGCGGGTCGAATACGGCCTCCCCCTTTATGGTGCAGGTCAGATCGGGTGTCTACAACGGTCATAACGTTAACTTTGACTTGGATGCAGAATCGAGCAACGGCTCCATTGCGCGTCGAAGCTTTTCGGCTGTGGTGGGCGCGGTCAACACCTATGACCCAATAGGTCCCGATAACTATGGATACTACATTTATGATGACACCGATGTTGGCTGCCTGCCCGCTCCCATTTACAATTGGGTTGAGATTGCCAGCGGCCTTGGTACGCGTGTCAATTTTCCTTTTTCCACGGATGACGACGCGGTTGTTGTGAGCCTGCCCTTCAATTTCGTCTATTATGGCCAAACCTTCAATTATGCGTTGGTTTCTATCAATGGATTCGTTGCTTTTGATACGACTCGCTACGACATGCAGGGCCATCATTGGGCTAGTTTCGATAATAGCCAGATCCCGGAGCCGGGAGCGCCACGAGGTCTGATCGGACCGTTTTGGGATGATCTCGAATACACGGTACCGAACGGAGTTTTTAAATACAACGACAGCGCCAACCATCGCTTCATAATCGAATGGAAAAGCTGCAATCATCCTAACGCACCTGGGCAGCATCCTGAAACTTTCGAAATGATATTGCATGATCCGTCGTATTATCCGACTCCCACAGGTGATGCAGAGATTTTATTCCAATACCAGACAGTATATAACGACGATAACGACAACTGGGACGACGATGCTCCTGGATTATATGCCACAGTAGGCATGCAGAGTATCGATAATATGGACGGCCTTCAATACACTTACGACAATCTCTACCACCCGGCTGCCGCCATACTTGCTGCGGGGAGGGCCATTAAAATAACAACTGCCACAGGTGTTACTCCCCCGCCGGATATCTCATTTGAGCCATCGTCATTTTTCAAAACCGCGCCGGCAGGACAAATTGTCACGGACACCCTATCCGTTTCGAACCTGGGAATCGGAAGCCTTGTATTTTCGATATATCCGGTTACGAACGATCGAATCCTGAGTGCGGAAGGATCGGGAAATTTTGAATCATCATCTCCTCCAGAAAACATCGATGAAACGCCCATTGTAAAAAAACTCATACTAAGTAATCCCGATAACCCACCGATGCTTTTAAATCAGGGCGGCCCGGATGCCTTTGGGAATCGCTGGATCGATTCTGATGAACCGGGAGGCCCTCCCGTAACCTGGGTCGATATTTCGAGTTTGGGAGTACAGGTAACCCTGGGCGATGATAACTACGTCGGACCGATCAGCATCGGATTCAATTTCCCGTTCTACGAGAATACCTACAGCCAGCTTTATATTGGCTCCAACGGGTTCCTATCATTCGGCGCCGGATCGGGCATCAACTTTAATGTGCCGATTCCCAATACCAGCGCGCCCAACAATTTCATACTGGCATTCTGGGACGATGTCAACCCCAATGCAGGCGGGTCCGTGAGATATTATAATGATACGGCCAATCAACGTTTCATTGTGAGCTTTATTAATGTGCCGCTCTGGAGTTATGGTGGCAGCCTCAATTTTCAAATGTTGCTGTATCCATCAGGGAGAATCGAATATAATTATGGAACGTTGAATCCCGGCACCGGATCGCTGGCAAGCTGCGCAATAGGAATCGAAAACGCAACCGGAACCGATGGGTTACAGGTAGTTAACGACGCCGCCTATTTGCACAGTTACCTTTCAATAGTCTTTTTCCCCCATCCAACCTGGCTGTATACCAACTTGTATAGCGCCATACTGGGAGGAGGCGCCGACACATTTGCCGTAATTACCTTCGACGCGACGGATCTTGAACCGGGCATTTACACGGGCCGACTCGATCTGGATTCCAACGACCCCGACGAGGGCTCTATCGATATTCCATTGACATTCACCGTGGGAAGCCAGGGGGCGCCCGATATTGCTTTCTACCCTGATTCGCTTCTCGATAGCCTTTCCGAGGGTCAAATAGAAACGAAAGTTTTCAAGGTTTATAATCGCGGCACAGCCGATTTGCAGGTCAATCTATCCGCGGTCGAATTTAACCCGGTAACCGGCGATGACGGGCCGATAGGAAAATTGTCCTCCGATCAAGGGGCCAACGAGATTGTGCAGGATATTCTCAACACCTGGCTCTTCATCTCCCCCGCCGCCGACACGATTCAGCCCGGCGACAGCCTGGTAGCCACCGTCACATTCGATGCCAGATTCGTCGGATCGGGCAGATATGATGGCGAGATCAGGATGGCATCGAATGATCCCGATTCCCCCAATTTGGATGCCGGGGCGGTTCTTGTGGTTTTCAGTTCCGGTCCCAACTGCTCATATATCCCCGGAGACATAAACAATAGTGGGGAGGCCAATGGCATCGATGTTACCTATGGGGTGTCCTACCTCAAAGGCGGTAGCCCGCCGCCATACTCGTGCGACTGCCCGCCACATGGGGTTTTTTACATATGCGGCGATGTCAACGGCAACTGCTCATTTAACGGCATAGATATCACATATTATGTGGCCTACTTGAAAGGAATGCAGCCGGCATTGATCTACTGTGAGGACTGCCCACCATCGCGGCAGATACTTGCGCCCAGGCCCGCCTCATCGTCGATCGGGCATTAGGCCGCATCGCATTAACTGGAAAAGGCCTCCCCGCGCAATTTCGGGGAGGCTTTTTGACGCCGGGCCCGGCAGTTGGTCCTTGCAGATGTCATTAAATTTTTTCAAAACGCCGGTATTTGTATTATATTGATGCTCGAGACAAGACTGATGGCGGGAATAAGGTAATGAAAAATGAATTAGTATCGCTCTTGATAGTCGTCGCCGGCTGGGCTGCCGCGCCGGCGGCAACATCGCAGAGGCCGATGTTAATCCGGGTCGATCTCAAGAATTATGGGGCGTTTGATAAATTGAGTCGTTTCAAATTCGACGTTGTATTCGTGAGCAGGAGCGGCCTCGCGGACATTGTCGGCCCATACGAGGACTATCAGGAGCTTGCCGGTCTCGGCCTGAGGCCTATCGTGATCCACGATGATTTGGTTTCATTTTATCAATCGCGCTTTCCGGCGACAACGACGATGGGCGGATTTCGAACTTTCTCCGAGGCTATCGCCTACCTGGATACGATCCATGCCCTATTTCCCGCAATCACCACCGCTCGAAGCTCGATCGGAAACTCGTACGAGGGCCGGCCCCTCTGGATGATGAAAATTTCCGATAATCCCGATATCGACGAAGATGAGCCCGAATTCCTGGTCAATGGATTAATTCACGCCCGCGAGCCGATGGGTATGGAGGCCACCTTACGATTCATGCGCCATCTCTGCGATAATTATGGCAGCAATCCCGAGGTCACTTATCTTGTCGATAACCGCGAATTCTATTTCATCCCTGTTGTCAATCCCGACGGTTACGAATACAACCGCTCGACAGATCCGAGCGGCGGCGGCATGTGGCGCAAGAATCGCCGGGGAAGCGGTATCGACCTGAATCGAAACTGGGGCTACATGTGGGGATACGATGACGACGGCTCCTCCCCGTACCCGTCCGATGAGACATATCGCGGAACCGGACCTTTTTCGGAGCCGGAGACTCAGGCGTTACGCCAGTTCATAAATCAACGCGATTTCAGCCTTGCCATGAATTTTCATACTTATGGAGATTACTTTCTATATCCGTGGGGATACGATGAGATCCCTGCCCCCGATCTGTCCATCTTCACCATCATCGCAGATTCCTCGACCTCGTCCAATGGCTATGCAGCCGGTACTCCCTGGGAACTGCTTTACAATACCAACGGCGACGCCAACGATTGGCAATATGGCGAGCTGACCGAAAAGCCCAGGATATTCGCGTTCACAATGGAGATTGGCGGGCAATTCGATGGTTTTTGGCCGGACCCTTACCGCATTCCCGCTCTCTGGCAGGACGTGTTGCCGTCGCTTTTGTATCTTTCTCGGGTCGCCGATAATCCCTCGGCGGCCGGCCCGCCGGTAGCGCCGATCCTGGCCAATATCGGCGTTGTTCCGGGCGATTTCACTGCTTACTGGCAACATCACGACCAGGCCAACCCGGCCACCGCGTTTGAGCTTGTCGAGCAGACCGGGCTTTCGAGATTTGTCGATAATTTTGATACGGGCATGGCCAACTGGGTTCTAAACGGCTTTTCCAGGGTTAGCAACAGACATCACTCCGGCGCTTATGCCATATATTCCGGTTCGGACAATTTTTACGATGGCTCTATCGCGGCGATAAATCCGATTCAGGTTGGCCCAACTGATACGCTCACCTTCTGGGCATGGTACGCCATCGAACTCGATTATGATTACGCCTACGCCCGGATCTCCAGCGATGGCGGAGCGACATATAATAATCTCGCCGGGAATATTACAACCAATTACAACCCCAACGGAAATAATTTGGGCAACGGCATCACGGGCAACTCCGGGGCCTGGATCTTGGCCAAATTCCCATTGAATTCATACGCCGGTCAATCAGTCATGCTGGGCCTGCGTTATCGCACCGATGCCGGCGTGCTGGAGGAAGGTTTCTACGCCGATGACTTTTATCCTGTTGAGATCTTTTCGCAACGGACCACAGTAGGCTCGGCCATCACCGATACCTTTTACACATTCGATAACCATCCCGAAGGTGAATATTACTACCATGTCAGGGCTTGTGATGCCCAGGGCCAATGGTCGGGGCAATCCAACAGGCAGATGGCCACAGTGGAACCGGGCGGCGCATGCGTCTTTGCTCCGGGCGATATCAATGGTGATGGGACATTCAATGGCATTGATGTTACGTTCGGTGTCAGTTATCTCAAGGGGCAGGGGAACCCGCCCCCGATCTCCTGCGATTGTCCTCCGCATGGGACATTATATCCCGCGGCCGATGTTAACGGGAATTGCCAATTCAATGGTATCGATATAGTCTATGCAGTAGGTTTCCTTAAAGGCATAGGAGCGCCGCCGGCGTCATGCCCGGATTGCCTTTAAAATGCGCAAGGCCACCCTGGAGGCGCAATTGTTGTATATCGTCAAGATCCTAAGAGATTTCTAAATTTGCAGCATTTTCTGATTTGAGGGGTTTGGGGCAAAAACATATGGAGCTGAGGGGAGTCGAACCCCTGACCTCTTGAATGCCATTCAAGCGTTCTCCCAACTGAACTACAGCCCCACGATATAACTCAACACACTATGTGGCCTTTACCAGACCATATATTTCAAAGAGCATTTCGGCCCAAATATGGTCAACAGGTCCGAATATACCTCGGGTGAACATCAAGTCAAGCTAATTCTTCGAGAGGCGCGACGGTCAGTCCGTGCCCTGGCAATCGTCACAAAGGCCGTAGAATTCCAGCCTGTAGTCAACCACCTTCATCTTGCGGCCGCCAACCTCCACGCCGCTGGTGGAGACCGCCAGAGGCTCATCGACATCGAGCACGCGACAACACTTGGTGCACGTGAAATGCTGATGATTTTCGGTGCTGGCCTCGAATCGCGAGTAGCATTTTCCAAAATTCAGCTCCCTCACCATGCCCAATTCCTGGAGGAGCTTCAAGCATCTATATACGGTTCCAAACGAAATATGAGGCATGCGTTTCCTGACCATTTGGTAAATCTCATCGGCCTTAGGATGATCCTTAGATTTGGAAAGCTCCTCGAGAACTACAGCCCTCTGGCGAGTCATCCTATAACCCTGTTGCTTGATCTTTTGGTTAAGGACTTTAGCTGTGCCTTTCATAGGTAACCACCCTTCTTCTTATCTACCACACCCTCCACATTGTATAAGATTGTGAAAAAAATGTCAAGCAAAAAGTGATAAATATTATGATAATTACTAAGAATACTACCCGCCGCATTGCTATAAAATTGATATCTTATTGTATAGAATACAGATACGACGGCGCCGGCGTCAAGGAAGCCAGTTGAAATTTATGCCCGCAAGGTTGGCCAATTCCAACCATTTTTCTGGATATAACCCTAATTGAAGAGTCCCGAAAAGGGAAATGAATATTGCTATCATCAAAGTGGTCGATAACGGAAATTCAACCCTCGGTTGAGTCTCGGGCGTCATATACATCGCGACCACCACACCGATATAATACCATACGGAAATAAGGCTGTTCACGACCCCTATTACGGCCAGCCAGATGAAACCGGAATTGATTGCGGCGGTGAAGATTTTATATTTTCCCATGAATCCGGCGGTTGACGGGACACCTGCCAGAGACAGCATGAATATTGTCATGGCTATCCCGGCCAACGGGTATCTGGCGCCGAATCCGGAGTAGTCTTTGATGTTCTCGAGCTTCTCTCCCCTGCCGGCGAACAATATGACGATAGCAAAGGCCCCGATATTCATCAGCGTGTAGGCCAATAGATAAAATACGCCGGCCGAGAGTCCCGTCTGTCCTCCCACCACCAGCGCAATCATGACATAACCGGCGTGGGCGATCGACGAGTAGGCCAGCATCCGCTTGATATTTTTCTGGGCGACTGCCAGGATATTGCCCCAGGTCATCGTGACCACCGCCAATATCCAGAGGATGGTCGTGAAATTATCGCTGACCACGGGGGCGAACAGAGCGAATATCCTGAACATCGCTGCGAATGCCGCAGCCTTTGGGCCGGCCGACATGAATGCAGTTACCGGTGCTATCGAGCCTTCATAAACGTCGGGTATCCACATATGGAACGGCGCCAGGCCGACCTTGAAGCCCAGGCCGACGAGGATGAATATCAGGCCCACGCTGGATAGGATTTGGCTATAGTTGGAGCCGATATTCAGTCTGTGGCTGATCTCGATCAGATTGGTGGTGCCATAAGCGCCGAAAAGGAGCGCGATACCGTATAGCAGAAAGGCCGACGCGAAAGCCCCCATCAGGAAATATTTCATCGATGCCTCGCGGGAGCGGGGCCGATCGCGATTGATGCCGGCCAGCACGAAAAGCGGTATGCTCATGACCTCGAGCCCGAGAAAGATAGTGATCAGGTCGGCCGTCGATGCCATGACCATCATGCCGAAGGTGGCGATAAAAATCATGACATAGTATTCGCCTATCCCCCGCATTTCCGTTTTGACGTAGCTCGATGACGCAAAAATCGTCAACAGCGTCCCCAGGCAGAAGATGATCTTGAAATAAAATGATATATAATCATTGATGACGATATTCGAGATGCCGGCGCCAAAGAGGTTGAAATTGCTCGTGGCCAGAATAATGGCGATAATTGTGCCGGCCAGGCTGAGCCCTGTCAGGATGACATTTCTGCCCCGGCGCAAGATCAGGTCGGCCAGGAGGAGGACGAAGGCTGTTCCTAATATAGCTATTTCGGGGGATATGATCTGCCAATTAAAATTCATCTCAAATCACCCTCGGGATTTCCGGGCTGAACTTTGTCGACATTGGCAGACTGGGCGTCATCAGGCGCTTCCTGGCGCAACGCCTGGTCGCGTTTCTGTTCCACCGTCTGCACCAGATTCCTTACCGATGGCTCAATCTTACCGATGAAAGTTTGCGGATAGATCCCTATCCAAAATACCATTATTATCAGCGGAAGCGTGATCAGCCTCTCTCTCCAATTGATATCGCGCAGTTGACGGTTCTCGTCTTTGGTTATTTCGCCGAAAAATACCCGCTGAACCATCCACAGCATATAAACCGCGGCCAACACTATGCCGAAAGTCCCGATGACCGCATACGTGACATTGGTGCGAAACGTGCCAAGCAATATCAGAAATTCGCCTACGAATCCATTCGTCCCCGGCAGGCCGATCGATGCCAGCGTCATAATCAGGAATATCGCGGCGAAAACCGGCATGACATGGGCCAGACCGCCGAATTCATCGATAAGCCTGGTATGCCGACGTTCATATATCATTCCCACCAGGAGAAACAGGGCCCCCGTTGTGATACCATGATTTATCATTTGAATTATGGAGCCGGTCAGACCTGTGACAGTCAACGCAAACATCCCTAACATGACAAATCCGAGGTGGGCAACCGAGGAGTATGCCACCAACGATTTGACATCCTTCTGCACCATGGCCACCAGCGCGCCATATGTGATTCCGATCAACGCCAGGATTGATATAAGGGGCATCAGCTGGGTGGTGGCATTCGGGAAAATTGGCAGACAGAATCTGAGGAATCCATAAGTGCCCATCTTGAGCAGGACACCGGCCAGGATAATCGATCCTGCCGTTGGCGCCTCGACATGAGCATCGGGAAGCCACGTATGAAATGGAAATAACGGCACCTTGATGGCAAACGCCAGAGCAAAAGCCAGGAAGAGCCAGAATTGGAGCTCAGGCGTGATCTGCAGGTTCAGTACGGCCATCAAGTCGGTAGTTCGGCTAGCCGGGTCGGTGGATGTCATGAGATAGAGCTTGATTATCCCCAGAAGCATGAGAAGAGAACCAAACATCGTAAAGAGCACGAACTTTACCGCGGCATAGATTTTCCTGGGCCCTCCCCAGATTCCTATTAAGAAATACATCGGGAAAAGCATGACCTCCCAGAATATGTAGAACAGGAAAAGGTCCGTTGCCGTGAATACGCCCAGCATGCCGGTCTGGAGTAACATCATCGAGATAACGAATCCCTTGACCTTCTCTTTGATGGCGTCCCAGGCGGAGGCCAGCGCGATGGCGCTCAAAAACGGTGTCAATAGCACCAGAAGGATAGAGATGCCATCGACCCCCAGGCTGAACGTGACGCCCATCGATCGGATCCAAATCAGGGGACCCTCGCGAAACTGCATGCCGGCCCTGGAACCATCGAATTGTGCGAATAGCACAACTGTCAGGACAAAATCAAGGATCGTGAAGAGCAATGCTGTCCACTTAAGCGCGCTATGTGACCGGTGATTAATGAATAGCAAGACCAGGACCGAAAACAGCGGCAGGAAAACTATCCATGATAAAATCGGAAAATCCATTTCGTTGGACCCTCGTAGACCTTTCTTACCTCAAAAGCACGAACCCCATCAGGAAAACCACGCCGATCACAAACAGCAACGCATAGTTTCGGACCAGGCCTGTCTGAACGAACCGGAATTTATCGGAAAACCAGCCAATCATTCCTGCCAGCCCATTGGCGGCGGCATCCACACCGCGGATGTCAGTTATTTTCCAGAAAAATAGCGCGGCAATAATCAGGGGCTGGACTACCACAGCATTATAAAACTCGTCGATGTAATATTTATTGAGAACGGTGTTATACAGGCCGTTGAACCTCTCGGCCAGGCGTTTGGGCCGCTCAGGATTGGCGATATAAAAATTGTAAGCGATTAATATCCCGATTGCCGCGGCTATTATCGACGATACCAGGAGCAAGTATTCGGTCGCGTGCGAGATATGTGTTGCCTCTGCGGCTGCGGCGTGTTCTCCGGCAAAGACCGGCGCCAGAAAATGCTCGAACCAATTTCCACCGCCCAGGGCCATGGGCAGGCCGATATATCCGCCAATCAGCGCCAGAAAGGCCAATATTAATAGTGGAACAGTCATAACCCGGGGCGATTCGTGGGCGTGATGTTCAACCTCTGGATCCATGCGGGATTTGCCAAAGAATGTCATGAATAGCAATCTGAACATATAGAAAGCGGTTAATATGGCCGCCAGGATGCCGGCTCCCCAGAGGATTGGGCTGCCGTGCGGCGATGTAAACGCCTTGAATAATATTTCGTCTTTCGAAAAGAACCCCGAGAGCAGCGGCACGCCCGAGATCGCCAGCGTTCCGATAAACATTGTCGCAAAAGTGGCCGGCATATACTTCCTGGCACCGCCCATCTTGCGCAGGTCGAGTTCTCCCGCCAGGGCATGCATGACAGAGCCGGCGCCAAGAAAAAGAAGAGCCTTGAAAAAGGCATGTGTCATAAGATGGAAAATGCCTGATGCAAAAGCGCCGACGCCACATGCCAGGAACATATACCCGAGCTGGCTTATGGTGGAATAGGCGAGAACTCTCTTTATATCGTTCTGCACGGTTCCGATAGAGGCCGCATAAAGCGCGGTCGCCGCCCCAATAATCGCCACCACGGCCATCGATATCGGCGCCAAAACATAAAGGGCGGAAAGGCGACTGACCATGTAGACCCCGGCGGTCACCATCGTGGCGGCATGGATCAGGGCCGAAACCGGCGTCGGCCCTTCCATCGCGTCCGGAAGCCATACATATAGCGGTATCTGTGCCGATTTGCCGGTCGCGCCCAGAAAGAGCAGAAGTGTAATAACGGTCACCACGCCGGTGCCACCCAGAATTTCCGGCGCCAGATGGCTGATTTCCAGAAGGTTTATGGTCGGATGACCTGCGCCCGCCAATGTCCAGAAAAGGAGCATGATACCGAGCGCGAAACCGAAATCGCCGATACGATTGACAATGAAAGCTTTCTTGCCGGCGTCGGCGGCGCTCTTCTTATGAAACCAAAATCCTATCAATAGATAACTGCAAAGCCCAACTCCTTCCCATCCGAGGTAAAGGAGCAAAAGGTTGTTGGCCATCACCAGGGCCAGCATCGAGAACGTGAACAGGTTTAGATATGAAAAATATCGCGAGACACCGCCATCGCCGTGCATATAGCCGATCGAATAGACATGAATCAGAAATCCAACCCCGGTCACCACCAGCATCATGACCGCCGACAGCGGGTCATAAAGAAATGAGAACGAGGCCGAGAAAGGCCCGGCGATTATCCAGTCGAACCAGGTCGCCTGCACTGCGCGAGCCTCGACCGGGAGACCCTTCAGGAGGAAGAAGGCCCACAGCGAGAGAACAAAAGAGGCAAACACGCACAGCGACGCCAGCCAACCAGCGACCTTTTCCGGCATTCTCTTGTTGAAAAGCCCATTCAATAGAAATCCCAGCAGCGGGAATAGCGGCACGAGCTTGATTAGCGATTGAATCTGTGCGATACCCTGATCTTCCATATCACCACTTCATGATGTTGACGTCATCGACATTGACCGAATCTTTCAAGCGATAAATCGAAATAATGATAGCCAGCCCCACGGCCGCCTCGGCGGCGGCTACGGTCATTACCAGGAATACCAGCACCTGCCCGGAGGCCATGGCCGATCCGATGATGTCGGCCGCCTCGGCCGGCGACACGGCCTGCACAAAGCGCGTCAAAATCTGACGCATATTGCTGGAAAAAGCGATCAGCGCCAGGTTGACAGCGTTGAGCATGAGCTCTATCGCCATGAATATGACTATTGCGTTCCTCGATCTGAGCACGCCCCAGACCCCTATCGAGAATAGGATGGAGGAAAGGACAATGAAATATCCAAGCGGTACCATTTACCCTTCCTCGTTTTCGATGTCCGGCAGGCGTTTCTTGCGCGCTATGACGACCGCCCCAATCATGGCCGCCAGGAGAAGAATCGAGGTCACCTCGAAAGGATAAGCGTACTTGGTGAAAAGGGTACGCGCCACCCAATAAGCGCTGTTGTAGTCAACGGCCGGCCCGGCGCCCGGCGTGCCCTCCGTCGAGACCAGAGAGGAAGCCGCGGAATAGTCTTTCATCGCCCAGCCGATAATCACAATACCCTGCACGAGGATTACCGCGACAAGCACAAAACCGAGATATTTCTGAATAATGTGCGAATCATGCCCATATTCGTCGCGGCGGAGATTCAATAGCATGATCACAAACAGGAACAACACCATGATGGCGCCGGCATAGACTATAATCTGCAACGCCGCCAGGAACAGCGCGCCCAGCAGGACGAAAAGCCCGGCCAGGGAGCACATCACCAGGATAAGATAGAGCGCCGATGATACCGGGCTCTTGGTGGTTATGACCATCACCGCGGCGCCAACCGCTATGATGGCCAGTATGAAAAATATCGCGAAACTCACCCTCTAACCCCTGTGCTCCTGATCAATTCCAATTGCGTGATAACGATGTCCATTCGCTCGCATCTAATGTCCGATCGGCGCGGCCGGCTTCTTAAATTGAAACCGCTCCTGGCGAATCATCGGCTTAATCCGTTTGGCCACTCGCTCCTTCTCGATCTTGTCATAGTTGGCGAGCAGCATTTCTTTGGTATAAATGAAATCGTCGCGATCTCCGGATGAAAACTCGAATTCGTGCCCCAGGAAAATGGCCTCCTCCGGGCAGGCCTCCTCGCACATGCCGCAGAATATGCATCGAAGCTCGTTTATCTCGTAAATCCTGGCATATCGAATACCTGAGGGGGTCTCGGCGCACTCCATATAGATACAATCCGCCGGGCAGGCGGCGGCGCAGAGGCCGCAGCAGACGCACCGCTCGCTGCCGTCGGAATATCGTGTCAGGTAGTGCAACCCTCGGTAACGATCCTCGAATTTGGGGCGAACCTTTGGGTACTGCTCGGTCACGGGCTTCCGAAACAGGTATCTGAATGTAATCGATAGCCCCGTGGGTATCGCAATGAAAACCGATTTGAATGTCTGCCACATATCTATATTCATGCCCCTCTAACTCTTCATTACCAGGATCAATGCCGTTATGATTAAATTGGCCAGTCCCAGTGGGAACATGACCTTCCACCCGAACCTCATCAGCTGATCATATCGGAACCTGGGCAGCGTGCCTCTTATCCAGACGTAGATAAATAGGAAAATCACGACCTTGATTACAAACCAGAGTACCGGCGGCAGTATCGGCCCATTCCATCCGCCGAAAAAAAGGCTGGCGGCTATAGCCGAGACCGTTATCATATTGGCGTACTCGCTCAGGTAGAAGATGCCGAATCGCATCCCGGAATACTCCGTATGGTAACCTGCTACGAGCTCCGATTCGGCCTCGGGCAGGTCGAATGGCGAGCGGTTGGTTTCGGCGATGGCTGAAATGAAATAGACGAAAAACGCTATCGGCTGTTTGAAGAAATACCAATTGAATATCGAACCCGATTGCTGCCGGACTATCTCGGCTACGGACAGCGTCTGACTCAGCAAAAGAACTCCGATAATCCCCAATCCCAGCGACACCTCATAGCTGATCATCTGGGCGGTCGATCTGATTCCGCCCAATAGCGAATATTTCGAGTTCGACGACCATCCCGCCAACACTATGCCGTAGACACCCAGCGATGACATGGCGAAAATATAAAGAATCCCTATGTTGATATCCGAGATGAGCAGTTCGATTCTCTTGCCGCCTATCTCGAGCCAATTGCCGACCGGTATAACCGCAATAGTCATGCAGGCGGTGATGAAAGACAGCATCGGCGCGATAGTATAGAAGAACTGATCGGCCTTGGCGGGCTTGATTTCCTCCTTGAAAAGCAGCTTGACAGCATCGGCCACCGGTTGCAGCAAACCAAACGGGCCGACGATATTTGGCCCGATGCGGTGCTGAATGTGGGCCACCACCTTGCGCTCCAGGTAGGTCGTATATGCGATAGTGGTCAGGAGAGCGACAAAGATCACGCCCACCTTAAGGAGTATTATCACCACCTCGATTAACATCAAATGCCCTTTACGCTGACATAAGTTATCGAACTGTCTCTGCTCATCAGTTTATTGGCAGGCTGACCAGTGAAAGAATTAACGAGCAGCGCCTCTCCCCTGTTGACATGAGTCGTTATCCTGGCGGTGACCGTGATCGACTCATCGCTATTCGAAACCGTTACGGCCTGGTTTTCGACTATCCCATCTCTGGCGGCATCCTCCGGGTGGATCAATATAGCCTCCCGGCCGGATATTCGCATGAGATTATTTGATTTCTCTGTCAACCACCCCTGATGGTGAACCGACTGCGCGAATTGCAGAATATATGAATGCTCATTTTTCCGCGCGGGAAGAGTCTTTAAGTTAACCGGCCTGGTTTCCAGTTCCTCCTGGCTTCTGAACGGGAAAAGGAAACCGTCGGAGGGCATATGCGCCAACACGGCCATGCCTTTAAGTTGTCGCGCTATCTCGTCGCGGATCTCCCTGTCATGATACCATATTCGTCCCAGGTTGATAAGGTCCGCAATTTCGCCCAGGATTCCCCAGGCCGGTCTCACCGCCACATGTGGTCTGTCAGACATCGGCTCAAAGAGTTGGATCCTGCCCTCGATATTGGTAAATGTGCCGCCGTAATCCGGAAGCATGGCTTGCGGAAAGACTGCTCCGGCTAACGATGCGGTCGGGTGCATGAATGGCGCAACGACCACCAGGAATTCCAGTTTTTTCAATGTATCCAGAACAAACTTGCGGTCGGGAAATTCGTCAACGGGATTAGAACCGAAAACGAATAGGGTCTTTATTTCGCCGGAATCGATTCTTTCCAGTATTTTATTGAACGAGTGATCGACATCGCCAAAAAGACCGAAATGCGAAACGCCGATGAAGTTACTTTGTGGAGGCAATATCGAAAGCCTGGCATTCGCCAGCTTGCGAAGCCTCAGCATGGCCGCCAGGAATCCGGCGCGGTCGGGATGGTTGAAAAAATTTCGTCCGGCGATTATGTGAACCCTCTCGCCTTTTCTGGCAAGCTCCTCAATCTCATTCAAGGCCTCTTCATTAAGCCGGATATCGTCCGAGGCCGCCTTATTCTCCAGCCTGTTGGAAATATGCTCCAGCGCATGCCCCTCGGCGCCATATGGTATTCTAATATTGGTGATCGGAAAATGGCCCAGGCGCTTGTCGTAGGAGCCGATGAATATCGCTCGGGCATTGCGAATCGAGACCGCCTTCTTAATCAAAAGAGTTGCCACCGGTTGCTCGACAGCCGGATCGGCCCCGACGATAACGAACACGGTGTCGCGCTCGAGGTCCCTTATTGCGCCGTCGAGGCCAACCAAATCTATGATGCCCGATTCCACTGGATGGGCCATATCGGTTTGGAAGTCGATTTCAGGGGTCTTGATTACATCATCGAAAAAGTGCCGGATGGCATAGGCCTCCTCGTTCGATAGCGTGGGCGATCCCACGGCCGCGACCTGCATCCCAAGATTCTGATCGATGATTTTCCTGAGATGCTTGGAGACAACTATCAAGGCCTCATCGAAACCGCATGGTTCGAGGGTCGAGCCGCGCCTGATGTGCGGCTTGAAAAGGCGATCGGCGGCGCTGAATATATCGAAACCATATCGCCCCCGATCGCACAACCAGCCGTCATCGACTTCCCTGTTTCTGCGCGACATATGACGGTAAACTCTACCCGCCGACCATTCCACGTTCATGTTGCAGCCCACCGGGCAAAGATTGCATACCGATGTCGCTTTCTTGAGAAGCCATTCTCTTATCGAGTATCTGTAGGAGCGCGATAGGAGAGCTCCCACGGGGCAGTATTCGACCGTGTTGCCGGAGAACTCATCGGCGTAAGCGACTTCATTCAAGTTGCTGATGTTAGTGAACGCTCCTCGCTTGAAAACACCGAGGTCGGCCTCGCCGGCCAGATCCCGGACAATCCTCACGCATTTATAGCACATGATACAGCGATTGCGATTGAGAATAATCTCTGGCCCCAGCGGCTTGTCATCGAACTTCTGATTGATATCCTCGATGAAACGAATCTTGTTTTCCCGGTAACGCGAAACCGCGGGCCCGTGGGCGTAAGTCAGGTCCTGCAGCGGACACTCCCCGCCCTTGTCGCAGGTCGGGCAATCGAGCGGGTGATTGATGAGCAGGAACTCGAGCACTCCTTCGCGGGCCTTAATGACCCTGTCGTTTTTGGTGTGCACCACCATGCTCGGGGCAACCGGTGTGGCGCAGGATGCCACCAACTTCGGCATCTTCTCCACCTCGACCAGGCACATCCTGCAGGCGCCGACCGAACGTAACCGCTCATCGTAGCAGAAGGTCGGTATCGTTATGCCAAGCCTCTGGGCCGCCTCGACTATAAGAGTCCCGGGCGGGACTTCCACCATTTTTCCATCTATTGTTAATGTAATATTATCGGCCATTTATTCAAACCTCGGGGCAGTCGTACCGGGAAGACAGGCCTTATTGGTGATATGATACTCGTACTCGTCCCGGAATTGTTTGATAGTAGATCTCACGGATGGAACGGCGGCATCGCCCAGCGGGCAGATGGTGTTTCCCTCGATATTGTCGCAGATATCGAGGAGCGTGTCGAGGTCTTCCATCCGGCCCTCGCCGTGCTCGATCCGATTAAGAATCACCAGCATCCAGTAGGTGCCTTGACGGCAGGGTGTGCACTGGCCGCATGACTCATGCTGGTAAAATTGAGCCAGGTTCAGCGCCGCGCGGACCATGCACATTGTCTCGTCAATGACTATTACGCCCGCCGAACCGAGCATCGATCCCGCCTCGGCCAGCGATTCGAAATCCATATGGACATCGATCTTGTCCGCGGTCAGGACCGGCACCGATGAGCCGCCGGGTATGACAGCTTTCAAATTATGGCCGTCCTTGATACCGCCGCCATAGTCGTACAACACCTCTCTCAGCGGTACGCCCATCGGAAGCTCGTAATTTCCGGGCTTATTGATATGCCCCGATAGGCAGAATATCTTCGTGCCGGTGGATTTGGGCGTGCCGATGGAGGCGAACCATTCAGCTCCCCGATTGATGATATGAGGCAAATTAGCGAGCGTTTCCACGTTGTTGATAATTGTCGGGCAGCCGTAAAGCCCTGCCACCGCCGGGAAAGGAGGCTTGACTCTGGGGTAACCCATGCCGCCCTCAAGCGATGTTAGAAGCGCAGTTTCCTCGCCGCAGATATAGGCTCCGCCCCCCCGATGAACGACTATATCGATGTCAATTCCCTTGCCTGATATATTTTTCCCGACAAATCCCTTAGCCCGAGCCTCCTCGATCGCCCTGGTCAACTGCCGCGCGGCGAAAGTGAATTCTCCCCTGATATAGATGAAAGCGATCTTGCATTTTATGGCATAGGCCGCAATCAGGGTACCTTCGATAACCATGTGCGGATCTTTTTCCATGAGTTCGCGATCTTTGAAGGTACCCGGTTCGGATTCGTCAGCATTGACTGTCAGATAGACGGGCTTGCCTGTCCCTTTGGGGAGAAACGACCACTTACGCCCGGCCGGAAATCCGGCGCCGCCGCGGCCACGAAGGCCGGACTTGATAACAACGTCGGTAACCTCCTCGGGAGTCATCGTGGTGACTGCCTTGCGGAAAGCGGCATATCCACCGTTTTTCATGTAGGTGTCGATCCGATCCTGCTCGGGAAAATCTATGTATTTGAAAAGTATCTTCTCAAATTCAGCCATTTCGGACCTTTGTTTTCAACTCATCTAATATGGAAATAATCCTCGAACGGGTCAGGTTCTCGTAATAGGCGTCATTTATCTGCATCATGGGGGCAGTGCCGCAGGAGCCGAGACATTCAACTTCCGCCAGCGAAAACAATCCATCCGATGTCACCTCGCCGACGCCGATACCCAGATGCTCACGAAGCATATCGACCAGTTCCTTGGCCCCGCGCAGATGACATGATAGTGTTCGACAGACCTGGATATGGTATTTTCCCACAGGCTGGTTGGGGAAAAGGGTATAGAAACTGGCCGCTTGCTCAAAATCGACCAGGGGCAGTTCCATCAGCTCGGCCGCCTGGGACAGCGCCTCGCGATCTATGTAACCATATTGATCGAAAACTACATGAAGCACCATCAATATGGCCGATTTTCGATGCGGGTAGGCTGCCTTGAGCCGAAGTATTTCAGTTATGGAGTCTTTTGAAAGTTGCCCTTTTGTCGTTTGTTCCAACTTATTACTCCCGAATCACCTGTCAATCTCGCCCAGCACGATATCGATCGAACCTATGCATGCGATGACATCTGCGATCATGCGGCCCGCCACCAGTTTATTGAACGCCGATATATTCACGAATGATGGCGGCCTGAAATGAACCCTGTATGGCTTCTTGGAGCCGTCAGATACCAGGTAGCACCCGATCTCCCCTTTTGGCGATTCGATCGAATGGTAAATATCCCCAACCGGCGGCTGAAAACCATGAACCACCAATTTGAAATGGTGAATGAGCTGCTCCATCCCGGTCAAAACCTCGTATTTGGCGGGCGGGGAGATTTTTCCATCCGATGACTTGGTTGGCCCTTCCGGCAGTCCGTCAAGCGCCTGCCTGATTATGCGAAGCGATTGCCTCATTTCCTCCAGGCGCACCAGGTAGCGGTCGTAGCAGTCGCCATTTTTCCCCACCGGGACAATGAAATCGAATTTGTCGTAGATGGAGTAAGGCTTTGACTTGCGAAGATCCCAGGCCACGCCGCTTCCGCGCAGATTCGGCCCGGAGAGCCCGGCATCGATCGCGTCCTCCGCCGATATAACCCCGACACCGATTGTCCGATTGCGCCAAATTTTGTTATCAGTCAGAAGCCCCTCATACTCGTCAATGTGGGCCGGGAATGTATCGAGTATATCTTTAACGCGCTCCTCGAAACCATCCGGTACATCGTCGGTTAATCCTCCCACCCGGAAGTAAGATGCCATCATCCGAACGCCCGAGACGAATTCATACATCTGCGTGATCTTCTCGCGCTCGCGGAAGCAATATAAGAGCATCGACATGGCGCCGATATCAAGAGCATGGGTCCCTAGCCAGACAAGATGGGAATTCAGTCTCGTTAACTCGGTCATGATAATCCGGATATACTCGGCTCGGATCGGAACCTCGACCTCCATCAGCTTCTCAATCGCCTGGACATAGACCAGGTTGTTGGAAAGAGGCGCCAGGTAATCCATGCGGTCTGTCATGGTCAGAGCCTGCGTGTATGTCTTGGCCTCCATGTTTTTTTCGATTCCGGTGTGAAGGTAGCCTACGATCGGGCGGGCTTCGATAACGGTCTCCCCCTCGAGATCGAGTTCGATACGCAATACGCCGTGGGTTGCAGGATGCTGCGGGCCCATGTTGAGAGTCATGGTTTCTCGGTCGGCCATTCGTCTCCTCTCCACGGCGCCACGCGGCGATAGTCATGCTCATCCTTGTTGAAACTGAAATTCGGAACCTCGTATGTCAGAGGGAAATCCTTGCGCTGAGGATACCCTACCCAGTCGTCGTCCATCAAAATTCTCTTGAGATTGGGATGCCCCGAAAATTTCAGCCCGAACATGTCGAAAACCTCGCGCTCCTGCCAGTTTGCGGTTCCCCAGAGCGAGGTCAACGTCGGAATCTCCTCATTCTCGTTGACTCGGGTCTTGAGAATCACCCGGAAATTATTAGGTATCGAAAAAAGCACGTAGACAACTTCGAATCGCTTCTCTCTCTGTTCCAGGTAATCGGCAGCGGTAATGCAGGAGAGGAAATTATATTTCAATTCGGGCTCGGTTTTCAGGAAACGGCATATTTCCGGCATATCCTGAGGTTGGACAACGACATTGAGGTCGCCCCTGAAGATTAACATCTCGACAATCTTATCGGAATATGATGTCTTGAGTTTCTGCTCGGTTATGCTCATGCTTCCTGCTTGGTCGGTTCGACTTTCAATCTCTGGCTATCTATCTTGGCCCGAAGTTTCATGATACCATCGATTAGCTGTTCCGGCCTGGGCGGGCATCCCGGCACATAAATATCGACTGGAAGAATCTTGTCGACACCCTGGACAATGGCGTAGTTGTTGAAAATGCCGCCGGTCGACGCGCAGGCACCCATCGAAATGCAATATTTAGGATTGGGCATCTGCTCCCAGAGTTGACGAATCACCGGCGCCATTCTGGTGGAGACACGCCCGGCCACTATCATGAGATCGGCCTGCCTCGGCGATGGCCTCATTATTTCCATTCCGAACCGGGCCAGGTCGTATCGCGAGGCAAAAGTCGACATCATCTCTATGGCACAACACGCCAGGCCGAATCCCAACGGCCAGAGCGACGATTTGCGTGACCAATTGACGGCCTTTTCCACGGTCGTCAGGAGTATTCCATCGGGCAGATATTTCTCTATTCCCATTTTAGCGCCCCCTTTCTGATTATATAAAGGTAACCCAGCAGCAAAATGCCGATGAAAATCAGCATCTCGATAAATGCAAACCACCGGAGTTCCTTGAGTATCAGCGCCCAGGGATAAAGGAAGACGATTTCCAGGTCAAAAACGATAAACAGGATCGCGATCATATAAAATTTTACCGGCAATTTACCCCTGGCATCGGTCTCCGGAATGATACCACTTTCATACGGCAGGAATTTTCTTCTCGTTTTCGCCTTGGGCGCCAGCAGTTCCGGCAGATAAATCATTATTAGCGCGACAGCGACAACGAATATGAACAGGATAAATATCGGGAAAAATGTTCCGAACATCGAATCTGCACCTCAAGAGATTTTTTTCACAATTGAGTTCCCAAGAAAATACCAATCAAGAGCCTGTTTGCCATGAACTTAAAGTATCAAGCCCCTCTCTCGGGAAGTTTGCGCATTATATTCCTGCCGGTAAATTTTGTCAACTGCTTTTTGCATATGACGCATTAATTTTGACAATCGCTGTCAATTTGCCATCAATTATGTTTTCTGGAATAACCTTGACTATACTGCCTTTTAACATCGCCGGGCCGGAAATGTTCACCCTCAAGTAGTTTTCGGAAAGCCCGGTAAGCGAGGTCTCTGTTGCGGCCACACGCTTCTCGACCAGAACATGCAGCGGCAAGCCTATGAATCGAGCCATATGTTTCATCTTCTTATCCCGCCCCAGGCGTCGAAGCCTCTCTGCTCTATGTTCTTTTATTTCGTGCGGGATTTTGTCGCCCATAAACTCAGCCATCGTCCCCGGTCTGTCCGAATATGGAAAGACATGCAGGTGATGGAACGCGTTTTCGTCGACAAGTCGGAAAGTGTTTTCGTAATTACGATCCGTCTCCCCCGGGAAGCCCACGATGAAGTCGGCCCCAATTGTTATCGAGGGCACTGCTAAGGTTAGCCGCCGGATTGCATCGACAATGTCGTCCCGGCCATATCTGCGGCCCATGACCCGAAGAACTTCGTCGTCACCTGACTGTGCTGAAAGATGAGTATGGGGGCATAATCGCGAATTCGAGGCCAATATCCGCACCATCTTATCGCTTATTTCGGTTGGATTCAACGATGACAGCCTGATACGCTCGATTGATGTTTCCTCCAGAAGCCTTTCGAGCAGGCCCTCTAAATCGAATCCATCATTGCTATATTTTCCAATATGAACGCCGGTCAGGACTATTTCTTTGAAATTATTTTCGGATAGCGCATTAATCTCTCGAATGATGGAGCTTCCCGGCCGGGATTGGACCGGCCCGCGCGCGCTCCAGATTGCGCAAAAGGCGCATTGCTCGTCACATCCATCCTGGATCTTGACGAATGCCCGGGTCATGCCGTCCATGCCCGATATGATCGAATCGCTATCGCGAACGGACTGGTCTCGAAGCATGTCCATCGGTATACTGAACAGGCTTAAGACCGCTTCCGGCAACCTATCTTTGTCGCGATTCGATATGATCCGGTCGATCCGGAGTTCTGCTATCGCCTCGGGTCGAAGTTGAGCGTAGCAACCTGTGACAACGATCTTGGCCTGCGGCGAACGCCGTCTGGCCCGTCTGATCAACTGCCTCGATGATAGGTCGGCGTCGGACGTGACCGTGCACGTATTGACCACGTAGCAATCGGCCGGCTGATTGAAAGGCACGGTCTGAAATCCATGCGGGGCCAGACGTTCCGACATGAGTTGGATCTCATATCGGTTCAACTTGCAGCCAACCGATGTGAATGCGATAGTCGGCATCACTCGAACACGGTCCCTGACGGATGCCTGGATCGCCACCAGGAATCAATCTTCGGCCCGAAGAAGAACGCCGTTATGCCAAGCGCGAATCCCGCCAGTAGGTCGATGACATAATGGTGGCGCAGATAAATTGTGGACAGTAACAGGCCGGCGCAAAATGGCAACATGATCCAAAAGAGCCACCTGACATATTTGAAAGCGAACATCAGGGAAAGGAGCGTCACGGCCGAATGAAGCGATGGAAAGGCGGCCCGGGAATCGGATGGCAGAGCGGCGACCATCAGGAGCGCGGCGTCGGCTATGGGAGTGCCTTTGAAAGTGAGCGTATACATGTCCTTAAGCATTATTCTGGGCGGGACCGCCGGAAATATCAGATAAAGAATATAGCCGGCATAAAAACAGAGTATCACTGAAACCAGCGTGTTGCGAAATTCGGCTTTCCTGCCCTGGAGATATAGAGTCAGCGCTACGGCCGGCGCGAAAAGGAAAAAAATCATGTAGCAGAATGAGAAAAACTCGGTCAAGGCCGGATGAATAAAGCGCTCCGCCCAGACCGATGGCTGAACGCCGAACATCCAGGCGTCAATCGCGATCAAGGTGTTATGGATATCGTGAGGATTGGCGAAATGGATCGTGTCGTGCAAATTCGTATAAATTGCCAGGCAAAATGCGAATGGCAGGCTATCCCTCAGGAATTTCCATTGCGGCCTGTGCCTCGCTATCAGGATTAGAGCTCCGATAACCACCACCACGGCGAAGACCCGCTGCACGTCGCCCATAAACACCCTCGGCACTTCCCCCTGGGCTTTGAAAAAGAGATAAGCTTTCAGTGTCAGAAAGACCATCGGACCGAAAAAGACAAGCGCCACAAATTCCTCGATGCGCAGCTTGAATATCGGCGAATACCACGGGACAGGTGCCCGGACTGCAGGGGTTTGCCTGGCTTTTAATCTCTCTATGGCGTCTTCGCTCATGCGACCCTATATAAATAAAATCCATGATTGCGACAACCTCTTTTCTCCGCTCCGGCATCAGCAGGACGTTCCCCGGAAATTCCGGGTAATTTCTTAGAACCTTAATTTTGATATGGGATTAACTTTTTTCGGGAGTGGAAATCATGGTTTTAAAAAAACGGGGAGACTCCAGGCCTTTTCCTGTCTTCAGGATGTTCAGCCAGTTCGTAGTCCCGACGTGAAATGTCGGGGCGTGAACTGGCTGTTCAGGAGTGTATATGGGTGCCAGGTCACGGGCTACGCCCTACGACCTGGCACAACAAAGTTGCACTGTCGAATGATATGACCTGCATACAAGAGAAAATTTTCGGGGAAACTCATCCTGGCATCAGTCCTTGACATGAATAGTGAGCCGTTATAGACTTATCGCAATGTTTCTGGCGCGCGCGCTTCTTATAATGGCCGCCCTGATCTGGGGATCGACCTTCGTGGCTACCAAGGTTTGCCTGCGATATATCAGCCCCATAGAGCTGATGGCGTTCAGGTTTGCCATAGCTCTGCCCGTGCTCTTAGTCCTCATATTGGTGAACAGGGCCAGCTTCAACCTGGGTGGTCACAGGGGACGACTACCCCTGTCTTCAGGTGTCATTGCCGCCCACTTTCTTATCCAGATCACTGGTATAAAATATACCACGGCCACCAATACCGGCTGGATAATAGCGCTGACTCCGTTGGTGGTGGCAGTCCTGGCTGCGATTTTCCTGCGAGAAAAGGTGACCGGCAAGATCATCATTGGAATTTCCATAGCGTCGGTGGGTATCCTGCTGCTGATTTCAAAAGGCCGGCTCGGGGAGCTTTCATGGCTATCATCGTATGGTGATTGGCTGGTGCTGGCCTCGGCCCATACCTGGGCGATATATACAATTCTGACACGAGACATTTCCCGAACTCTCAATCCGCTGGTGGTGACGTTTGTTCTGCTGATGCCATCGGCGACAATTTCCCTCGCCTCGGTGGGTTTGTTCTCCGATTGGAGCAAGTTTGCGACTCTGCCGGCCGAGGCTGTCGTGTCGCTCTTGTTTCTCGGAGTCCTGGGCACCGCCCTGGGGCATTGGTTCTGGCAGCTTGGGATTTCGCGGATCGGGGCCTCGCGGGCCGGCACTTTTCTGTACCTTGAGCCGATCGCTACGACCGCGGTGGCAATCCCGTATCTTCACGAACCGCTGGGTGTATTCACTCTGATTGGCGGCCTGGCTGTGCTCTTGGGTGTTTGGATATCGCAAAAGTAATTTATCTTGTTCATGGCAACACTCAAATTTGACCCGATGGTACGAAATATCATGCCTCTACCTATCGGGGGTTGCCAAAGAAAATGCATTTTGTACATTCAATTGGGTTTGGATTGCGAAATCAACCTATGAAAGTGCATCAAATTGGGGGGAATTGGGGGTTTTCTGAAAATGTTCACGTCTAATGCCGGAATGTGTCAGGTCTGAAGACCTGACACCACCTAAATACCAGTTGATAACAATGACACGGATTCTCCCATATGCCATAATTTGTCGCTTTGGAGCTTTTGGGATTCTGACCGCAGACATTATGCCGTCGGGCCAGGTCACCCGGTGGCGCGGATTTTCCATCACTTTGACGAATGGTTCAGGAGATCGGCGGAGTTTTTTCTTCCTCGAATCGTCCGCCGAGATGCTTGGCCAGAAATTTCTCGGCCGCGGCGTAGAATTTGAGCCTGTTCTCGGGCTTTACGAAACCATGTCCCTCATCGTGGAAAAGCAGATACTCGTAATCGGTCCCCTTCTCTTTCATGGCGGCCACGATCTGCTCCGATTCGGCCTGCTTGACACGCGGGTCGTTGGCGCCCTGCGCGATCAGCATCGGAATCTTGATCTGGTCGACCCTGGTGATCGGCGAGCGGGACATTAGAAAATCGGGCTCCGTGTCCGGATTGCCGATCCTCTTATAGAAAATATCCTTCATCGAGGACCAGTAAGGCGGGATGGTGGTGATCCAGGTCATCAGGTTGCTGGGCCCGACAACATCAACGGCGCAGGCGAAAATGTCGGGAGTGAAGGTTGCCCCAATCAGGGCCGCATACCCGCCATAGGAGCCGCCGTAAATGGCGACCTTCCTGGGGTCGGCATATCCCTGTCCAACCGCCCAATTGACCGCGTCGATGAGATCTTGATGCATTTTTCCGCCCCATTCACGATTGGCGGCATTGATGTAATCCTTGCCGTAACCGGTCGATCCGCGGAAATTGACCTGCAAGCAGACATAGCCGCGGTTGGCCAGCCACTGGGTCTCCGGGTTATAGCCCCACGTATCGCGAAACCAGGGGCCGCCGTGCACGTTGAGGACCAGCGGCAGGTTCTTGCGCTCCTCGGCGGCGATATCGGGCGGGAAAGTGATATAGCCATGTATGGTCATGCCATCGGAGGCCTTAAAGGAGATCGGCTCCATGTTGGCGAGCTTGTATTCCCTGAGGGCTGGACGGTTATCAAACAGAAAGGCCCCCTGCCTGGTGTTGCGGTCGAAAGCATAAAATGATATCGGGCCGTCGTCCGATTCAAATCCGACAATCCAGGTATCGTCGGCATTATCGCGATCATTGATTGAAAAATCACCATGCTGAAGTTTGGCGATAGACTCGAAATCGGTTCTGATAGATTCGTCGAGCACGAACCACTCGGTGCGCTCGCGGGTAAATGACACCGCCTGGACCTCGCGAGAATCGGGGTGAACAACCGCGCCGCTGACATCATACTTGGGATCCTCGGCGATTACCCGAGCTTTGCCAGTGGCCAGATCCGTCTTGACCAGGCGGGCGCTGTTGGCATTGCGCGAATCGATCAGATAGAGCGAATTGCCATCCCCGGTGAAACCGATTGGGCCGCTCGTGAGAGCATCCTCGGCGTTCCAGGAAATTATTTTCTGCCACGCCGAGTTTTCGTCTTTGCGTATCATGAGATCGCATCCGCCCTCTGGAGTGGCCGCCAGAGAGCCCCTGATTTTCAAATTGACGTCGCTAACCCAGCCGAGGAAATTGCCCGGATTCTTAGCCACCAGTCTCGATTCCCCGGTGATCAAATCGAGATGATAGATATCATGCGCTGTCGGATTCTCTTTGTTCATGGCTATCAGCATCTCGTTGGGATAATTCTTGTTGTGTTCGATTATTTGAACCTGGACACTATCGAAAGGCGTAAAATCCCTGATCTCGGCGCTTTCCAAATTGACACCGTAGAGCCTCCAGTTCTCGTTGCCGTCGACATCCTGCAGATACATGATCTGTTTGTTATCCTGCGACCAGAAGTAGTTTTGGATACCGCGCCCTTTGTCGCGGGTCACCGGCCTGTCATCGTCGGAGCCAATCGTCCTCACCCAGACATTAAGGACTCCCTCAACTGGGGCCAAATAAGCCATGCGGGTGCCGTCGGGGGAAATATGCGGCGCCGTTCTGACCGGATTGCCGAAAATGATGTCGCGGGGGATTAATTGCGTCTGATTCTTAGGAGTAGAGCACGCCATTGCCATAATTAGCCCTCCAGCTATGGCCAGCGACAGAAATGCCCGCCGGCCGAAATAATTAATCATCACCATACCTTATCCATCCTCTTAATAAATGCAACAATCAAGTGAATACCCTGGATAGTTTATACAAAGGTATCGTTGATGTCAGGCGATTTTCAATCCGCAGGTATAAACCACAATGGTCAATTACGTTAGACAATGCGCAAATGTTGCACAAATGGGGCGGATGGCAAATGCGTTGTCGTATATAGACCAAATTGGTCTATAAATAGCCTGAAAAGCCGCTAATTTTTTAAATATTGTGAATTAAATCACTTGACATTTAGGTAATCGCAACCGATATTATTATCAAATAGTATAATAATAGAGCTAATCCCGCGCAGGTTGGATTAGATTGGTGTGAACGAATTCACAATAAATGATAACAACAGCCGATTGATGGCGCAGGGATCAGCTTTCGGAGCCATATGAATCGACGTGATTTCTTAAAGATAACCGCGACCGCCTCCGGCGCTCTGATGACCGGCGAGGCGCTGGCATCGGGAGGCAAAGCGCATGTTGACGATAGCAAGGCGCTCGGTGTCCTGGTCGATACTACGACGTGTATCGGCTGCCGCAAATGCGAATGGGCCTGCAATCAAGCCAACAAGCTGCCCTCCCAGGATATTAAGGCGTTTGACGACAAATCCGTGTTCAATGGCCACAGGCGTCCGACAGATGGCGCCTACACGGTAGTCAACACCTATCCCGACCCCGAAATTCCAGACAGGCAGCGCTACCTGAAAGTGCAATGCATGCATTGCAACGATCCCGCTTGCGTCTCGGCCTGCATTGTCGGGGCGTTCAAAAAGACCGAGCTTGGGCCGGTGACATATGACGCCTGGAAATGCATGGGATGCCGTTACTGCATGCTCGCCTGCCCTTTCCAGGTGCCGGCCTACGAATACAGCAACGCCCTGACACCCAGGGTGGTCAAATGCTCATTCTGTCTTGAAAGAATCACCAGGGAAAACAAGGTTCCCGCCTGTGTTGAAATCTGCCCCAACGAGGCGCTGACATTCGGCACCAGGAAAGGCATATTGGAATTGGCGCATGCCCGCATCATTCAATTCCCGGGACGATACAACGAACATATTTATGGAGAGCATGAGGTCGGCGGCACAAGCTGGTTATATCTGGCCGGTGAGGATTTCTCGGTAACCGAGCTCCCCAAACTCGACGAACGTCCAATTCCGGAGTACACTGAGTCGATCCAGCATGGCGTCTTCAAGTCATTCGTTCCGCCCATTGCGCTGTACGGGCTATTGGCGCTGGCCATGCATTCATTCAAGAACAAGGGGTCGAACGGAGGGAATCATGAGCGCTCATGAAATGGCGGCTCCCATCAGACAGCCTTTCCTGACCAGGGGCACCAAGATACTATTGGCCATTGCCGGTATCGGAGCCATCGCATATATCTACCGCCTCTTATTCGGCCTGGAGGCCGCGACCAATCTCGACAATCAATACCCCTGGGGCATATGGATATCGATCGACGTTGCCACCGGCGTGGCCCTGGCCGCCGGCGGATTCACAACCGCAGCTCTGGCCCATATATTTCATCGCGAGAAGTATCATGCCATAGTTCGCCCGGCCCTCCTGACCGCCATGCTGGGGTATACCTTCGTCGTTATCGGCCTCCTGGCCGATCTCGGCAGATACTACAATGTCTGGCATCCGATGTTTCCCTCCATGTGGCAGGGAAATTCCGTGCTGTTCGAGGTCGGCATGTGTGTCATGATCTACCTGACCGTGCTCTACATAGAATTTGTGCCGATCGTGGCGGAACGATTCAAGGGGCGGGTGAGCCTTCCAGGTCCTCTGGCGCCGTTCAATCGGCCGGCCGAATGGCTGATAAATCTCTCCGAAAGGACGTTAGGCCGTTTTATATCGGTATTCATCATCCTGGGCGTGGTGCTGTCCTGCTTACATCAATCGTCGCTGGGCACCTTGATGGTGATCGCCCCGACGAAAGTTCACCCACTTTGGTATACGCCGATTTCGCCTCTGCTCTTTCTCATGTCCGCCATCGCGGTCGGTTTCCCGATGGTCATCTTCGAATCGCTGCTGGCGGCCCGCTCGTTCAAGCTGGAGCCGGAGCGCCATGTCCTATCTTCGTTGGCAGCCTACATCCCGGTTTTACTTGGGGCCTACCTGGCCGTCAAGGTGGTCGACCTCACGCTAAGAGAGGCCTGGCCGTATGTGCTTGAGGGCAGCCTGCAATCGACCATGTGGCTGATAGAAATGATGGTGGGCATAGTCGTTCCCATCGTCATTCTGTCCGTCAAACGGCTTCGCCGCTCGATGACGGCCCTATTCGTGGCGGCATCGCTGGTAGTTGTATTTGGAGTCGCGCTTAACAGGATTAACATGTTTTTGATTGCCTACAAGCCGCTTTATCCTGTCAAGAGCTATTTCCCATCGATATTCGAAATATCCGTAACGATCGGCCTGACCGCCGCGCTGGTGCTGGTCTACCGCGCGGTTGTGATGATATTTCCCGTGATAGCCGCGCCCCATAAGGAAAGGCCGGCGGGATATTTCGCCAATGTCGATGCCCTGGCGCAGGTAAAAAGAGGATAAGGGATATGAATAAATTCAAATTGCTCATCTTTTCGATGATGACATATGGGGCATTAACCTTCGCAGCAGCCGACTCGCAGGATAATCATCTTTCCAAAACCGAGAAACTGGATTGCAGCCAGTGCCATACCTGCGATCAACCGACCGCCACCGACCCGTGCCTTAAGCCATGCCCAACCAGTTCTTGGGCCCAGCAAACGTCGAAGCATTCCTTAATCGAGGCCCCGGACTCGATGCTCCTCGACAAGCTGGTAAATGAATATAGCGCCGTGCATTTCAATCACAGGGTTCACGCCGACATGTCGGACATGGGCAAAGGTTGTGAAACCTGCCATCATTTCAGCCCGCGGGGACACATTCCACCTTGCAGCGAATGCCACGGACAGGCCAATTCCTCCAATCTCGGGCAGCCAAGCCTCAAGGGGGCTTATCACAGGCAGTGCTTGAGTTGTCACCGTGAATGGAGCCATGACACGCAGTGTTTCGTGTGTCATTATCCGATGGATGGCAAAGTGGTTCAAAACACCAACCACGATCCGACCGACATCATGGGCAAATCCCACCCCATAATCACTGTGCCGAGCAAAAAAATTTACTACACACCGTACAAGGCCGGCCCCACCGTGACATTTTACCATCAGGAGCATATCGATCTCTTCGGATTGCGCTGTGTCAACTGCCACAGCCAGGAGAACTGCTCCTATTGTCACGATATCGACAAGCCGGCCCGACCGGCCAAGTCGCAGGAGGAGGTGCACGCCGTCTGCTCCGGCTGCCATAAGACCGATGCTTGTCGCAAGTGTCATGGCACAAGAGAAAAAGCGGCCTTTACCCACGCCTCCACCGGCTGGCCCTTAAACCGATATCATGTTGATCTGGCCTGCCGGGCCTGTCATCCGACCGGTAAACAGATCGCCAAACTCAGCAACGAATGCACCGCCTGCCATAAGTGGAATAACGAGACATTCCAGCACGCCGTGACCGGCCTGCAATTAGATGACACCCACGCCGAAATGGATTGCGTGGATTGTCATGCCGGCAACAAATACGGCGCTGTGCCGGATTGCTCCTCCTGCCATGATGACAACAGGTCGCACAAGGCCAACCCTCCCGGAAAATATATCAAGGTGGCGTCGAGGTAGCTGATAAACGTTTGGGGGATGATATCTCCGCAGCCTTCTCTTCGAGGATTTCAGGAAGCCGCCGTGCCAACAGCAGGCGGCTTTTCCTATTTGCCGCACCGGACTGCCTCCAGCCGGGCTAAATTTGCCCGTCCCACAAAAATGCCGGGGTCACCGTTGCGCCCCGGCCACAGATTAGCCCTCGAATTCATAAGAATCCGCTATTTATCCGCAATCTCCCCGGAAAGGCGGCGTGCCGATGCCCTTGAGGTAGCTGACCAGATAGACCACGTCGATTCCGTTCACTCCACAATCGCCGTTGGCGTCACCCGCCAGGAGAGGATCAGGGAGCGAACCCATGCCTTTCAGATAACTCACCAGGAAGGTCACGTCGATGCCGTTCACAATGCCATCATTATTGGCGTCACCAGGAATATATTGGATTATGGTGGTATCGACATAAGTGGTCGCCTCGGCCACCGACAATCTCAACTCGGTATTGCCGGCTATATCGATATTGAGCGCCTCGAAATGATAAGTATGGCCATGCGAGCCGCTATAGAAAAAGCTGGTATCGGGCAAATCGTTCCTGATCTGGCTCCAACCCCCGTTATCGACTCTTGCCCAAACATCGAAAATATTAGCCAGCCCCGAGCCGCCGGCATCCGTCCCTCGCGAAATTCTGACAGGGATATTTCCGCTGTTCGACGTATCGGGCGCGAAAGCAAGGCAGCCCGTGGGCCGGGTGGCATCATAATTCAACACCACCGACGTCGCGTTCGCATGATTGGCGTTCCCGGCGTTGTCCAGAAGCCAGACATGCATTGTAATACCACCCTGGGTTGAGATAGTGACATTCCTTGGAGATGATGCCATCGAGCCGGTCGTATCGAATGCCGAGGTCGGGGCCGCCCCGAGCTTATAAAGCGCCTTCTGAATTCCGCTCGGATCCGATGGATTTGTCCAGGTGATCGTGAATATTGAATTGTTTCTCCAGGGGCTGGGATTCGAGCCATTGGCCAGAAGGTTAATCGGCTCCCCCGGTGGAGTCGCGTCGATCAGGATTGTCCAGATAGTTGACCAGGGCGACCAATTGGTTCCATTCCCGGCCCGGGCATGCCAGTAAAGAGTGTCTTCGGGCAGATTACTCGAAGGGGTGTACTGGGAGGCGCTCAAGTTACTCACATTGAACAATGGCGATGAGAAATCAGCGTCATTATCTATCTGAAAATGGTAAACTGTCGCGCCTGTGGGGCTGGAGAAATCGAACAATGGCCGCCTGGCACTTGTCGCCGAACCATTCGCCGGCAAGAGAAGGGTCGGCGCCATTGGGGCATTTCTTACTGCCAGGTCGGCGGTCATGACCTGACCATTATTTGAAATACTTGTTACCGCTACGTATGTAGTATTGGCATTATAATCTTTCGAGTTGGGGGTGCTGGTATTGTTGAATGCATGATTGTTGGTCGATCCCGGATAAGGATCTCCCGAATCTCCCGAATTAATATCTTGCTCCAGGTCCCAGTCACCGTCAGCCTGCTCGAGCGCCACCTCGTAGTGCCCATTTGACGTGTATCCGGGATACCATTGGTCGTTGTTGCCGCTGACACCTTCATCGACGTGATAGAGCATCAGGCCTTCCGATGGCAGATAAGCATCAAAACCTGTTTGTTGCCTGTTTTCGGCCAGAAAATACTGATTGCCCTGTTGGCCATCGGTCCAGAGCCGATATACGACCCCGGTATCCTCAACCGCCGGAAATGAAGCCGCTGTTATACTGTTGCTCACGATTATGGCATCGGCAAACCCCAGGAAAACCCTGCTATAGGCGTCGAAATGAGCCGGCGAATCGCCCCGGGGCCCGTTCCAGCTTCCACCGGCCATCACCGACCAGCTCCCCAGGCCGCGCGAGTCGTAATCATAATCATAGAAATCGGGCAGGCCGAAAACATGGCCGAGCTCGTGCGAATAGACGCCGCACGTCATATCGCCGGCCGACGACCAGTATTCCGGTTCCATCGAATATGAGTTTACCCAAACGCCATCCACGTAAGGATCCAAGAAACATGACCAGGCGTGCGACCAAATGTCATTGACATTCCCGGTCCATTCCGCGCCGGGTCCGGTATGTATTACAAAAAGGGCGTCAACATAGCCATCGTTGTCATTATCATATTGAGAGAAATCGACATAGGGATTTGCGGCGGCAACGGCGTCCTCGGTTAGCTTCTGGGCATTATTGGGCCAGGCGCCGAATCCATACTCGCCATCGACATAATATGCATAGGTTTGAGGCATCTGGAGCCAACCGGTAGACGAAGGCAGATTGACTGTAATTATGTCCAGAGTTCCATACGAGGTCTCTTGATAGTAGTCCTTAACAGTGTTTCCCGTGGAGCCGAAAATAAGATTGTCGAAATAGGCCGGAGCGACCTGGCTGGGGTGGTCGGTGAAGCGCACCAGAATCGCGATTGCCTTAAATGGTCCCGAGGGCTGGTCCAGGGCGGCCAGCCTTCTTGATTTCCCCTGATTTATCCCCTTTTCCCTGAAGAAATTCGGATTGCTCATGAACACCGGTCTGGCAATCTCCCCGGATTTTATCATCTGCAGAACCCTTTCGTTCGGGGGCATGGCCGATGTCGCTGTGACCATAGCCAACAAAGCTGCGAGTACCAGAGTGGCGAACGTCATTTGCATCTCCCTGATTGTCGTATTGCTGAGCAACCGAGTCGTAGGCGGCTAAATCCGCATCCCAAATCAATTTATCATATCGATTAAAAACGTCAAGCGGAAAGCGCCTCGAATTGAAAGATGGGCGGCATATCAGGAAAAATTCGATATAAAAAGGGCGATTAATGGCCGCCGGTCAAAAGCCGCGCGATATCGTTGTAGGTCACGAATACCATCAATAACAGAAGGAGCCCCATCCCCACTTGCTGCCAGAATAGTCGCTTCTTAAAGGGTATCGGCCTTCGTCTGATAGCCTCAACCGTGAGAAACACGAGGTGCCCACCGTCAAGAACGGGAATCGGCAATATGTTCAGGATCGCCAGATTTATCGAGAGAAAGGCGGCCAGGTTAACCAGATAAGGCAGGCCGCGTTTGAGGGCTTTGCCGGCCTGGTCGGCTATCATCACGGGACCACCGAGTTTTTTAATGGATTCCTGCCGCGTGACCAATTTCCATAGGAAATCGAGCGTTACCCCGGAAACGAAAAATGCTCCCTGAAATCCGCCTTTGATTCCCTCTCCCAGCGAGGTTGGAAAGAAATCATAGACCGGTTCGATACCGATCCGACCCTCGGCGCGCGTGACACCCAATGAATCCGTGAATTTGATTTTCAGGGTGCGAAGCGTGAGCAGGTTGCTATGACCGTTGCGACTGTATTTGATGACCAGGTCCTGGTCCGGTTTCGTCTTGGTATATCCGACCAACTCATTGAAATCCCTGAAGAACCGCCCGTCGATCGCGATTATTTCGTCGCCATCTCTCAGGCCGGCCGAGGCGGCCGGGGTATCCGGCATGACCGCGCCAATCTCGGTGGTATTGGGACGGTATACCGGGTCGCCCCAGGCCCATATCCAAATAATGAAAAGGAATATCGCAGTTAAGAAGTTCATCACCGGCCCAGCCGAGATGACGGCGGCCCGTTTCCAGATCGGGGCCGATAGGAATTCCCCCGGTTCGCCGCTCGGTTGGGTGTCGTCATTGGCGAAATCGGGGATATCCCCTTTCATCTTGACGAAACCGCCCAGGGGAATAATCCCGATGCAATATTCGGTTTCCCCGATCTTTTTGGAAAATATATTCGGCGGGAAGCCCAACGAAAATTTCTCGACAATGATCCCTGACCGCTTGGCGGCAATGAAATGCCCCAGCTCGTGGACAAAAATGAGAAGCCCTAAAATTGCTACAAATGGTATTATCCAGGTAAACATCATGCTTTCCTAATCCCGCATATGATAAATCGCCCGAGGCCGGCAAAGTTCCCTTCAATAATAATTTGGGTCATTCAAACGCTTCGCGCCAGCACAAACTTCCGGACAGCGTCTCTGCCGTATTGATCGGCCTGCGTAATCTTTTCAACACTGTCGCATTCAATTAACCGCGCAAGATTTAAGGCATCTTCCACGGCGCTAAAGATATCCGGAAACTGAATTCGCCGGCTCAGGAAAGCATCAACGGCGGCCTCATTGGCGCCATTGAAAATCGCCGGGGCCGCGCCGCCGGCCGCCAGAGCCTGACGGGCCAACCGAAGGCTTGCGAACCTGGTCTCGTCCGGCGGCTCGAAATCGAGGGAAAGGGAATTTTTCAGATCGAGATCCGCAACCGATATCCCTCGCCGCTCCGGGTAAAATAGCGCATATTCGATCGGCAGGCGCATATCGGGTTTCGACATCTGCGCCACTATCGACCCATCGACAAATTCCACCATAGAATGAATGATTGATTGCGGATGAATCACAACATCGATTTTCTCGGCAGGCATTCCAAACAGATGAACCGCCTCGATTATCTCCAGCCCCTTGTTCATGAGCGTAGCCGAATCTACGGTGATTTTCCGGCCCATTTTCCAGGTGGGATGTTGGAGGGCCTGGTCGACAGTGATCCCGGCAAATTTCGCGCGCGGGTAGTTTCTGAAAGGGCCACCTGATGATGTCAAGATAAGGCGCCTGACATCCTGATCTCGGCCGGCCTTCAAGCATTGGAAAATGGCTGAATGTTCCGAGTCGACCGGTATGATCTCTCCTCCGCCATCGCGCAGGGCCTTGTTGACAAGCTCGCCGCCTGCCACCATCGATTCCTTGTTGGCCAGGGCGATCCTCTTCCCCGCCCCGGCGGCGGCCAATGTCGAGCGCAAGCCGGTAACACCGACAATGGCATTCAGCACAATGTCAACTTCCGGAGCGGAGCAAATCGATTCCAGGCCGTCCTGGCCAGATAAGACCTCCACGCCGAGTCGAGCCGCGTCCGACCGAAACATGCCGGCTGCCTTGTCGTCTACAATACAGACGATACCGGGATGGTACTTCTCTACCTGGGATTTTAGCGCCTGGATATTAGAGCCGACAGCCAGGCCGAAAATATTTAGCTCCTCCGGGAATTGGTCAACCACCCAGAGGGCGTTCTGGCCGATTGAACCGGAGGAGCCGAGTATTACTAAATTGCCCAAAATTCCTATTTCTGCGAAGGTGTGTCTTTCACCTGTTTGGCTTTTTCGGCGGCTGGGACCTTGTCGACCCTTGTCAGCTTCAACATGACTACAGGCTCGAGAGGCTTGTCGCCGGGGCCGGTCTTGACGGCGCTGATCTTATCGACGATATCCATACCGTGCACGACTTTGGCAAAGGACGTGAAGTTCTGCTGATCCAGGCGGGTGCTATTTCCGAGATTAATATAAAACTGGCAGTTCGAGGCGCCGGCAGACGACCGCGCCATAGCCACTGTTCCGCGCACCTGCGGAGGGCATTTCGTAGTTTCGTCGGCAAGGCGGTCGGGACCCATGCTGCCGGTACCGGTGCCGGTGGGGTCGCCACCCTGGATCACGAAACCGGGAATTATCCGATGAAATGTCAGGCTGTCATATTTGCCGGAATCGACCTTGGCGAGGAAATTGGCGGAGTGAATGGGGGCTTCCTTTTCGAATATTTCGAGATAATAATTCCCGAGATTTGTCTGAACCTCGACGATCGGATTCCTGGCTTCCATCTTCTTCTCTGCTTTCTGGTCAGTGGCTTTTTCCTGGGCGATTGCCAGGCCAAATGACATTGTTGCGGCAAGTAACACTGCTGCGAATTTGCTTAACACATTATCCTCCTTAGGATTTGATTCCCTCTCGAATCTATTTTTCAATAACGATTATACTGCCCCGTCGCCGTCATGTTTCAAGCTGATACGCCAATCCGGCATCATCAATTACGAAAAAACGGGGCCGATGTCCAGCGAATTATTGCGCCTTTCATGGAATGTTTTTTGATATTTGACTTAATGAAAATGATAATTATATTGGCTATATAGCTATATGAGAAAAGCAGATAAATACACAGTTATGGCAATGACCGCGATGGTATCAATATGCGCCTATACCAGCGCCTATTCCCTTGTCGCCCCACGTGGTACGGATACCACTTTCGAGGTCTTGACCTGGAACGTGCACGAATTTCCGGGATCCGGGTTTCGAACGATCGACACCCTGGCGATCCTCATAAGCGACCTCGATATCGACATGATCGCATTCCAGGAAATAGCCGACACGGCCGCTTTTCGCGGGCTCTTGACGAGGCTTCCCGGATGGACCGGGATCTACGCGCCATACGATTACCCCACAACACCATATATCAAGACCGCCGTCATATGGCGAACAGATCGGGCCACTGTCAATTACATCGAACAGCTTTTTGTCGGCTATTCATACCAGTTCCCTCGCCCGCCTATCCATGTCTTCGCCACCGTTAATTGCGGCGGAGGCCAGTTCGATTTCCACCTGATAGACATGCATCTCAAGGCATTGAGCGACCAGGAAAGCCAGGACCGCCGCCGCGCGGCGATACTGATGCTCAAGGCGTACCTCGATATCAATGTGCCGGCCGCGCCGGACCATGATTGGTTGGTGGTCGGCGATTGGAACGATGAGCTCGAGGACCCCCAGAGCGAAAATGTCTTCTGGCCCCTCTTGATTGATTCACTCGATTATCGATTCCTGACATTACCGATGGCGGGGATTCCATATTGGGCGTCATACCCGTCTCTCGGATCGCTGATCGATCATATTATGATTGCCAGCGACGCCAACGTGGAATATGACAGCGGCACGACTATCACGTTGCGTCTCGACGATGAATATTCTAACTACGCAAATCGCATCTCCGACCATCGGCCGGTCATGTCGATGTTTGCGGGGCGGCCGATATCGGCCGTGGACGAGCCCCTGCCTAATCGTCCAGAGCTATTGACAATCTATCCGAACCCTTTCAACGGCTCGACGAATATCAACGTGGAATTACCTTACGCCTCGCGTTTCAGAATCGATATATTCGATATCCTGGGAAGAAATCGCGGGGTGGTCGCCGAGGGCAATTACCGGCCGGGACATTATCGCTTCTCGGTCGCGGCGGACCACTGGTCGAGCGGCGTATATTTTGCAGTCCTGCAGACGGAAAACTCCCGATCAATTGCCAGAATGACGTTGCTCAAATAAGCCGTATCGCCGATCGAGCCCTGGCGTGATTCGACAGGATATCAAGGCATTATTGTCCGATGCTGACATATCAGCCGTCTATTGAATTAAATTGGCTTCCATTAGAATTTTATAGACAGGTATTTTAGGGCGAATGGCGCTCGGCGCGCACGCCCGTCGAAATTTTCCCGGCGCCTGGGACTTAGAATCCGAGTTCTGGCTCGCGAAGTTTTCTTAGGTGACGATCCCCGGTCGCAAAGCAGGAAGGCGGGCCTCGTAAAGACCCGCCTTTCGCGGTACCCACAAGAATCCAAAATTACATCAGGTTACCATCGAAACCCGAAAGTCATTTTATACCAGGCCCTGATCGATCATGGCGTTGGCAACCTTCATGAATCCGGCGATATTGGCTCCGTTGACATAATTGACAAAGTTGCCGTTCTTGCCGTATTCCACGCACTGTCTATGGATCGCTTTCATGATGCCGTGCAGGCGCTGGTCGACCTCTTCGCGTGTCCAGGATAGCCGGAGGCTGTTCTGCGACATTTCGAGGCCGGAGGTGGCCACGCCGCCGGCGTTGGCCGCCTTGCCGGGGCCATAGAGAATCTTGTGATCGATATAGACGTTGATGGCATCGGGAGTAGAGGGCATGTTAGCGCCCTCGCTGACCACATAAACGCCGTTCTTCACAAGGTTCTCGGCATCTTTGCCGTTGATCTCATTTTGCGTGGCGCTCGGGAAGGCGCAGTGGGCCTTGTTGTCCCAAAGCGGATTGCAGTTGGCCCTGGGATCGAGCGGCACGTAGACAGCCGATCTGTATTTATCGGTATATTCCTTGATTCTGCCGCGGCGATTGTTTTTCAGATCGAGGACGAAGGCCAGCTTTTCGCGATCGATACCGGCCTCGTCGAGGATATAGCCGTTGGAATCGGACATAGTTAGCGGCTTGGCGCCCATATCGAGCAGCTTCTCGCAGGTGTACTGCGAGACGTTACCGGATCCGGAAACCAGGCATGTTTTCCCCTGCAGCGATTCGCCCCGCGTGGAGAGCATCTCGGCGGCAAAATAGACCGCGCCGTAACCGGTGGCCTCGGGCCGAATCAGGCTTCCGCCCCAATTCAATCCTTTGCCGGTCAGGACACCCGTGAACTCGTTGCGAAGCTTTCGGTACATTCCGAACAGGAATCCGATCTCTCGTCCGCCGACACCGATATCGCCGGCCGGCACGTCGGTATCGGGTCCGATATGGCGGAACAGCTCGCTCATGAAAGTTTGGCAGAAACGCATGACCTCGTTATCCGATTTGCCCTTGGGATCGAAATCCGAACCTCCCTTGCCGCCCCCCATCGGCAGAGTGGTCAGGCTATTTTTGAAAACCTGCTCGAATGCGAGGAATTTGAGGATACCGAGATTGACCGTGGGGTGGAAGCGAAGCCCGCCCTTATATGGGCCGATAGCGCTGTTCATTTCAATGCGGAATCCGCGATTGACCTGGACCTCACCCTTGTCGTCCATCCAGGGGACCCTGAACATGATAATTCTCTCCGGTTCGGCGATTCTCTCCAATATTTTGGCCTTGCGAAACACTGGATTCTTGTCGATGACCGGCATTAATGATTCGGCTACTTCCTGAACTGCCTGGTGAAATTCCTTTTCACCGGGGTTTTTTGCGATCAGGTGTTCCATGAACTCTGTGACTCTGCTTGGCATTAACATCTCCTTGCCACTGATGTTAAGTTTGAACGGAGCCTGGTGGGGTAATATTTCCCGCTTCAGGCAGTATTAATGATCAATAAGAACGTCAAATTGAACATGCCCTTGTTCAATTTTTCACAAAACTGGACTGAAAATACCGGTCCTATTCGGATAGTCAAGCGAAAAAGGATGAAAAATAACGCTCGTTGAAAAATATTTTTCTGCGGGTAATTATTACCCACAAAGCAATGACCACCAAAAAAGCCCTTGAATAATAATGGATTAATCTCTGGAAAAATTCTGTCGACTGGGGAATTATTCCCCGCTTAGATTTTGTAAATTTCACGCCGAGTTTCGAGGCTTTCGACGTATTTCTGGGGCCATGTTTCCAAGATATGCCTTAGTTTTGCCGATCAAGGCAACTTGTCGTGGTAAGGGAAAACAAAAAGGCCATCTCCCGCTTAAGAGATGGGCAGTGAAGTCTGGCGGATATTATCGGGGCGAGAGGATTTGAACCTCCGACACCCTGGTCCCGAACCAGGTGCGCTACCAGGCTGCGCTACGCCCCGGACAGATGTATGGCCGGTATATTCTGCCGGCACCGCATAATATTATAATTGGATGAAATGTCAATATCAATCTTGGCTGACTATGTGCGCATGATATCCGAGATTCAATACAAATTATCAGTAAGCCGCCTTCAGAAGATGTTATG